>Ga0308160_10008297_pt1 | contig 10148 bp, 9 predicted proteins | sample PhyFR1_FD_201036 | JGI IMG/M metagenome (GOLD analysis project Ga0308160, IMG submission 201036) | Phyllosphere microbial communities from UC Gill Tract Community Farm, Albany, California, United States - DLSLF.R1 | ecosystem: Host-associated > Plants > Phyllosphere > Unclassified | place: USA...
GGTAACGGTTCCCTGGATGAATGAACGTAGGGGTAATTCGTCCTCGTGAGATTCGAATGAGGAGGTAGATGATGCTGGTGATAGTGGTGGAGTGGGACATTTAGACGAAGATGCAGTATTACTGGATTCGACGGGCAGATCAGGCGGATCGAGCATTTTCGTATATGGAATAAAAGCTTTTGGAGCATGATCCGGTAATATCGAGAATCGAGGAAAGACATAGACATCTGTCCGTCAGCGATATTCTAGTAGAGATAAGATGTACTTACGGTTCATGTGTGAATTCCGATCTATCACGACCAGTCTCCAGTCAGCAGGTAGGGTTCCAGCCAACATCCTCGCCGCTCTCGCTCCACCGTAAGCCGCACCTAAGATCACAACTGTCTTGGTGCTCCTCCTTCGTCTCCGATCGGTCCTGTGTGTATGCATTGCTGGCTTCTTCGGTGAAGAGGGCGAGGCGTGCGCATTCGAGTCGGTATCGTCCTTCGACATCTTCAATTCCGAAACTGAAATGGTCATCGGCCGATGATCCCGATTTGAGTGCTGTCTTTTAGATGTCGGGTGTCGTTGGGCAAGTAGCTGTGCGACGTGCGATATATGAGTGTGGTCGATCGCTGATTCCTTCTGGTGAAGGTTGTCGCTGAGATGTACAAGATGATAATCTGACAGATGACACTAAAATGGACGATCTATGGGGGATTTACTTATCTGATTGGGAAAATCCATTATTGCTCCATCATAGATTCTACCCTGGAATGCCACTTTTCCCTGAAGTCCGGTACGGACCGGAGAACGGTGATGGGCTCGCCTTGTTAATGCCTCTACTTGAATAGTTACTTCCTCTTGTGCTTTATACATGCATGGTGCCGACAAGGAGCAAACATCACGCCAATGAAGAGCGAGCGAGTTGAGTTCGCAGGCCTTTGAGCGCCGAGACCACCTTATCTCGTCGGCGTGGCCGGTTTGTCCGGCTTGTTCCCTCTGATGTCCCCGAAGGCTCAGACCCTACATCTCTATCACAGTCGAGCTCTGACTCTACCTCGTCAACTTCGGCCTTCATCTCGCCGGCGAAACTCTCAAATACTTCAGTGCACATGGTATCGCCCTCATAAAAGGTGATTTTGTCCCTCTGAATTTCTTTGGGGCCCGTGGCGCGATGATTGTAGGCGTTTCTATCCGAAACTCGTCCTAAGCTGTTACAAATGTGGCTGGTCATTGTCGTTCTGTATACACCCGGCACGCCAACTGTACTGGAGTCCAGGTCTTCGAATTCGGCTCGCGTGTGCGATAGATGATGTAACACTGATCCTTTCTTTTCGACTAAAACAACATCGCTCTGGAATGGGTGACCCACGTTGGTATTTTTGATCGAGACCAGACTTCCTTCGAACGTCCCGAGGTCGAAATTGGAGGTTAGACAGTTCTTCTGAACTGAATAGCGATCAGGGAACTCGATGGAATAATCGGTGCCCTCATCGTTGAGGTCGGTGCGCACGATAATCCCTGGACCAAACACGGAGAAGTGTTTCTTGAGAAGATCGGTACGTTTCGCTATCGAGACGTCATCGATGTCTGAGACTTGATGGAGAAATTGTAGCTTCATATTGATGAATTGTAGTAGAGATTGAGCAGACCAAGACGCCGCTCACTAAATCCTTCTTAGAAGCAATCCTCAATCATATCGATGAAAGGATCAGTCGGGCAAGGTTGCTTCATAACGCCGGCGTCAACGGAAGGGCAGAGTGTCCTGCCACGCTGTGTGGCAATCAAGAGTGTTATTCGGGCACTGTGATAAGGTGCTGCGCGGGGGCACGAGCTATGCCGGCTAGAGAGGGCCGATGAAGCCGAGCTGGTGGGTCTACCTGGATGCAAGGAGCGTGCTTGTGTGAATGTATCCACCTATCGATCGATGTGGTGGCACATTGACCATGTGAGGTGGCGCATCAAGTCAAGCATTTGAGAAGCTCCAGGGGACACCAGATTCGCCCAAAGGGACAGTATATGGAAACAACGATTGATCGAGCCTTTGCCACCCAGATCCCAAGCCTGCCGGAAAGCTAACGGCCTACTGACAGGAGGGGTGATGTGCAAGTTTGATCAACTTAACCCTATCGATGATCTGCGCCGTATGCATGACTTTCTATACAGGCAACCGGTAGGCACGATCTAGTAACATAAGGGTGCTGGATACGAAATTCCACTTCAGTTCCTCCTGTGTCCAAATTCGTTCCGGATGTTCCCTCGGACTTCCGATAGTAGCGATCTTCATACTAAGCGTAGCCCCGAGAGCAATTTGATCTTGAGGATGTCTGCATACTGCGGTAACGACTACTGTTCGTCTAGGACCATTGGAGCGATGGCCACCCTCGCAACGCAAATCAAGTTTGCAAGATTGTCATGAATGGACGTCGCTCCACCATATAGAAAGGATCGCGAGCTTGTCGCCGGGGTGGAAGGAAGGATAACGCCGCGCTGGCACTGCCACATCCCTCAAACAAGGATGAATCATTTCCATGTGGGTGGAAGCCAATCTCTTGAGTCGAAGGTCTCGTCCAGGGCTTCGTTGGCCAGTCCTACACCTGTTCCCGAACGGGTAGTCTTCGTGATGATCTTGATCTGAAGCTTGGGACCACAGAGAGCGTGTGTAGCGTCGAGTAGGATATGTGGTGAATCCGAGCTCTTCTCCCATTCATTCATAGCTGCGACCCCTTCGGACGTGAGATACACAGTCTCGACATTCGGCATGAGTATCGTATTTGTCCCGATCGAATCTGTCGAAGATGCACTCGCATCCTCCGGCTCTCGCATCGGATGATATTGTCCAAAAGGCTGCGAGTCGGACGCGTCCCTGCCATACTCAGGATCTCTCAGTATCAGTAATGACTGACATAATCTCCAATCCACCAGTGGCTGATCCAGGACTATCTCCCTCACATACTTCAGACATCTCCTCTTGCGCTCCTCTACCGTTCGCGGGATGACATCCTCTTCTCGGTAGACTTGTTTCTGCTTCCCTTTCCTATCGAAGATAGCTTGCGGATCGAATGTGAATCCAACTATTGGAAGTGGGATTCCATAAAGGATTTTGGGTAGGGTATATCGGTCAATTGTGATTTGGCGGTAGAGGTGGGGGATTACGACATCGTACATTGAGCGATTGAGGAGGGCTAATATAGCCATAGACGAACGATCGATATGGCTGCACAGGATATCGATGACAGGGAGAGGAATTGTTCGAGGCTCCTTGGCTAATCGTCGCGGATCCTTAGGCGGTCGTGCTGGATTTATAGGCCGAGGGGGATCTCTGAACCACCGGTATGGCCCATTAGGGAATAGGTGATTGTATGTCGGTAATCCATCCTCATCTACTTCTACTTCGTCCTCGACCTCGATGGCATGTTGCGTAAAGTAGTCCGACCTTCCAGTCCTTTGACTAGGTGAAGGTGGTCGGGGAGATGATATCACCAGACCTCGAAGTGGTTCTTCTGGCGGCTCGGCAGGTGATGCTGACTGTTTCAAATGAGCTTGTAATCTGCCGAAGATCCCCATATCTAGATCTCTTTAATGTGTCGTGGCGACGAGGTATGTTATATGCATTGCATTGCACATCAAGTAAATTACCTTCCACCTCCCTACCAAGCTCATAGTAAAGTTAACCTTGTTTCAAACCGGAAAGAGGAGAGAGGTAGTATTTGATTCCGTTGGTTCACTCAAGCCAATCCAATCATCGATATTCATTCACCAACTGCCTATAACCATGTCGCTCTCACTTTTACGTACATCCCTTCGATCGGGACAGCCTTCTGTCGTCCGAGGATTCGCCTCGTCCGTAGTCCGATCAAACAATGTTGGCCAGCCGCTCAAATCTGTTCATCCAGGAGACGTGGTTTCGGGAAATGTCGCTGGTGTACCCGCTACCAAGCCTGAGGACCCAAGGGAACTAGCAGCAGAGGTCGTCTCTGATGCACCAAGTAGGTCTTTTCTCTTCACATCTCACAATTCCACAAACACATTCCTTGGCCTGCGTCCATGACAGAGGGGACTGACAAATAGGGGAACTCCAACACCGTCAAGTCCGAATTTACAGACCTACTAAATCGACCATGCAGTCCGCCAAGGGAAAGACAAAGAAGTGGATCCTCGATTGGGATGTCCTACAAGGAGCTGGACGATGGGAGAATCCGTTGATGGGATGGGCTAGTTCGGCCGATTACATGCAGGGTACGAATATGGCTTTCAGGTCTAAGGAGGATGCTGTTGCGTTTGTGCGTATACTTCTCTTCTACCATATTTTCATTCTGGAAGATACAACGACAGAGCTGATGAGGTCAGGCAGAGAGGCAGGGATGGCAGTACTATGTCCAGACTCCCAACGAGCCCAAGATTCCAGCTAAGAACTACGGTAAGTCGTGTCATTTGCTGGTCTCGAGAATCAGCTAATTCTGTAGCGAGCAACTATGTTCACGTTCCCGGAAAATTGAGGATTCACCACACCAAGTAGACGGCGAGCGAAGACAGATTTGCATGTATCGATTGATCGACTTACCGGAGAATCGGCTCAACGATTCTTGCTACCCTTTCAACGGTTGTCTACTAACACTGTAGCTGGTTGAAATCACAAACACTCTAGGTATTGACTTTCAGCAGACCTCCTCCCGATCCGATTAGACGACCTGCACTTAGAACTGGCCTACTCTGCGACGAGTCATTATAGGCGAACCCTTCAACCTCAGACCCCTATTGCATGGCAAGCTTCACGTCCTCGGGTTCTTGAAGTGTATCAGTCTTAGCCGGCTGGATATCTAGATACTTTCCATCCCTAAACAGATCAGCCACTTGCGATAACGCATGACGGGAGATACTTACCTGACCTCAGTCATGATAGTCCGAGTAATCTCGGCAGCCCGATCAAAGTCATCCAACTACTCATCAGCAATTTCCCAATGGCATAATTTACCTCTAGGAAGATCTGTGCCGAGAATCGACCCCACCATTTCCCATCATGCACAAACTGACATCAGCCTTGTTCTGGCGAAAGGCAGGTGACTGACAGGCATAAATCGGACGTTTAGCTCAAACATCCTTGTTTCCATATAGTACATTTGCTTAAACGTGTCATCGAGGTCTTTTGGCGGGGGGATATCCGGTAATACTACATTCACCTATATCATCAGACTCGACTCATCGACTTGTAGAGGGCGGGAGTGGATGTACCATTGCAGCTGTGAGTGTCCCTTGGTCATTTTCCATAACCTTCGTACCCCATCTTTCCGCAATCCTCTTCCCACCCCTTCGCGTCAGCATTCTAGTATCCTTGATGAGCCGAGAAAGACCTACGCAACAGCAAGAGAACGACAATACTCCATGATCCTATCTTCACCCCCAATCTCCTTCCTCCAGGAAATAGCGGCAGGTATACTCAGAAAATTTGTCCAATCACAAGTCCCATTCCATTCATACTGTGTCCCAAACTTGAACTCCTGCGTGGAGGGTAGTGTTGGGTATCGGGATGAATTGTACGCTGCTGAAACCGGGAATGAGGATTTCACCAGATGTTGATTTCTTTCAATCAGCTCGTGTCATACTTAGAAGCAGGGAAGAGATGAGATACCTTTTAGCAACATACATGATCGCTGCGGAGCGAGGTCTAGTGATCAGTATGTGCTTTTGGCAGGTACAAGGGACATACGCGAACAGCCATTTATGAGCATTCTGTGGTCTCAGCTTCATCCTTGATTCCTCGAATCCGACTTACGGTAACGAAGAAATCGCATTTTGAAGCCCCTACGTCGACCTTATGTTGTCCGATCGAATGGGCTCCGTCTACCAGACTCAAGACTCCGTATTTCCTGCATACCTCGACGACTTCCTCCCAAGGTAGTACTACACTGATGATCAGCTCTTGTCAACAATCTTTCGCGACGTCGAGGTGAGAACCACGATGAGACTTAAGAGGACTGAGTGAAGGAGGAGTACGACCGACGTACCCAGGATTCGAAGCGATAGGATCAACAACTACCAATCGCACCCTGCCCGGCCCTCGGCCCTTGGGATTGTGCTGCCCATCCCCTTCAGTCGGGCTCACATCATTCCACTTGGCCAGATGGACTTCGGTCTGCTTGATGATGGTGTCGTGGGAGCATGGGAAAGTGAGATTGACGATATCAAGGTTGATCTCTGGGTTCATATCACAGTAGAATTTCATCATCTGCTGAACCGCTCCGTAGGTCGTCGAGACTGCTGTAAGCATTCTGCTCAATCGCCAACTCCACCTTCCGAATCATCTCGCTGGAGCTACTATCTTCTACCTCAGGAGAAACTTACAGATAACGATTCTATCCCCAGACACCCATTCAATATTCTGTAAGATAGTATTGATCCCATGAGTAGTATTCGGCACCACTACACATTCATCCGCTTTCGCCCCGATTATCTTAGCATTTTTCTCCCGGACATCATTCAGCAAGGGGAGCCAATCTCGTTTCATGAATCGGTCGGGATTGCCTTCGATCTGGACTCGGAGTTTCTCTTTGGCGATTGATACTGGACGTGGGATGACTCCGTAGGAACCTTCAGTCAGTACTGAGCTGACAAGTGATACATACCATTGTTCATATTCAGATCTAGGGAGTCAGCTCGAGCCAGTCGCAGTCGGGCGACTTACATCCTTCTTCAAACTGAAACTCCTTCAGCATAGCTCGCCCAAAATCGGGATATCCAGCCATCTTCGCTCCTCTGACTTCACCTTGTTCATTCCCACGCGGTGTATCAGTGGTCATGTTGCCACGAGTCAAGAGTAATTGTCAAGCGATCCCCGTTCTCTCTACTCATATATACATGCAGATTCGAGTCGTTCTACATGATCTGTTGTCGACGCCAAGCGACAATCATTGACTTCCAGGCACAACCGTTCTTTACCGTCTGACTCGTGTGGTAGGTACACGTGATATCACTATTTGTGCTATGCATGGAGAATCTGAGCCCTACTTGCAGCCTACGATACGATGACCGACGAGGCCTATCTGCTACGGAACGTAATGAGTCGATACCACAGCTGAGATACGACAGCTCGATATTTGGCTGTTCCATGAAGTCTCTCGATCGGCCTCTGGCTCACTGTCTGACCAGTCTCTGCCCTCGTGCCATATTTCCACAATACCAGCCACGCTATGCGACATCACTTCCCAAAATACGGTGCTGATCGACTTCATCATATTCGGTAGTATCGCTCGAGATCCAGTATGAAGCTTTATCACGCATGAACTCATCAAATCTATGACTTCAGCTGAGCTCTGATGAGGGGAGATGTGATTGCGAAAGACAGTCGAGAGGAACAGCGACATACTGCCATATTCGCGGCTCCAGACGATCTAAGGAGGCTGACCAAGCGTATATCCAGCACTCCCTCGTTTTCATGGCTGTCTCTCGACCTGCTCGTTAGCCATTTGCCGGAGAGGTCATGACCGGACTTGCCAGCAGGAATGGACTTCGATGAGTGGTTGGCTGGCGTCGCATCGACTATTTGACGAGATGTCGGATCTTGCAGAAAGGTCGGAAGTTTGTGTATCGAAGATGGTACCGATAAAGGTCTGACGGTGACTTTCTGTCTCGTATATTCCTAAAAGTCAATTCGACCGGTGAGTTAAACCTTACATCTCCTTCAAATACATCCAGCGCCTTCACATCGGCGTACTGTAATCCCGAGACGATTGTTCCTCTAGTTTTGAAATCTTCCTCTTCCCTCTTCCTACCCATCAGCCATAGCGTATGGGTGAGCGTACTGCTTAGATGACGACAAGATTGATTCAGTTGCTTTCCGGTCTACGATAGCAGGGTAATCTTCTCCTTTAACGCAATGCCTTGTATACCCCTGAAATCAGCTTAATTGGGAAAATGTATCGAGTGGACCGACAGGTAGGACAGCATCTTGGAAAGTCAACTCATTACAATTTCTGCCCAAAACACGAGTGAGGACAGCCGGAACGCAGAGGGTACCGTATACAAAGACTGCTATCAGCTCCATGAGACGAACAAGACGATCGAGACCAACAGTCGTATTTCTCCTCATTATGGCTTGCCCAGTCTCTCGAGCCGCCTCCCGTTGATTCGATAGCCGTCATTTGCGCTTCCTATGAACCAGGCAGAGACGTCCTAGCCTTGACTCGCCCCCACCCAACCCCGCGTTCCAGTCCACGTTAGATGCACGCGATCACCACGTGACACCCGAGAACAAAACCCCAAAAATCGTGCCTGTGCCGTACCTGGCTCCCGATCAAACCCTGAAAATCTGCCTCCACCCGCTGTGTGGTGGCTGTTACAACATTTTCGAGGGTACAACCTCTTTTTATAGTCAGTCATGTTCTCATGTTCCGACACCACCACTTGTCCACATCCAGATATGAGTGGGGATGGGGGAACCCCGAAAATTGTATGGGATTGATGGTGATCCAAGCACGGTATATGTATAAGAATGGAGATTGGGGAGAATGGTTATACTTTCTTACAACCTCTACATCTACATTTACTAAACTAACCTAATCCATCTCATCGTCCTGTTTCACATCGAGTTACTTTGATAGTATACTCCAGATCTGATTCTCTTCGCCTTACCTCCACTTTGCTTCACACTTTGCCCGGTTCGACCTCAGACTCGCCCGGCCGATATTCTCACACCCACCACGCGACCTAAACTAGGTTCCAGTACGTCACGTCCCGCTTGCTTTGATTGTTTTCCCAGACTGACATCCAGTCACCACCAAAAGGCTCAACAGCTCATCCATTCTTTCAATTACTATCACTCGCTACATTACTTTCATTTCCAAGTGCAATCACATACACACTACGCCCAAAAATGCTATTCTCAACACTTTTCGCGTTCTGCTCGTTCGCCTCGGTCGTACTTGCGTCTCCTATCCCCAACTCCGACGTCGACGTCCATAGTTTAGAGAAGAGACAATCTTTCTCTGGCAGAGCTACTTTCTATGATGTAGGACTAGGAGCTTGTGGAGAATATAAGTGAGTTTTCACTTTCCCTTTCAACTATTCTCATGCCTTCTCGCTGCTCATACTGTCACGTACTGATAGGCAGCGTCGAGAGCGATTTTATCGTAGCGTTGAACACAGCTCAGTATGGAGGTGGCTATCCAGGCCCCAATTGCTTTAAATCCATCACGATCTCGTATGGCGGTAAAACTGCTCAGGCTAAAGTTATGGACCAATGCCCTTCATGCGGTTATGGTGATCTAGATCTTTCAAGGTCTTTATTCAATTACTTCTCCGTATGTCCCTTCCATTTCCGTATTCGTGACAGGACTGGACTGACGAGTAGGATCCCGGAGCTGGTGTTTTCCAAATGTCATGGTCCTTTAACGGTGGTGGTGGAGGAGGTGGAAGTAACAACAACAATAACCCAAAGCCTGCTCCTACTACTTCCAAGAAACCCAAAACTTCCTCTACACCCGCATGGACCCCTCCTCCTACTTCCACTTGGACCCCTCCATCGACCAAAGCTCAACCCACTTCGACCTGGACGCCTCCCGTCGAATCATCTTCGACTCCTACTCCTACCACCACTTCCACTTCATCCTCCGATTCTGACGCTGATTCCGCTGCTTCCGAATCTACCTCCTCGGACCCATTCGTCGTTCCTGTCAATGCTACTGTCTCGGGAACGGTCGTCTCGGTCCCTCTTCCAACTTACGCTTTACCCATGGGTAATTTGGCGCTTTTGAATCAGGCAGTGACCAACTTGGGTGCTATCGTGGTTATTGGTGCTCAGGAGTAGAAACCTGGATTCAGTCATGGACACTATTATCATTGTATTGTAGACTAGATTTTGGGCGTCATAGCATTGACTTTTCATACTGCTGTAAAATAGAAAATAGGCTAGGCTAGGCCTTTTATTGCATGTACCTCATTGCATCGGACGACCTTCATACCTCTTTTTGACCTCCGGTCAAGAGGGCGACCAAGACATCTGGCAAGCTTGAATGAAGCATTATTAATATACATGACAACATACTGTTACAAGAGACCGTCCCTCTTGCCATCACTCAGTGCCGTAACCGATTCAGAATATCCGCGATCAGACCCGGAACATCATTCGAGGCGACCGCCCATCCGACCGCTTCATTGATATCAATGTCAGC
>Ga0308160_10008299_pt1 | contig 10148 bp, 9 predicted proteins | sample PhyFR1_FD_201036 | JGI IMG/M metagenome (GOLD analysis project Ga0308160, IMG submission 201036) | Phyllosphere microbial communities from UC Gill Tract Community Farm, Albany, California, United States - DLSLF.R1 | ecosystem: Host-associated > Plants > Phyllosphere > Unclassified | place: USA...
GAGCACGCGCCGCCAGTAGCCGCCGCCCGCCGCGCGGTAGGCATCGAAGGCGACGCCCTTGTGCTCGGTTTCCTCGACCGCATGCCAGGACCAGACCGTGCGCATGCGTGGCTCGGCGCCTTCGAGCCACTGCGGATAGCGCAGCACGCCGTCGGCCAGCATCGCCGTGTAATGTTCGAGCGCGCAAGTGATCGCCAGCCGGCTCAGCACGCTCATGCGGTCGATGCGGCGCATGCGCTTGCGGGTGGCCGCTTCGCGCGTATAGGGCAAGCCCTGGCGCTCGAGCTCCTTGTTGTACTGCACGTGGATGTGGCGGTGGGTCGCTTCCTGCCCGATGAAATCTTTGACCTCGGCGCGCAGCGCCGGGTCCGTCAGGCATTCCTGCGGCACGGCGCGCACGGCGTCGATGAACAGTTGTTCGCCGAGCGGGAAACTCATCGACAAGGCGTTGAACAGCTGGGTGCGGTAGGCGTCGCCGCCATTCCAGTGACGGCCGAAACCCTGCGACAAGTCGACCTCGATCTTGCGGATGGTAAGTGTGGACATGCGAAATCCTCTCTTCTGGCGGACGGACGCGGCACCGTTCGGCGCCCGTTTTCGATCGTCCATACCGTGATTTTGCACGTCTATCGGTTGGGCTGCACGCACCACCTCGCTTTGGCCTATCGTGCGTACTCCCAGCCATACAAAAACAACAAAGGAAACCCATGAACATCAAGCACACCGCCCTCGCCGCCCTTGTCCTCTGCGCGGGTGTCTCCGGCATGCAGAGTGTGGCGGCCGAGCAGCCGCGCAGCAGCAGCACCGCTACCACCACCCAGCGCCCGGTCGGCGCCTTCAACGCCATCGAACTGGCGGGACCGTTTCGTGTCGTCGTGACCGAAGGCGCGCCGCGCCTGGAACTGTCGGGTGACCCGAAACAGCTGGCCGAGATCGAAACCGAAGTGCGCAACGGCACGCTGGTCGTGCGCCAGCGTTCGCGTTCGGGATGGAATTTCCACTTCGGCAAGCGCGACCAGCCCGAGACCGTGGTGCGCATCGGCGCCACCGGCTTGAAAAGCCTGACCAACAGCGGCAGCGGCGACGTCGAGCTGGACGCGGTCAAGGGCGAGCGCTTCGCGCTGACCTCGCACGGCCCGGGCGACATCCGTGCCCGTGGCGACGCCAAACTGTTCGAGGTGAACAGCAGCGGCAGCGGCGACGTCGACCTGCGCCAGGTAAAGGCGAACAATGTCGCGCTGTCGATGTCCGGTCCCGGCGACGTGCGCCTGGGTAGCGTTGGCAACGAACTGACGGCGCGCCTGAGCGGCTCCGGCGACCTGGAAGCGCTGGAACTGCGCCTGGCGCGCGCCGTGGCCCAGGTCAGCGGCCCGGGCAGCGCCAGGCTGCGCGGCAGCGCGCGCGACCTGCGCGTCGAGATGAACGGTTCGGGCGACCTCGACGCCTGCGACCTGCAGGTAGAAAGCGTCAACAGCCGCCAGAGCGGACCGGGCAATGCCTGCGTCGCCGGCGCCATTCGCCAGTTCGAGGCCGAAGTGAACGGTTCCGGCGACCTCGAGGTCCGCGGCTTGCAAGCCGGCCGCGCCATGCTGCGCATGAGCGGCCCCGGCGGCGCGACCCTCAGCGGCAGCGCCGACGAATTGCGCGCCAACCTGAGCGGTTCCGGCGAACTCGACGGCGGCGGCCTGACGGTGAAAAGCGCCACCATCGACAGCGGCGGCCCCGGCGACGTGTCGCTGGCGCGCGTTACCGACACCCTCGACGCCTCGCTGCACGGTTCGGGCGACCTCAGCGCCAGCATCGACGGCAAGCGCGTGCAGCTCAAGATGCGCGGCCCCGGCAATGTCGAACTCGACGGCCGCGCCGAGCGCATTAGCGCCGAGCTCAGCGGTGCAGGCACGCTGCACGCGCGCCGCCTGACCGTGCGCCAGACCGACATCGCCGTGCGCGGTCCCGGCAGCGCGGCGGTGAACCAGGTGCGCGAAGAAGCCGGCGGACGGCGCGAAGAGCTGGTGCAAGTCGAGCGCGGCGGGCAGCGCCGGCGCGACTGAGCGGTCTCCAAGAGCCTGTCTCAGTAGACCGGGGGAAGCTGCGAGTGACGTGCGCGTAGGCGATGCAGGACAAGCGCAGGCAAGGCGCGAGAAGGGCGCATGGCGGGCCATGCAACCGACGAGCAACGCAGCACCCGCTTGCCATGCGCGCTCGCAGCGACTGCGGGCTACTGAGATAGGCTCTAAGCTCATGGCGGCCGGGGCGCGATCCATAGCGCCCGATAGCTGTCGGAGCGGTTCATGACCGACGCGCGCAACGCGCTCAGGCGCTGCGGCTCCGGTTGGACGGCGTGCTGGTTGAACGCGCTGTAACCGAGGCCGAGGCGCCCGCCCTCGACCGTGAAGCCGCTGAACTCGAGAATCGTGGGCAGCAGGTCGAAATGCACCAGCTGAGCGCGGTTCCTGGCAGGCACCGCCACGCCGATAAAGGCGTTGAACAGCGAACGCGCCGGCAGGCGCGCGAGCTTGTGCGACAGCGGATTGCGGCGCGCCAGGTGGTCGCCCAGGATCACGATATTCGTGTCCAGCAGATAGCCGCGCGCGGCGACATGCTCGACGAAGGCGGCGATGTCGCCGGCGCTGCAGCGGATCACGCCCTCGAAGCCGGCATGGCCGCGCCGCGCGCAGCTGCGCGAGAGGTGGCCGAAGGGTTCGTGGCTGTCGACCGTCAGCAGCGTCAGGTTGAAGGGCTGGCCGGCGGCATGCAGTTCGCCGAGGCGGACGCGCGCCCGCCCGAACAAATCTTCGTCGTATAGTCCCCATCCGTTCATGGCGTTTTCCGGCACGCCGTTGCGCAGCCAATCCTCCCGTCCCAACACCTCGTGGTAGTGGTGCGCGCGTAAAAACTTCCCCTTCCCCGCGAACGTCGGCGAAGCCCCGCCCATGAACACGTTGCGATAGCCGTGGCGGGCGAGGATGTCGCTCAGGCAGACGGCATTCGGCAAGAAAGCCTGCACCACGTCGCCTTGCGTGGTTTCGTCGAACACGGTGATGCGCTTGAGCGGCACGCCGCACTGGGTCGCCACCATGGCGGCGATCGTCCAGCCGGTGCCGGGCACCTGCTCGAACTGGTCGAAATGGCTGGCGGCGAAACTGCGGGCGTCGAGGTCGGTCAGGGGAGCGATCAGGTTGTCGCCAAAGACCGCGCGATCGCTGTAGCCCGCCTCCAGGCTCTCGACGTAGATCAGGATCAGGTTTTTCGGGTTGATGCCCTGCACTGCTACCTGAGCGGGCGGCACGTAATGCTGGCCGAAGTAATCGGGGCCGGCATTCGCGGCAACGAACTCCATGATCGACAGCTGCGACAGCCAGAGGGCGATGGCCGCAATCAGCGCCGCGGCCGGCAGCGCAGCGCGCAGGCGCGCCGACAACCACTTGCCGCGTGCAAGGACCCAGCGTTCCGCCAGCAGCACGCACACGAGCAGCAACAGCGGCGCCACGATGCACCAGCGCACGAAGCGTCGCACCACCGCCGGATCGGAGGCGCCCAGTCCCTCCGCGCCGAACTGCAGGTGGTAGCTGATCTGGTCGATGTCGGGCATCCCGAAATAACGGTTGATCCAGTAGTTCCAGCACACCAGCAGGATGGCGACCAGGTAGACGCCGCTGCGCATGAGGGCGGCTGCGTGCTGCGCGAATGTGCTGTCGAGAATCTTCATCGCCGGCGTGCTGGTCGTGGTCACTTCGAACTTGTAACCTGCCGTGCAAGCTGAGCCCATGCGGGGCGTCAGTCGTGCCTGCCGAACTAAGTGGACGTCATTCGCTACACGAGCACGCAGCAATAAAAAAAGCACGCGGTCCGCAAAGGAGCGCGTGCTTTCATCGATTCCATTGGTTGAATCGAATCAGCCCTTCACCGCCATGGCCGGCCCCGTCAGCGTAAATCCCTTCAAGGGCAAGCGCATCGACACCGCGGCCGCCGCCAGCAACAGCACGCCCGCCGTGCCGAACGCGACCCAGTGCGTGCCGAAGCGCTCGAAGGCCCAGCCGCCGAGCCAGGAACTGAGCATGGCGCCGACCTGGTGGCCGAGGTAGGCGGTGCCGTACATGAGGCCGACCAGGCGCACGCCGTAGATGTCGGCCAGCATGGCCGAGGAAGTGGCGATGCTGCCCGCCCACACCAGGCCGCCGATGGCGGCGGCGATGTACAACTCCCAGTGGGTGCCGACCACGAGCAGCGCGAAGAAGCCCAGTCCGCGCACGAGATAAATGGCGCCGAGGATGTTGCGGCGCGCCGTATGGTCGGACAATCGGCCCAGCACCAGCGTGCCGAGAATCGCCACCAGGCCGATCAGGCCGATGCCGTAGGAACTGGTCATGGCGTCGAAACCATGGTCCATCAACATCGGTACGCCGTGGGTGCCCAGCAGGTTCATGCTGAAACCGCAGGCGAACAGGCCGAACACGATCTTCAGGAACGGCGCGGTGCGCACGGCCGCGGCGAAGCCGAGGCTGGCCTGGGCTGGCGGCGCCATTTGCGGCGCGCTGCCGGCCGCCGCCGGCAACAGGTCGGTGCCCGCCGGCGCGTCGTCGCGGATGATGAACAGTGCGGCCGGGATGGTGACCACGGCAAAGATGACGGCGAAACCCAGCAAGGTCTGTTGCCAGCCAACGCGGGCGATGGCCAGGGCGAGCACCGGCGTGAGCACCGCCATGCCGGCCATCGACCCGGTCGACAGGAAGAACAGCGCCATGCCGCGCTGGCGCGTGAACCAGCGGCTGATGACCGGCGTCAGCGCCACCGGGCTGGTGAAGCCGAGGCCGAAGGACATCAGCACGCCGAACGCGAGCAAAAAGGAGACCGGCGTGCGCGCCGTCACCGTCCAGGCCGTCGACAGGAATACGATCGCCGTGCCGAGCAGGAGCACGACGCGCGTGCCGAGGCGCCCGACCAGGTAGCCGGCCAGCGGCATCGCCAGGCCGTAGCACAGCATGCCGATGCCGATGATCGACGCGAGCAGGCTGCGGCTGAAGCCCAGGTCCTCGGCCATCGGCAGGAAGAAGGGACCGATGCCGAGGCGCATGCCGACGGTGAGCATGGTCAACAGGGTGGCGGCGGCAACGATGTTCCAGCCGGGATACCAGGAAATGCGCCAGGAACTGCGCCAAGGAGTGCGGGTCGTCATGAAATAAAGTTGTCAGTGGAAGGAAGTGCGCGGACAGGCGGCGGCGCCGATGCCCTTTCGACACTATATCGGAATTGTGAGCGGGCTCCGACGCTGCCCGCTGCAGCCCTCAAGCCTGGTCGGCTGTTTCACGCACAGCTGGCTGGCGCAAGCGCGCCGCCCGCGCCGCCCACAACAGCAGCGCACCGAACACGCCGCAGGCGATCGGCGCGACGATTCCCAGCAAGGATGCGGCGGGAATGCACGAGACCGAAAACAAGGCCAGCGCGATCAGGTTACGGCGGTGCGCGCCGCGCACGTCGGCCGGCGCCACGTCGGCGCGGATCAGCCCGCGGCGCATGGCCAGCAAAAAATACAGGGTTTGCGAGATCAGAATCAGTCCCAGCAAGGGCAAATACACCAGCAGCGCCGCCGTATTCCCGAGAAACATGTAGCGGCCGAACACAGCCGAGGCAAACGGGAACAGGCACACCAGCGAAAGGAAGGCGAGGCTGCAACCGAGCAAGGCGCCGTCGATCTCGCTGACCTTGTCCGAGAGCCGGTGATGCCAGATCCAGAACAGTCCCAGCAATGCGAAACTGACGAAATAGGCGCCGACGACGGAGCCATGGTGCATCAATGCATGGATCAGTTCGCTCGCACTGCCGGGGTGCTCAAGCTCGGGCACCTTGATTTCCAGCGCCAGGATGGTCAGCGCAACGGCGAATACCCCATCGATCAAGGGATCCATGCGGTGCTTGGACAGTTTGAATAGCGAGCTCATACACCAAGTATCGTTTACTTTTTCTCTTTTGCAAACAATTCCGGTGCCTGCCTTACATGTCCGGACCATCGTCGGCGAAAGGCGCGCCCGGCACGTAACGGAGGATGTCCCCCGGCTGGCAATCGAGCCGCTCGCAGATCTTTTCCAGCGTCGCAAAGCGCACGCCTTTTACCTTGCCCGACTTCAGCAGGCTCAGGTTCTGCTCGGTGATGCCGACATAGGCGGCCAGCTCCTTCGATTTCACCTTGCGCTGGGCCAGCAGGACGTCGAGTTCGATCACGATGGCCATCAGACGAAGCCCTCGTTGTCTTCGGCGATCCGGCGCGCCTCGTGCATCATCGAGGCGACCACGAAGAACAAAGCGCAGATCAGCACCAGCATCAGCTCTTCCGACGAGACGCCGACCTGCACGCCTTGCACGCCGCCGCCCAAGGCATGGCGCCACACGAAGGCGCGCAGCGCCGGTTCGATCACGGTCAGCACCAGCGTGCCCAGCAGCGCGGCGGCAAAGGCTTTCATGTGGCCGACCGTGCGCAGCGCGAACATGCGGCCGCCGGCGCAGGCTCCCAGCATGCGGTCCAGGCGCAGCAGCGCGTAGCCGAGCAGCAGCAAGGCGGGCAGCGCGCACAGGACGCCGGCCCAGCGCAAGCCTGGCGCCAGCCCGGCGACCGCATTCGTCCCCATTCCGCGCGGATAAAAATTCATGGTCACCGGTCCGACCTGGACCGGTTCGGGGAAGATCCAGGACAGCAGGAAGTAGGCAAGCTGCAGTAAAGCCAGCAGAACCGACAGAAAACGCACAAGGCGTATGTGAAGCCGTATTGACTTATCGTTAAACATTAATTTATTATCGTTTTACGTTAATTTTTTATTCCATAACAATCAGTATAACAGGAGGCATGATGCGAATTGCGCTGTTGGCAATGGCGATGGGGTGTCTAGTGGCGGGGTGCGCCCAGGTGCGCGTGACCGAGCGTCATTTCATCCGGCCCGACGCGGCTGGCAGTATCATCGAAAAGCGCCTGGCCAGCGCCGCCACCGACCTGGCGGTCGCGGGGCGGGACGGCGCCATGCTCCACGGCGTGCTGTTCGAGCAGCCCGGTGCGCGCAGCACCATCCTCTACTTCGGCGGCAACATGTTCCACCTCGACCAGCACGGCGATGCGTTGCTGCCGGTACTTGGCGCATGCGGCACCAATGTCGCGCTGTTCGACTACCGCGGCTACGGGCGCAGCAGCGGCACGCCCACGGTCGCCAACATGCAGGCCGATGCCCTGGCCATCTTCGACGCGGTGAACGCGCGCTACCCGGGCCGGGTGATCGTGCACGGCCAGTCGCTCGGCGGCTTCATGGCCGCCCACATCGCCGCGGCGCGGCCGGTGCTGGCGACGGTGCTGGAAACCACCGCCACCAGCGCCGAGGACCTGGTGTCATCCAACATCCCGTGGTATGCCTGGCCATTCGTGCGCATCGAGATGGACCCGTCGCTGCGCCAGGTCGACAACCGCAGCGCAGCCGCGCGCTTCCAGTCACCGGCGCTGGTGATCACCGCCGGCAAGGACACCATGACGCCGCCCAAGCTGGGCAAGAAGGTGTTCGACGCCATCCCACGCCAGGACAAGCAGTGGCTGCTGCTGGAAAAAGCCGGGCACAACGGCGCCCTGCGCAGCGAAGGGGCCGGCGCCGCCTATTGCCGCTTCGTACGCGGCGCCTGACCCGGTGCCGGCCATGCCGGCAGGGGTTGGCCTCGGCTGGCATCGCCTGCTGGCATGGGTTGGCTTTAGCCGCCACCTCCTGTCGGTTAGTTACAAAACTGTTGATGCACTGCCGGGGCCATCAATTGCGACATCGTATTTCGCAGCTCAGCAATACCACTTTGCATACCAGCGCCAGCCCTGTCGTTTCATAGGAAGGCAGGACCGCTGGCGCCTAAACCCAACGGCTAGCGCGCACGCAAGCTAATACCAATTAAATACCTGTTGACAAGCTCAACCCGCCTCCCTATAGTGCCCTGACCTCCCCGGCACTCATTTCCCATGATCGAATATCTCATCGGCGTCGATGGCGCAAGCATCCGGCGGCCCCTCCGGCCTTTCCCACGGCATCGCCAATGCCTGGACCACCATCCTCGGCGCCATCGGCGAAGCCTGCGCGGTGGCCGACGTCGGCTCCCCGCCCCTGTCGTCGATGGCGATCGGCCTCGGTCTGGCCGGCGTGCACAACAAGGACTGGGCGGCGCAATTCGTCGCCGCCGATCCCGGCTTTGCCGCGCTGGTGCTCGATACCGACGGCTTCAGCACCCTGATGGGTGCGCACGGCGGCAAGCCAGGCGCGATCGTGTCGATCGGCACCGGCAGCGTCGGCGAAGCGATGCTGGAAGACGGCAGCAAGGTCGAAGTCGGCGGCTGGGGCTTCCCGGCCGGCGACGAGGCCAGCGGAGCCTGGATGGGCCTGCGCGCGCTGAACCATATCGAACAGGTGCTCGACGGCCGCGTGGCCGGCGGCGCGCTGGCGCGCGACGTGATCGCCGCCTGCGGCGGCAGCCGCGACGCGGTGCAGATCTGGCTGGGACGCGCCAACCAGACGGCCTATGCCGGCCTGGCGCGCTTCGTCGTCATGCAGGCCGACGCCGATCCGGTCGCACGCGCGATCCTGGAACACGCCGGCCAGGAAGTGGCGCAGATCGCCGAAGCCCTCGACCGCAGCCACCGCCTGCCGCTGGCCCTGTGCGGCGGCCTGGGCGAGGTGCTGCTGGCTTACCTGCCGCCGGAAACGCGGGCGCGCTGCCTGCCGGCCCAGGGCGACTCCGCGCGCGGCGCCCTCTTCATGATCGAACGCCACCTGGAGCAGCACGGATGAACGGCAATATCCTCACCCCCAGCGGCTGGGTCCACGGCGAACTGCGCTTCGGCGCCACGGTCGACGCAATTGAGGGCGACAAGGTCGATCCCGCCACCAACGGCGACGACTACATCCTGCCCGGCTTCATCGACCTGCACGTGCACGGCGGCGCCGGGCGCGACATGATGGAAGGCGGCGACGCGCCGCACGCGATCGCCGCCCTGCACGCGCGCCACGGCACCACCAGCCTGTTGGCCACCACCATGACCGCGCCGCCGCAAGACATCGAGCACGCGCTCGGCGCCATCGGCGCGGCCTGCAAGGCGCGCGGCAAGCATGAGGCGCGCATCCTCGGCGTGCACCTGGAAGGCCCCTACATCAACGCCGCCAAGCTGGGCGCGCAGCCGCCGTTCGCCAAGGAAGCCACGCTGGCCGAGGTGGAAGCCTACGAGCGCCTGGCGCCGCTGCGCGTGATCACGGTGGCGCCCGAGATCCACGGCCACCTGGAACTGGTGCGCACGCTCGCCGAGGAAGGCATCCGCGTGCAGATCGGCCATACCAGCGGCTCGTACGAAGATGGCGTGGCCGCGCTCGAACACGGCGCCGCCGGTTTTACCCACCTGTTCAATGCGATGCCCGGCCTGCACCACCGCGAACCGGGCATGGTCGGCGCGGCGCTGGCGCATGCGCAGTACGCCGAGATCATTCCCGACCTGCTGCACGTGCATCCGGGCGCGATCAAGGTGGCGCTGCGGTCGATCCCGCACCTGTTCTGCGTGACCGATTCCACCGCCGCCGCCGGCATGCCGGACGGCGAATACATGCTCGGGCGCCAGGTGGTCCTGAAGTGCATGGGCGGCGTTCGCCTGGCCGACGGCACCCTGGCCGGCTCCACGCTGACCATGGATGGCGCGCTGCGCAACCTGGTCAAGATCGGGCTCTCGATCGAAGAGGCCTCGCGGCGCGTGTCGACGAATGCCGCCGACTACCTCGGCGAAACCCGGCGCGGGCGCCTGGCGCCCGGCTGCCATGCCGACTTCGTCGTGCTCGACCGCGACCTGAACATCAAAGCCGTCTATATCGAAGGAGAAGCGCTGTGACCGAATCGACGACCTCGCTCATGCTGCAGGAAGCCCTATCCGCGGGCGATTGCGTCGCCCTGCAACTGTCGCAGGACGGCGCGCGCTATGCGGAACTGGGACGCACGCTGCGTGCGGCCAGTTTCACCAGCGCCGTGACGGTTGCGCGCGGCAGCTCGGACCACGCGTCCGGCTATGTCGCCTACCTGATCATGTCGCGCATGGGGCGGCTGGTGACCTCGCTGCCGATGTCGCTGATCACGCTGTATAAATCGCCGCTGGTCACGCA
>Ga0308160_10008300_pt1 | contig 10145 bp, 11 predicted proteins | sample PhyFR1_FD_201036 | JGI IMG/M metagenome (GOLD analysis project Ga0308160, IMG submission 201036) | Phyllosphere microbial communities from UC Gill Tract Community Farm, Albany, California, United States - DLSLF.R1 | ecosystem: Host-associated > Plants > Phyllosphere > Unclassified | place: USA...
AGCTACCGCCCCAGTCCGGTCGCTCGCTATGAAAGCACTTTCCACCGCTCCTTCCTCACGTCAACCTACCCATGAGGATCGACCGAGTGCATTACCCAAACCGCGTATGGGCCTTGTCCGACCTGCTTCATCCATGTCTTCCGCCCCTTCTGCCTCTTCCTCATCCGCCAAGGTCGTTCCCTTCCAATCGGAGGCTCCCGAACCGAGATTGATGCGACTCAAGAAAGATTCCACCCGATGGATCCTGGAGATTGGGGGTAGGACCGATCTAACGGAATACCTCTCTCATCAAATGGAACATCATGCTTCCCCCGAACTGTTTTCTTTACTGTTTAGTAAAGATCACCGAGCAGAAGAGGATCATATGGCTGCGTTATCGATCTTGTCGGAATTCTACGATTCAAGGGCGTCTTCGACTTTTGGTATTCCAGAAGAAGAGGTCAGGGCTATACAAATGGCAAACGTCGATTTGACGCTCAAGTACGCCGGTCTAAAGCTACTGTTGAACAACACACAAATGGTTAATCGATGTTTGGAGCTCATTACCCACGTCTCGGAAGCTGCTGCGAGATACGAAGAGAGATTTACCGATGTGGAAGCTCGTTTATTCGTCCCATCTCTCATTTTCAAGGTATGTCCCCCTTCTTGCGCACAGCTGACAACAGCTTGGCGATAATAAATTCGGACCCAAGCTAGCACCAATCTTTGATTCCCTAGACCGAATCATTGTTGGTTCTCTCGTTGTTCAATTGCTTGTTCAATTTGGATTGGACGATAAGGTTGGGAAGACTTGCAAGAATGAGTCTTTGCAGTTGATTGAAAAGGCGTATCGGAAACGAGGATCTATCTTGCGGGTCAAGGATGATCGGAACTTTTACGAGGTGCTTGCGAAATGTATTTCAGATAGTGGGACAAGGAGTGCGGCACTTAGTGTGATGGCGTGAGTCCCCCCTCCGTGTGTCGACATCGGCTGATCATAGTCTACTCCAGATTCAAGGCGGATCAAAGGTGCTCGGGGCTGTGGTTGAAAATATGCCTCAGGGATCCAAGGATATGCTAGCGAATAGAAGGGCGACAATGGCGACTTCCAAGACTGGACCTGTATCTCGGGTCGAGGAAGTATCGGCAACTCCATCCCGAGCCAAGGCTATGGGATCGGCTACACCCGCCAGGGCAGCTGGATCACCGGCTTTATCAGCTCAAAGACAAATGGCTTCGCCCGCTACTCGTCTCCCTCGACCTGGCGGATCAATCGCCAACTCGCCAGCGATCGGTCGATCTGGTTCGGCTTCAGCTTCTACCTCTTCGTCGAGTACCGCTGCTCGTGCGCCTGTACCTCCAGGTTCACCTTCTCGATCACAATTACCTGGTTTACCCCGACCTACGATACCAGCCCCTACTTCGCGATTACAAAAGATGTCGGATCCATTCGCATCCACCGCTCCTCGTGCTTCCATGATGCCACTCGCTCGACATGCGCCTCCTCCACCAAAAGCTCCTAGCCCACCACCGCCATTCGACGCGATCTCTGCTGCTATCAATAACATTCGACAAGATGATCCAAATCAAGGGATTGAAGCTTTGAAACATCTTCAAGGGCTTCTCGCTGAAACCCCGCAAAATTTTGAGGATTGTGTGGGGACGCTACTCGATGTTCTACTGGATGAACTTGATCGAGTATTCACTCCTCCCGAACAAGTTCATGAACGGGATAATTTCAGAATGGTCAAACATCTCGTTCAAGCCTTCTCGGGGATCGCATGTACCCAATCTTTGATACGGAAACTCAATGTCGATTCGCTGTACTCGTTATTATACGCCGTAACACACCGAATGATTTCATGCGATCGCCTAGGTGGAGAAGTAGTCGGTTTGGCAAGGTTTATGAACCTCATAATCATCCAGGCTTTATCAACCCCGGACCGATATATCGTCTACAAAGCCATGTTCCGACTCTTACACGACCTTACGAAAAACTTTGTAATCGATCAAGTCCAACCATCAGACGAGATTGCTGCGCATGCTGATCTCGTCCTGAAATGTTTATGGAAACGATGTAAAATTATCGATGAAGATTTGAAATCTGGTAAAGTGGAAGCTGGGAAATTGTTGCGTATACTAGAAGATTTCCTGGATTCAATCGGACCTACTGAATGGACGAGAAGGGGAAAGAATGGAGTTCCATTAGGTGTTCTTCCGTTGAGAACTGTGAAAACTGTTTTACAGCGTACCATGGGTATGTCCCTTCATGGAGTAGAGCTGATGAGTAGCATATGCAACCGAGACTGATCAGGAGATATATGATATCCTAACGGCTGAGTTTGGAGATAAAGCATCCGATACGATCGTATGTCCCCATTTGAGTTAATGGGCAAAGCTGATATCTAGGTGTATTCGTATTTATTCCGCTTTGGTATGTTCAACGCAAACTACAGGAGTGTACTGATAAACAGCATCAGTGGAGATGGAAACTGGAACTGGGACATCAGGTCCAACACCCCGACCAAGACCCGAAGCAGCTTCTGAAGAAGTGGAAGAAAGAGATCCGAAATCAGAGACAGAGCCTGAAAGGCTGGTTCGGAGTTTAACCACGGGGGATCAACATCAGGTCAGCCCCTCGTCTCTTGTGAGAACCAATACTGATATCCAGGCTCTTGACCAGCTATATGCGTACATGAAGGAGCATCCTGAAAAGGAGGGAGAGGTAAACGCGGTAATTGGGACATTGGCAACTGCCGTCCAAGCATATGTGAGGCGTATGCTCGATTCGCGGAAGAACGCCGATAATCCTTGTACGCCTCTCTCTCCTCTTCTTCTTGGATGAGCTGACGGGTAGCACCGCGTATAACTTCCCCCGTTAAATCCCCAGCTAGTATACACCCAACCACACTCCCACTCAAAAGAGGTCCTCGACCAAGTTCATTAGCTGTTGACAAGACTGCGCCTGTTGAAGATCAATTGGCAGCTTACAAGAATGTGTTCGCAAGGGGAATGGGGAGCGTAGGGAATGGAAGTGGAGAACCATTGAGTGAGATTGATGAACCCCAGACTAGAATTTGAAAGGGTTAGATTAGAGGGAGAATGTTTATATTCGTTTTGATAATGATTTTATGCAATGCGTTGCACATTTTAATTAAATCATGTCATATTATTCATTGCGTACATTACTATCTAGACACCCTAACCTCCTTCCATACTATCCATGGGCTTTAGGCCTTTTTCTGAGTTAGGAGAACACAATGATTTCCACCTGCAGAAGCGTAGATTGTCTTGTATTCTTTCAATTGCTATCGATCAGCGCAACCCCTCATGCCGATGCTCAAACAAGGATGAAGAAACAAGAAGTAATGTAGGCGGGAGAAATGAACATACAGCTGATCGAAGAACGGTAGGAGTCTCTACACTAGTCCTATTCTGTCCATGACCAAGTTCACATTGTTCTACATGTCAGCTCTAGAATCTCTGAGCTCTGATGGCGAGATAATTTGTCAGTCGAGGCCAAAGACCAGAAGTACGACATGATAGACGGAGATGAAGGAGAGGAGATGACATACGACCTAGACCCCATGAATAAGCGTGTCCTGATTCAGCTACTGCCAATGAATGTCTGGTTCCCGCTGAAATTTGTTTGATTGGATTATGGGCTGGTTGGGTCACTGGAGGTAGGTCGGGGACTACTTCGTATGTCTCTGGGACTGGGGGGAAGTAGATCTAGCGTTAGCGATATTCTCCTTTTAGCACATCTATGAAAATGGAAGAGGGAAGAGGGGAGATGAGAGGGAGAAGAGAGACTTACTCGGACTGGCTCTGGGACCCATTCGACGGGTGCGATCCTCAACGATGATTGAGCACCTTGCAACTCCAGGGTAGCAGCTGCGATAGCTTCCTCATCACCCGATGCCGAAATCTTATCAAGTGCCTTCTGAGCTTCATCGATAACTTTCTGTTTCTCCTCGTGAATCGCCTTTGTCCTCTCCCTAACATCATCCTGAGCTGAATGATCCTCACTCAGACCCAATTCATGAGAATCGTTCCTTCCACATCCCCATACTTCTCCATTATCGAAGAGGAATAATGAATGGAATTCCCCCCCGGAGATCTCTACTACCCTTGAACCATTATGTTTATCGGGATGTAAGCCGTCTACTTGGGTTGGGACCGAGATGATATCTTCATGAGCTTCGGGCCGGGATGTATCAATTCCACATTGCCTATTTCCATTTAAACCCCATGCCCATACTACTCCAGACGAATCTAGGGCGAATGAATGGTGTTTACCCCCGTTTACGTGAATGATTCGTCGGAGACCTAGTCGCTCAGGCTCGAGTCCGTTTAATTTACGTCGTTCAATGATTCGTCGACCTAGTTGTCGAGAGGATCCATTACCCCATACCCATACCTCACCAGTGGAGGAGAGTGCAAGCACATGATCATTCCCACAAGATACTTGAACGATCTTGATCCCTTTAAGTCGAGGTAAAGCAACAGGCAAGAATTGGAAAGCGTTATTCTTTGGATCCTGGTTGAATCCAAGTTTACCCTCATCTCCCTACTCATCAGCTCCGCTTTAGAAAAATAGGAGGGACATACTCTGAAAGATCCCCATGCCCTGATCTCCCCCTCGGCGTTAACAGCCACACTGATACTATCTCCAGCAGCGACCTGTACAGCCCTAAACCCTTCCTTCTGAAGAGCTTCAATGACATATGGGTAAGTCTCCAAATCCTCATTAGGAATAACAGCCCCAGTTTTAGGATCAGTAACGTCGGAAGTGATTCGTCCAAGGGAAGCATTGTCGTTGATACCCCATGAACGGACCTATCATCAGCTCACCCTCACCAGCCAATCCTCATGTATTGAACACAGACGCACCTTTCCAGCCTCGTCAATGGCGAGATTATGCATACCCCCAGCATAAATCGTTTCAAGTCCTCCACCAGCTTTCCCATCCCTACTCAACTCTCCATCCTCAGCCATCTCCTCGAACCTGTTCGTCAGCTCCTCTTCAGTGATAAAAGGAAAGGAGGTACCAAGTATGAATCCTAGGTCGGGGGATCTCATCAAGTGTATCAGGTCCTAAACCAAGTTGTCCCATATCTCCATTTCCAAACATGAAAACCGCTTTTCGAGGCTTTGCGACCTCTTCTTGGTATCAGCACATCATCAATTGATATCAAGAAGGACTGACCAGGAATCTGAGGTACAGGAAGAGTAATAGTCCCTCCGAGCGAACTCCTTCTCCTAGCTTTCTTTTCCGCGTCCACAATAGCTCCAATCCTTCCCTTCTTTGCTTTCTCAGCTCCATTTGTAGTAGCTTTAGATTTAGGTTTAGAATCGGAGTCATCTTTCATCTCCACGTCCCCATTCCCGTCTTCCTGGATTGGCGCAGCTGAAGTAGAAGGTCGACCTCGACCTGCTCTTGATACTGGTTTTGCGGGGGCTGGTTTGGAAGCTGGTTTGGATGTGGGGGCAGCTTTGGATGCTGGTTTAGGTGCCGCTTTTGATGCTGGTTTGGAGGAAGCTGGTTGTTAGTTTTACTCAATGGTAATGGTACGCGACATACCAGCTCGAGCCATTTTGGTGTGTTGAGTGTGATGCAGTATCAACTAGGTCTACAGATCAGCTGGACCAGGCTCTCCTTAGCTGCACTTACGCAGGTAGTGAGCAGTATAGCAATAGCAATAGCAATGTATAAATGTAATGTATAAAATCAAAATCAATATAGGCAATCACAATAACTCTTGAGTAACAGGAAAACAGGCGCGCCTAATGACATATATCTTCATCACTTGCATATCTATGGATAATCCTACATAGCCCTCATCCTCTGCTTCACCAGCCTCTTGAATCCAGCGCCAACAATCTGCACATGTCCCCTCTTGACCTTCACTCTAGACCAGACCGTCGTATAGCGATAGTGCCTAATTATCAGTCAGATATCCCTCAGGAGGTAAGGGGCGTACCTGGACAATAGTAGGATCCTGCTTCGATCCCTCCTTGAATTCATCATATGTAAGCTTGGCATCCTTGTTGAGATCCATGTTACGGAAGATCTTGTCTACTCGCTATTATGTCAGCTCCAATTTCTATCTCTTCACTCTTGATCTGCAGACTCGACCTGATTTAGATAGTAAAAGGACTAACCTTCTCTGGGGTATCTTCATCCTCTGGTAGTTTGACCATTTGACCAGTCATCTTGTAGATTGATTTAACGATTTGTAGCATTTCATCATAGGTGATGAATCCATCTTGGTTGATGTCGTATAACTGGAATGCCCCTGGTTGTTAGTCTTCCTTCTCATCTCTCGGTATCTCCTCGAATATTGAGTGGATAGACAGGATAAGAAGACATACACTTTAATTTCTCATCCAGACGTCCTCGGGAAGTGACCGATAGAGCACAGATGAATTCCTATCATGAGCCCTTTGTCACAGTGTCATAGTGTAAAGCCTCACCTTGAATTCAATAGTCCCTGATTTATCCTCATCAAACACCTGCACGTCAGTCCAATCCAGGAGCAGGTTCTAGCACAGGAGAAAGTGTGAGATAAGGGGGACATACATTAAAGACGTAATCGGCAAACTGTCCTGGATCTCCAAAAGGAAAGAACTGTCTATAGATCTTTTTGAATTCTATCGTCAGTTCTATACACGTACCGACAAGGCGATATTCAAGAGGAGGGAACACTCACCCTCCTTGTTCAATTCTCCAGAAGGACAATCCTTGAGGAATCCTTTGTACTACCCTGGTCAACCACCCTCTTGTATCGTATCTCATCAGGTACTCACCCATTGCTGTAGTTCCTTCTTGTCGACTAGTCATCAGCTTCCATCGTGGAGATCTAAGACAGGGTGAGGGGCGACTTACAGTAGGTGTTCTTCTGCAGATCCGCTAGTTCCTCTTGTGATAGTTTAGATTGTGATTTACCCATGGTTGCGAGATATGGGTGTTGATAAGGGTGAAGTCGATGTGGAAGTAGCCAAGCGCTAGTCCCTGCTTAGTCTACGATAGGCGGGATTGGTCTGATGCTGGTCCTGATGTACAGGTCCGAGTGATTTGGTGAAGTATATGATAAAGAAGAATGAATAATGAGATACACAGTCTGGTTGAATTCGGATCTGCGCGTACTCTAGAACTCAACTCAAGTGGCGTCATTCAACTGCGGGTATTTCATCCATTCATTCATGCATCTACCCACTTCTTACAGCTGTGCAAACAAGATACATGAGCAAATATTCTTCCCATCCCAGCCTCTTGGCTCCCTATGCATACCCAAGACCTCATTCCGCGCGAGAACCAGGTCGGAGGGGTGTTTATCAGTACAAAGGAGGGTTGAGGGATTTTTGGAAACACACGCCGTAGAGTGTCTTGGCATTCGTATCCACCTGCTGCAAATGTAAATGCGGTATATGCATTGTATTTTTTTGCTGCTTTCTAGAAAGATTACAAGAGGGTCTCACCTAATGCCGCTCGTGCGAGGGAACAGCCGATGGTTACTGTATTCTCGATTGATGCTGGGTCTAGCAGGGAGGGGTTTACTTCCTGTTCATCAGTCTTTTGGGGTCACTTCAAAAGAAGGGGTAGAGGGGCGTACCATGATATCAAGAGCTACTAGGCATCCGGTCTCTGCGACTGCCTCGGTAATGTAGTGGCCTCTCATCAGCTCCAATCAGATACGGGAGAGGGGACTGACCTTCACGGAAAGATAATCCACCTCGTACAGGTGTACCGGTACCTACCCATCAGCTCACCCAATGAATGCTATTTCAGGACGTACTAGGGGCGACGGTAGGATCCAAAGCATCCACATCGAAACTCAAATGAATCGGTTTCTCCCTCCCTGGGTTCACATGATCCAACGCCATCTCCACTACTTTTCCAATACCATATTTATCAACTTCGTGCATCGAGTACGCCTTGATTCCGTTGTCTCTCAGGATCTTCTTTTCGGCAGCATCGACATCCCTCAAGCCGATGTAGACACTACCATCAGCGTGTCCCTTGAAACGGGGACCTACAGTTCAGAGGGTTTCAAGCATGGCTTGATCCATTTGTTGAATGGCTCGACGTCCGTTCCGGTTAGACCTAGGAGGAACGATACGGGACATCCGTGTAGATTTCCTGTATCTGTTGATTCGGGAGTATTGATATCGGCATGCGCGTCCACCTAATCTCAGCTCTGCCCTCTCGCGCGCGACTTAGCTTACCCAGATAACACAAGCATCAGGATATTTGGACTTGGTACCAGCAACAGTGCCCATTGCCTAATCTCAGCTCGAATCTTGAACGAATCGGTCAATCTGGCTTACCAAAGAATGATCACCCCCAAGGGTCAAAGGCAACCAACCCTTCTTTGCAATATCCCCAACCTTCTCCCCCACCCGCTCACAAACAGCACTAACAAGCCTGGGTTTCTTCATACGTCCAATGTCAGGATCTTCAACCTTCTGCACGAACCCTTTCTTGCTCTTTACGGGTTTATCACCTGCAAACTCTGTTGCTTCGGGTGAATTGATAGGAAGGGGGTTGTAGGGTATATCAAGGAAGGTGAGGGATGAATCGTAATGTACCTCCCAGCCTAAGTTTGAGATTTGGGGGATGATTCCAGCTTTGATTAATCGGTTTGGACCAAGGTCGACTCCTGAGCGTGCTTGTCCTCCGCTGATTGTTAGCTCGGTGTCAGTCAGCAGGGTGGGCATACCTGAAAGGACATCCGACGATCTGTACATCAGCTTCATCCACGATTGGAATAAGAACAAGCATACGGCAGTAGTAGCGGGCTCCTTCAAGAACTTGTACTTGTAAGTGGGAGCAGTCTGACCAGCCTCGGGCTTGGAAACGACATGTACAGCTCGGGCATTCCGACGAAGTGCCCGTGCAGAGATAGGAGATATGGTCTTCCAGAGCATCCTGTATATTAGACCAATCATCAATCTCGCCTAGGGACTTGTGACCTACTTGTTTATACTGTATACTGTACGAGTAGTTGACAGAAATTAATTGAACTACAGAGCGGCTTTGCCGGATCATCAAAACGCGCCAAGCTGTTACGTTAAACGCTAGGAACAGTGCACGTGGATATACTTCCGTCCTCCCTTCTCTATAGCTATAGACGTCACACTCTCACTCACTCACTACGCTACACTATACACAGCACCCATACCCATACAGCCATCATGTGTAAGCTATTTGATATACGTCAAGGTACACCGCAGCTAACAAGCAGCTCGACCAAACCCATTCGATCCACCCCAGCCCCTCGACGCAAACCCATTCGATGCCTCCTCAGCGGCCCATCCCCAAAACCCCTTCACTCACGGCAATGAATCTACTTTCTCACTAGATTCACAGGATACCGCCAGAGGCTTAGGACTCGGTAGGCAAGATACGACTCGATCAGGAGCTACTAGGGAAGAATTGGAGCAGAGAGAGAGGGATTTGAGAGCTAGGGAGGAGGCTCTTGCTGCTAATGAAGCTAGGATGAGTGGGGTTCAGGTTAATAATTGGCCTCCTTGTACGTGGGTTCTCCGTCGTCAGACGGGGAAGTATGAACTTTGGAGAGGGGGGCTAATGATAGTCTTCCCATTTTGTCATCATGATATCTCGACTCTACCGACTCAGCACCAGCAAGTTACAAAGTTCCTATACTTTCAATGGCTAGCTTTGATCGTTACACTAGTAGTGAACTTGGTAGGATGTATCCTACTCCTAGTATCAGGTTCCTCCCAGGGAGGGTAAGCTTATTCCTTCTTCGTAGGTGAAGCTAATGTCCAGTGCGGATGTAGGCGCATCAGGAGGATATGTCCTCTTCATCAGTGTCCTCTCGTTCATATTATGGTATCGGCCAATCTACCTTGGGTTCACAAGATCTGAGGGACGAGCCATGGCTTTCTTCTTCTGTAAGCTCCATCCACCGCACAAAATCCAAGCTGATGATAGATATCTATTTCCTATTTGCCGGTTTCCACCTTCTATTCTCGATATACATGGTCATCGGTATCCCTTGTGCGTGTCTACCTGAATACATGACAAGTAACTGACCAACAGCGGCCGGATCCGCGGGATTGATCAATACAATCGCAATGTTCTCCCAGGGCCATATCGTAGCAGCTATCTTCGGAGTATTCTCCTCAATAGGCTGGAT
>Ga0308160_10008301_pt1 | contig 10145 bp, 11 predicted proteins | sample PhyFR1_FD_201036 | JGI IMG/M metagenome (GOLD analysis project Ga0308160, IMG submission 201036) | Phyllosphere microbial communities from UC Gill Tract Community Farm, Albany, California, United States - DLSLF.R1 | ecosystem: Host-associated > Plants > Phyllosphere > Unclassified | place: USA...
GTTGAGGATCGAAGAAGGTAATCCAGACAAGTAGGATAACCTGTTTCCATCCCTGTAGTGTCAGCTTGGGCTCGGGAATTCGACAGCTGAACGTACAACAAGACTTCCTCCAGCTTTGGCAAGAACTCCTTGAGCCTAGCGAGATTATCGACACTCCTTCCCCTCAAATCGATCGACTTGAGATCCTCCCAGTACGGCTCGAATGGCTGAACATCCGTAATGAGCTGTACGAGCTTATCGTGAGCTACACCGAATGAACATTCCGTCAAGAATGTCGCATTTCCTTGACCCATTGTCTCGTTTGCTCGGCTCTTCCCAGAACGGCGACCGAAAGGCACGGTTGGGGCGGTATCATCCTCGTCATCGTGATTGTTGATTTCGTCCATCGTGTGTAGGGTATGTGTCGACATATCTTGCTTGGGTGGTTTTGATGGGGTTGCAGCATCATCGAGGCCTGTCGGTCAGTACGGGTTTGGGTTTTTCGCTAGGAATGGACGACATACTGAGATCCTCCATATCCTGGAATACGCCTTGTATACGTTTAGTTCTCTCACTAAGAGGAGCAATCCAACCATTCTCCCCGTGGTTCTTGTCCTGGGGCTTGAAGAATTCATCCGCAGCTACCCAATTATTCTGTTGAGGGGCAGGCGCGGCGATTTTGCCTGCCTTTTTACCGTCTGAGAACGACACGCTTCTCCTGCCCGAAACCGGTGTTTTGGAATCAGCTCGAGCAGGCGCAGGCGTGAGATCCGCATGCCATCCTGCTCGTTTCTTGGGACCGCCATTATGCGGTGTCGTGGAATTTGGTTGACGGAGAGCGGAGCGGAGTTGTTTCGGTGGCGAGGCAGTGCCTGCTCGAAGGGGTAGAGAAGATGTGGCGGGTCGAGGAGTTAGGATAGGAGGTGCGGAATTGGCATGCACCGGCACTGGTCTGGCTGGAGGTGAGATTGATGGTGGGTTGGGGTACATTTGGGGAGCGGGTGACGATTCCAGCAATTCCGATACCGAAGTAGTATCAGAATCGGACCATTGTCGTGTACGGTCCGCTCCTTGATCCTCTTGCTCTTGATCGTCATGGTGAGACGCCCCTGCGTCTTCTTCGGCATCAAGATCTTGTCGCAGGCCTCGAACTTCATCTCGCCAGCTTTCCATACCAGCAAAGATATCCTCACTTTCCTCGCTCTCCCTCCTACTCTCCCCATTCTCGTCAACTGTGCCCAACCCATCTCGGACCCAGCGCATGCTGACGGCATCATACCGCATTTTACCAACTCGATCAGGCATCATATCGGCGACTTCATCAGGTCGAATTATCCTCATTGTCGATGGAGCAGGTGGTGGTCGGCCTTTATGTTTAACGAAAGAAGTGGAAATGGTGGTGCCAGTATTGTAATTTGTAGGATGGGTAGAGGAAGAGACGAAACGATTCAAATCGTCAGCGTTGTAGTTGTGTCGGGTCGGAGAGGGCGCACCGTTTTCTTTTTCGTGATTGCTGTATCTAGCCGATCGATCAAGTGACTGTTGATCACCTCGGACCTCGCTTTCCTCCTCGCTCTCGCTGGTTTCCTCTTCGATCCTCTTGATTTCCTCACTAGCGCTCAGTCGACGCAACATCCTCCTAGGACTAGGTCCCGTCCTTGGCTTGGCCCTCCCTTTGCCCTTTCGGTCGGTCGAGTCGGTCTCTGCCTCACTTGAGGCGAAAGCATTATCGTCCGTCTCGGATAGTGCTTGTCGGACCCTATTTGCTGGAGAATCAGAATTTGAGCCAGATTCGGATACGACTCGACACTTGATCTTAGCCATCAGGTCTTCAGCGGCTCGTAGGTAGCCAGAAGACGTGGTGGAGGGGTTGGATCGGTGGGTTTGTCTCCCAGGCTTGGTAGATGGCGCAAGGTCAAGAGGGGGAGTAGGAGATGCGCGATAGTCGATAGTCGCTTCGTTTCCTGCTCGGTCAGCTCCAGCATCTGACATGAATTGTTCGAACTCACGCTGACTACTATCATCCGTGGTCCTGCTCCGACTGGCGCTGGTCATACTCTCTGGCGCGATTCTGATCTTGTTCATCATCATCATCCCCTGAGCTCCCCAATCCGTAATAGGTGCCCTTCCAGGGGGACTTTCCGGACTCATCCTCAACCTCTTGCTACTCCTCATATCGGAAGCGGATTTGGATCCGGATTCCCGCGAAGCACTCTGTTCGTTCGACAGTGGAGATGACATTGGAGAATGCTCTTCGGATTCGTCCCCACGGGATGGTGATTGGGAGGCGGATTGTTCGATTGCAATTGAGTCGACCAAGGCGGATAGGTGATCTCGGGTGTAGGTATCGTATGTTGATCTGAAAAGGCGTAGATCCTGACCACTTTTCTCTGGATGACGTCCACCATGCACAGTGGAGTGCGAGATCTCATTCGGGTCGAAAGCTGGTTGACCACCCAGTTGGGAGGGTGGTTCGTAAGTGAAAGAAAACTCGGATTGCGGTAATGTAGGACTTTCATCTTGACGAGCCGGTGAGTATCGTGGTGTAGTCGACTGAGCTAACGGATGGCTCTCGGTAGTCGTATATTCAGCTTGGGCTGCAGTCTCATCTTGCAACACCGAGTCGTCCTCTACGAGCGATTCGTTAGCCTGTGAACCAGGACCTAACGCTTGAGACGGATCGGTAAAGCTCGAAGAGCAATTTGACGGTGTGATAGACTTGCAGAGCCGGCTGGGGTTCGCAGGAGCGTATTGGTGAGATGTACGGCGATTGTGTCCTTCTGCACTTGGCGGCGAGACAAGAGCGATGGGTGCTGGTTCGGGTACAGGAGGTGCTGGCGGAGGCGATGGCGGTCTAAACATCCTTTCTAGCGGTAGCGCCCCGAATATATCCTTGCTCTTGGCCTGATTCCTTAACAAATGTTTCCCTCTGTCATCATCCACTCCATCTTTCACCAAGAACGTTCCAGGTCCAGCGACAGTTCCACTTGCTTTAGCGACTTGAGCTTGTTCCACTTCCTCTGAAGATGACCTGGACGAGGGCGGTGATAGTAATCCAGAGACATCCCTTTTAGCCATCATCTTAGCATTCTCGTTGACGGATGAGCTTGATCTCAACGTCGGTAGTCCTCGAGCTGGTGCGTGACCCAATCCTCTCAATGATCCTCGTTTGGCGTGTACCGAGTCGACATTGCGTGGTAGTGATTTCGCAGGGAATGATTTCGGCAATGTCGATGGCGGTGGAGATGGTGATGACTCTACCCACTCTTCCACTAGCTCTTCGGTCTGCCAGCCTGGCGTTGCCATGGCCATGATACCTATAATGGTGTTTGTTGACGGTTGAATGACGTTCATTTCAGAAAGTCAGTCGCGTATAAACAACGGTAACTTAATTGATGCACCCCTTTACACTGATACACAGACTGATATAGGTATAGAAGTGGCACATTTTACTCCCGTTCCTATAAGTGGAGGTCACTCAAGATTTCAGAAATATTCAACCAACCTATAGCACTAATACCCTATATACACTAGTAACAATGCCTAGGATCAGAAAGAGTACGCCTACTAGTCATCAGATGTGGAGATGAAGCTAATCAATAACAGAGACCTCGAACCGTCAAAATACTCGAGATAAGAAGAAGATCTCGAAACATGTCGCTGAACATAAAAAGAAGGAGCGAAAAGCGAGCAAGAAGGATGTGACCTGGAAGTCAAGTATGTGCCTCTGGGACTGCCATTCGCTTTGGCGTGATTGAGTGGATATGCTGACGAGCTACAGAGAAGAAGGCTGATCCCGGAATTCCAAACTCGTTCATCCACAAAGACAAGGTTCTAGCGGAAATGGCAGCTGAGAAGCGAAATGTCAGTCTTGCATTTAGTTCTAGACGGTTTTGAGCTGACTTGTCAGGAAGAAGAGGCCAGGATCGCAAGAAAGGAAGCATCAAAAGGACAGCCAAGAGCCCAAAGTCCAGAAGAGGATGAGACACCCGGTATCCAGTCAATCCACGACGCAACCGTCACGAGCCGGACCAAATCCAAGGCTGCTGCTCCCGTTGTTGAGGAAGAGGAGGATGCCGATATTCCTGAGTTGATCGATACTTCCCTGACTACCTTGCAGGAAGTTTTGGACAAGGCGGATGTTATTGTTCAGGTCGTTGATGCGAGGGACATCGCTGGTGGAAGGAGCAAGTTCATTGAAGATCTCGTTCAGGAGGCTGGAGGAAAGATCGTCTTGCTCGTCAACAAGATTGGTAAGCTCATACCTTCGTGATGTCACTCGAAGCTGACTGGTAGACCGTGTGCCCAAAGAGACATTACAGTCTTGGCTCAAGACCATCTCGCTACCAACCTTCTTGTTCAAGTCCGTCTTGCCCGTGGCTCGAGCATCAACCTCTACGCAACACATCGAGCCAACCGTTGTTCTTGGCAAGACCGAGCTTTTGGGGTACCTCTCAGAGATCAAGCCCAGCGAGAAGGGCGAAGACTTGGCCGTTGCCTTGATGGGTCTACCAAATGTCGGAAAGACCAGTGTCCTCAACTCCCTCCTACCGGCCAAGGCAAAGCACCACGAGACTGCACCTGTGCTCGCCCTGAATGCTGCCTCCAAGAACCCCCAGCCAACCACCAAAATGCCCAGCGAGACTCGAATTGAGCACAATGGTCAGGGTATTAGGATAATCGACACCCCCGGATGGGACTTTGCCGATGATGAGGAGGATGAGGAGGAAGATGAAGAGGACGAGGATGAGGATGCCGAGATGGATGAGGCCAAGTTGGCCAAATGGGATCAGATGGAGCAGAAGATGACTGCTGATCTCCTGAGACGGAACTTGGGTAGGGTTGACAGGATCAAGGATATCATCCCTCTTGGTACGTTTTGTGCCTTTGCATTGAGGTGAGGACTCACAAGCAGCCGACTACATCATCTCAAGATCAAACGCTCAAGACCTTATGGTAGCTTACAATATCCCTTACTTTACCGATGGCGATACGACAGCATTCTTGACCGAAGTAGCTAGGTCAACCGGTCGAATGCGAAAGGTGAGCTACTTCCTTTTTATCAATCATAGATCCTAGCTGACAGTAAGCACTCTGGTCTCGATCTTGAATCTGCCGCCAAGTATGTTGTTCGAGACTGGGCTCAGAACACCTTCCCATACTACTCTACCCCCAAAGCTTCCGGTGCTTCGGACATGGACATCGACAACTCCAGTCAGCCCGATATGTCAGCTGTCCTCGAGGCATGTTCGTCACGGAAGGACATGCGTAAAGTCGGCAAGGGAGTTATCAGGTTCAAGGGTGGAGAAGTCGATGTTCGAGAGATCATCCTAGACGACGACTACACTGCGGGTCTCGCTCCATCTGACGACGAGGACGAGGATGACGACGATGAAGAGGAAGATGGAGATGAGGAGGATGAGGAGCTGGAAGTCGATGATCTCGATTCCGACGAGGAAGTCCTTGAGAGAGCCGACTTTGAAGTTAAATCTGCCTCCGAAGGTGAGGATGTAGAGGAGGAAGAGGAGGAGGAAGAGTCCGAGCCCGAACCCGAGCCTGTATCGCGAAAACTGAAGCGCAAAGCGGACCCGGTCGCCTCTCCAGGCGAGAAGAAGAAACCCCGTACGCATAAGCGAGTTTCTTTCGGAGGCAAGCTTGGTGCTACTGGCGGAACAGAGACAGAGAAAGAAGTCAAGAGTATTTTGAAGCGTGATCGGAATGGTCAGGTCAAGACTGCTACGACCGCTACCGTCAAGTCACCCGTCAAGGAGGCTGCATCTGTAAAAAAGGCTGCTCCTGCCGCACCTGCGCCTGTATCGAATGGAAAGGGTAAAAAGACAAAGGGGACATATGATTTCTCTGCTCACTTTGCATAAATCTGTAGATAGCTTTGGGTTTCTAGCATGTATATCTATCTATTATGCACAATGTGCTTTGATTTGCCTTGTCTATGGCCGTCGGCTGATTCAGCGCACGTTTTGATCGCCCGATCTAGATTATTCAGGTACCCGATCGCGTCATTCCCCAGCTTATTGTTCGATTATCGGAGACTACAAGATTTCGATAGAAGACACAGCCTGTTCTTACATTCTACTATTTACATTTAACAACAATGACTGGTATCATCGACAAGATTACAGGACACGGCAATGGAGCGTGAGTCATCGTAGTCTGCTCTAATTATATCAGCTAACTAGAGCAGCACCGGAGATTTCAACGCCATTATGATCGGCGCTGGTTTCGTGAGCTAGATCTTGATTAGATCATCTTATCGACTAAAAAAGCTGACACGTGCGCCAGGCTATGTTCGGTACAGATGAAGGTATGTTGATAGTGACCGCCGATAAGACAGTGACTGATTTAATCAGGACCATGGAACATCTCTAGGCGATTGGAAACTCGTGTTGGCGATCGATTACGCGTCCAGGCAATCATCGAGGTAGACCCACCTAGGGCTGAAGCTTGTTTGAAACAGAAATTGGCAAACCCCAAGATCAAGGCTGCCTATGAGAACACTGTTATCCTCTCTTCTATCGCCGACTTCAAGTCCAAGGTCGATGCTGGAGAGTTGAAAACCCCAAAGTGAGTCACCCATTTCCCGATCTCTTGGCATGAATCGAAATTGACTTACAGGGCAATCTTCGTTGCTACCCCTCCTCAATTCCGAGGTGGTTTGCAGACTTTCAACGATATCGAAGTCCAGCTTGACCAGCTATTCCCTGATGCTCACATCTTCTTGGAGAAGCCTGTTGCTACTGGCTCAGAGGCCGAGAAGAGTATCGAAGAGGCCAAGAAGGTTGGAGAGATGCTCAAGAAGCACAAGGGAAATGTTTCCATCGGGTACGTGTCTTCCTATGCCTATAGTCAGGAGCTGACAGTCAGATACGTTCTCCGATACCTCTCTGCCGTCAAGATGATGAAGAAGATCATCGAGGACAACAACCTCACTGTGTAAGCTAGTTCGGGCCCGATCTGTGAGCAAGCTGACCCTGTAGTATGGCCACTATGGGCAAGTACGTCGTCGCTTACGAGCTCGCCGTCAAGACCGTAGGTCTTTTCTCACCAGTCAGAATGATGCTGACAAGCAGGATTGGTGGAACAAGAGCAAAGTTCAGGGACCCGTCATTGAACAGGCCACTCACATCTGTAAGCTCGCGTCCCGCTGTCGACCTATAAAGCTAACTCTACAGGTGACTTGTCGCGATACATTGGTGGTGACATCGATATCGATTCCGTCTCGTAAGCTACTGATCATTTGCATAGCATAAAGCTGAAGAACAGTGCCCACGCTGTCGAGGCTCACGAGAAGCCCGGTGTTTTGAGCAAGAAGAACTTCGACGAATCCGTCATTCCCGATGAACAGCGAATCCCCCGAGCTACTTCTGCCAACTGGTAAGTTGTCTGCACCGTCATATCTATTGTAAGCTGACCCCACAGGAAATACACAAACGGAGCTGTCGGATCTTTGTTGCATGCTATTGCCCTCCACGGAGTTAACTACTCCATCGAGTTGCAGGTTTACGCTGATGGTGTAAGTCCACGTCTTCCTTGTCATGCTATGCCACACCCGCTGACGAATAGTACCAACTTGTGTAAGCTCACTGGCTTCGTACATCAGATTAGAAGCTGATATATAGTTTGGTAGACCCATACGGAGAACCTCAGCTCCACGTCCGACGACCCGGATCTGACGAGTACGAAGTCATCCCCACCCCTGGAGATGACCCTTACCAGACCGAGATGAACCACTTCATTGATACCGTACGTTCCCTCCGCAAGTGAAATGCAACAAAACTAATGATCAGATTGAGGGAGGAGAGAACCCCGAGATCTTGTCTACTTACGAAGATGCCGCCAAGACTTACGAGTTCACTTGGGCCATCAGGCAGAGCAGTGAGGAGAGCACAAAGAAGCAGTTGGCCAAGTACGGCAAGGCTGTCTAAGTGGTTTCAAGTCAGTCGTGGTATAGATGTGCATAGATTTGGAATGGGTAAAATGATAAAATAGTCAATACATTTGATGAATCGCTGTCTTGACTACGACCGCGTCGATGTTTTATTGCCATAGACGACAACCTCTGGATCTTCTTCATTAAGGTTGGATGTGTGACACGCAAGTCGAATAATACATGATAGCTCGTAATATCATCTAAATGTAGTCGTATATAGGAACCAAGATCCCACGCCTACCAATACACTGCCGCCGACTATGACCCCGACCATCTCCCCAATCAGCCACTTCCATCGCCCGATAATCGCTTTACCCGCCACGGGTCCCATCTTAACCTCGGGATCTAATTCCTCTTTATCGACATCCTCAACCTCCCCCTTCTCGGCAATACCGCCGGCGTCGGAATGCTCAGCATGACCCATATCATCTCCAAAAGCCTTGATTGTGAACTTTGTCCGTTTCACACCTAGATGCCAGCAGATGATCATGAGCAGCAGCATCCGGGTTATAGCGACTCGTTCAATCTCCCATCTAGGCGTATACCACCTTCCAAACGTGACGAGCGCCTGATCTATTCCTCGGGCTATTGCTAGCCTCACTCTCCGTTTTAATGTCGTCTTAGGAATAGCTAGTCTGTTTGCTAGTCCATGTCCGAGAAGGAAACGGGAGATGGCGAGATGATGGTCGACATTTGTACGGATTGGAGGTCGATCACAGACTGCCGAAAGGAGGCGGTAGGTGGCTGTGGAACGATGGTCGGAAGTGGTGAAGTCTTCGGAGAAGAGGTGCATCGTATTACAGGCGAACAGCTTTGATGCGAGGGATACATTGGAGTAATAGTGTGATAATCTGGCTGGGGATATGCCGAGGTAATACCTATTCATCAGCTCGTCATAAAGCAGATTTGAGATTGGACGTACCCAATATGTCGCCAGACGCTGACATATGCAAGTTCCTCCTCATCCGTGAGATGTATACCCAGCCTCCGGAGTGACCATAGTGGAGCAATAGCAAATGATCCAAGAGTAGCTATCATATCCCTTCTATTAGCTTGTCTTATGATGATAGGACGTACTCTTGATTGATCGGTATTCCATCTACTTTGTGATCGTAGACATTCTTCATCCCCTTCTTTGCTGCTATCCGAACCCGGACGGTGGCATGTAACATCCGTACCCTCACTGCACTTTTCCATCCCTGACCAGTAATTGGCGTCAGATCATTCTGTTTGTCAGCTTTCTGAGCCCAACTGATCAAGGGGACATACCATATAATCCATAATAGCCTGAGTAGTCTCCAATAACCTCCTATAAGTCTGATCCCTAGCTTCGCCCGTCAGATAAGACGTCTCCCTCAACACTCCGACCACTCTAGCGGCAGAGAATCCACCAGCCAAACTGAAATGTAATAATGCCGAAAAGACCTGTGAAGAGTATCGCCAGAATACCGCTTGACCCTCCGAGACTGTGGGTGGAGGGCGGTAATTTGGGATAGAAAATGCTGGGCGAGTCTCATGTTCTGTTAATGGTGAACATGGGGATCGGGGAGGGAACGCAGTAACGCCAGGTGGCGGTTCGATTGATATCTACCCTTGTCAATACAGTTCAGTTACTGATTGAGAGGGCGTACCTCGTTCCAAAAGCGACGTATCGGTTCTTCTACTTCATCCCCCTCTAAACGATCCAAGAGCTTCTGCAGTCCATCTTGCCCAGGCTTCAAATCCAATATCCGTACAACCTCATCACACAAATCATCGCCTTCATGTCTCCACCTGTTCATCAGCTAAGTTACCGCCGATCGATCGTTAACTTACGGTTCAAGCTGAGATGGCGGCAGGCAGTCCTACTTATCAGCACAGTACCCTCATATCAGAAATGACATACCTCGTCCCACAATAAGCAGTAATCATTCAATGGAGCTATGACCTCTCCAACAGAAACAGTTTCAAGCTCATGACTATCCCGTATGATCCTAGGTTTCGATCCCGATGGGACGTTTCCGACTACTTTGTCAGCTCATGTCCACCCTTGGAGACTAGGCGGCTTACTTGGGAAAAGACTTGCAGACATTTCAAGAGATATGAGTAAAGTACAAGAGTGAGTTAGAAACGGAATGTTCTGATGACATCTGCGATTGTCGATCGATCGCCGAGAATACGTGACTTCCACCATTCACTCGTCAAGTCATGCATACCCTTTTATTCTTCTCCATCAATA
>Ga0308160_10008302_pt1 | contig 10144 bp, 8 predicted proteins | sample PhyFR1_FD_201036 | JGI IMG/M metagenome (GOLD analysis project Ga0308160, IMG submission 201036) | Phyllosphere microbial communities from UC Gill Tract Community Farm, Albany, California, United States - DLSLF.R1 | ecosystem: Host-associated > Plants > Phyllosphere > Unclassified | place: USA...
CGATCCGGCATTGACGGTCGAAACGATCTTCCACCTGACGAACGGCCGGCCGTTCGACTATTCCGTCATCACCTATCATTATGAGCACTCACAATTCGTCGTTCAGGCGAACGGCTTGTATTTATGAGGGAGATGATCGCATGAATGAAGAAGTACTATTTTATTACGCACTTTTCGCAGGCGGTATCGTCTGTATAGTGCTGAGTGTATTGTTATATTTCTGGCTCCGTGAAGATAACGGAATCGAATTTTCTCTGTTTTTCCGACTCGTTTTACTGTGTTTATTCGGTGTGGGACTGGTCTGGTATACGGCTCCGAGCCTGAAGTACGTCGTCTATCATGACTATGCGACGACTAAAGGAGTCTGTACGGTAGAGTACAATGATGAATCCAAACCGCGGACGATTGATCTTTATTACGATGAAACAGGCGACTATTTCAGTTTCTTTGACCGGGCCGACCTCGGCGCATACGGACCGGATGTCCCGTATACGTGTCACGTGACGACGACAAAAGATCATGAATTCGAGATTTCTTACCGGCTCTATGACGTTAAGACGAACCGGTTACTCTATTCGTCTGAATGACCGGATTGAAAAGGACGTGTATGAATGAATGCTGAAATCATCACTTATTTTTTCATTCTCTTGTTAGGTGTTTCATTTGTCTTACCAGCCTGTTACCTTTTGGTCCTTCATTTTGACAACAAACAGCATTCCTTTTTCAAAAAACTCAAATGGAGCGCGCTGCTTCTGCTCGGGTTACTGTTACTTTGGATGACCCTGCCGAGCTTCACCGAGATGGTATTTCGTGATTATCGTGTATTAGAAGGCTCCTGTGTTTTGGAACCGTCTGAATCAAAAGGAACATCGATCGATATCACCTTAACAGAAACCAACGATACGTTTTCTTTCCGTGACGTACCTGATCTTGAGGCTTACGGCAAGAAGGTTCCGTATTATTGCCGGGTCACAACGACCCGGAATCAGGCGTTCGAAATCAATTATCGGGTCTATGAACAAGACACGAAAAAGCTGCTCTATGTGAATTGAGGACACAAATAAGCGGAGTTCCTGTTAATAGGAACTCCGCTATTTTACTGTTCAATACCGGCACGTTCAGCCGGTTCAAGTAACAGTTCATCATCAAATGTCGTCAGCTCAACCAGACGCCCGTCTTTTTGATACCAGGCAGTCAGCCCTTCACGGTCGACAACTTCCCAACCGGCCTGGCGGATTCGCGCCGCGTACAATAAGCCCGGTCCATCGGTTTCTGAGACAAGCCGGGTTTTAATGTTCAATCCGTCGGGTGTTCCAAGAACTACACCCGTTCGCGGAACAGGAAAACCTTTAACCGACGGCTCAAATAAGAAAAAACAGCCGGCTCCACAGACGAGGAAGATTCCGACTACCATCACCATTACTCTAATCATCCGTCGCTGTTTGATCATATCCACTCCATTTCTTCTCCTATATGTATTATATGTATGAGCACCTCTTTAATTTACCCGGAAACCCCTTGCCGTGTCCTCCTGCCCGAGACCGATTCTTTTGGTCAAAGCAAAATGAAAACGAATGAAAAACGTGTCATTTTTGTGAAAAGAAATGAAAAAAATTAATATTTTTTCATTTATCTTGACGGCAAGACGTCTTCCTTACAGTCACAACGGTTTGACAACTCCCGGCATAGAGCCGTTTTTAGTCGTTTTCAAGTCATTAAGCCACTTAGCGACTTGACTTCATTTCTTACTATGTTACGATACGAACTTATTAAAGGGAGTGAACAGAACTTATGAAATTCAGAAAAGAAAAAGTCAATGTCGTCGACATGAAGCAAACCAAAAAGAGTGTCTACGCGACCGGAATTGGGAATGCAATGGAATGGTTCGATTTTGGTCTTTATTCCTATCTCGCAATCATCATCAGTCAAAACTTCTTTAGCGCTGTTGAAAATGATGAACTGAAGCTTGTCTTTACCTTTGCGACCTTTGCGATCGCTTTTTTAATGCGACCAATCGGCGGAATCGTTTTCGGACGAATCGGAGATCGCTTAGGACGAAAAGTTGTCCTGACGACGACAATCGTCATGATGGCAGCGTCCACCCTGCTCATCGGTCTGTTGCCGACTTATGATCAAATCGGGATTTGGGCACCGATTCTACTGTTACTGGCCCGAATTCTACAAGGTTTCTCAACCGGCGGTGAATATGCCGGCGCGATGGTCTATATCGCGGAATCCTCACCGGACAATAAACGAAGCGCCCTCGGAAGTGGTCTTGAAATCGGGACACTCGGCGGTTACATTTTAGCTTCGGTTCTTGCGACCATCCTGTTCGTCACGTTATCCGACGATCAAATGGCATCGTGGGGCTGGCGGATTCCGTTTATCTTAGGGGCACCGCTCGGACTGTTTGGTCTGTACTTGCGTCGTCACCTTGATGAATCACCGATCTTCGAAAATGAAATTAATGAAAACACGGAAGAACCGGCCTCGTTCCGGGAAATCCTCCGCGACCATAAACGCGATATCATCGTCTGTTTTATCGCTGTTGCGTTCTTCAACATCACGAATTATATGTTACTGTCCTATATGCCGTCTTACCTGAATGAAGTCATGGGCATCTCGAGCTCAACGAGTACGATTTTGATTACCGGTGTCATGGTCATCATGATTCCGCTCGCTTACTTCTTTGGTAAACTCAGCGACAAAAAAGGCAATCGGAACATCGTCCTGTTTGCATTGGCCGGTCTGTCGATTCTGTCGATTCTCTCGTTCTACCTGATTGGTCTGAAGCCACTCCTGTTCGTCGGAATCGGAATCTTCATTCTTGGTTTCTTCCTCGCCATCTTCGAAGGAACGATGCCAAGTCTGTTGCCGAGTATCTTTTATACAGACGTCCGTTACCGGACACTGTCCGTGACGTTCAACGTGTCCGTCTCGATCTTCGGCGGAACGACACCACTTGTCTCGACTTGGCTCGTCCATGCGACACAAAATCCGCTCGCTCCGGCGTATTACCTGACAGCCGTCAGCGTGATCGGCTTCATCACGTTCTTCTTCTTCTTTAAGAGCACATCGGGCAAAGCCTTAAAAGGTTCGCACCCGACCGTCTCGACGGAAAAAGAATTGCAAGCCGTTGCTAAAAAACCGGATGATGCCTTATGGTGGGCAGAATAATTGATTAAAAAAGACCGGCGTCGCTTCTGCGACGCCGGTCTTTGCTTATTTTGAAACTGATGTCTGCGTCAGTACCGCACCGTTTGAAGCGATGACTTCTTTGTACCAGTAGAATGAATCTTTCCGCGACCGCGCCAGTGTTCCCGACCCGTCATCATGTTTGTCGACATAGATGAATCCGTAGCGTTTGCTGTATTCCCCGGTCGACGCACTGACGAGATCGATGCAGCCCCAGCTTGTATACCCCATCATCTCGACACCGTCCTCGATCGCTTCCATCATCGCTTTCAAGTGACCTTCGAGATACGCGATCCGGTACGAGTCATGAATCGCACCGTCCGCTTCTACTTCATCGTAGGCACCGAGTCCGTTTTCGACGATGAACAATGGAATCTGATACCGGTCATATAATTTATTCAAGATGATCCGTAACCCGTCCGGATCGATTTCCCAGCCCCAGTCGCTTGCTTTCAAGTACGGATTCTTGACGCCGCTCATGATGTTTCCGCCGGCATCGTTTCCGTCTTTCTCCGCTTTTTCCGTCCGCGACATGTAATAACTGAGCGAAAAGAAATCAACGGTGTAATCACGCAACAGTTCAAGATCACGGTCTTCGACAACCAGCTCGATGTTGTTTTTCGTGAAGAAACGGTCGGCAAACGCCGGATAGGCGCCGCGGACGTGGACATCCCCGCAGAAGTAGTTCATCATCCGTTCTTCTTCCAGGGCAAACTGGACATCGACCGGGTTTGAGCTGAACGGATAAACCGGAGCGGCAATCAGCATGCAGCCAATCTGCATCGTCGGATCAATTTCCCGGGCGGCCTTCGTCGCCAGACTGCTCGCGACGAACTGGTGATGCAGACCTTGATAAGTCGACTGCAACATGTTTTCGTCTTCACGGACCGCCATCCCGAGGCTGAGCATCGGCATGAACTGAGCGCCGTTGATTTCGTTAAATGTCAGCCAGTATTTGACCTTTCCTTGATAACGCTCGAACAAGACCCGGCTGTAGCGTTCAAAGAACGTCACGAGCCGGCGGTCGCGCCAGCCGCCGTATTCTTTTGCCAAATGGAGCGGCAGTTCGTAATGCGAAATCGTGACGAGCGGCTCAATGCCGTGTTTCACCAATTCATCAAAGACGTTGTCATAAAACTGCAGACCCGCTTCATTTGGTTCCGTTTCGTCCCCGTTCGGGAAGATCCGGCTCCAGGCGATCGACATCCGGTACGTTTTGAAGCCCATTTCGGCAAACAGGGCAATGTCTTCTTTATAGCGACTGTAAAAATCAATGCCGTCATGATTCGGATACGTATACTCTTCTTTTAACTCGAAATCAAACTGTGGATCGTGGATGACCTGCATCCGGTGTTTTCCGCCCGGCATGACATCGGCAATCGACAATCCTTTGCCGTCTGTTGCGTACGCCCCTTCGAGTTGATTGGCAGCCGTTGCGCCGCCCCATAGAAAATCGGATTTGATCTGTTTCATGAATAATTCCTCCTCTGATTGGTTTTAGACTAAGATGCGTAAGACATCGCGTGACGGTTCGACCGTTCCTTGATACGTCGGTAAGACGTCGAGATAACTCGCTGTATTCGTCACGATGATTGGTGTGATGACGTCATATCCGGCTTGTTTGATCCGCTCGATATCGAAGCGGATCAACGGATCACCGACACGGATGGATTGACCGCTCTCGACGAACGACTCAAAGTGTTGACCGTTCAGCTGGACGGTGTCGAGACCGATGTGAATCAAAATTTCAACGCCGGTGTCCGACCGTAAACCGATCGCATGTTTCGATGGATACACCGTGACGACTTCCCCGTCAAACGGGGCATAGACGACACCTTCATCCGGAATGATCGCTAATCCTTTTCCCATTGCGCCGCTTGAAAAGACGGCATCATCGACTTGTTCAAGTGAAATGATTTCACCTTTGACCGGTGCGAGGACCGGTAAGCCAACCTGTTCGCTGATCGTCGGTATTTCTTGCGTCACCTGTTCGTTGTCGCGGGCAAAGAAGTATGTCAGTCCGAACGACACGAGTGTCGCGACAGCAAGACCAATCAGTGCACCCCAGAACGTCAAGTTGAGACCGTCCTGCGGAATCATGACCGGAATACCGAAAATCCCGAGACCGCCCATCGCGTAGGAAGCTGTTCCGAGTCCGCCGCCGACCAAACCGCCGGCTGCTCCACCGACAACACCGAAAATGAATGGTTTTTTCCGCGGCAACGTCAAACCGTACATCGCCGGTTCCGTGATCCCAAAGATGCCGGCAATCGTCGAAGATGTACCAAGTCCTTTGATTTTCGGATCTTTTGCCCGCATCGTGATCGCGAAGACGGCACCGACCTGACCAAATGTCGCCATCAGGACACCGACTGTAATCGTGTCAAAACCGTTGACGGCCAGGTTATTGATGATGATCGGGACCAGTCCCCAGTGGAGACCAAACATGACGAAGATTTGCCAAAAAGCGCCGATGAAGGCAATCGCGATGACCGGACTCAAGTTGTAGAGGAACGAGTAACCGGCTGCAAGTCCCTGGCTCGCGTATGTCGCAAGCGGTCCGATCGCAAGGAACGTTACCGGAACGACGATCATCAGGACGAGCATCGGTGTCGTAAAGTTTTTGACCGCTTCATGCGAGTGACGGTTAAAGAATTTTTCAAGTTTTGATGAGACGAGCGTCGCCAAGATAATCGGGATGACGGATGAAGCATAACTCATCAGAACGACCGGAATCGTCAGGAAGGTCAGACTCTCACCGGAAGCTTGCAGGGCGACGATCGACGGATAGACGAGCGCTCCCCCGATAATCATCCCGATATACGGATTGCCGCCGAATTTTTTTGCTGCCGAATGTCCGAGGACGACCGGGAGGAAGTAAAATAGGGCGTCCGCCGTCGCGTTCAGGACGATGTACGTACCCATCGTCGGTGTCAATAAGCCAGTCGCAACAAGAATCGCGAGCAACCCTTTTAACAGTCCGCTTCCTGCCATCGGTCCGAGGATTGGTGTGAAGATACCGGCAATCGTATCGATGAAGCGGTTGAATAAACTGGTCTTTTCCGTTTCTTCCGACGTTTCCTGACCGATTCCATTCAGTTCGTTGTAAACATCGCCGACATGGTTGCCGATGACGACCTGGAACTGACCGCCGCTCTTGACGACGGTGATGATACCGTCGACCTGTTTTAACGCTTCGGCATCCGCTTTTTGTTCATCCTTTAGTTTGAAACGTAACCGTGTCGCACAGTGAAAAACCGTTTTGACGTTGTCTTCGCCTCCGACCAATCGGACGATATCTTGCGCCAGCGTTTGATATTTGCCCACCTGACTCACTCCATTCTTGATTTTTTGGAATAAAAAAACCTAAACGACGACAAGTGAAAACCACCTGTAATCATTTAGGTTTGGCCCGCTGATGCGGTAACCATCCTTAGGATTGATTCTGTTTCATGAGATTCTCGATATGAATCATCAAGTAAAGCCGTTCATCTTTTGAAACCGTGTAGTCATACTTCCCGGTAATCAGATTAGCGATCTTTTCAACACATTCAAATGCTTTCGGATAACGGGATTTGACCATTTCATACAGTTCTTCGTCTCCACCCGTGTTCAACTTTGTCTTCGAGACGATCCGCTGAACAAAAAACTTGAGATGGGTTAAAAAACGGCCGTACGCGTGAGACTCTTCGTCCAGTTCGACCTGGAAATGATAGGTGATGATCGTCATGATGGCCTGCGTCGCCTTCGTCATTTCGGTGACGATATGCAAACTTTCACCTTTGACACCGGACATCGAGGCATTGACCAGATGCAACGCGATTGAGACCGCCTCCTCTTCGTCAAGATTGACGCCGTGCCGTTCATTGATTAGCCGGACCGCTTCTTTGCCGGCCGCAAACTCCGGACCGTAAAACCGTTTGACTTCCCAGACGAGCGGATTCCGGATCATGATTCCATCTGCATATCGTGACAGTGCGTAGTGGATATGATCGGCCAGTGTCACGTACACCGTATCATGCAGCGATTTATTGAGTCTGGCTTCGGCCATCTTGACGATTTCCTTGACCGTCTCGATTTCAGCCTGCGGCATCTCGTTCAAAAAATCGATGAATCGTTCCCGGCTCTCTTTACTCTCGAGCGTAAAGACTTTTTCGATCCGCGATTCATCAATCACATCGCCCATCCGTTTTTGAAATGCGATTCCCCGCCCCATGACCACATGTTCCTGTCCGTTCGATTCAATCGCCACGACATTGTTATTAAAGACTTTCACGATTTGCACGGAACCCCTCACCTCCACCCTTTGAGCATCGTATTGAAAAGAAAAAACCTAAATTCATATCCATCGCCGCAACACGCAACAGATATCAATTTAGGTTTTGCCTGCTTTCGCAGTAACAATCCTGATTGGTTTATTCTTTTCATTACTAGAATACGACGGAAAACGTGCCGCGTCAATCATTTTATGAAGCGCTTTCAAAATATATTTAAACGCAATAAAAAGCAAGCGTCTCCCGTCACTCGGAGCGCTTGCTATTGTGGTTACGTTAATGATTTTAATACCAGTTTCACCTGTTGAATTTGATAGTTTTCGACGTGTAACAGTTCAAGATCGTATGCCTCCGTCTCATGCCGTTCCCCGACCTGATAGTCCGTTCCTCTTGCCTGGATGAACCCGGCAATCGTATCGATTTCGTCCGCATCAGCAAACGTCAGGTTAAAGCGCTCGACTAAATCTGCGAGGAGCACTGTTCCCGATAGTTGGTATTCCGTCTTCGAAATCGTTTCGATGTCGGCCTGTTCGTCTTCGTCGAATTCATCGCGAATTTCACCGACGATTTCTTCGAGCAGGTCTTCCATTGCAATCATTCCGGCTGTTCCGCCGTACTCGTCGATGACGAGTGCAATGTGGGAACGCGTCACCTTCATCTTCAGCAAGGTTTCCTGAAGCGGTGTCATTTCTGACACGGCCGGAATGTCTTTCATATACTTCTGTAAGTCGCGTTGTTGATCGTTCGCTTGATCGGTCAGGACTTCCTTGACGTTAACGTAGCCGATGATTTTATCTTTGTCAAAATCCTCGATGACCGGATAACGCGTGTATTGATTATCTGTCATGATTTGCAGGACTTCCGGCCACGTCATGCTGAACGACAGCGTCGTCGCGTTCATCCGTGGGACCATGATATCTTTCGTCACCCGCTCATCAAACGCAAACACATTTTGCATCAAGGCGAGTTCCGTCTGATTGATTTCACCGCTCTTAAAGCTTTGCGACATGATGATTTTCAACTCTTCTTCCGAGTGGGCTTGTTCATGCCCGGCCGGTTGAACGCCGAACAACCGTAAGAAGATCCGCGCTGAACCGTTCATCACCCAGATGAAGGGATACATGATTTTACCGAACACATACAACGCTGGTGCAAGAAGTAAGGTCATCCGTTCCGCGTACTGGATGGCAAGTGTCTTCGGAGCAAGTTCACCGATGACAACGTGCAGGAATGTGACCGAAACGAAAGCAATCGTGTACGACAGGATCGTCGACAGCGCCGCAGCGACACCAAATTCATCGAACACCGGTCCGAGCAACTTTTCGACGGTCGGTTTCCCGAGTGCTCCAAGACCGAGTGCCGTAATTGTGATTCCGAGCTGACAGGCGGACAGATAGTAGTCCAAATCACTGGCGACTTTTTTTGCCAGGACCGCGCCCTTATTTCCTTCCTGAATCATTTGATCAAGCCGCGACATCCGAACCTTGACGACCGCAAACTCCGAGCCGACGAAAAACGCCGTTAAGACAATCAACAATACAAGCAACGCCAAATTCAATACCAACAATATGTCCAATCCATTCCCCTGAGACAGGGGGGCACCTCCAGTAAAATAGTTTGAATCGTAAAATGATTCCTGCATTTAAACCGTACAGTAAAACGTTATGGTTATTATAGTATCGGATGACCTTCAAATTAGCAACTGTTTTGATCTTAACAATCATGCTGTTTTTCAGAATATTCTGATTGCAGTTTCTAAAAGGAGTACTTTTGATACTAGGTTTGTTTGACCGGTTTAGCGGCTATATAAGAGCTATGCACATCAACATCTCAAGTTAAAACAGTTTAAGACAAAGCTTCTTGAAATCAAATGATGTTCGTAAAATCGTAAGTGGAGAGGTAGTGGATTTTTATGGAAAAAACAAGAAAAGGTTTCTCGTCGTACTTACGACCAGAAGCAGATGGTGCAGGTCGTAACATTTCCTGGAGTTCAATCATCGCCGGAGTCGTATCATTTTTCGCACTCTTAATTACATTCAGCTTAATCGGTTCGGCGATCGGCTTTGGCGTCACGGACGTCACATCCAACAATCCGTTTGACGGTGTCGGGATCGGCTTAGCCATTTGGGCGATCCTCTCACTTTTGATCTCATTGTTCGTCGCCGGCTTCGTTTCCGGTGTGACATCATCGCGTGCCGGACTCGTTCACGGGTTCCTGACATGGTCGACAAGTGTCATTCTCTTGTTCGCTTTGTTGACATTCACGACAATCAACACGTTCCAAACAGTCGGTTCTGTGCTTGGTACAGTCGGTGGTGCAGCAGGTCAAGGTGTCGGTGCCATCGCGAGCACAACATCAGATGCTGTCTCAAAAGGATTCAGCTCAGTAACGGATAACGTCTCAAACGTTGATACAAAAGAACTTGAAGGAAATGTCGATGAAATTCTGAAAGATACAGACATTCCGGAATTACAACCGAACTACTTGCAAGGTCAGCTCGATGCCGTCAAAGATGACGCAACAGCAGCCGGTAAAGATGTCTTAACCAAACCGGAAGACTTCGATAAAATCGTCAGTGATCTTGGTGACAAATTGACAGCACGTTCAGAAAAAATCCAAAACTCAGTCGATGAAGATAAAATCGCTGAAGCCGTTGCTCAAAACACGGATCTCT
>Ga0308160_10008303_pt1 | contig 10144 bp, 8 predicted proteins | sample PhyFR1_FD_201036 | JGI IMG/M metagenome (GOLD analysis project Ga0308160, IMG submission 201036) | Phyllosphere microbial communities from UC Gill Tract Community Farm, Albany, California, United States - DLSLF.R1 | ecosystem: Host-associated > Plants > Phyllosphere > Unclassified | place: USA...
TTCGGCGAGCGGTCCCAGTGCGAGGACGGGGAAGTAGGTCAGCGCGGTGATGATCACCGAGACGCCGGTGAGCAGGCCCACGAACTGCGGGCGGTGGGTGGGCAGGGTCCCGGCGGTGGCGGGGACCCTGTCCTGTGCGGCGAAGGAGCCGGCGAGGGCGAGCACGAGCACGATCGGGAGGAACCGTCCGAGCAGCATCGCGACGCCGAGGGTGGTGTTGAACCACGGGGTGTTCGCCGTCAGGCCCGCGAACGCCGAACCGTTGTTGTTCGCGGCGGAGGTGAAGGCGTAGAGCACCTCGCTGAAGCCGTGCAGGCCCGGGTTCCAGATCGACGTGCCCTCGACGTCGGCGCGCACGGCGGGGATCGCGAAGCTCAGTGCCGTGAAGGCGAGCACGATGGTCGGCGTGACGAGGATGTAGAGGCTGGCGAGCTTGATCTCGCGCGGCCCGATCTTCTTGCCGAGGTACTCGGGGGTGCGGCCGACGAGCAGGCCGGCGATGAACACCGTGATCACGGCGAGCACGAGCATGCCGTACAGGCCCGAGCCGACGCCGCCCGGGGCGATCTCGCCGAGCATCATGTTCAGCATCGCCATCATGCCGCCGAGCGCGGTGTACGAGTCGTGCATCGAGTTGACGGCACCCGTCGAGGTCAGCGTGGAGGTGGTCCCGAACAGGGTCGATCCCCAGATGCCGAACCGCGCCTCCTTGCCCTCCATCGCGCCGCCGGCGAGTTGGGTCGCCGTGCCGGCGCCCCGCAGCTCGAACCACGTCATGGCGCTGAGCGAGACGGCGAAGATCGTCGTCATCACCGCCGCGATCGCGACGCCCTGCTTCGTCGAGCCGACCATGCGGCCGAAGGTGCGAGGCAGCGAGAACGGGATGACGAGCATCAGCACGACCTGGAACACGCTCGTCCAGGCGGTCGGGTTCTCGAACGGGTGCGAGCTGTTGGCGTTGAAGAAGCCGCCGCCGTTCGTGCCGAGCAGCTTGATCGCCTCCTGCGAGGCCGCGGGGCCGCCGGGGATCGTCGCGCTGCCGCCGGTGAGGGTCGTGACATCGGTGAATCCCGCGAAGTCCTGGATCACGCCGCCGGCGACCAGGACGATCGCCGACACGAAGGCCAGGGGCAGGAGGAGACGCGTGATCGAGCGGGTCAGGTCGACCCAGAAGTTGCCGAGCGTGCCGCTCCTCGCCCGGGCGAGCCCGCGGATCAGGGCGACGGCGACGGCGATGCCGACGGCCGCGGAGACGAAGTTCTGGACGGCGAGTCCGCCGAGCTGGACGGCGTAGCCGAGGGTCACGTCGGGCGAGTACGACTGCCAGTTGGTGTTCGTGACGAAGGAGGCCGCGGTGTTGAACGACAGGCCCTCGGGTACGGCCGGGAAGCCGAGCGAGTAGGGCAGGAACGCCTGGAGGCGCTGGATCGCGTAGACGAGGAGGACCCCGACCACCGAGAACGTCAGGACGCCTCGGAGGTAGGCCGGCCAGGTCTGTTCCGACGTCGGGTCGACGCCGACGAGGCGGTAGAAACCGCGCTCGACGCGGGCGTCCCTCGCGGTGGTGAAGATCCTCGCCATGTGGTCGCCGAGGGGGCGGTACGCAACGACGAGGACCACGACGACCGTGAGGATCTGGAGGATGCCGAACAGCGCGTCCATCAGAAGCGCTCGGGCTTCACGAGGGCGTACACGAGGTACGCCAGGGCTGCCACGGCGAGGACGGCGGCCCCGATGCTGAACACGATCACAGCTTCTCGACCCCCTTCGCCACGAGGGACACCACTGCGAACACAGCGATGACGGCGAGCACGTACACGATGTCGAGCACTACGACTCCAAGGAGGACGATCGACGGGCCGGACGGCCCGGTGCCCGTCGTGGGCACAGCGAGTCAGTAGACACCGCGCCGCACCGCCGATCGCGGGCCCTTACGACTTCCCTACGGCGATCGCCGTCTTCCTCACGGACACCACACGCTCACCACACGCCCACCGGGGCCGGGAGGCGCGACGACGGCGACGACGCTCCCGGCGGACGGCCGTGACCTCGGCGAGATCGCCTGGTCGCGAATGCGCGAGCGCTGGCACGATGGCCGCATGTTCCCCTCGACACCCAGGACGAACCCGCTTCGCGACGACTCGATCTCCCTGCTCACCCGGGGTTACGGTTTCGGTGCGCGCCTCTGGGAGCGAACGCGGACGGGCGCCCGGGCCGTGCCTCTCCGCCTGCTCGGGCGGGAGGCGCTGCTGGTCCGGGGTGCCGAGGCCATCGAGCTCTTCTACGACGAACAGCAGATCGCTCGGCACGGGGCCATGCCCGCGATCGTCCAGCAGACGCTCTTCGGCACCGGGTCCGTGCACAGCCTCGACGGAGCGGAACACCGGCACCGCAAAGCGACGTTCCTCGACGTCGCGTACGAGGACGACCAGGTCGCCCGGCTGACGCCCCTGCTCGAACGGGAGTGGCAGCACGAGATCGATGCCTGGCTGTCCGGGGGTCGACGCTCCGCCTACGATGCGGCCGTCGGGGCGTTCGGTCGCGCGAGCATGAGGTGGGCGGGCCTGCCGGGAACCCCGGAGGCGCGGACCCGCTGGTCGGCCCGCCTCGCGCAGATCGTCGACGGCTTCGGTGTGCCGTACTCCCCCGAGTACCTGCTGGCAGCGGTGAACCGTGCCTGGTCCGATCGGCACGCTCGCCGCCTCGTCGAGGCGGTTCGCGCCGGCACTCTCGAGCCCGGGGAAGGCACGGCCCTCGACGAGTGGGCTCGGCACCGGGACCCCGAGGGCGAGCTGCTGCCCGCGAAGCTGGCGGGGATCGAGCTGCAGAACAGCATCCGCCCGATGATCGCGGTGGCCCGCTTCGTCGCGTTCGCCGCGAAGGCACTGCACGACCACCCCGAGTGGCGAGAGCGGATCGCCGAGGAAGCCACCGAGCGTGGAACGTCGACCGGTGGGCCGCTCGCCGTCGCGTTCGCGCAGGAGGTCCGGCGGACCGCGCCGTTCGTCCCGATGCTGCCCGGCTGGGCGCGCCACGACGTCGAGATCGACGGACGGGAGCTCCCCGCCGGCGGGCGGGTCCTGCTCGACATCCTCGGCACCGACACGGATGACGCCTCCTGGAACCGCGCCTCCGAGTTCGATCCGGAACGTTTCGTGGGCGTCGACGACTACGAGGCGATCTCGACGTTCATCCCTCACGGTGGCGGGGACCCCGCGGGCGGACACCGATGCCCCGGCGAGAAGCTCGCCATCGCCGGCCTCGCCGCCGCCGTCACCGCGCTCAGCGACCCTCGCCTGGCGATCCTCGACGACGGGCTCGACGTCGACCGGCGACGGCTGCCGACGAAGCCGTCGTCCGGCGGCCGGGTCCGCGCAGCCGGTGCATCATCCCGCTGCCCGTTCCACTGACGACACCGCGACGATCGCCTTTACCTCCGAGCGGGGGTTCTCGGCAACCCCTCTCCGCGCATCCGGCCCCGGGCATAGACACGATCCATGCCGATCCCCACCCGCGGTTTCGCTCACCTCGTCGCCTTCGTCCTGCTCGTCGCCGTCACGGGACGAGCCGACTCCGTCGCCGGTCACGTGCGACATCGGCTCGCCCACGAGGCCGCTCCCACCCACCACTCTCGTGGCGCCCGGGCGGCAGCGAGATCCGAGAGGCGACCACGATGATCGAGCACCGCCCGCCGTCGGCCTCCTTGCCCGCGCCATGCCCATGATCTTGCTCGACCCGATCGCCGAGGGCACCTGGCGCGTCCTCGACTACCGGAACGGGAAGACCGGGATCGACGTCCTCGTCGGCTTCGTGCAGAGGGTGACGGACGCCTACGCCGTGACCGATCTCTCGCAGCCCGACGAACAGCGCCTCTGTCACACCCTCGTCGAAGTCCAGGAGCTGTTCGGGGCGGAGGGGTGAGGAGTACCACTGCGACGATCCCGGAAGAACGAAGGCCGCTTGAGCCTCTCCCTCGCAGCCCCCGGATATGCTCGCGCGTGTGAGCAGGAGGATTCGACCCGGTCGCATGCCCAGGAGGAGCACGGAAGCGAACCTGGAGCCTCGCGACGCATCGACCCGTTTCCGGGAAATGCCCGTCATCGAGCTCCTCGAGGCACTGGAGTGGGTGCAGTCCATTCGCGACGGCTACATCGCCGGCCAGGACCGCCGACGGGTCCAGCTCGTCAATGACATCAACACCGTGGGTTTCGACACGCTGCGGGAGCGAGAAGACGACCTCCGAGCTGCCGGGTTGACGCACCGCGCCGACCGTTGGCTGCACTACGAGAACTACCTGTAGCCCTTCAGCTGGCGGGGTGGTCCAGATGACGATCGGCCCGGGGTCACGATCGGCGGGTTCAGCTGATGGGCAGCCGAAGGCAGTCATCCCGCGCGCTCCAGCAGAGTTCAGGAACGCGCATCGGCCGCCTGATGATCACCGGGGGGCCTTGGTTCACCTGAGGCCGGGGCGTGCGCCAAGCTGGGAGCACGACGGGTGCCGTTGACGCCGCCTCCACCCCCTCGAGAAAGACACCGGCATGATCTCGCCGACCGCCGCCTCCGCCATGGCCCTCGTCGCTCTGGGCATGGTGCTCACCCCAGGGCCGAACATGATGTACCTCGTCTCGCGCAGCATCAGCCAGGGCCGTCGCGCGGGCCTGGTGTCGCTAGCCGGCACCGCGATCGGATTCGTCGTCTACATGACGATGGCCAACGTCGGCCTCGCCGCGGTGTTCCTCGTGGTGCCCTGGCTCTACACGGCCCTTAAGGTCGCCGGCGCCGCCTATCTGCTCTGGCTGGCCTACAAGACGCTGCGACCCGGAGGCGCCTCCGTCTTCGACGCTCGTGATCTGCCCCGCGACTCCACGGCCAAGCTCTTCCGCATGGGGCTCGTGACGAACCTGCTGAACCCGAAGGCGGCGATCATGTACCTCGCCCTCATCCCACAGTTCGTCGACCAGGACGCCGGTGGCGTCGTCGCCCAGGGCTTCCAGCTCGGAACCGTCCAGATCGCCGTCAGCCTCACCGTCAACGCCGTCATCATCGTCGCCGCCGGGTCCATCGCGGTCTTCCTCCGCCGCAAGCCGCGCTGGATGCGCTGGCAGCGATGGGCCACCGGAACCCTCCTAGGCGCCGTGGGCGTCAAACTCGCCCTCGACGCACCCGCGCCGGCGGTGGCCGGATAGCGATCTACATATGGGACGCACGGGAAGCTCTTGTGACCCTTCTGAACGCCACTGGTGTTCGGCTAGGCCATCATGCGTCTTGCTCAGCCCTGGGCGGAAGGTCGTCAGGTGTGAGAATGGCGGTGCGATCAGCAGCGATGACGTAGCGCAGCTCCGCCACGGCTTCGAAGCCGTTAAAGCCGGGCCGGAAGACCACGTCATCGTGCATAAGGAGCGCCCAGTAGCCCTCGCGGTTGACCATGACTAACACGTCGCCCGGAGTGGTTATCTCCACTCGGTTAGACATCGGCAAGGCAGCGAGGTCGACGAACGCCTTCGTTTGATCTGCATCCGCAGCGATCAGGCCGATGTTGCCAATGCGATCGTTGTAGTGGCGCACGCGCTTCTCTCCGCCCGGTCGGGGGCCGCCGCCAGACAGGTAGTCCAACTGGAGCTCAAAGCGGGTCTCGTCGCTTCCGATGGCGAAGTGGCCGGAGTTTTCGTTCATGTTCACCTCAATCGCCGCGCTTGTTCGGCCCTCGTGCCAACGAGCGGGATTATTTCGGATCGCAGTCCTGGCTTGTGCTTCGGTTGCACCGACGAACGGGTTGCGTCCCAACGCAGGAGCAATTTCGATTGGGACTCCGTGCAGATCGCGGAGCAGCCGCTCATAGGCATACTCATGATCGTCCCGGAAGTCGATCCACTGTCTGCCGTCTAGGTATGCAGGCGGAACAGGCTTCCCCGCCACAGTCCCAGAGTCTGGAACGACAGGGATTACTCGATTCCCTCCCAAGTCGCGGTAGACGGTCGGAGAGACGATGGTCGTCTCCGTGCCAACACCAGAAGGCTGTTCGCCGCGATTATCGGCCTTCGGGCCATAATCATCAGAGAGCACGACTAGAACCCGGGCCGACGGAGCGCGGTACCGCTCCATGAACAGGTTCAGGTCGTGTCCGAGACGCACGTCCCAACGGTCGAGATGAACATCCACTCCATTGGCACGCAAGCGCCGAGCTAGGTCCGCGACCCAGGCGACGTGCTCTTCGGATGCCCAGGAGTATGAAACGAAGGCAACCGGCGGATCGGACTGCCCAGAAGCTGGCGAAAGGTGCATGTCTCAGTGTGGCCGCCTGCGAGCCCAAAGACGAACACCAAAGCTCCATCTCCGACGTCCCGAGCAGGATCGCCATCCGGACGTACAACGAGTCAGGCGCAGGTGTCATTCTCGACGGTGCGGCATCCAGCCGAGCTCGTGTGCGGCGCGTGACTACTGCGTGCCCCATTCGAGCCTGGAAGGTCTCGCCATCAGTGATCACCTGACGCACACTGTTCGACTTAGCCTGTCTGCGTGAATGATTCGTTCGGCGCGAAGCTCAAGGTCCCGTACTCACGCGACGCATTGTGGATGGGCTTCGAGGTCTGGCGATCAGTAATCGGGGAGCGATTCAAAGCAGCGGGTGGTCAGGGCAAACAGACGCGGATAACGATGTACTGGGACGAAGGCGGTCACTCTACCCGCCGTCTCGCAACCGAACTGCGCGACTTCGCGCGGAAGGAACACCTCAACCCATCGATGATGGAGTCCACGATCTACAACGCCGATGTCTCGAAATGCACGCTTGAAGTGGCTGTAGAAGCGACCTTTTGGGGACAGCCCAGAATCGAAATGAGAATTCACGGCCATGTGCGTCAGGACGTTGTGGGGCTTAAAGCTCTCCTTCGCCAAGAGGTCGAAACGGAGATGCGCGAGGAGAGAGACCGCGCGCACGCTCGTGCCATCCCTATTCACAAAAGCGTCCTCGCTGAGGAAGCGGAGCGTGAGCGCGCGAAGCGTTCTCGGGTCGCACCGGAAGTCACCACGCTCCCGTTGCAGCACCAACCAGAGCGGAACGTTGTTCGCAACTGGGCCGTCGGAGCAGTGAGCACAGTTGGGCTAGGGCTCGTTGTTGCCTACTTGACGCACGCCTTCGGCTGGACCGAGTAGCCCCTAAGAGGACATCCGCCGGGCCCGGTGGACCGTGCGATAGCCGAACCCCTCTCGGCCACGTTCCCAAGAAGGGCTTCCGTGGGGACTACTGCGCGGTGCGTGAGGTGCTCTCTGCCGGCTGAAGGGTCAGGTGCCAGAGCGGCAATCGATCAGAGCGTAGATCGGTCGGCACGAGCCTTGGAAGGGTGCCCGGTTCCACGTCGACGGTGAGCTGGGTCGTCCCTTCCCCGTCAAGAGGGGTCGTGCTTGAGGCGAACATGCGGGTATAGAGCTCGCTGAGCCGACCTACTACGGCAAAGCCTTGACCAGCAGGCACATCTTCAGGCGCCATCGTGAAAACTACTTCCCACGTTCCATCACCGACGTCGTCCAGGACCTCCTCGACTGGCCAGCTTGCATGGCGAATCAAGAACCAGACCAGAGCTTTCTCCTGGTCATCAACCATCTCCTGACCACCGCCGAAAAGTTGAACACGCCGCACGACCAACGAGACCTGTGACGAATCTGCCTTAGTGGTGCCGGCGGGCGGGGGCGACGACTCCTCCTCGCCCTCCTCCAAGGTCATCTTGCAGATAAGCGGCGGTATCAAACCGAGCATTCGGTCCTTCAAGAGCGAACCCATGTGATCGCGCTTGAAAGCAATCTCAAGAGGGATTTCGAAGTGTTCACCTACATGGGCGAAGTCTTCTAAGGGCACGAGCGTCCAAAGACTTAGGGCGACCCAATGGACGGCCACGTAGAGCGGGGTGCCATCTAGCTCGACATAGCGCTTTAAGCGAGCGACTTCTGAGCGGCGAAGCCTCGCATCTCTAGGCGTGGCGTCGTCGACCGACTTCACTTCTACAAGGATGGACTCACCAGACGACAGCGCGAGGCGCCAATCCGGAAGCTTCACTTCACTTTCGTGAAACAAGACCCCAGCGTCTTCTTGCTTCACGAGCTGGCACCCGCCGAGATCTGCTGAAATAAGCCCGAACAGCTGATCGCTGACCCACCCGCGAATGCGACTAGGGGTGTCGAGCGAATCTCGCAAGCCAGCTTCGAACTGCGAGAGCGTGGAGTTGATGCGGTCGACATCCGACACGAGACGTTGTTCCCCTGGTACAGGAACGTCCACAGCGGCGTGAAAGTTGAGGGTCTCAATTTGGCCAGGTCGGCGGGAAAGTCGCTTCACTTTGCCGAGACTAGCTGCGCGTCGTTCTGGTGGTGAGGGTCAGCACGCGTGGCCGACAGAACTATCGCTTATCGTGCAACTCAATCGACGTGGAAGTCCTTGAAGTGCTCTCCGTCGTCATCTATCCACGTGATACGCAGGATGCTCTCGCCACCGCCCATTGCGAAGAAGGTGTCGACGCGGCGAGTTTGACCGTGGTGGATAACGGTGGACCCGCCGCCGGTACCAAGGTGCAGAGACGTGGGCTCGCCAACCGAAGCGAAGCTGACACCCAACGCGTCTTCCGTCCCCGTGTTCGTCACGTCCAGCCAGTGTCGCGTCCAATTCCTCGGCTTGCCTTTGCTGTCGTAAGTGACCTCTTGTGCCTGCTGCGGTTGAACCAGGAAGTCGATGTGCTTTGCCTCGACAGTCGCTGACTGTTGTGAAGCCACAGAGATCGTCGAGATATCGAGTTCAATGGCCTTCCAGACCTCGTGTTCGAGCTGGCTCACATTGCTGTACGCGCCAAGGAGGCCTTTCGACTCCATGTCGCTTCGGAAGGACCGAAGCGCGTCCAGCTGGGCCGTGTCGACGTCCGACGGCAAGTCGGCGGTTGAGAAGTAAAGATGCACGGGCTTGCCGGCTTCTAGGGCGCGGTCGATTTCTTCCACTGTTCCGGAGATTGCGTCCGGTGTCGCGGAACCCATGCGACCCGCGAACATCGCAAAGACCACGTCTGATTTGTCGACACCCTGTGCGTTGATCAAGCGTTGAGGGTGAGCACCAAGCACAGGGACTGCGGACGTCTCCCACCGCCAAGGCTGAAGGATGATCCCCTTGTTCTCGGCATTCGCGTCGTTCCAACTGTAAATCGCTCGTTCGACTGCGTCTCGGGCCTCGGCAACATCAGATGGTGACGCGATCATCACGCGCAGTACGGTAGCGACGTAGCTCATAGTAAAACGATAACCGCGACTACGAGACGCCATCGTCGGACCAGGTCGGGCAAGCCGTTTGTACAGCCTTGCCATGCGTAGCGTTTAGACCCCCATCACCGGGCATTTTTGCGGGACAGGCATACGCGAATCCGCAGGCCAGGCACCATTTGACCTCGACCCGCGAAGTGAGGCCCAAGAGGGTGTCCCGATGAACGACCGTCTACCGCGCACCTCCGATGCCGCCGTCATGAGCACCATGACGACGACACATGCCGGCCCGCGCCGACGCCCGCGGATCTCACGACCACGGCACGGATCTCGGCCGGGGCCCTCGCATCGGCTTCGGTCCCCCTTGCTCGCACTCGGAACCGCTCGCATCGCATGGTCGACGCCCGAGACGGCGACCTTGATCGCGACGGTCATCGACGTGCCGACGCTCACTCCCGCCGCGGTGCTCACCGGCGCCAGGACCCCGTTCCCCGTCGCGACGACGGGGTGAGGTGCGGCCGCTGCGACCTGCAGCAGGCGCGGTGCGCGGAATCCGGCACCGCGCCTCCTCGGGGTGGTCCCGTCAGGGGACGATGACGGCCCGACCGCGGACGGTGCCGGCGGCGAGGGCCTCGTAGGCCTTCGGGCCGTCGTCGAGCGAGTAGCGCTGCGTGGCGACCTCGACCTGGCCGGCCCGGGCGAGGTCGAGGACCTCGATCAGTTCGCTGCGGCTGCCCCAGTAGGGGATGCGCACGGCGACGTCGTAGGCGATCGCGCCGAAGCCGAGCTCGACGGTGCCGCCACCGATGCCGACGATGGTCACGTCGGCGTCCGCCGCGGCGACCGCGACGGCCGTGGCCATCGTCGGCCCCGCCCCGACGAAGTCGAAGACGGCCTGGACGCCGAGGCC
>Ga0308160_10008305_pt1 | contig 10142 bp, 8 predicted proteins | sample PhyFR1_FD_201036 | JGI IMG/M metagenome (GOLD analysis project Ga0308160, IMG submission 201036) | Phyllosphere microbial communities from UC Gill Tract Community Farm, Albany, California, United States - DLSLF.R1 | ecosystem: Host-associated > Plants > Phyllosphere > Unclassified | place: USA...
GCCGAGCCGCTGCGCCGCATGCTGCGTATCTTGCTCGAACGCTGATTTGAATGTAAGTTGAGCTTGTGTCGAACCCGTGAACGGCTGCGCCGTTCACGGGCTCACCCCTCAGTTGCCGCCGTGCCAACTGAAATGCAGTTGCGATACCGAACGTCGCTTTTCACGCAATTTTCCGCTACAGATTCCTGCTTCCACCCCCTTGCGCGCGTGTGGAGAGCTTGCGTGCCCCAGAGCATGATGTTATGTTGAGACTCCGGGAAACCGCCTTTCCCTCGGCCAACTAACTACGCCCTTCACTATGCATTCTTCTCACCAATCGCCGCTCGTGGCATTCGCGTTGAAATCGGTCACTGCCGCCGTGGCCAGTGCCGTGCTCCTGTCGTCTGCCGCCAGTGCAGCCGGACTGGGGAAATTGACGGTGTTGTCGGCGCTCGGCCAGCCGCTGCGCGCCGAGATCGAACTGACGAGTGTGAGCAGCGAGGAACTGGCCGGGATGACGGTCAAGCTGGCGCCGCCCGACGCCTTCCGTTCGGCCAACATCGAATTCAATCCGGCGCTGTTGTCGCTGCGTTTCGCGGTCGAGAACCGGGGCGGGCGCCAGCTGATCCGGGTCAGCTCGACCCAGCCGCTGAACGAGCCGTTCGTCGACATGCTGATCGAACTATCCTCGAGCAACGGGCGCCTGGTGCGCGAATACACCTTCCTGCTCGACCCGCCCGAGCTGCGCAGCACCCAGCCGGCGCAGGTCGCCGCCGCGCCGGCCGCCGCGCCAGCGCAGCCGCGTGCGCAGGCGCCGGTCGCGAGCGCGCCGGCGCCAACGCCTGCGGTGTCCGAACCGGCCAGGCCAGCGCCAGGCCGTGCTGCGCCGACCCCACGCGCCGCCGCCGAGACGCCCGAGAATTATCGTGTCCGTCGCGGCGACACCCTGAGCGGCATCGCGGTCCGGGTCAAGCCGACCGACATCTCGCTCGACATGATGCTGGTAGCGCTGTACCGCGCCAATCCGGACGCCTTCATCGGCAACAACATGAACCGCCTCAAATCGGGCCAGATCCTGAGTGTCCCGGACGCCGACGGCGTGCGCAGCAGCACCAGCGAAGGCCAGGCGCGCGGCGTGGTGGTTGCGCACGCGGCCGACTTCGACGCCTACCGCAACAAGCTGGCCGGCCAGGTCGCCGCCAGCACCCCGGCCGCTGCCGCGCCGAGCGGCCAGAGCGCCAGCGGACGCGTCACCGCGCGCGTCGAAGAACGCGCCACCGCCGCCAACGAAGCGCAAGACAAGCTGCGCCTGTCGAAAGCCGAAGCGGCGCCGGCCGCCACGGCGCAGGGCAGCACCGCCAGCGTCGAAGATACGCTCGCCAAGCAGCGCGAACTGGCGCAGGCCGAAGCGCGCGTCAAGGAACTCGAAAAGAACGTCGGCGACCTGGAAAACCTGATGACGGTCGAGAGCCGTCCCGCTGCCGAAGCCCAGCAAGCGGCCGGCGCCGGCACTGCGGTGCTGACCCCGGCGCCAGCGCCGAAGCCGGCCCCGCGCATCCGTCCCGCCAAGCCCGAGACGCCGGCCGAGCCAAGCCTGGCCGACACCATCATCGACAACTTCAGCTATATCGCCGCCGGCGCCGCCGTGCTGCTGCTGGCCGCCCTCGGCCTGGCCCAGCGCCGCAAGCGCAAGACCGCGCTCGTCAAGCCGCTGCCGGCCGAGCCGTCGGTGCTGGGCGCATCCGGCGCCAGCGCCGGCGCGTCGATGTTTGCCGAAAGCGGCGGCCAGAGTGTGGACACCAACAACAGCGTGTTCAATTCGAGCTTCGCGCCATCGGCCAGCCAGCTCGACACGAACGAAGTCGACCCGGTCGCCGAAGCCGACGTGTACATCGCCTACGGCCGCGACGCCCAGGCCGAAGAGATTCTCAAGGAAGCGCTGCGTACCCATCCTGAACGGCACGCAGTGCGCCTCAAGCTGCTCGAGATCTACGCCGCGCGCAAGGACCTGCGCGCCTTTGAAACCCAGGCGCGCGAGCTGCACGGCATGACCGGCGCCGAGGGCGACGACTGGGCTCAGGCCGCGGCGCTGGGCCTGGGCATCGATCCGGACAATCCGCTGTATGCCAACGCGGCGCCCGCTCCTGCGCCGACGCCGTCGGCGCAGGAGCGCAGCCAGCAGGCGATGCTGTCGCGGCAGTTCGAGGATGCGTTCCGTGGCGGCGCGCCAGTTGCCGGCGCCGCCGCGGCCGGCCTGGCTGCGGGGGCAGCGGCCGGTACGCTGGCGCACGCCGACGACGACCGCACCGCCATGCCACAGGCCGAGCCGGCCGCGGCGCAGCGCAGCGACGACAATGCGCTCGACTTCGACCTCAACGGCTTGACCTTCGAGCCGGTGACCAATACCGCCCTGGCCCAGGCAGCCGAGCGCAGCGACCCGGACGCAACCGCCGTGCCCGACCTCGAGTTCAGCCACGACAGCGTCGACACGCCACCCGCCGCGCCGGTCGCGCTGGACAAGGCGAACGATCCGAATCACCTCGATTTCGACATGGACTTCGGCGCTGCCCCGGCGCAGCCGTCCCGGGTCGATGCGCTCGATGACGAAGACGACTTCACGCTCGACTTGTCGCCGCAGCCGCAGCTGCAGGCCACGCCGGTCGACATGGCCGGCCTGGCCCGGGACTTCGACGGCTTGCCGCCGTTGCCGGGCAGCGTGCCGCAGCCGACCGTGGCGCCTGGCAACGAAGCGGCCGATCCGCTGTTCGATCTCGACACGATGGACTTCGGCGACCCGTCCACGCCGGTGACGCCGTCGGCGCCATCGTTCGACCTGCCGCAAGAGGCGCCTGCCCGTGCCGCGCCGGCCAGCAGTGCCTCGGAAGACCCGTTGTTCGACCTCGACACGATGGACTTCGGCCTGCCGTCCGAGCCAAAGGCGCCCGCCGCGGCGCCGCAGGACGATCCGTTTGCGCTGTTCGACCTGCCCGACACCCCGGCCCCGGTGCCGGCGCCGCAAGAAGTCTCGCCATCGGCGATGCGCGACGCCGCCACCGGCGCTGCAGTTCCACCGGCATTGCCACCTTCAGTGCCAGCGGCGGCGCCATCGTTCGACCTGCCTGACTTCGATCTCGACCTGCCGTCCGAACCTGCAACCGCAGGGCTGGACGTGGCCGAGGGCGAGGCCGCGCCGACCCAGATGTCGCCCGAGCACATGGAAATGGAAACCAAGCTCGATCTGGCGATCGCGTACCAGGAAATCGGCGACCGTGAAGGCGCGCGCGAGCTGCTCGATGAAGTCATCAAGGGCGGCAACGGCGAGCAGGTGAGCAAGGCCAGCGCCATGCGTGAACTGCTGGCGTGACGTAAAGAAGAAGTAAGGATCAAGGCAAGGCATGACGCGTATCGCATTGGGTGTCCAGTACACGGGCACCGGTTGGAACGGCTACCAGAAGCAGCCAAACCGTAACACCGTCCAGGACCGGCTCGAGATGGCGCTCGAGAAGTTTGCCTGCGTGCCGCTGGCCACCAGCTGCGCCGGCCGCACCGACGCCGGCGTGCACGCCATCGAGCAGGTGATCCATTTCGATACCGAACTCGATCGCCCGCCGCAATCGTGGGTGCGCGGCGTGAATGCCTTTCTTCCGGATTCGATCGTGGTGCGCTGGGCTGCCGAGGTCACGCCCGGGGAGGGCGAGCAGGATTTTCATGCGCGCTTCTCGGCCCGCTCGCGCACCTACCACTATGTGCTGTACAACCACCATCATCCGTCGGCGCTGCTGGCCGGCCGCGCCGGCTGGATGTTCCGGCCGATCGACGTCGCGCGCATGCAGGACGGCGCGCGCCACCTGATCGGCACCCATGATTTCTCGGCCTTCCGCGCGGCCAGCTGCCAGGCCAATACGCCGGTCAAGGACATGTACCAGATCGACATCGCGCGCCATGGCGACATCATCGTCTTCACGCTGCGCGCCAGCGCCTTCCTGCACCACATGGTGCGCAATATCGTCGGCTCGCTGGTGTATGTCGGAATCGGCCGCCAGGAGCCGGACTGGATGCGCCAGGTGCTCGAGAGCCGCTCGCGCGACGTCGCCGCGCCCACCTTCATGCCGGACGGCCTGTATTTCGCCAGGATCGAGTACGATCCGAAATGGCAGCTGCCGCAAGAAACGATGGCGCCGCTGCCGTGGTTATAGGAACCATCATGCAACGCACCCGACTGAAAATCTGTGGCATCACGCGCGAACAGGATCTGCGCGCGGCGGTCGACGCCGGCGCCGATGCGCTGGGCTTCGTGTTCTATCCGAAGAGTCCACGCTACGTGAGCGCCGAGCGCGCGGGTCAGTTATGCCGCGCACTGCCGCCGTTCGTGGGCGCGGTGGCGCTGTTCGTGAACCCGACGCTGCAAGAAGTGCAGGCGGTGGCGGCGCAGATGCCGCTCGGGCTGATCCAGTTCCACGGCGATGAAACGGTCGAGGAGTGCGCGGCCATTGCGGCGGCCGTGCGGCGCCCGTTCGTGCGCGTGTTTCGCGTCCGCCCCGACACGACGCCATCGGCTTTGCTAGAATGTGAGCTTGCATACCGCGCCGCCAGCGCCTGGTTCTCGGGCCTTCTGCTCGACACCTGGGTCGACGCCTACGGCGGCGCAGGAAAGGTTTTCGATTGGTCTCTCATCCCAAAAGAGCTCGCGCCTCGGGTCGTTTTAAGTGGTGGCTTGAGCGTACAAAACGTCCTTGAGGCGACCGTACGTGTTCGTCCCTTCGCAGTAGACGTCAGCAGCGGCGTCGAGGCAGCGAAGGGCATCAAGGATGCCCGCAAGATCGCCGCGTTTGCCGCGGCCGTGCAGGCAGCCGACGCCATCACGCACGATCAAGACCCTGGAGAGAATCACCATGACAGTTCAGCTCAAGGCGGCGCCTAACGCGGCGCCACTGTTCAAGACCCCCAACTATGCCTTGCCCGACATGTCCGGGCACTTCGGCCCGTACGGCGGCAGCTTCGTCGCCGAAACCCTGTCGCACGCGCTGGCAGAACTCAATGAAGCGTATGCGCGCTATTCGCAAGACCCTGAGTTCCTCGAAGAATTCCGCTACGAGCTGGCGCACTTCGTCGGCCGGCCGTCGCCGGTGTACCACGCGCGGCGCTGGTCCGAAATGGCCGACGGCGCCCAGCTCTATCTCAAGCGCGAAGACCTGAACCACACCGGCGCGCACAAGATCAACAACGTGATCGGCCAGGCCCTGCTGGCGCGGCGCATGGGCAAGAAGCGCATCATCGCCGAGACCGGGGCCGGCCAGCACGGCGTGGCCACCGCCACCATCTGCGCCCGTTTCGGTCTCGAATGCGTGGTGTACATGGGCAGTGAAGACGTCAAGCGCCAGGCCCAGAACGTGTACCGCATGAAGCTGCTGGGCGCGACCGTGGTGCCGGTGGAGTCGGGCAGCAAGACCCTCAAGGACGCGCTCAACGAAGCGATGCGCGACTGGGTCACGAATATCGAAAACACCTTCTACATCATCGGCACCGTGGCCGGCCCGCACCCGTATCCGATGATGGTGCGCGACTTCCAGTCGGTGATCGGCGAAGAATGCCGGGTCCAGATGCCGGCCATGACGGGGCGCCAACCCGACTACGTGATCGCCTGCATCGGCGGCGGTTCAAATGCGATGGGCATCTTCTACCCCTACATCGGCGAACCTGGCGTGCAGCTGATCGGGGTCGAGGCGGCCGGCGAGGGGCTCGATTCGGGCAAGCATGCGGCCTCGCTCAGCGCCGGGATTCCGGGCGTGTTGCACGGTAACCGCACCTACCTGCTGCAAGACCAGAACGGCCAGATCATCGAGACCCACTCGGTGTCGGCCGGCCTGGATTATCCGGGCGTCGGCCCCGAGCATGCGTGGCTGAAGGATTCGGCGCGCGCGCAGTATGTGTCGGTCACTGACGAGGAGGCGCTGCAGACCTTCCACGATTGCTGCCGCATCGAGGGCATTATCCCGGCGCTGGAATCGTCGCATGCGATTGCATACGGGGTGAAGCTGGCGGCGACGCTGCCGAAGGATCAGATCATCCTGGTCAACCTGTCGGGGCGGGGCGACAAGGACATGCACACGGTGGCGCAGAAGATGGGGCTCGATTTCGGTTGATGCGCTCTGGCTGAACGCAGGGCGACGCCACGGCTGTCATTGGCCAAGGCGTTGCCGATCCGGCATCGCTCATTCATCTTCTAAACAGAAAGCATCTCATGTCCCGCATCGAACACGTTTTTACCGCGCTGAAAGCGCAAAACAAGACCGGCCTCGTCACCTTCATTACCGCAGGCGACCCTGGCCCCGAACTGACCGTCCCCCTGATGCACGCGCTGGTCGAGGGCGGCGCCAACGTCCTCGAACTGGGCGTGCCGTTTTCCGACCCGATGGCCGAAGGCCCGGTGATCCAGCGCGCCTGCGAGCGCGCCCTGAAGTTCAATATCGGCCTGAAGGACGTATTCGGCTTCGTGCGCGAATTCCGCCAAAAAGACCAGGCCACGCCGGTGGTGTTGATGGGCTACGCCAACCCGATCGAGCGCATCGGCCAGCATGAATTCATCCGCTGCGCCAAGGAGGCCGGCGCCGATGGCGCGATCGTGGTCGACTATCCGCCAGAAGAATGCGCCGAGTTCGCCACCGCCATGCGCGCCAACGAGCTCGACCTGATCTTTTTGCTGGCCCCCACCTCGACACCCGAGCGCATCAAGCAAGTCGCCCAGCATGGCGGCGGCTTCAGCTACTACGTCTCGCTCAAAGGCGTGACCGGCTCGGGCGCCATCGACACCGACGACGTCGCCCGCCGCGTCAGCGCCATCCGCGAACACGTAAAACTCCCGATCGGCGTCGGCTTCGGCATCCGCGACGGCGCCACCGCGAAAGCAGTCGCCCAAGCCGCCGACGCCGTTGTGATTGGCAGCCGCATCATCCAGGAAATCGAATCCGTCCCCAAAGACCAGGCGGTCGACGCCGTCCGCACCTTCACCGCCACCATCCGCACCGCCCTCGACGCCCGCTAATCAATTAGGGTCAGAGTCAAATTGTTAAGCAATTACTCACGACTTAATTCGACTCCGACCCTAATTACGTCGTTCTGCCCCGAGGTTAATTACTAATCAATTAGGGTCAGAGTCGAATTGTTTGACAACTTTAAAGTTGCTCGGTAATTCGACTGACCTTCATTGTTTTTGAGTTTTTCAGCGTGGCGTTCAGCCTTGATTGCTTTTGCACATACCGGATCTTGAGAGAATCCTGTTTCGCCGAATGCTTCGTGTCATAAATTGAGGTACGCATCCAGATTATCGGAGGGGTAAAAAAATGCGGAAGCAGATCAAGCATATTGCGGTTACCCAATGTGGCAAAACGCTGGGAGCATTTTGTTACCTGTTTTCACTGCCATTTGTCATCTTCCTTCTGCCGGGCGCGATTGCTCTGGAGGCGTCGGTAGGTTTGCTGGCCAGCTTGGCTTTGCTGATTCTGGTGCCGGTTCTGTACGGTGCAGCAGCTTTCCTCCACGGCTGGCCGCTACGGCGGCTTTGAATTCACGACAACTGAAGTAATTGCTAAGCCATTGGCCTGAAATCAATTTATTCATAATTAGGGTCAGAGTCGAATTGTCGGGAAACTTTGAAAGTTGTCAAACAATTCGACTCTGACCCTAATTTAATTAAAATTGATATTTGGATAGAATTAAGCGCGGTGAATAGAATGTGGCGGGTATGTTCCTGGGAGCTCAGCGCTAAGGTAGAGTAGCGGCGCCATGTGGCGTATTGATGGGAGCGGCGGAATGAAGAAGCAAGTGATCAACGTGTCGGCAATGCAGGCTGCAAAAGTGTCGGCGGTACTGTATTTTGTGTGTTCTCTGCCGCTACTTCTGGTGCTGATGGTTCCGGCACTTATTGGGCAGCAGCAGTTTCCAATGCTGTTCCTGGTTCTGATGCCAATCCTGTATGCTGTTCTCGGGTTTATCATGACCCTGATCGGCGCCTGGATTTATAACCAGGTGGCGGCGCGGATTGGTGGATTCGAGTTCACGACAGTCGAGGTTGCCGAGCGTTCCTGAGGACGGGGCGGGCGGTGTTGAATCGAAGACATTGGCAGCTTGCCATGATTCGACAAGCGCCGCCTGAGCGGCTACACTACGCCCCACTGAAAGAATCGCCGCAAAGGAGAGAACATGAGTTGGTTGGAAAAACTGCTGCCCCCCCGGATCCAGCGCTCCGATGCCGCCAATCGCAAGACCATGCCCGAAGGGCTGTGGGTCAAGTGCCCGTCGTGCGAGGCGGTTCTGTACCGCGCGGATATTGAGTCCAATCTGCACGTGTGCCCGAAATGCAGCCACCACATGCGCATTCGCGCCCGCGAGCGCCTCGATTCGCTGCTCGACGAAGGCGGTCGCTACGACATTGGCCAGGAAACCCTGCCGGTCGATACCCTGAAGTTCAAGGACAGCAAGAAATATCCAGACCGCCTCAAGGCGGCCATGGAAGCCACCGGCGAAACCGATGCGTTGATCGTGCAGGGCGGCTCGATCATGAGCCTGCCGGTCGTGGTCGCCGCGTTCGAATTCGAATTCATGGGCGGCTCGATGGGTTCGGTCGTCGGCGAGCGTTTCGTGCGCGGCGCCCAGGTCGCGCTCGAGCAGAAGGTGCCGTTCATCTGCATCACCGCCACCGGCGGCGCGCGCATGCAGGAAGGCTTGCTGTCGCTGATGCAGATGGCAAAAACCACCGCCATGCTGACCAAACTGTCCGAGAAAAAACTGCCATTCATCAGCGTGCTGACCGACCCGACCATGGGTGGCGTCTCGGCGTCGTTTGCCTTCATGGGCGACGTCGTGATTGCCGAGCCGAAAGCGCTGATCGGCTTCGCCGGCCCACGCGTCATTGAGAACACGGTGCGTGAGAAATTGCCTGAAGGCTTCCAGCGCGCCGAGTTCCTGGTCCAGAAGGGCGCCGTCGACATGATCGTCGACCGCCGCAAGATGCGCGAAGAAATCGCGCGCCTGCTGGCCCTGCTGCAAAACCAGGCCACCGAAGTCCTGGCCTGATCACGGTCAATCCGGCCGGCGGCGCGGATGCGAAATCATCCGCAGCGCCGGCCGGCATCCAGTTCCCCGCGTCCGCGCACGCACGCTCTACGTCAAGATAATGTCCCCACTTCCGACCACCTTGCCCGACTGGCTGGCCCTGCTCGAGTCGCGCCATGCCGAAACCCATATCGACATGGGCCTCGACCGTGTGCGCGCCGTCAAGGAGCAGCTGCAACTCGCCTTCTCTTGCCCGGTGATCATGGTGGCCGGCACCAACGGCAAGGGCTCGACCTGCGCCATGCTCGAGTCGGTCCTGCTGCAGTCCGGCTACCGTGTCGGGCTGTACATCAAGCCGCACTTCCTCGACTTTAACGAGCGCGCCCGCATCAATGGCGAGATGGCCTCGAACGAAGCGCTGGTCGAGGCCTTCAATGCCGTCGAAGCCGCGCGCGGCGAGGTGGCCTTGACCTATTTCGAATTCACCACGCTGGCGATTGCCCACCTACTGTCGACCAGCGAAATCGACGTCGCCATCCTCGAAGTCGGCCTCGGCGGGCGCCTGGACGCCGTCAACGTGATCGACGCCGACGTCTCGATCGTCACCAGCATCGACATCGACCACACCGCCTACCTGGGCGACACGCGCGAACAGATCGGCTTCGAGAAAGCCGGCATCTTCCGCGCCGGCAAGACGGCGATCTGCAGCGACCCGGTGCCGCCGCAATCGCTGATCGATCACGCGCAGGCCATCGGCGCCGATTTGTGGCTGATCGGCCGCGACTTCAACTACCAGGGCGACCAGTTGCAGTGGAGCTATGGCGGACGCGGCATGCGCCGCAATTCGCTGGCCTATCCGGCCCTGCGCGGCGCCAACCAGCTGCTCAACGCCGCGGCCGCGCTGGCGGCGCTCGAAGCGTTGCGCATGACCCTGCCGTGCGGCGCGCAGGAGACCCGCGCCGGGCTGGCGATGGTCGAGCTGCCGGGGCGCTTCCAGGTGTTGGCTGGCCGCCCGACCCAGGTGCTGGACGTGGCGCACAACCCGCATGCGGCCGCGACGCTGGCGCAGAACCTGGGCGCCATGGGTTTCCACCGCTTTACCTATGCCGTAT
>Ga0308160_10008306_pt1 | contig 10141 bp, 9 predicted proteins | sample PhyFR1_FD_201036 | JGI IMG/M metagenome (GOLD analysis project Ga0308160, IMG submission 201036) | Phyllosphere microbial communities from UC Gill Tract Community Farm, Albany, California, United States - DLSLF.R1 | ecosystem: Host-associated > Plants > Phyllosphere > Unclassified | place: USA...
TGATGACGGGGCGCGCGATCGTGCAGGAGGCCGCCCGGGTCCGCTACGTCGACACGACGACGGTCGCCGACCTCGCCTCGCTCTCCGACCTGCTGAAGAAGCGCTCGTACGACTTCTTCTGCCTCAACGACGGCAGCTTCCCCGAGGTCACCGACGAGGAGCGCACCGCGACGGTCACCGACTTCCTCGAGCGGTACTACCCGTTCGCGGCCCCGTGGGAGAAGGCGGAGATGGAGCGCGTCGAGCGCGAGACGGCCGAGCAGCGTCGCCGTGTCCGCCGAGCGGGCGGAGACCAGGACCAGATCGAGGCGTAGCCCCGGGGAGGCGCGGGTCGGCACCCGCCGACACCGCGCCTCCTGCAGGTGGTCACGCCGGGTGCTCGCCCCGCCGCACCTCGCCCGCCACGACGAACTGCGCGCTCGGGTCGCCCGACAGCGCGGCGTCGACGCGGGCGCGCATGTCGGCCGTCATCGGCGGCAGGTCGCCGCGGGGGAACCACCGGGCCTCGGTGTTCTCCCCGTCGGCCGGCGAGGGGTCGCCGCTCTGCCAGCGCATGAGGAACGTGTGGTCGAGGTAGCTCGCCTGGTCGCCGTTGCCGTAGACGATGCCCTCGGTCACCCCGAGGGCGGCGAGCCGGACGGGCACGACGTGGAGGTCGGCCTCCTCCAGCACCTCGCGCACGGCGGCGTCGGCGGGGTGCTCGCCCGGGTCGATGATCCCGGTGACGGGCGTCCACTCGCCCGTGTCGGAGCGGCGGACCATGAGCAGGTCGTCGCCCCGCTCGACGACGGCGGTGACGCCGGAGAGCCAGAGCGGCGCGGTGCCGATCGACTCGCGGAGGGTCAGGATGAAGTCGGGGACGGCCATGCCGCGAGCCTAGCGAGCCTCCGTCGCGGGAGCGTGCCCGCGACTCCCCGCGCGTAGGCTGGCGGCATGAGGGGCGACGACGTGCGGTGGGGAGCCGACGTCCGGTCGATCTCCGACATGGCGGGGGAGTCGCTGCTGCTCGGCGGCGGCGGCCGGGCCATCCTCCTGCAGCTCGCGAACCCGGCCGTCGGGCACGGGGTCGCCGACCACAGCGACTTCGTCGACCGGCCGCTCGCCCGCCTGCACGGCACGATGACCTACCTCTACGCCATCGTCTTCGGCACGCCTGACGAGGTCGCCTTCGTGCGGGCGCTCGTGGACCGGGCCCACCGGCCCGTCCGGAGCACCGCCTCCTCTCCGGTCACCTACGACGCGGTCGACCCGCAGCTGCAGCTCTGGGTGGCCGCCACGCTGTACGACTCAGCGATCACGCTCTACGAGCGCGTCCACGGGGCGCTGTCGCCCCAGGCGGCGGAGGACGTCTACCGCGACTACGTGGTCGTCGGCTCGGCTCTCCAGATGCCGCCGGAGCTGTGGCCGATGACCCGGGCCGAGTTCCGCACCTGGTGGGACGCCCAGCTCGCCGGGCTGTCCGTCGACGAGGTCACGCGCGACGTCGCGCACCAGCTGCTGCACCCGGTGAACGTGCCCGTGGCGCTCCGCCTGGCCATGCCGCTCGCGCGTCTCGTGACGGCGGGGCTGCTGCCGGCGACGGTGAGGGAGGCGTTCGGGCTGCCCTGGGGAGCGGTGCGGCAGGGGCTCTTCGACGTCGTGCTGGGCGTGAGCCGGGTCGTCGTGCCGCGGCTGCCCGCGCGGGTCAGGCACGTGCTGCGGGACCACTACCTGCGACGGCTGCGGCGCTACATGGCGCAGCGTGGCGCGGAGCAGGCGGGCTAGGAGCGGCCGCGGGCCCCGGCGTCGTCCATCTCGGCGTCTCGCGACGGCCCCGCTGCGCTCGGTCGTGCCCGCGGCTCGGGCTCCTCGCCGTCGAGTTCGCGGTGATGTCTCAGATCCCGAACGCCGAACACCGAACACCGAACACCGAACGCCGAACGCTGAACGCCGAACGCGGAACGCGGAACGCCGAACCCCGAACTCAAACACGGAACCCCGAACCCCGAACCCCGAACCCCGAACCCCGAACCCCGAACTCAAACACGGAACCCCGAACTCAAACACGGAACCCCGAACTCAAACACGGAACCCCGAACTCAAACACGGAACCCCGAACTCAAACACGGAACCCCGAACGCCGAGCGCCGAGCGCCGAGCGCCGAACGCCGAACGCCGGACGCCGAACGCCGGACGCCGGCATGAAGGCACGATCCGCCACGTGACACGACTGCGGGGCGCGCCGACCGTCGGCAACTCCTGCGCGACGTCTCCGGGACGGCGACGGCGGCGGCGAGCGGGTCAGGGCGCAGGAGTTGTCGACGTGGCGCGCGTGCGCTCTGCGCAGGGCCGTCTGGCTCCGGGCGAGGAGGTGCGGGTCCGGAGACGGAGCCGGAGCCGGAACCCGAGCGAGACGTGTCGACAACTCCTGCGCGACGTCGCCGCAACGGCGACGGTGGCGGCGAGCGGGTCAGGGCGCAGGAGTTGTCGACGTGGCGCGCGTGCGCTCTGCGCAGGGCCGTCTGGCTCCGGGCGAGGAGGTGCGGGTCCGGAGACGGAGCCGGGCGAGGAGGCGCGGGTCCGGAGACGGAGCCGGAGGCGGAGGCGGAGCCGGAGACCCGAGCGGGACGTGTCGGTAACTCCTGCGCGACGTCTCCGGGACGGCGACGGTGGCGGCGAGCGGGTCAGGGGGCAGGAGTTGCCGACCTGGCGTGCGTCCGCCCTGCGCGGGGCCGGGTCGCCGCGGGCGAGCCGGGCCGGCTCAGCGGCAGGCGGGGTCGGCGCGGCCGCCGGCCCCGCCGCCGCCCCGCGTCAGAGGGTGTCGATGGGGCCGGTCAGCGCGAGCTCGCGCGTCACCACGGGCACCGGGGCCGTGTCGGTGCGGCGGTGCCGGGGCGCGGCCGGCGCGATCCGCACGCCCGCGAGGGCGAGGCGCTCGGCCGTCGACGACGGCGAGACGTACTCGCCCACCGTGTCGTACGAGCCGATCGGCACGACCGAGTGCACGACCGTGTCGGCGTACACGTGCACCAGGTTGTACGACTGCGCGCCGTCGCGGCCGCGGGTGCCGCCGACCGCGAGGTCCTGCGTGTAGCAGGTGGCCGAGGCCACCGAGACGGGGACGCCCGCGAACACGGCCGTGGTCGAGTAGTGCAGGTGCCCGGCGATGATCGACCGGACGTCGCTGCCCTCGATGACCTCGGCCAGCGACGCCTGGTCGCGCAGCTCGACGAGCACGCTGAGGTCCTGCACGCTGGGCACCGGCGGGTGGTGCATCGCGATGATCGTGCCGTGCTCCGCGGGGGTCGAGAGCTCCTCGGCGAGCCAGTCGAGCTGGTCACCGGTCAGCTGGCCGTGGTGGTGGCCCGGCACCGACGTGTCGAGGGTGATGATGCGCAGGCCGTCCACGTCGTAGACGAAGTCGACGGGCCGGTCGGAGGGCATCTGCCCGAAGAGCTGCTCCCGGAAGGCGCCGCGCTCGTCGTGGTTGCCCATCGCCCAGATGATCTGGGCCCCGAGGCGCTCCGCGACCGGCTCGAGCAGCGCCCGGAGCTTGCGGTACGCCGCGGGCTCGCCCTTGTCGGCGAGGTCGCCGGTGAGGACGATCGCCTCCGGCCGCATGCCGGAGGCCTCGATCCCGGCGAGGATCTGGGCGAGACGCCCCTCGCTGTCGACGGCGCCGTAGAGGTCGGCGTCACCGCCGACGAGGTGGGTGTCGCTGAGGTGCAGGATGAAGTGGTCGGGCCTCGGGTGCTCGGCCGTCCGGAGATCCATGGTTCTCTCATTCACGTGTCGCCGACGACGGCCCCAGGACGAGGCCCTCGTTGTTCCTTCGTCACCAGTCCACCACTCGTTTGCTCCACGGCCGGTGAACGTCGGTGCGTGTTCGGGTGAACGGTCAGCGAACTGATCGGACACGTCGACGCCCCGCGACGCTACCGACGTGCGGAGGGCCCCGCCAGGCCCCAGGACGGGGCGGAGCGGGGCCCGGCGGTGACCCGCGGGGAGTCGCGCTACGGCTTGAGCACCACCTTGATGCAGCCGTCCTCCTTCTTCTTGAACAGCTCGTACATCTCCGGCGCACGGTCGAGCGGAACCGGGTGCGTGGTGAGGTCCTCCGTGCCGAGCGGGTCGGTCGGGTCCTCGACGATGGGCATCAGGGTGTCCATCCACTGGTGGACGTTGCACTGGCCCATCTTGATGGTGATCTGCTTGTCGAAGAGGGTGAGGAAGGGAGTCGGGTCGGCCGTTCCGCCGTAGACGCCCGACAGCGAGACGGTGCCGCCGCGACGGACGACCTCGAACGCGAGGTGCATGGCGCTCAGGCTGTCGACGCCGGCCTTCTGCATGAGCGCCTGGCCGACCTTGTCGGGCAGGGCCGCGGCGAACTTCTGGACCATGCTGACGCCGCCGTGGTCGTGGGCCTCCATGCCGACGGCGTCGACGACGGAGTCGGGGCCGCGGTCGTCCGTCATGCCCTTGATGACGTCGGCGACGTCCTTCGTGAGGTCGAGCACCTCGACACCGTGGCGCTCGGCCATGGCGCGGCGCTCGGGGACGGGGTCGACGCCGATCACCCGGAAGCCCTTGTGCACGCCGATGCGGGCCGCGAACTGGCCGACGGGACCGAGCCCCAGGACGACCAGCGTGCCTCCTTCAGGTACCTGCGCGTACTCGACGCCCTGCCACGCCGTGGGGAGGATGTCGCTGAGGAAGAGGTAGCGCTCGTCGGGGAGGTCGTGCCCGACCTTGACGAGGTTGGCGTCGGCGCGCTGGATGCGCAGCTGCTCGGCCTGGCCGCCGGGCACCTGGCCGTAGAGCTTCGTGTAGCCGTAGAGGGTGGCACCGGATCCGTACTCGGTGACCTGCGTGGTCTCGCACTGCGAGAAGAGGCCGCGCTCGCACATGAAGCACTCACGGCAGGCGATGACGAAGGGGACGACGACGCGGTCGCCGACCTGGATGCGCGAGACGGCCGAGCCGACGGCGGTGACGACGCCCATGGTCTCGTGGCCGAGGACGTCGCCCTTGTCGAGGTAGGGGTCGAAGACGTCGTAGAGGTGCAGGTCGCTGCCGCAGATCGCGGCGGAGGTGACCTTGATCACCGCGTCGGTGGGCTCCACGATCGTGGGGTCGGGCACCTCGGTGACGGCGACGTCGGCGATGGACTGGTAGGTGAGAGCCTTCATGCACCCCGTCTACGCCCGGCGGCAGGGAGCGCGCTGGCCCCGTGGGGTACAGGTGTCGCGGAGACGACGAAGGCGGCCGCCCCGACAGGGGACGACCGCCTCAGCAGTGCCGCAGGTGCGGCCAAGGGGTGCTACGCGTCGACGCTCACGGCGGAGGCGACGATGTTGACGACCTTGCGGCCGCCCTTGGTGCCGAACTCGACCGCGCCGGGGGCGAGGGCGAACAGCGTGTCGTCGCCGCCACGGCCGACGTTGGCGCCGGGGTGGAAGTGGGTGCCGCGCTGGCGGACGAGGATCTCGCCGGCGAGGACGACCTGGCCGCCGAAGCGCTTCACGCCGAGGCGCTGAGCGTTCGAGTCACGACCGTTGCGGGTGGACGATGCGCCCTTCTTGTGTGCCATGTGTGCTCAGCTCCCTTTACTTGGAGATCTTGGTGATCTTGACGCGGGTGAGGTCGGCACGGAAGCCCATGCGACGCTTGTAGCCGGTCTTGTTCTTGTAGTTCTGGATGACGATCTTCGGGCCGCGGAGGTCGTTGAGGACCTCGCCCTCGACCGTGACCGAGGCGAGGTCGTCGCCCGAGAGGACGGTGTCGCCGTCGACGTGCAGGACGGGGACGAACGAGACGGTGTCGGACGTGTTCGCCTTGAGACGGTCGACGGTCAGGATCGTCCCGACCTCGACCTTCTCCTGACGACCGCCGGCACGCACGATTGCGAAAGCCATGGGATCTCCTTGGTGCAGCTAAGTGTGAGGTGCCCGCGTTCGGACAACTTGGATAGTCTTTCACAGATGTCACGACCGATCAAACTTCAGCGCCCGCCGCGGTTCACCGCGGAGATCGTCGCCGACGCCCGACAGCGGCTGCTCGACCTGCTCGACGACCTCGACGGCCTGACCTCCGAGCACGCCGACGACATCGAGGTGTGGGGGTCGGCCGTCACGACCGCCGGGTGGGAGATCGCGACGCTCGGCCAGTGGCTGGGGCTGGAGGGCGAGGCGGTGCTGCTGCTCGGCGGCGCCTCCTACCCCGAGATCGCCGAGCACCAGGGCACCAGCGCCTCAGCCGTGTACGCCCGCGTCGGCCGGTCGTTGACGCTCGCCCCCTACGCGCACGCCTCGGGGGCGGACGGCGGCACCACGAGGGTGTCGGCCGACGACCTCGAGCAGGCACGGGCGGACTACCGCGCCGACCGCGCGGGCGCCGAGGGGGAGGACGTCGAGGAGGCGGGGGTCGGCTCGGGCGCGTCGCTCGCCGACCGCATCCCCGAGGTCCTCCGCGCGGGGCCGCTGTCGACCACCGCGCTCGTGGCCGCGCTGCCGGGCTACCGCCGCAGCAGCGTGCTCTCGACCCTCAGCGTGCTGACGCGCCAGGGGAGGCTCGAGCGGGTCGGGCACGGCGTGTACGCGGTCGCCGGCCCGGCCGCGGCCCCGGCGGCTGAGCCCGACCCCGCCGCTGCGCCCGATCCCGGCGAGCCCGGCACCGCCGCGAGCTAGCGCGCGCAGTCGATGCAGAGCCGCGCCGTCGGGCGGGCCGCGAGCCGCGCCTCGCCGATCCGGGCCGAGCACCGCTCGCAGCGGCCGAACGTCCCGTCGGCGAGCCGCCGCAGCGCCGAGTCGGCGTCGGCGGCCCGCTCGAGGGCAGACCGCCGCACCGCGTCGAGCTGCGACCGCTCGTAGGCGATCGTCGACCCCTCGGGGTCGTGCTCGTCGTCGACGTTGGCTCCCTCGCGGGCCGCGGCCACCGCCTCCATGTCCTGTCCGAGGCGCACGGCCAGGGCGAGCGCATCGTCGCGGGTGGTGCGCAGCTGGTCGCCCGGGTCGGTCACGCGACGAGCGGCGGCACCTGCTCGCCGTCGCGCGGCGGGGGCGGCGGGGTGCCGTCGCCGAAGGGGCGGCCGCCGAGCTCCTCACGCCCGTGGGCGGTCAGCCAGCCCGACGGGTCGGGGCCGGCGGGCACGATGCCGGTCGGGTTGATGTCGCTGTGCACGACGTAGTAGTGCGCCTTGATCTGGGCGAAGTCGATCGTGTCGCCGAACCCGGGGGTCTGGAACAGGTCTCGGGCGTAGGCCCAGAGCACCGGCATCTCGGTGAGCTTCGAGCGGTTGCACTTGAAGTGCCCGTGGTACACCGCGTCGAAGCGGGCGAGGGTGGTGAAGAGGCGGATGTCGGCCTCGGTGATCGTGTCGCCGACGAGGAACCGCTGGCCCTCCAGGCGCTCGGACAGCCAGTCGAGGCGGGCGAACAGCGTGTCGTACGCCCGCTCGTAGCTCTTCTGCGACCCGGCGAACCCCGCGCGGTAGACGCCGTTGTTGACGTCGCGGAACACGACCGCGTTCACCTCGTCGATCTCGGCCCGGAGGTGCTCGGGGTAGAGGTCGGGCGCGCCCTCGCGGTGGTGCTCGCGCCACTCGGTCGCGAAGTCGAGCGTGATCTGCGGGAAGTCGTTGGTGACGACCTTGCCGCTCGGCACGTCGACGACCGCGGGCACGGTGATGCCGCGGGCGTAGTCGGGCGTGCGGGCGAAGAAGGCCTCCTGCAGGCGCTCGATGCCGAGCACGGGGTCGCGGCCGTCGGGGTCGAGGTCGAAGGTCCAGCTGCGGGCGTCGTGGGTGGGGCCGGGCAGGCCGAGCGAGATGACGTCCTCGAGGCCGAGGAGGCGGCGCGAGATGACGGTGCGGTTGGCCCAGGGGCAGGCGCGGGCGGCGACCAGGCGGTAGCGGCCCGCCTCGACGGGCCAGCCGTCGACGGCGTCGCGCGTGATCCTGTCCTCGATGTAGTTCGTGTCGCGGGTGTACTCCTGGCCGGGCTCGACGTACGTGCCCTTCGCCTGCTGGTCGTCGCTCATGCCCGCCACCCTACGCAGGAGCGTCCGAGAGGTCTGGCAGCTCGGCGCCCCCCGGCCCGGAGGCGGCCGAGGCACGGCTCGCCTGCCAGTCGCGCCACATCGCCTTCAGGTCCCAGGCGTTCTCCGCCTCCAGCGAGATGCCCTTCTCCCCGGTGCGCCGGGTGCGCCCCTGGATCAGCATGAGCTTGGTGCCGAAGAGCAGCGAGCCCGCCCGCGACTGGGCCTCCTCGAAGAAGGTCGCGTCGGCGCAGCCGGTGCCGTCGTCGAGGCTGATGAAGACCACCCGCTTGCCGCTGCGCATGGGCGGCGTCTGCGTGGCGATCCGGATGCCGGCGACGAGCACGGTCGTGCCGTTCCAGTGGTCGCGCAGGTCGGCGGCCCGCGTGACCCCGAGGTCGTCGAGCATGGGCCGGTAGCTCTCGACGACGTGCTCGCTGACCTCCATCGAGAGGATGTCGAGCTCGTCGCTGACCCGGTCGCGGAGGCTGACGTCGGGGGTGCCGGTCGGCACCTCGGCCGAGTCGTCGACGCTGAAGTCGAGCTGGTTCTCGACGTCGGAGGCGCGGGGCCGGGCGGTGCGCTGGGTCAACGACCGCACACGGGCCAGCACGTCGCCCCGCGTGCGGCCCGGGCCGGCCAGCGAGTCGAGCGCCCCGACCTGCGCGAGGCGCTCCACCAGCCGCCGTGACGGCGTCGCGCGCTGCCAGAAGTCGGTGATGGAGTCGTACGGCCTGCCCACGACGATCCGCGCGAGCTCGGCGTCGGTGATGCCGTGCACGTCGGCGAGCGAGAGCCGGATGCCGAGGTCGCCGGGGCGGCTCGGGGCGATCGGGGTCGCGGGGGCCCGCACGCGCTCGACGCTGTAGACGTCGGTCGACTGGTTGACGTCGAGCGGCAGCACGGGCACCCCCATGCGTCGTGCCTCGGTGAGCAGCAGCCGCTTCGGGTACATGCCGGGGTCGTGGGTGAGCAGCCCCGCGAGGAACTCCGCGGGGTAGTGGGTCTTCAGCCAGGCGCTCTGGTAGGTGGGCAGGGCGAAGGCCGCTCCGTGCGCCTTGCAGAAGCCGAACGAGCCGAACCCCTTGAGCACCGCCCAGATCCGGTCGACCTGCGCGTCGGTGAAGCGCCTCCTGCCCCGCTCGTCGACGTTGGCCCGCGTGCGGCGCCGGAACTCCACCTCGAGGTCGTCGTCGGCGCCCTTGCCCATGTGCCGACGGAGCTCGTCGGCCTCGGCGAGCGACACCTCCATCGTCGCCTCGAGGATCCGCAGGACGTGCTCGTGGTAGATCACGACCCCGTAGCTGTCGTCGAGGAACGACGCGAAGCTCGGGTGCAGGTAGTCGGGCTGCTGGAAGCCGTGCTTGGTGTCGAGGAAGGGCGCGACCATGTTGCCCTTCATCGGCCCGGGGCGGAACAGCGAGATGTCGGCGATCAGGTCGCTGTAGCGGTCGGGCTGCATCTTGCCGATCAGCTCGCGCTGCCCCGGGCTCTCGATCTGGAACATGCCGAGCGTGTGCGTGGTGCGGATGGCCTCGAAGGTGGGCTCGTCGTCGTGGGGGATCTCGTCGAGCTCGACCCGCCCCGCGCGGTTCACGTAGGGCACGTCGACCGAGAGGCCGCCCGCGACGGCCGCCCGGGAGCCGTTGACCCGCTCGATCTCGTCGAGGGCGTAGGCCATCGAGCTCTGCATCCGGACGCCGAGCACGTCGAGCTTGAGGAGGCCGGCGTCGTTCATGTCGTGCTTGTCGAACTGGCTCATCGGCAGGCCGATGCCGCTCGGCTGCACGGGCGTCGTGCTGAGCAGGTCGGAGTCGCCGAGGATCACGCCGCACGGGTGCATCGAGATGTGCCGGGGGAGCCGGTCGAGCCGCTCGGTCAGGTCGACGAGGAGGTCGATCTGGCCGTTCTGCCTCGCGAGGTCGGCGATGGCGCGCAGCTCGGGCTTCTCCGCCATGGCGGTGCGGAGGTCACGGGCGTTGGAGCGCCAGACGTTGTTGGCGACCATGTCGATCTGCTCGTCGTCGAGGCCGAGCGCCTGGCCCGCGTCACGGACGGCCCCCCGGCCCCGGTAGGTCGACTGCATCGACATGAGGGTGACCCGGTTGCTGCCGTAGCGGTCGAAGAT
>Ga0308160_10008307_pt1 | contig 10141 bp, 8 predicted proteins | sample PhyFR1_FD_201036 | JGI IMG/M metagenome (GOLD analysis project Ga0308160, IMG submission 201036) | Phyllosphere microbial communities from UC Gill Tract Community Farm, Albany, California, United States - DLSLF.R1 | ecosystem: Host-associated > Plants > Phyllosphere > Unclassified | place: USA...
GTGGACGAAATCTGATGCGAAGTTTGCATGAAGACGACATACTTGCTGTCAATTTCGTCACACAAGCGCATTATGGCAGCAGTCGTAAGCGCACTACTCACGTGAAGAATTGCGAATTCCGACTCCCGCCGCAGTCGCGCCGAGACAAGTCGCCGGTACAAGACCGACTCCCGGTCGAGGGTTCCCGCCTCTAGGAGAACGATCGTGAGGAGTGGTGATGTGTCGGCCATTTACTTCCTTGATAGGTAGGATGCGGGGCTCCAGAGGGGCGGAACTAAGTCGAGCAAGCACCCGGAATGCAGCGCGCAGAAATGACCATCGAGTCCCCCAAGGTTACGCAAGTCTCATTCCATTTTACGGGATACACACGCAGTTGTCGTCGCGTGCGCAAGTGCCGATGGTCACTTGTCTCACTGGAACCGCGCCGGCAGTGGACGCTTTCTTCGTTTCGCCAGGCGTAGGGACGTCTACGGCGGTCTCTGGGTATTTTCTCAGGGTTCACCGCGGGTTCATGCCCGTTTTACAGATTGGTTTTGCAGGCTCGCGACTATGTACATATCGAACAGCAAGATTAATGAGAACTTATGCCGAAGCTTGTGCCAGGACGCTGCTTCCCAGTTGATCTCCTGAGCGTTCATGAGGATTGCCCCTCTATTTCGACAAGGGCCGGCACCCTCATGCTCTGTTCCATGGGCACTGGACATGGAGCTCGACACGCGGCTGCAGACGTCGATACCAGCCCCGAGCTGGCCGCCACAGGAGCCTTCTGTGGGCGGCTCGATTTCGACGAAGATGCCACCGCCAGCTTACTGGTCGTAGCAAGGGTCTGGGATTAATTGATGTCCCGGACTTCACCCTTCAGTAGTGGAAGCCGCCTGGTCGCGCCAGATCCCCCTTGTATCGATGAGGACTTTACCAACCAGAAGGTCCGGTGATATTTCTTTGTACTCTTCATGGTCGACGAGGACAACAACCACGTCGGCCCTTTGAATGGCCGTTAGAGTGTCTCGAAGTTGTATGTTCGGGACATCTCGAAGTGCGGCGGGGAGCGCATCAATGTGAGGTTCGGAAACGAGGACGCTTGCCTCAGGGATCTCGTGAACCAACGCAGAAACGATTCCGAGCGCTGGTGACTCTCGAAGATCATCAATGTTGGCCTTGAATGCCAAACCAAGAGCCGCGATCACTGGTCCGGACGCCACGGACTCTGTGGCTATCCGGACTTTCTCCACAACCCACGCGGGCTTGGCGTCGTTTACCTCCCGCGCTGCCCGTATCAACCGCGACTCGTTTGGGGCGGCGGCAACGATAAACCAAGGATCGACGGCAATGCAGTGTCCTCCGACTCCCGGACCAGGGCGAAGGATGTTGACGCGGGGGTGATGATTCGCCAAGCAGATTAGTTCCCAGACATCGATTCCGAGCTTGTCGCTGATGACGGAGAGCTCGTTAGCGAAGGCTATGTTAACGTCCCGATAGGCGTTTTCAACGAGCTTTGCCATTTCGGCAGTGATGTCATCAGTGACGAGGATTTCCCCATGGCAGAAGACGGAGTACAGAGATTTGGCAAGCGCTGCCGCCTCCGACGTTAGGCCTCCCACTATCCGATCGTTGGTTACGAGCTCAATCATCACGCGCCCGGGAAGAACGCGCTCCGGGCAGTGAGCAAAGTGCACAATAGGCGCTCCCCCGGCGCCATCCAGCGACAAATCTGGGCGCAAACCAAGGATGACCTCGGCCATCTTCCGTGTGGCGCCGGGCGGAGAGGTTGACTCCAGAATGACCAACTCACCGCCCTGCAGCTGCGGCGCGATCCCTCGAGCAGCCGCTTCAATGTAACTCAGGTCAGCCGAACGGTCGTCACGGAACGGTGTGGGGACAGCTACTATATAGGCTTCAGCGTGGGGTGTATGAATAGTTGCTTTCAGACGGCCTTGGCTGACCGCTCCGGCGATATGGACTCCGAGATCAGGTTCGACGAAGGGAACTTCGCCCCGGTTGACGTAGTCGACTGTTGTCTGGTTCACGTCCACGCCCACAACGTGGACTCCATTGGTAGATAGTATGGCGGCAGTTGGCAAACCTATGTAGCCGAGGCCAATCACCGCGACAGATTCAAAAGTTCTCAATTTATGTCTCCCGTTCTCAAACCGTCACGTTCCCCTTCGGGTCGCCAAAAAACTTGATTTCTCCGGACGCCGCGAGCATTTCATCGGATACGTCCCACGTGTGGCCCTCCGCCTTACGCATCTGACAAAAGTTGAATCGGTCGGCTGCATATATTGAGCCGCCTGCCTCACTTACGGCCTTCAGGAAGGCGGTGTCCTCACCCTTATTGCGCCCCTCGAACGGAAGTTTCTCGAAAACCTCGCGACGAGCCGTAATGGTCGGTCCCATTACAAAGTGGCTGTAGCTGTGCTCCATGTGCGGCATTCGAAGGACTGTGGCATCCTTCGAAGCGAAGTGCATGTAGTGAGCCAGCTTTCCAACGACGTCAGCATCCGAGTACTCCAGCGCGTGCAGCAGATCCTCAAGGTAATGGGGGCCGTAGTAGTCGTCGTCGTCCATTTTGGTCAGCACCTCACCGGAAGCAGCACTGACGCACAGGTTCAGGCATTCCCCCAGTGTGAGCTCCCTGGCCGCGGTGAGGACTTTGTAGGCCGGGACGCCGTAACGCTCAGCTAGATCCCGAACCTGATCTGGCTCAGCCTCGAAACCGTGCGTGAGCAGCACTAGTTCGAGGTCTACTCCTGCTTGGCTACCTACCGTCGCGAAGACGTGCTCCAGCTGCTGCGGTCTCTTTGACGACACCAAGGCACTCGCGGATGGGAGCCCGACGGGGTACTCGCGTTCCGGCCGAACCGAAGCCACGATCGTTTCGGCGCGATGAGCGTACGTGTTTGCACGCCAGATACGTCGTTGTCCCTTGTGGACAACACGGTCGTTGAACTCGGGACTGCGGGCGAGCATCCGGATTTGGCTTTTGCCTTGGTTCCGCGATTCGGTCACCAGCACTTCGTCGTGCGCAAAGAAACGCCCAATGGCGCTACTAGGAGTCGACACAACGGGCGTTCCGCTGGCGGTGATCTCAAAGATTCGCCTCGCACACATGCTGGGGGAATCTACTACGGAGTTGACATTAAGGAAGACCTTGTAGGCCCGATATGCCGTCAGCATCCGGTCATACCCTAGTGTGCCTACAACATTCTCGTTAAAGGGTGCTGGAAATTGGTAGTTTGGGTCTCCGCCGAGTTGGCGGGAAAAAATTTCCAGTTCGGGTCCCGACTGACTCCCTGCGTCTCTGGCCGCCGCGAGCAGCAGGTCCATCTGTCGTCGCCGCTCGGGGTACTTATGTGCGAAGTACATTCCTGCGAACGCAACGCCACGGGAGTGTCTACCGCGACCGCTCCGGATGGGGTTGTGTATCGCCGGTTGCGCCGCGAACGGAAGCACTGCTACGCGGTCATGTTCCAGATCCTGCAGGTACGAGCCGATCCGGCCAGAATCACTTGTGAAGACCACGTCGAACTCGCGCGCAGCAGGGAGGAAATCATCGTAGTGCGGGGGGTCTTCCTTGTTCCAGAACGCAGTGGGAATTTCGCGTCGGCGGCAGTATCCCATGAGCGCAAGAAATTCCGGCTTCGGCCCGGATGGCCCCGTCAGCTGAAACTCCCAGGAGCCCGAGTTTCCCTTCCACGCCGATTCCACAAATAGGAAATCTATATGGGTCTCCTCCAACTGCCGTCGCCACTCGTCCTTTCGGAGAGGAAGCAGGTTCCATTCAAAGGAGAAAGCAGCGGTAGAGAAGTCATCCAAGATGACGCCAACGCGGAGGTCGGGGCGTCTCGGGGGGCGATTGGGAACGACGTACGGCGCAAAAGTCACGCTGTTGCTCTTGTACACGGCCTCGGAACTCATACGCGGTTGCCTTAGACCGCGTCGGCGACGCCATTCATGGAACTGCTTCAGCCCGCCTTGCCGCAAGTGCCACATCGCCGTGCGGACGTCCGAAATTGCGGCCATACTAGCGCCCCTCCGTTCGCCGACCGCTGGCCCGCTCTAGGACTTGCGTTGCTACGAGGTTTGCTCGCGCTTCATCCTTTATCCGCGCTGCGCTGATGTTGTTTCCCTTGGAAAGGTGGGACGAAAATTCCTGGTAGAGGCGGGTGGTCTCTTCGGGTGAGCCGTCCATGATTAGATCTCCCTTATCCAGCCAAATAGTCCGGCTGCACATATCTCTTATGGTCTCCAAGCTATGGCTAACGATGAACACGCAGCCGGCTTGAGCCCTTAGCTCGGTCATTCGGGTCTTACTTCGGTCACTGAACTGAGCATCACCCGTGTTGAGCGCCTCATCGACCAAAAGGATCTCAGGGTTCACAGCCGCAGCAATTGCGAAGCGTAGCCGAGACGCCATGCCCGACGAATAGGACTTCATCGGGAGATAAATAGCGGAATCCAACCCCGACAGTTCGACGATGCTGTCGAAGGCCTCATCAGCCTGTGCCATGCTCATGCCCATGGCCAGGCATCCCAACACCACGTTTTGGTCCCCAGAAAGCTCGGGAACAAGCGCCGCGTTAACGCCGAGAAGTATGGGTGTGCTGGATGCGAAGACGGCACCTTCGGTGGGAGAAACTTGCCCACTAATGAGCTTCATCATTGTGCTCTTGCCGGAGCCGTTGCGGCCGATGAGTCCGACGGACTCTCCCCGCTCCACCACCAGCGATATCTCTTTCAGAGCGCTGACGGTCACGACGTTAGGTCGGCGGAGGATTTTGCGAACGGCACCCCTCATACCGACGCCCCGGGGTGCGGACCGCTCGTCTGACGACTCCACCCGATAGTTCATTTTGACCCTATCGATCACTACACAAGGCGGACCATCCAGAAAGTAAGCCGCCTCAATCTCGGCCATATGTCTCTTCTCCCTTCCAGAAAAAGACAAAACCAACCAATAGTGAGGCTAACGCGACGACGGCCAGACTGGCCCAAGATTCCCACGCGGGCAATCTGTTATAGATCACGCAGTTCCTGACGATGTCAATCACGTTGAACAGCGGGTTCAGCTTCATCACCGCAAGGAGGGTTGGGTCGCTAACAAACCGGTCATAGGAGTAGAAGACGGCCGATGCGTACATCCAGGCCCGGATCGCAAAGGGCAAGAGATGCGTCACGTCGTGGACCCGGGAAATAACGCGAGCCAGGACCATACCGACACCCAGGTTGAACACTCCCTGCAGGAGAACTGCAGGCACAACCATGATCCACAGCCAGGTGATGTTCTCTGCCGGAGGGAAAATGACGATGATTAGCAACATGCCTAAAATTAGGGGCACCGCGGACAGCAGCTCCCGTATGTTGGCCCCCAGCGGGAGCGCCGCGCGCGGAAAGTTGAAGGCCTGCACCACCGACTTGCCGCTTCGGATGGAGCGCGCTCCGGCGGTGATCGCCCCGGCACTGAATTGGAACAAGAAGATGCCCACCACAAGATAGCCGACGAAATTGTCAATGCCGTGACTAGTTTGGAGTAGCACTCCGAAGATGATGTAGTACGTCAAACCGTTGAAGACGGGGTTCAGCAACAGCCAGGCGCTCCCAAGCCGGTCCCTCCGCGTCCCGCTTTGAACGCGGGCCCTTGCGTCATAAAAGATGAACTGCCGGAAGTCCCACAGCTGGACGAGGTAGTCGAGGAAGCCTGGACGGGATCCGACTCGGCTAAGTCGGCGCATGTCTACGGACAGCGGCTGAACTGCCGGGTCCGCCGCCAGTTCGGTATCAGCGGACACTAGCTCTTTCTCCTCAATTTTCCACGACGCAGCCCACGGTAGGCTGCTGTCAGGACTCGTGCATTGGCAGCCCAGGTCCTGGTTTCTAGCATTTGGGTCCGTCCGGCGCGGCCAAATCGGCTCCGGCGCGAATCGTCCGCGAGCAGAGATTCCAATGCCCCCGCGAGTTCCGCAGCATCGCTGGCGGGGACCAGTGAGCCGCTCACACCGTCCTTGACAATCTCCCGCAGTGCCGGCAGGTTGCTCGCCACAACGGGGCGGGCGCTGGCCAAGGCCTCCACAGGCTTGAGCGGGGTCACCGAACGAGTCACTTCCAGGTCCCGGCGTGGAACTACGAAGACATCTAGGGCCCGGTGGTAGAGTGCCGCCTGCTCGCGGGGAACCCTGCCAGTGAAAATGATCCGATCGGCGAAGCCCGATTGGCGGGCCTGCAGCTCGAGAGCCGGGCGGGAAGCGCCGTCTCCGACTATCAGCAATTTCAGTTTCGGAAAGCGGGGGGCGAGCAAAACGAACGCCTCGATAAGGCAGTCGAGGCCTTCATAGGCGACCAAACTGCTGACCGTGCCGACGTACTGACCGCCTTCGTTGAGCCCAAGGTCACGGCGGGCGGATGCGGCGTCGCACGGCTCGTCAAGATATTCGCCCCCCACAGCATTGGGGGTTATCAAGACTTTGCCTTCCGGAATGCCGGCAGCGACAATATTGGCTTTCATCGCAACGCCCAACGTGACGACAAGGTTAGCGTCACGCATTACTTCGGCTTCCCGTTCCTGGAACAGCCGGTAACGCCCGCTTTCTTTGGCTGCGGCGCCGCGCGTCGATGCCCAGGTGTCGGCGAGTTGTCCGCGCACCTCGTAGACCCAAGGGATGCCGACGGCTTGAGCCACGGCGCGCGCCACGACGGCGTTCACGTAGTGCGTTGTGGTGTGCAGGATGCTGGGCCGGTACTCCAGCACGACGTCTAAGAGTTCCTCGGCCTGCTGCTGCAACCGGGCGTCCAGAGTGGATGCCAGCTTGGTCGGAAGGAGTCGCCGGTAACGAATTCCGTCTACCTCATCGATCGGTTTTGCAAGCAGCTTCCCGACCTGCACGGGGTAGCCTAGCCGCGTCACGGCAAGAACCTCCCAGCCGGCGTCCCGCTGCGCGGCCAGAATGGAGTGGGAGCGCTGCGCGTAGCCGCTTGCCGTGTGCGGCAGGGAGTTGGTCAGCAGGTGCAACACCCGTCCAGGTAGCGGCACGTATTCCCTCGGGGGAAGTACCGGAGCGGCCCCGGAGAGGACGTTCACCTCAGCTGCCAGGCGCGCCTGCTGGCCGCGGGCCGCCCGGCCCTCAGCGGCCAGCACCGCGACGGCTTCACTCACGGCGCCGTCGTACCACAGGCGACGTGCCTGGACTTGAGCTAAGCCCCGGGCGCCCGTGGCGCGCGCAAGGAAATCATCGGCCAGGGCGGGCAATTGGGCGGCGAGGGCGACGTCGGCTAGGCGAACGGCACGCTCCCCCGCCACGTTGGCAGCGACGGCCAGCTCCAGCCGTCGCTTCACGTCGGCGTCGTCGCCCCCGACCAGGCCGGCTAGCAGGACGGGAATAGCGAAAAAGTCACGGGGGGCAAGACGGACTGCGAAAGTCGCGAGCAGCCGGGCCAGCCGTGCTGGGAGCCGGCGGGTGAGCTGCAAGAAAAGCAACGCCGGATCATCCGTCAGGTGGCTCCCGGCGACTCCTGCCACCAGGAGGATGTTGCGGAAAAGCTGGGTCATCGGGAAGTGACCGACTCCCGGTTGAGCAGTTGCGCGATCACAGACATATAGCGCTCTGCGAGCAGGGAGTAGTCCGCGTGCTCTTTCACCCATTGCCGGCTGGCTCCGTCCCGCACCAAGCGTGAACGGTCTGCCGCAAGTTCCCGCCATAGTTCGGCCACGGCTTCCGGGCCGCTTGCCACGATGTCGCCCGCCTCGGCGTCCTCAATGATCCGGGCGGCTTCCCCGATGACGATGGCCGTGACGTGGCGGCCAACCGCCAGGACCTCGTAGGTCTTAGAGGGGACGGTGGTGTCAAAGGACTTCCAGTCATCACGAAGCGACACAACACACGTATCTGCCGACGCGTACCGCTCCATGACGGCTTTGCCCTGAAGCGACGAGTGGAAAGTCACGGGCGCGCCGAGTTCACGCGCCAATTTCTGGAGTGCCGGCTTGCGCGTGCCATCCCCCACGAGGTGGAGATGCATGCTGTCGCCCACCAACGCGCTCGCGCGAATAATGACTTCCAACCGCTGGCTGGCTCCGTGGTTGCCCAAATACAGCGCCTCGAATGTCTCCCGTTCGGGTTCGGGGGGACCCAGAGCCGGGATAGTGTCCACGTGCAAACCGTTGCTCACGGTGGCCACGTTCTTAACACCGCGGGCTCGCAGTGTTGCCGCGAATCCATCCGTGACCGTCACAACCAGGTCCGCCTTGTGCTGAATGTAGTCCACGGCTACCTCCACCACGCTCTTGATGCGGCCCTTGACCATCCTGGAATCGCGGGCCAAGTCCGGCCAGGCGTCGCGCATTTCCACGATCAGGGGGGCCCTGCGAAGCCGTGCCAACACATATCCGGCCGCCAGGATGGGCAGGCTCGGCGCCGTGGCGATGACGACATCCGGCCGCCGGGCGCGCAGGCCGAGCGGAACGCTCATGACGGCGGAAAAGCAGTGGTCAGCGAAGCGGGCCAGCTGCGAGTTCAGATGCGGCAAGAAGGGCACCCGATGGATGACCTCGGTGAATTGCCCTTTCTGCCGTCGAAAAGGACGGCCGGCGATCTCGGCGGGGAGGTCGCGGCGCCCCGCGGGTGGGTGCGCGACGGGCGTAACAACATCGATTTCCCAACCGGCGGCACACATGTCCTGGAGCAGTGCCGTCCAGCGGCGCTGCGGCGGGCTGCTTTCGGGCCAGTAGGAGTGCACCAGGAGGCTCACCCTCAGGGGGCGATTGCTGGCTTCGGCGGAGACGTTCTGTGCGGGGCGGCCGGGCCGCACCACGTCAGCGACCGCCCTTGGGTGCCACGCGGCCCTTCGAGCCGAGGAGCCGGAAGTAGGCAAATCCTGCGCCCAGAAGAGCCAGCACGGTGGCAATCTGCACGCCCAGGGGGCTCCCGGTCGCCGCCGTCACGGCAGCCTGCACCACCGGCGAACTCGCGGCGACGTCGGCAACGGAAGGCTTGGGTGCGGTTGACAGGGTGGGCTGAGCGGTTGCCGGCACCTGCGCTGCCGTCTCAGACGGCGACGCTTCCTCAGCCTGGTCCACCGGAGGTAGATCCTGCTCTAAGAAAGGACCCGGCGATGTGTCGGTCCCGGCAGGTCCGCCTGCGGGGGGAATCGCGGGAGCGACAGGGCTCTGGGGAGCCGGCGTAAGCACGGGGGCCGGCTGCGGGACCTGATTGACGGGAATGTCCGAACCGGGTGCAGGGTCAGGTGCCGGAGGCGGCGGAGCCTCGCCCGGAATGGACGGGTCCGGGGCCGGCGCTGGATCGGTCCCCGGCGCAGGGGCGGGATCGGCCGGGGTCGTTTCCACGGGGGGAATAGTGATCACGATCGGATCTGAGGAGGGTGCGGGGGTTGCATCATCGGCGTGGGCCGCTCCGACGCCGAGGGCGAGAAGCGCAGCCGCGCCAAGCGCCGCCGTCGTGGTCTTCACCGCGGCCGGGCACGCAAACGCACGTGATGATTTCAATACTCCCCCAAGGCATTTCTAGATCGACGCGACTCGTGGGTCGCCGTCGTGCTCTGAAGCAGTCACCAGAGATGAACTACCGACAGCATCCTACCGCTTCTCAGGCTTTTCCCCGAATATTGCCACGGTTCTATGCGCTAGGACCTATTGACTTTGCTTATTTCCTTCATCTGGCCTTCACTGAGCGCCGCCGCGACCCGGGCGATCGCCGCGTCATCACGGAGGACGATCGACTGCCCGTCGGCGGATGTGCCAATTCCCAGCGTGGGCAATGTAAAGCTCACCACGTCCCCGGCCCGTACGTCCCGCAGGCCTACCGCGAGCCCGGCCACAGCGGACGCGTCAAGGCTCTTGTCGACAGTGAGGTAGGGGGAAACCTGGTCCACGAGGCCGCTGACCCGCAGCGGATTCGTCAGTGTCTCGGCGGTTAGGAACTTGGCCATGAGTGCCTTGAGGAAGATCTGCTGATTCTTGACCCGCTGGTAGTCGCCGTCGCCAAACGCCTTCCGTTCGCGAACGAAGGCCAACGCGGAGTCGCCGCTGAGTTGCTGCCGGCCGGCAGGGAAGGAAAACTGGCTCGTGGTGAAGGCCTTTGTCACATTCACGTCGACTCCTCCCAAGGCGTCGGTCATCGCCTTGAAGCCC
>Ga0308160_10008308_pt1 | contig 10139 bp, 7 predicted proteins | sample PhyFR1_FD_201036 | JGI IMG/M metagenome (GOLD analysis project Ga0308160, IMG submission 201036) | Phyllosphere microbial communities from UC Gill Tract Community Farm, Albany, California, United States - DLSLF.R1 | ecosystem: Host-associated > Plants > Phyllosphere > Unclassified | place: USA...
GCAGCCACGGATCTAGAGATGGCGCGCCAACGCACGCTGGACGACCTGCGAGCAGCATCGTTTCCAGAGGAGCAAGCGTCACCCATGCTGCGCTGCGATGCGGAGCACCCCATCGGCCGGATCGACTGCGTTGACGGCACCTGGTGGGAGGCCGAGGGGCAACGCCTCTACCCTGATTGGCAGTTCAATCCCTGCGGAACGATCCCGCATCTCATGGCTGTCATCAGCGCCGCACCGCCGGGCCAACATCCTGCATCACTGCGAGGCTTCATGACTCACGCGCAACCCTGGCTTCGTCGCGACGGCCACCCATGCTCACCGCGGCTCTGGCTCATCGGCGGCGGAGACCCACAGCCTATCCTCGACGCTCTTTCTGCCACTCCCTTCCGCTGAGCCGCACGCTCCGAGCGGAGACCCTGAAGGTGACCGCCGCTAGTCGAGGCGCACGCAGCCGACTCGCTCGATGCAGCAACGAGGAAGCTGTTCGCTCAGGTTTCGATGGTCAGATCCACGGCCAGACGTTCCAGGTAGGCCAGAACCGGTTGTGGCGAAACGGGCGTTGAGCTGTGGCCCTCGGTTGACATTGGGGGTTCGGGCGGCGGTCCCAGCGACGGAGTTGAGGATCACGGTAGGAGCGCTTTGAGTCGCCGGCTTCCTGACGCTGGGCGGCTCCGGTCAGATGGAAGGGTTGGGAGATGCGGCAATGCGAACGCGTCCGACGACCTGCATCGCAGTCGCTAGGGCGTCGAAAACATCGAAGACGTGACCGACGAAGTCGAGATATTGGGTACCGGACGGATCGGCGTCGCTGACGATCGTGCCGGTGCGGAGATCGTGATGGGCCGTCGCGTGACCGATGGCATTGCGGGTCCGGTTGTTCAACAGCTCAGTCAAACCCTCCCAGCCCGGGACCATGGCGGCGTAAGCGAGCCGAGATGCATTGGGTAGTTTGTCGAACGCTTTGAGCGTCTTGGGGTGCAGTTTCCCTCCTACTCCGGCTGGGGCGTCGGTTCCGAAGTCGTTCGGGTCTCCTCGTTTGATCGTGTTCTGCGCAGCCACCATGTACCGCGTTGTCTTACAGACCAGTTCGAAGCCCTGCTGGTACAGGTCCCTGAGTTGGGTGAAGTCATCACGGAAGAGCGTTAGGTCATCGAGGCTTGCCTTGCTGGCGTCAGTGAGGAACCGTGGAAGCCGGCCGAGCGACCAAACATCATACGACCTCAGGAAGGTGTCGGTCTGCGCGAAAACATCGCGTTGAAGGGTCCCGATACGTCCGTCAGCAAGATCGGTTTGCAGAAGGTCCACGTAAGCCGGCGTCCGCAGTGCAGCTCGGTGTTTGAGCAGGTACCGCTCCATGAATTTCGCTGTTCGATTGGCACGGGAACCCACTACCTGGTCAGTGACTGCTCCCACGGCCCGGAACGCTCGGGCGGCTCGTTCATGGTCGGCCGGCTGAGGTTCCCAGCCGGGGAAGGTTTCTTGCCCGATCTTGTCAAAGTAGGTCCATGAGCAGTCGAGGTAGTACCGCCCGATGCGGCGCACGCTCTTCCAGCCCTCTACCGCTGCCGTCTCAGCAGGGCCCGCGTCGTTAAAGTACTCGCTCACCTCGTCTCCCAGAAGGAAGTGAAAGGTCATCATGGTGAAGGAGCCGAAACCACTGTTCCAATCGGCGTCGCTGCGCGCTGGAACGCTCGGGTCAACGGTCACTACGGGCTGATCGGTTCCATCACCGGCGATCCGTTCGGCGTCTTCGAACTCGACCTGTAGCTGTTCAAGTTCCTGCCCCGTCGACCGACCGTGGATTGGGAGGCCGCAGGTCGGACAGAGCAGGTAGAAGCGCGTCAGATCGGTCGGTGCGACCCCGACGCGTGCCGTGAAGGCTGTCTCGCAACCGACGCAGCGGAGCGGGAATCGCATCATCATTCGGTGTCGGCCTTCTTCGACGAATTGGTCTGGAGTGCGCGGATGCCCTTGATGTGGGGAATCTGGACGTACAGTGCAATCTTCTCTGCGGGCGGTTCGCCGTTCACGCGGTAGGCGGTTGCATTCACTCGATCGAGTTCCGGCGCCAGCAGCCTTGCCTTCGCAGCCGATATGTATCCGACCTTGCGCGACAGGTCCCACACGGCGACAGCGTTCGGGTCGTAAGAGTTGGTCGGTTCGCGGACGAGATAATACTCCTTTCCGCCGACGTCCCGCCGGCGACCAGCTGGGATGTAGGCGAAGGTGCCCTTCACCCGATGTCGGCCGGCAGGCAGATGTCGCAGGTCAAGAGCCTCGGCGAAACCCAACGTTGGTGCGCTTGGCCGCGACGTTCTAGGCGGTTGCGGACGATGCGCACCTGCGGTTGCAGGCCGAGGGGGCGGCTTCGAGTCTGATCGAGACGGTGGGCCCAGCGGGGGCTTCAGCCGGTCGGCGGTGCGCCATAGAGCTCGTGCGGCGAAGACGCCGACGATGCACAAGCACGCGAGTACGAGAAGAGCCCCCATGGAATCGAACCTACGATGGGCGCGGACTGTCCGCCAGGTCCCCGATGAGGCGTCACGCTCGTCAGCTCAGTCGTCGGTGAGCGGGTACCCCCACGAGGCTTACATCAGGACTCCTAATCTCTAAAGCTGATGGTCGGCCACCACGCCCAGACATGGCTGCATGCGCATAGCATGTTGAGGCCGTCGCGTTGAGTGAATCCTGTCCGTGCCGAACTCGCCCCCCATCGAATCAGCGGACCTGCATCGTGACTACTGCGACGGCAGCGAGGTTGCCAGGTTGCCCGTTCTTGTTGAGCGCATAGACGCTTCGACCGTTTTAAAAGCGGCGGGGGAGGTGATCGAGCAGGTGGTCCGCGACCTGCCGGAGCTCGGCCTCTGGCTTGCGCCCCGTCTCTCGCTTAGCCCTCTGTCGACGCGCCGTAGTCTTCGGCGAACTGCCGCCACCGCACGGGGTGTACCGCCCGAATGTGCAGCTCGACCTCTTCGGTCGCTTCAATGATCAAACCTTCCGCCTGCCAGACTTCGAGGTGTCCCAGATGCCAGCCGACGAGCCGACGCAACGCGTCGTCCATCGCGGTGGTCAGTGAGCTGGGATCTGGTTCCACCGCCGCCACCATGATGTAGCGACGGCAGCTATCGGCGATGTGATCGGCCGCGCAGCGTGTGGAGATACGGAAGAACGCTCGAAGAACCGGGCCGGCTCCGATCTGACGGTTTCGCTTGTAGTCATCGATGGCGTCGCTGATCTGTTCGAGCACCTCCCCCCGGACTCCGTGCTCTTGCGTCTCGGCGTCGCGCAGTCGAAGCTCCGACTCGTGCTCACGCCGTTCTGCGTCTTGGCGAGAGTTCGACATGATCTGCTGCCGGCTGGCACGGAGAGTGACCTGAGCGGTAATGATGGCGACCGCAACGGGGAGAACGATGGTCTGTGCTGCTTCAAGCAGGGCGTTTAACATGACTTCACCCTGCTCGCTTTTTTGAAGCGCTTGATGTGGAGTGTCGCAAGAGAGCAGCGCTGACGCACGACGGCCCAACGACGCTCGTCAAATCGGCTCCACGGGCGAGAACTTCCCGCAAACGCATCAGCTGAGGCGGACGCGGTCGAGGAGACGCTTCAGCTCCGGCGGCAGGCTGATCGCCTCTACCCCGACAGAGTTGACGACGATGTTGCGGTAGATCTCCTGGTCCTCACGTATGTCCCGCCGACCCTTGCGCTCAATCCGGTATAACCCACTGACCCAGCGAGCATAAAGAATGAGATCAGCCACGTCGTAGAGGCCGTGCAGATCGGCGGCGGTACGGAGCGTCGATGCTCTCTCGGTCGCGAGCCGAGCGAAGTGTTCCCCCCACATCACAGGCAGGAAGTCGCCGCGAAACCACGGCGAGGGATGGGTGTCCGCTTCCTCCGAGCCGTCCAGGAACCATCCATCGAAACCGAGCACCAACGTGCCGAGAACTATGCCGCTCAGCGCGACTGGCAGATCTTCGGACGCGAATCGGCTATCGAGCAAGTACCCAACCGCGATGTAATCCCGCACCAGCTCGTCACGTTGCTCGGCGTTCCCCCACCATCCGCTCGCCGCCCGCAGTAGCCCGTGGACCGTTGCCTGTGCCGCCCTGTACTCGACGTCGTCCGGGATCAGGTGCGCGAATTCGTGTGCCATGGCCCAACGAACTGCGGCCCCGACCAGATTCTCGACCGACTGCCGGTCGACGAACTGCGACCACACGTCAGAGTTGTCATCGTATTCATTGTGCTGCCCTGGAACATCCCGACCCACATGCCGGAACAGCTCACTGCGCATGCCGTCCAAGATCTGGTCCGCCTGCCCGGGAGGCATCGCGTGCAGTCGCGGAAGGGCCGCCTGAAAGTAAGCGAACTGATCGGCGACCGACTGCGTCAGGCGCACGTATCCCTCGGATATCTCCGCGTAGGCGGCGTCGGGCTGTTTCACGTCGCTCGTCGCCAGTTCAGTTCCGCCGGTCAGTGCGATAGCCACGTCGATCGCACGTCGTCTGCCCGACCTGTCTCTCGCCTCGAAGCTGGCGGCCCAGTGAGTCAATACGGGCAGCAGACCTCCATCCCAGTCCGATCGTGCCTGGCCCAGGGCTGTGAAGGTGGAATCGTGCATCACCTGCAGGTGATTCCTCTTCCGCCGCCGGACGAGGTTGATCCCCTTGCCGCGATCCCACATGCGCATCCTCTTCTCGTCTACTCCGCCGACGGGATCTATCGACAGTGACAGACCAGGCGTAACCGGATCCGCGCCCAGCCGGAACAGATTCGGATGCGCCGAGACACGATCGAAGAAGCGAGCAGGCTCGTCGAAGGTCGGATAGAGGAAAATCAACGAGCTGACGGCTCATACTTCCGCATACGCCAGGTACTTCCCAAAGGGCGTGCGCCGTTCGTGCCATCGAAGTGGGGTGGGATCCGCGGAACGTTGACGCGTGTGTGTGAGCACCAGTTCGTCTTTCGCCCTTGAGACCGCGACGAAGAACTCGGAAAGTGTGGCGCGTTCCTTCCCCGGCTTGGACCAGAACGTCTCGCGCTCGACTCCCAAGACGACGACTTTCTGAAACTCTAGTCCCTTGCACTTGTGGATCGTGAGGACGCGAATAGCGTCCGGCTCGGAAAGCCGCCTGACACCCGCAAGAGCCCCATCACCGGTGCCCAGGCGCTCCTCGAGAAGGGCGAGCGTCTCATTAATTACCTCGTCGTACCGGATGCCCTGCGTGTACGCAGCGGACAAGGTGTTGACAGTAGGGCGGCCGATCAGCGTCAAGAAGGAACCGATGAGCGTGCGCCACGCGTCGGTGCTGCCGGCGTCAAACGTAGTGTCTTTTGCCGCGAGCGTACAGTCGCGGAGGAACCGCTTGAGGCGGCTGTCGAACCGAAGCGCAGCCTCTTCGGTGGTACTAAGCCGTGACCCGAGACGGAGCAGACGGGTGTAAGCCTCAGGCTCTCTGTCGCCGGTGATTACGCGGAGGAAATCGACGATCAGCTCGGCGAGCGGTTCAGCGAGCGAGTTCTGAGTCACCTGCTCGTTTCGGAAGGCGATCTCGTTACGGTCCAGGGCGCTCATGAGCTGTTGGCCGAGCAGGTGCGGCTGCTGCCGGATCAGTACCGCAATCTCGCCGATGGGCACCCCATTGTCGAGCCAGGCACGGATCGTGGCCGCTACCGCCTCCGCCTCGTCACGGTCAGTGTCAAAAGCGAGAATCTGAACCGTCCCTTCGTCGCCGATGATCTCCTCAGGGGGCACGGCAGACGGCGCGTCTAGATCCGCCACAATGCGGTTCACGACTCGCCGTACCGCCGGTGCCGAACGCCGGTTCTGATATAGCGTGAGCGGAACAACGTCGAAGTCGGCCTTGTATTGATCAAGGACGTCATCGCGAGCATCGGGCACCCATCCCATGATGCGTTGATTGAAGTCGCCGACTGCGGTTACCACAGCGTCCTGCTCGTGGAACAGCCGGCGAAGCAGTTCGTACTGTCGGCCGGTAGTGTCCTGGAACTCGTCCAGGAACACGTGTCCGTAGGCCCTCCGGGTCACGCGTGCGGCGAAGTCGTTTCGGTCGAGGATCCTCAGCGCAAGCGGGACGAGATCATCGAATGTGATCTGACGCTGAGCGACGCGGACCCTCTCGTCCAGTCGGTAGTCCGGGTCGAGTCGGTCCGGCCCTTGCAAGACCGGCAAGAAGTTGTCGACGAACCGTTTCGCGAAGGCCGCAAAGGTGAGGCTGTCTACCCTGGCCGCGCCGCCAGGTCCGGTCCGCGCCCGCACACGCTCGCGGAGATTTCGTGCGGCGTCCACCTTGAACGAGAGCGCCAGGATGCGCCGCGGGTAAGGGGAGAGCCCGGTGCGTAGCAGGAAGTCAGCCCGCTGAGCGAGGAGCTCGGTCTTGCCTGCTCCCGGGCCGGCAGACACAAACGTATCCCGAGTCTCTTCGATCACGGCGCTCAGCGCGTTTGGTTCGAGCAACAGACCGCCAGTCGGCTTCCAATCGGCGGGGTCGATCACTCCGGGAGCCCTTGCAGTTCCGTCCAGACCCGTTCGACGAGGCGGCTGAAGACAGCGGGCATGCCAGCAACGAGAGCCGCATCGTCCAGCTCCGCGAGTGCGGCGAGGTGACTCGCCGGTTTGCTGTGCAGGTCGAACTGGTCGTGGTAGCCGTCGAAGAGGCCGAGGACGGCACTGCCGAGCTGCTGAACGTTGGCCGCCTTCTTGCCGAGCACCGCGGCGATGATCTTCGGATCAGGGGGTGCGGGGGTAACTCGATACGCGGCAGGGAACGCTTCCATCATCATCAGGTCGAGGTCAACAGGTGCGGAAAAGAAGACACCTGCCTCTTCGAGCGGGAGGAGCCATCCATTCGGGGCGTCATTCGGAAATTGCACCGCGTCGTCCCACTTTGGGATTCGTCCCATCGCGGACGCGAAGGGATTTCGACCGACCGTCGCGAGTTCTTGCGCTGTTGTTTTTACGCGCCCCCAGCCCCCGCCGAATCGGCCGCTATCCAGGTCCAGCAAGGTCAGATGCGGAATGTGCAGTTCGTGAAGGAGCCGCCAGAAGTGGTGCACGTGCCGACCGCCAAGCGGGACTACGCAGACGGACGCGTCATCCTCGAGGATTCCTGCAGCAGCGAGCACGCGGGGTATGACGACCAGCTCGCTGTCCCCCTCGCCGAGGATCACAAGCCGGGAGAAGTACAGCTCGGGGAATGCTTGAACCGCGCCGCGCACATACTTCGCGGCGACGTCACTAGTAGCTGGAAGGGTTATGCCGCGAACAGTGGTCTCATTGCTGCCGTTCAGACGGAGGAAGCGGATCGACTCCGGTGGCACCCGACGCACCACGGCGGGCGCGTGGGTCGCGATGACCGACTGCACGGTGCCCGTCGCCGCGGCGGCACCGAGCTGACGGATTATGCGGCCGAGGTACTGCGGGGCAAGGCTGTTTTCAGGCTCCTCGAGCGCAATGATCGTGTGCACCGGCGGGCGAAGTCGATCGGCGTCGAGAGAGGGCTCTTTACCGGATAGCACGCGCACGGACAGGGCTTGCCAACCCAGGACGAGCGCGATGTAAAGCAGCGATTGCTGACCGTCGCTGAGCCGGTCGAACGGCACGGGGCCTTCGGATTGGCTCGGCGTGAACGTTACGGTGAGAAGGCGCAGGACGCCTTCGAGTTCGCCTCGGCCGAAGGCAATAGACGGGTCGGAGTAGAAGCTCCCCTTGTACAGCTCGTTCCATTGCTGCTTCAGCCCCAATGCAACGCTCACAACAGCATCATTACCACCGAGCACCGTCGAGATGTCCGACGACAGCTTCTCCAATGCATCCCGCTCCGACGTCCAGTCGGCGGCCCGAAGGGTGCGCCCAATAAGGGAGGCGGCCGTGTAGGAAATGTGGTCCGCGGGATCCCGTCGTGCGGGAAGGTAATGCACCTCAATGTGTCGTCGATCCAGTCGCGGCATTTCAACGGTCACCATGGGCTCGTCATCGTCGTCGACACGCAAGACGTACTCCACCGACTCCTCCACGAGCCCGTCGGGCGCTACCGTCGCGGTGAGCCTGATCCGAGTCCTCGGGGGAGCGTCGTCCGCGTCAATTCGCATGTGCGGCGCGAACGCCTCCACCGCGGGGCTCCGCTCCTCTCCCTCAACCTCGGGATAGTCGATGTCAACCTCGATCCACAGCGTCGAGGATGGCTTGCCGAGCTTGCCCTCGGTGAACGGCACGTGGAAGTCTTCCTGACGGACGCGCTGTTGCGTGGCAATCGGGCTGAACAGTCGCGAAAGGGCCTCGAGCACGACCGTTTTTCCGGACCCGTTCGGCCCGAGCACGTAGGTGACGTCGACAAGGTCCACCGCCTCCGGAATAGGACCGAACGACTGGAAATTGCACAGCCGGATCGATGACAAACGCACGGCATCCCCCTTCAACGTCGAGCGGGACACTCCGACCCGTCTCGGCGACCGCGACAGGCGGCCTCATTTGTTTGACTACGTTACGGTACGTCGGTGCATCCGCCTGTCACGGCTCGTCCCCGCTAGGACATGCCAAGCGGCTCAAGGCTCGGCAGCCAAGAGCTGTAACTTGGTCGCGGCATGGACCGCCCTGATCGCCAGCACTTGGTCGGTCTCGCGTCCCGCATCGGGGACCCGGATCGCTCATCTCGGATCGGCCCGTGAGCAAGGACGCGCTTGCATGCCCTGCTCGAGGTGATATCGGAGCTGTCATCGTAAATCTTTTCGCACGAGCTGGGCATGTCGTCGGAGCAGCTCTGAGATCGGCCACCCAGCTGTCGCACGCTGGCGAAGTCCTACTTCGTGAAGACGTCGCCGTCCAACTTGCACTGGCTGGTGGGCAGTCGATCGTTGCCGCGCGCCTCGTTCTGCCCGGGAGCGCGACCGACTTTGTCAGGACCTCAGCGGGGAGTGCGATGGCAGCCTCTGTTGAACGGGCGGTCCGAGCACGCCCGATGCGTCCGCTGGCGTGGTGTGGTCGGTCTCCGACATCGACGTTGGTACGCCTTTGGCTCTTCACTGCGCAGAGCAGGCGGCCTCGGCCTCGGCCTCGGCCTCGACCTCGGGATCGCCTGTGAGTAGTTGAGCAGTCACGGCCGTTGCCATTATCGGCGTTGAGGCGTCCTGTAAGACGCGCCAGTGTTGACCGGATGGTGCAGCATCAAACTCGGCAGCCGAACTTCGCTGCCATGCGTGCGGCGTTCGTTGCACGCAAGTCAGAGTTGGGCCTGACCTACGATCGCCTGGCTGAACTGAGCGGGATCGGCCGCCGCGACGTCTGGCGCCTCTCAACCGGCGAGACCAGTGGGACAATCGCGAGTTGGTACGCTCTGGCTGCCGCGGTCTCGTTACCGTTCCCGGAACTTGTTGCGCACCTCGACGAGGCCCCTTCGGGGGAGTATCAACGGCCCGCTGTGTGAGCGGTGCCCTGGAGTTCTTTACTCGCCGCTGATCACCCCGGCTCTACTCCTCGCTCGCGATAGCGCGTCCTGACTCGTACTGAAGAAGAATCCCTTCCATGAGGTCCGTGGCGCCTCTGAAGTAGAGGAAGAGGATCTGCACCACTGGCCACGGGGGGTGACCCGTCGTCAACCAGTCGGCCGGACTCATGCAAGTTCCGCGCTTCGCGATCAGTGTCGGGTGCTCCGTTGTCATCACTTTTCTGACGAGGAGTGGTGGGGCGTCGTCGGGGATCGCTTGCGTTATCTGTCTCATCCCTGGGATAGGGCGAATCTTCCAGTCGGGGCCACTCTGGCTGAATTGCCAGGTCGGATATCGGCTGCCGTGACCGATGTCGTACCCCCACAGCTGCTTGGTGCTTGTCAGGTTACGGACGTGGTCCCGGCTCCAGCCGGTCATTGCTGCAACGCCAGCAGAGTCCCGCGTGTCTGTCGCATCGAAGACGGTGGAGCGAGCAATAACGGTAAGGAGGTCGCCGTGACTCAGGCGATCGGAGTCGACGAGTGGTCGGTCGCGACCGCCAAGCCATTCGAGTCGTATCTGTGCTGCGATCGCGCCGACCGACTGTGGACGGGCGTACAGCGTGATCAGATCCGCCAGGTCCTCCAACGTGTCGCCGACGGGTAACCCTAGTTCGCTGATCCCGCGCGCCAATC
>Ga0308160_10008311_pt1 | contig 10138 bp, 6 predicted proteins | sample PhyFR1_FD_201036 | JGI IMG/M metagenome (GOLD analysis project Ga0308160, IMG submission 201036) | Phyllosphere microbial communities from UC Gill Tract Community Farm, Albany, California, United States - DLSLF.R1 | ecosystem: Host-associated > Plants > Phyllosphere > Unclassified | place: USA...
GCGGCGGCTTCCTGGTGGCCGACGGCCTGCTGGTCACGCTCGGCATCGAGCGCATGGTCAGCATCAACGGCAACGTGGTCGAACGCAGCGAAATCCAGCTGGGCGACATCGGCAAGCTGGCCGGCGGCAATGGCCTGGTGTCGACCGAAGCGCTCGGCCAACTGCGCCTGATCCAGAACGGCGCGGTCAGCGCCGTGCGCGGCGACGCCTATGCCTCGCTACTCGGCGGCACCATCATCCAGAACTCGCTGAACGACCAGACCATCAATGCCCAGACCACGCTGAACGCGACCGCGAACACCGCTGGAATGTTACGTGCGCTCAATTTTGCCGAAGGATTGAATAATGCTTTGTCAACAGCCATCGCACCCCGCTGATGGTGTTTCGAACATGGAGCAATTAATGCACAAATTTCCGGCACTTTGTGTCGGCGCGCTCGTCGTGAGCGCAGCCTTCGGCGCTAATTCGGCACTGGCGCAGTCCGCTTTGCAGCCCGCCGCGCAACCGGCTGCGCAATCCGGCGCGCAGTCCGTCGACATGCTGGTTGAACAACTCAAGGCGATGCGCCAGCAGCTCGACGCCCAGCGTGCGCGCATCGACGAACTCGAACGCGGCGCGCGTACTGCGCGCCAGGCCGGGTTCCCTGTCGACCTGGCGCCGGGTGCGCTGGCAGCCGGGCTGCCAGCCACGGCTTCGGAGCTCGACATGCTGCGCGGCACCGGCGGCGACCAGACCGCCGCCCAGCAGAATGCCCAGGCACAGCTGGCCCAGCCGCCGCAACAGCAGCCCCAGCAACAGCAAGGGCTGCAGCAGCAACAACAACAGCAACAGCAGCAGGCGCAACAGGCACAGCAGCGCCAACAGCAGCAGCAACAGCGCACCGCCCAGCAGAACGCGCCGGTGAACCCGCAGAACGTGCCCGCGAACCAGCAGCCGACCGTCCCGCAACCGGCGGCGCCGGCAGCGCCGGTCGGCGGCCCGGCCAGCGCCCCGGCTGCCGGCGTGAATACCGCCGCCGTCGGCCGTTCGCCGTCAGCCCAGGCCCGCACCGCCGAGGTGGCGCCGATCTTCGAGCAGCCCGGCGTGCTGACCCCGCGCGGCAAGTATGTGTTCGAGCCGGCCGTCCAGTACGGCTACTCGTCGAGCAGCCGCGTGGCCCTGGTCGGCTACACCGTGATCCCGGCCCTGCTGATCGGCCTGATCGACGTGCGCGAAGTGAAACGCAACACCACCACCGCCAGCGTCACCCTGCGCCGCGGCCTCACCAACCGCTTCGAGGTCGAGGCCAAGCTGCCCTATGTCTACCGCTCGGACGCCACGGTCAGCCGCGAAGTGTTCACCGGCACCTCGGTCGAGCGCGCCTTCCAGACCAGCGGCAAGGACCTGGGCGACATCGAACTGGCGGCGCGCTACCAGCTCAACGATGGCGGCGTCGACAAGCCTTTCTTCATCGGCGGCCTGCGCTTCAAGTCGCGCACCGGCAAGGACCCGTTCGAAGTCATCACCGATTGCGCCACGCGCTGCATCGGCGAAAACGTCACCGGCAGCGGCCTGCCGCTGGAACTGCCGACCGGCTCCGGCTTCTATTCGCTGCAGCCGAGCCTGACCTGGCTGTTCCCGTCAGACCCGGCCGTGTTCTTCGGCAGCTTCAGCTACCTGCACAACTTCAAGCGCGACAACATCGAGCGCACCGTGCTGAACGGCGTCAAGGAACCGCTGGGCGAAGTGGCCCCGGGCGGCGTGTTCGGCTTCAACTTCGGCATGGGCCTGGCATTGAACGACAAGGCTTCGTTCAGCCTCGGCTACGACCACAATTCGGTTGGCCGCACCAAGCAGAACGGCCGCGCCGTGCCGGGTTCGGTGCGCATGCAGCTCGGCACCCTGCTGGTTGGCTATTCCTACCGCCTGACCGACAAGAAAACCCTGAGCGTGGCGGTGGGCGCGGGCGTGACGCGCGATACGCCGGACGTGACCTTGATGGTCAGGGTGCCGATGTCGTTCTGATCGTTTCCTGATTCGCAATCATGTTCTGACCCGGCCGTGTGTGGCGGTGTACGGGTGTCAGCAAACGGCGTGGGCGCAATGCCTGCGCCGTTTTTTTTGGCGCTGCCGCCGTCAGCCACCGATGCGTACGCTACTACCGGGCTCATGCGCAGTTCCAGCTGTCTCGAAAATGACGCACCCGTACTGTATTTACACGGTTTTACATGGCGCACCTGACCTGGCCCAGGCGTGCGCCATCCGGCGCCGCTAGACTCGACAGCATCCTTCCTGCATCGATGGTCGAGAGCCGCCCATGCAAACGCCCTCAACAGTCGTCAAGCTGATCGAACACGCGAGCCTGGCCGTCGAGCTGGCCGGCTTGCCGCTGGCGCAGCTGTGCTTCGAGCGCCACCTGAACCCGCCCGCGATCCTGGCGGCCTACGCCAACTTCACCCGCCCCCATCCGCGCTATAAAGTGTTTCGCAACAAGGCGATGGGGATTGCCCTGGTCGACATCGCCGGCTTCGGGAATGCCGCTTCCTACCTCGACACCGTGCGCCAGCGCGGCCACGCCGGCCCGCAAAGCCGCAAGGCGCTGGCGCGCGGCTACCGGCTGCGCCGCATCGACCGCAATGCCCACCTCGACGAGCTCCATGCCATCCACACTTCCTGCGCCGAGCGCCAGGGCCGTCCGATCGACGGCGCCTACCTGCGCATGCGCCACTATCCCGAGCAGCCGCACTGCGCCTGCTATGGCGCATTCGACGCCGGCGGCCGATTGACGGCCTACTGCAACGTCGCCCGCTTCGGCAACTTCGTCGCTACCGACCAACTGATGGGCTACAAGAATGGCGACGGCGCCATGTACCTGCTGCTGGCGCACATCATCTGCGCGCTGATCGAGGAGCGCCAGGTGGCCTGGTTCATGTACGACAGCTACCTCGGTGCCCAGCCCGGCCTGCGCGACTTCAAGCGCCGGCTCGGCTTCCGCCCCTACCGCGTCCGCTATTCACTTGTCTAGACAGGGTGCTGTCTTTACAGCATCAGTCATTGACAGCCAGACATCGAGTGTCGCGCTCTATCCTCGTTTCCGAACAATTAACAGGTAGAGGGCTGTTTCCCTGGTGCATGTACTGCTAGACTGCACGTCTATAGCGCGGCCATACAAAAGTGTTACCGAAACACAGGCCGCGGACGCCGGTGCCTTGCAACGTGCGCAATAAGATTCGATCCAAAAACTAGGGGAATGCATGTCCAACCGTCAGGTTCGTTCGAACCTTACGCTGCTGGCTGCCGCCATCTCGGGTTTGCTCCCGTTCGGCGCGGCTGCGCAGGAAACGCCCGCCAGCGCCGATGGCCAGATCCAGGAAGTCCTCGTTACCGCGCAGCGCCGTGTCGCGCCGGAATCGAAGACGCCTGTCGCCATGTCCGTCATCAGCGGCGCCCAGCTGGCTAAAGCCGGCCTCGACCGTCCGTCCGACCTCGCCGCGCGCCTGCCCGGCGTGTACCTGAACGGCGCGGCCGACGGCCTGCGCATCACCATTCGCGGCGTCAGCAATGCCGACGCCACCGACAAGGGCGAGCCCTCGGCCGCCTTCATGCTCGACGGCGTGTATATTGCCCGTCCGCACAGCCAGAACGGCGATTTTATCGACGTCGACCGCGTCGAAGTCCTGCGCGGCCCGCAGGGCACCCTGTACGGCCGCAACACCACGGCCGGCGTGGTCAACGTGATCTCGAACGCACCCGGCCAGACGCTGGAAGGCGCAGTCGGCGCGGAAATCGGCAGCTACGGCGCGCGCAAGGCCGACGGCATGCTCAACGTGCCGGTGAACGATGCGCTGGCGCTGCGTGCGGCAGTGTCCGTGAAGCGCCGCGACAGCCTGCTGCGCAATGCCCAGGGCACCCCGCACGAACTCGGCCTGGACCGCGACGACCGCTCGGCGCGCCTGTCCGCAAAGCTCGACTTCAACGCCGACGCCTCGCTGCTGCTGCGCTACGACCGCACGGTCCAGCATGACAACAACGACGTCATCGTCCCCGACACGAATTTTTATACAGGCATCGAGACCGGCAACCCGGTCTGGCGCGGCACGTCGACGAAGGAAAGCCTGACGAATGCCTTCGTGCCGCCGAATGCGGTGCCTGAGCAAGGCCACAGCCGGCGCAATGCGCAAGGCCTGTCGGCGCAGCTGTCCTGGAACCTGGGCCCGGCCACCCTGCACTACCTGGGTTCGCGGCGCCAGTTCGACCACGATTTCCTGGTCAACTATTACTACCGGATCGTGCCCGGCTTCGCGCTCGGCGTGCGTCAATACTTCGAGGGCGCCTACGACCAGGATTCGCACGAGCTGCGCATCGCCACGAAAGACAGCGGCCGCGTGTCGGCCCAGGCCGGCGTCTACTGGTTCCGCGAAGACATGACCCAGCTCGCCACTTTCCGCGACCTGGAGCCGATCGGCCTGCCGCCCTATTACGTGTTCCCGACCGGCCCGGTCGTCTCGAAGAGCCGCGCCGTGTTCGGGCAAGCCACCTGGCGCGTGCTGGACACGCTGCGCCTGACGGCCGGCGCCCGTTACACGCAAGACGACAAGTCGCGCGTCGGCGCCACCAACCTGCAGTTCGGCCCGGTCTTCAACCCCGCCACCGACCTGGCGCTGCCGAACGCGGCCCGCCTGGAAACGAGCAAGACCACCTGGCGCCTGGGCATCGACGCCGACCTGAACCCGTCCACGCTGGTGTACGGCGTGCTGGCCACCGGCTACAAATCCGGCGGCTTCAACGACGGCTGCCTGGCCGACTCGGGCGCGCTCGGCGTCGCCTGCCCGGCGCCGGTGGCGGAATCGGCGCTGGTGTATCGCCCGGAAACCCTGAAGTCGGTCGAGCTGGGCCTGAAGACCCGCTTCTGGGCCAACCGCGCCAGCCTGAACCTGGCCGCCTACCACTACGACTACACCAACCTGCAGCTGTCGGGCGTGGAGATGGAAAATGGCGTGCCGCGCTACGTGACCCGGAATGCCGGCGTGGCCAGCGTCAAGGGCCTGGAAATCGAGGCGGCGGTCAAGCCAATCGCCAGCGCCCGCCTGAGCTCCATCCTGGCCTTCACCGACGCCCACTACGTCGACTACACGCCGGACGGCCTGCAGTCCTGGGCCGGCTACAAGCTCGACCGCGCTCCGAGCGCGACCCTGACCCTGGGCTACGAGCAGGGCTTCGCCGTGGGCGGCGGCACGCTGACGGCGGGCGTGTTCTCGCGCACGGCGCGCGCGTACGCCATCGGCGTGCCGAGCCAGCTGCTGCGCTACCGCATCCCTGGCCGCACCGAGACCGACCTGAGCCTCGGTTACCAGCAACACGGCGCCCCCTGGAGCCTGCTGCTGCGGGTGCGCAACCTGCAAGACAAGGTCGAGCCGGTGAACATCGACAGCTTCGGCATGACCGTACCGAGCGAGCCGCGCAGCGTGTCGCTGCGCATGGATTACCGCTTCTGACAACAACAACCTGACCAGCCAAGACGAGGAACGACCATGCAGCGCCATCTCCCCCGCATCACCTTCATCCTGCTAGCCCTGTTCCTCGTCGTGCTGCTCACGCGCGGCCTGGAAGAAACCACGCGCATGCTGATCGTCGGCTCGCTGGCGATGTTCGCCTGCTGCTGGGCCAGCGCGATCCACCTGCTGGGCGCCCGCGCGGCGCTGCATTTCGTGCTCATCTCGGTCAGCCTCGGCTGGTTCGCCGAGCAGATGGGCTCCACCTACGGCTGGTTCTTCGGCCACTACACCTATACCGAGGTGCTGGGCTGGCGCATCGGCGACGTGCCGATGGTGATCCCGCTGATGTGGTTCGCCCTGACCTACATCGCCTACGTGATCGCCAACCTGATGGTCTGGCAAACGCCAACCGACGGCGCCGCCCCTCTCGGCCAGAGCATCGTCCAGTCCTTTCTGGCCGCGATGATCGTCACCGCCTACGACCTCGGCGCCGATCCGTACATGGTCTTCACGCTGAAGGCCTGGATCATGCACAAGACCGACGGCTGGTGGTTCGGCGAGACCCTGCAGGGCTTCGTCGGCTGGATGGCCGTTTCCTTCGTCATCATCTTCCTGTTCCGCCTCACGCTGCGGCGCCGTCCGCCGGTGGCCGCGGCCAGCGTGTCGCGCGTGCATACCGTCGTGCCGCTTGCCATCTATGGCGGCAACATGCTGTTCCAGGCCTGCCTCGGCACCCCGGTCGAAACCCGCACCATCGCCGTGTTCGCGATGGGCATCCCGCTGCTGGCCGCCCTGTGCGGCTGGAGCCGCTGGCAGGCGCCTGTCTCCGCCACCGTCACCGAGCTGCCGGCCAGCCCGGTGGTAGCCGCCGCCCGCATGGCCGCCGTCGCACGGGAGGCATGATGGGCGTCCTCCTCGATCCGGCCCTGGCGCCGGCGGCCGACCCGCGCTACCGCGCCGATCCCCTGGCCGACGACGTCGTCAACCGCATCCTCGCCGATTGCGACGGCGAGGAACGCTACGAGGCGATCGCCATCGTCAACCGCGAGCTCGCCGCCTGGACGGGCAACGGCGTATTGGACGGCTGGCGCGCGAGTGCCGCCACGCCGCCGCGCATCGCCGCCGCGCTGGAAGACTACCTGCGCGCCGCCAGCGCGCTGCCGGCCTGGGCCGACCCGGCGCGCATCGGCGCCGCCGAAGCCGTGTTTGTCGAGATGAGCATGCTGTCCTGCACCCTGCTGTTCTGCGCCAGCCTGCCCGAGTGCTACGTGCCGGTCGACCTGGCCAGCGTGCTGCATACGGCGGGCCAGCTGGAGCAGCACACCGACTACCGCGTACGCTCGACCGCCGCCATGATCTTCCCGGTGATGCTGCGCGGCGGCCTGACTGCGCCAAGCGGCGGCGGCGTCGCCCAGGTGCTGAAGGTGCGCCTGATCCACGCCACCATCCGCCACCTGATCCTGCGCGGGAATCCGGCAACGGTGATGGCCGGCGGCGAGCCTGCCGCCACCCTGGCCGAACGGGCGCCGGAGGGCCCGGGACTGCACCGCGCGCTGTATGCGCGCGGCTGGGACGTGGCGCAGCACGGCCTGCCGATCAACCAGGAAGAACTGGCCTATACCCTGCTGACCTTCCACTACGTCTTCCTGCGCAGCCTGCGCCGCCTCGGGCTGGCCTTGACAACAGCCGAGGAAAGCGCCTACCTGCATGGCTGGAACGTGGTCGGGCACCTGCTCGGCATCGAACCGGCGCTGCTGGTCGACGACATGGCCGCGGCCGAGCAGCTGTTCGCGCGTTTGCAGGCGCGCGGACGCGAGGCGGCAAACGCCGGCGCCCTGCCCTACGGCGCACCCGACCCGCGCCCGGCGCTGGCCGCCGCGCTGATGAGGGCGATGCAGGACGAGATTCCGCTGCGCCTGCTAAAGCCCTTCCCGACCCTGCTCACGCGCTACCTGTGCGGCCGCACGAATGCGCGCGAGCTCGGCCTCGACGGCCAGGTGTCGCTGGTCTCGCGCACGCTGTTCGTGCTGTGCATGGGCGCGGTGCGCGGCATCGACTGGCTGGTGCGCCGCGTCGTGCCGGGCTTCTCGATCTCGCGCCTGGTGTCGCGCGTGCTCGGCTACCGCCTGACGGTGAAGCTGCTGATGGACCAGACCCGGCCCCTGAAGCTGCCCGAGGCCCTGCTGAACGGCGTCGCCGAGACAGTCCAGGCCTGGCACCACGATCCCAAGGCGCCGGCCTGGATGAACAGGCTGGAACTGCGCCTGCGTCCGGACACCTCGATCACGTCCCGCAAACAACCATGATCCTGCGCCCACTGCCCGGCTGGTCCTTCCTGCGCGCGGCATGCGCGCTCCTGCTGCTGGCCGCGCTGGCGCTGGCAGCACAGGCAGCCCAGGCGAGCGCGCCGCTGCTGCTCGACGACCGTACCGGCGCAGTCGAGGCCTGGCCCGCCGTCACCACCCTGGACGACCCGAACGGCACGCTCGACATCGACGCGGTGCTGGCGGCCGGCGCGCGCTTCGCGCTGCCGCAGACGGCCTACGCCACCATGGGCATGCACCGCGGCGTGCTGTGGCTGCGCATTCCCGTGTCGGTGCCGGCGCACAGCACCGCGCGCTGGATCCTCGACATCGACTACGCGGTGCTGAACCGCGTGGAGATGTTCGTGGTCGTCGACGGCCGCGTGCACCAGCATGGCCTGGCCGGCAACCTGCAGCCCGCGAACGGCGCCGCGCGCAGCCCGCGCACGCCGGCATTGATCCTCGACCTGGCGCCCGGCAAGCGGCACGACATCTATATGCGGATCGAGAACGCCGGTCCGAAAATCCTGCCGATCCGCCTGTCGCAGGCCTCGGTCTACCACCACAACGCCCTGGGCGAGCAGATGCTGCAAGGCCTGCTGGCCGGCCTGGCCCTGTGCCTGGTGCTGTACGGCCTGGCGCAGTGGGTCAACCTGCGCGAGCCGCTGTTCGCCAAGTTCGCGCTGATGATCACCGGGACCGCGCTGTTCTCGGCCGAATTCGCGGGCCTGGGCAGCCAGTACGTCTGGGCCAGCCATGCCTGGACCAACATCCACGCCGGCGGGCTGTTCGCGCTGATGTCGTCCTGCGGCGCCTACCTGTTCGTCGAACAGGCCCTGGCGCGGCCCGGTATGGACCGCACCTTCAGCCGCCTGATGAAGACCGGCGCCGCCCTGTGCGTGGTCGCGGCCCTTGCCTACGCCGCCGGCATCATCAGCGTCGACGGCCTGGTGGCCATCGTCAGCACCCTGGGCCTCATGCCAATGCTGCTCGGAATGCCGGGCGCCTTCATGCGCGCGCGCCGCGGTGACCTGGTCGGCGTGTATTTCCTGGTCGGCTGGTCGATCAGCTTCACCAGTTCGGTGGTGCTGAGCCTGGTGATCAACGGCGCCCTGCCCGCCACCTTCTGGACCATGCACGCGCTGCAGTTCGGGAACGCGATCGACATGCTGGTGTTCATGCGCATCCTCGGCCTGCGCACCAAGGCGATCCAGAACGCCATGCTGCGCGCCGAAGCGGCCACGCGCATGAAGTCGGACTTCCTGGCCAACATGAGCCACGAGATCCGCACCCCGATGAACGCCATCATCGGCATGAGCCGCCTGGCCCTGAAAAGCGACCCGGACCCGAAGCTGCGCAACTATCTCGGCAAGATACTCGGCGCCGGCGAGCACCTGCTCGGCATCGTCAACGACATCCTCGACTTTTCCAAGATCGAGGCCGGCAAGATGACGCTCGAGCGCGTGCCCTTCGACCTCAACGAACTGCTGGAACACCTGTCCAGCCTGACCGCGGTGAAGACCGATGCGCGCCGCGTGGAACTCGTGTTCCGGGTCGGGCGCGGGGTGCCGGCGCGCCTGGTGGGCGACCCGCTGCGCCTGGGCCAGATCCTGATCAACCTCACCAACAATGCGGTGAAATTCACCGAGCGCGGCGAGATCGTGGTGGCGGTGGTGCTGGAAGCGCGCGGCGCGGACGGCGTGACGCTGGCGTTTACCGTCAGCGACACCGGCATCGGCATGAACGAGGACCAGCTGGCGCACCTGTTCCAGTCCTTCAGCCAGGCCGACGGCTCGATCACCCGCAAGTACGGCGGCACCGGCCTCGGTCTCACCATCTCGAAGCAGCTGGTCGAGCTGATGGGCGGCGCCATCGGCGTCACCAGCACCCCGGGCGTGGGCAGCTGCTTCCGCTTCACGGTAAAACTGGGTGCCGGCATCGATGCCGACGCCGTTTCCCTGGCTGCACCGACCGCCCCGCTGCACGACGTGCGCGTGCTGGTGGTGGACGACTGCGAGACCGCGCGCGAAGCCCTGGTCGAGATGCTCGACTCGCTCGGCGTGGCGGCGCATGCGGTCGATTCCGGCGAGCGTTCGCTGGCATTGCTGCGCGATGCGAGCGTGCGCGGCGCTCCTTACCAGATCGTGCTGATGGATTACCTGATGCCGGGCTGGGATGGCGTCGAGACCATCCGCCGCATCCATGCCCAGGCCGACCTGGCGGCGCCGCCGGCGATCCTGATGGTCAGCGTCTGCACGCGCGAGACGGTGCAGCAGCAGGAAGGCGCGCTGCCGCTGCACGGCTTCCTGACCAAGCCGATCGGCCCGGCCCTGCTGTACCACAGCCTGCTGCAGGCGCTGA
>Ga0308160_10008312_pt1 | contig 10138 bp, 5 predicted proteins | sample PhyFR1_FD_201036 | JGI IMG/M metagenome (GOLD analysis project Ga0308160, IMG submission 201036) | Phyllosphere microbial communities from UC Gill Tract Community Farm, Albany, California, United States - DLSLF.R1 | ecosystem: Host-associated > Plants > Phyllosphere > Unclassified | place: USA...
CCAGTCTTTGGCATTGTCCGGCGCCGGCGGCAGGCCGGTGCCGAAGAAGTTGTCCTGGTAGGTCCAGTCGATGCGGTTGAACCAGTCGCCCGAATTGAAGCTGTTGCGGTCCAGCGATTTCGAACGCAGCGTGTCGATACCGGCGTGGTAATACGCCACGCCCTGGCTGAATGCATTGATCGCCATCCCCAGAACCTGCACCCGCGCGCGCTCCGCGCTGCTCGTTGCCACCGGCAGCTTGAGCACGTTGATGTCGTACAGCGTCTGGTTGTCGTGGTTCTCGACGTAGTTGACCGCTTCGCCCGGCTCGCTCGCGTAACCGGCCGGCTGGTTGCCGCCATAGACCATCGCCTGCAACTGGCGCACCTGACCATCGAACCCTTGCATCGGATACGTGCGCACCGAGCCGGCCAGGCCGACGCGGATCAGGTCCGCCGCGCGCAGCAGGTCGGTCTTCTGTGCCTCGCCGCCAAGGGCGTTCGCGTCATACACCAGGCCATTGATATAGCCTTGCTGCCTGATTACGGGTTCGCCCGAGTCGCCGGGCGAGCCGCCGCGCACGGCGTCACGCGCGCGGTCGCTGAAGGTGCCGATGCCGGTGCCGTTCAGCGACAGCTGCGAGGCCTGCACGAAGCGCGCGCCATCAGCCACTTCGCCGAAGTTCCAGCCTTCGCCGATCAGCTGCACGTGGCGGCCCGCCGCGGCGTCGACGGCCTGCTGCAGGCGCACCATCGCCTCGCGCGGCTGGTGGCCCATCAGGTCGAAGCGGAACGAATCGATCTTGTACTGACGCGTCCACAGCACCGACGAATCGATCATCAGCTTGGCCATCATCGTGTTCTCGGTTGCCGTGTTGAAGCAGCAGGTCGACGCTTCGATCCCGCCCACGGCATTCAGCCGATGGTAGTAGCCCGGCACCACGCGGTCGAGGATCGATTTTTCTTCCTGGCCGGCGATGAAGGTGTGGTTGTAGACGACGTCGGTGCCCACGCGCAGGCCGGCCTTGTGCAGGTCCATCACCATCTGGCGGAACTCGACGATGCGGCGCGCGCCGTCCTGCGGGTCGCTGGCGTAACTGCCTTCGACGGCGTTGAAGTGCTGCGGGTCGTAGCCCCAGTTGAAGCAGTCGGTGTGCGCGGTCTTGACGACCAGTGCCTGCTGACTTTCGCCATCCGGCGCGCCGGCAGGGGCGGGCTGCGCGCATGCCACTTCGGGGATGCTGCCGATGTCGTACACGGGCAGCAGGTGGATGTCGGTCAGGCCTGCCTTGGCCAGCGCGCGCAGGTGCCGCATCCCGTTGGAGTTCGTCTCGCCGAACGCGCCGTACTTGCCGCGCTTGGCCGGCGGCACGGTCTGGTCGATCAGCGAAAAGTCGCGCACGTGCAGCTCGTAGATGACCATGTCGGTCTGCGCCTTGACCGTGGCCGGCGGCTGCGTGACGTCCCAGCCGGCGGGCTTCAGGCTCGGCGCATCCAGGTCGGCGATGTAGCTGCGTTTGGAGTCTGCATTCAGACTGACCGAATACGGGTCGGTCACCAGGTTGCGTACCAGTCCGGCGCCATCGGCGACGACGTCGACCGCGTACTTGTAATAGGTGCCGGACAAATCGCGCGGGACGCTGGCAGCCCAGACGCCGGTGCGGGCGTCCAGTGCCATTGGCAGCACGGCGTTCGCGCGCCCCGTTGCGCTGTCATAGGTGCACACCGCGACATCGCGCGCGGTCGGCGCCCACAGCTTGAAATCGGTCTTGCTGCCGGTGGGCGTCGCGCCCAGGTCCGGGATGCGTTCGGCCGCCGCATACAGGTCGTCGAGTGCGCCGGCCGCCTGCACGCGGGTTGCATCGCGCACGGTGCCGTCAGCGTTTTCGTGGACCAGCACCAGCTGTTCGCGGTGCAGCGCAGGCAGGCGCGCCAGGTCGGCTTCCTGCACGCTCAGGGTCGGCCCGCTGGCGACCCATTTGAAGCGTGTGGCTGCGGCTTGTGGCACCGCCACGCGCGAGACGGCCAGCGTGATCGAACCGGCGCTGCCGGTGACCTTGCTGCCCGCCGTGGCCTGGATGCCACCGACTGGGGAATGGTACAGGCGATACACGCCGTCGCCAGCCGCGCCGGGCCAGCGCACGAGGCGGCGGTCAAGCCAGACGGCGCGTGCATCGAGTTTGGTGGCCGAGGCGCTGAGCACCTCCTGGAAGGCCGGGCTGTCGCAGGTAGCGAGAGGAACAGCAGCATATGCGCTGGAGGACAGCGATGCTGCAAGCAGGACAAGGTGACGTTTCATGAACCGCTTACCCCGCGACGCTGCTGCGATAGTGGTCGACCATGCGGTAGCGCGTTGCATACCACCCGAACGCCGCCGCCGACAACAGCGCGAACGCGGCAAAGAAGTACATCTGGAACGCCATCACCCCCACGCCCGAGCCTTCGATATACGCGATCACCGATTCATTCTTGACGCTGGCATTGACGATCAGCACCCACAGGTTGCCGACCGTGACGGCCAGATACCACAGCGCCATGATCACGCCCTTCATCGAAGCTGGCGCCTGGCTGTACGCGAATTCCAGGCCCGTCGCCGAGACCAGCACTTCACCCAGTGTCAGCAGCGCATAGGGCGCGATCTGCCACGCGATCGAGACGGCGTCGCCGGCGTCGAGCGCCACCTGCAGATTGCCCACGACGATCCAGGCCGCAGCCGACAGCGCGATGCCGGCCGTCATGCGGCGCAGGGGCGTCGGCTCGACGCCCAGCTTGCGCATCAGCGGGAACAGCGCGATGTTGTTGATCGGGATGAGCAGCATCACCAGCAGGGGATTCAAGGCCTGCATCTGGGCCGGGATCACGTCGAAGGTCCAGCCCAGCAGGTTCACCTGCGTGGTCATCGTGTTGGCCTGTACGATCCAGGTCGAGGCCTTCTGGTCGAACAGCGACCAGAACGGCGTGACGAGCGCGAACACGATCAGGATGCGCAGCACGGCGCGTACGCCGTCGACGGCGTCGTCCGGATGCAGGCCGCGTGCGCGGTCCAGCTGCATCGAGGTGCCCATGCCGCCAAAGGCCATCAACAGCACCAGGGCGGTACAGGCAGCGATCACGAAGCCCCATTGCGCGGCCATGGCCAGCGACGCCAAGGCGCCGGCGGCGCCCAGCAAGGCCAGGTTCAGCCCGGGACGGCCCTGGCCGGGCTGCCTGGCCAGCAGCGCGCTTTTCGCCACGCGCATGAACGAGTGCGGATTGGCGGGCGCCGGTGGCACGTGCACGTACTTCTTCTTACCGCTCCAGAACACCATGGTCGCGATGAACATCAGGATGCCGGGCACGCCGAAGGCCCAGGCCGGACCGTAGTCGCGCAGCAGCAGCGGCATCAGGAGCGAGGCGAAGAACGAGCCGAAATTGATGATCCAGTAGAACGCGTCGAAGACGACCTTCGCCTTGTCCTTGTTGGTGTGGTCGAACTGGTCACCGACGAAGCTGGCCACCAGGGGCTTGATGCCGCCCGAGCCAAGCGCGATCAGGAACAGGCCGAAGTAGAAGCCGTTGACGTTGTCCTCGAAAATGGCCAGGCAGGCGTGACCGAGGCAGTACACGAGACTGAGCCAGAACACCGTGTTGTACTTGCCGAAGTAGCGGTCGGCCAGCCAGCCGCCAAGCAGCGGGAAGAAATAGACGCCGATGACGAAGGTGTGGAACACGTGCTTGGCTTCGCCGGTGCGCATGTCTTCCGGCAAAAACATCAGCAGGGTCGTGATCAGGAAGGGCGTCAGGATGTTGCGCATCCCGTAGAAACTGAAGCGTTCGCACCCCTCATTGGCAATGATGTAGGGGATTTGCCGGGGCATGCGCCCGGTGCCTGGTTTTGCGAGAGATGTCATCGAACCGCTTCCTTGAATTGGCAAACAGACGCGATGCTATGACGGGGACGCCTCTCTTTGCAACATAAAAATTGTCGTGAAACAAACTGGAAACAAAGTGGCAACATGCATACGTAGTTTAGGTACGGATGCAGAATCGGCAGAATCACCTATAACGCTTCAAGTCATTGAAATTAAATGACTAAATGGGTTTTATCGCTGGCTGGCTGGAATTGTCAAGACCGTTCGCCTGATGTATATTGCCTAGAATTCCACATCACGCATCAGCCCGGACCAGCCAATGACCCAGATCTCGACGACCGACAACCCGAACTGGTGGCGCGAAGCCATCATCTATCAGGTGTACCCGCGCAGCTTCCTCGACACAGATGGCGATGGCGTTGGCGACCTGAACGGCGTGACTGAAAAGCTCGACTACATCGCGAGCCTGGGCGTGGACATCGTCTGGCTGTCGCCCTTCTTCAAGTCGCCGATGGCCGATTTCGGCTACGACATCGAAGACTATTGCGACGTCGATCCGCTGTTCGGCGACCTGGCCGACTTTGACCGCATGGTCGCCAAGGCGCACAGCCTGGGCCTGAAGATCATGATCGACCAGGTGATGTCGCACACATCCGACACCCACAAATGGTTCGTCGAAAGCCGCGCCAGCCGCGACAATCCGAAATCGGACTGGTATGTGTGGGCTGACCCGCTCCCGGACGGCAACCCGCCCAATAACTGGCTGTCGGTGTTCGGCGGCTCGTCGTGGCAGTGGGATACTCGCCGCAAGCAGTACTACCTGCATAACTTCCTCGTGAGCCAGCCGCAGCTGAACTTCCACAACCCGCTGGTGCAGCAGGCGCATCTGGATGCGCAGCGTTTCTGGCTCGAGCGGGGCGTGGACGGCGTGCGCATGGATGCGTGCGTGTTCCACTTCCACGACCGCCAGCTGCGCAGCAACCCGCCGGCGCTGGTGCGCGATACGTCGACCGTGACGGACGTGAACCCGTACGGCATGCAGGCGCACCTGTACGACAAGACGCAGCCCGAGAACATCGCGTTCCTCGAGCGCGTGCGCGCACAGCTGAATGAATTCGGCGCCGTGTCGATCGGCGAAATCAGCTCGGACGATGCGCTCGCCCAGATGAGCGAGTACACCGAAGGCGGCAACAAGCTGCACATGGCTTACAGCTTCAACCTGCTCACGCCGGTCTTCAACGCCGCGCACGTGCGCCGCCAGGTCGAGGAATTCAACGAGCGCGTCAAGGATGGCTGGGCCTCCTGGTCAGTCGGTAACCACGATGCGATCCGCGTGGCCACGCGCTGGGGCGGCGTCAACCCGGCGCCTGGTTTCACCAAGCTGGTACTGGCGATGCAGCTCTCGCTCAAGGGCACGCCATGCCTGTACCAGGGCGATGAACTCGGCCTGACCGAAGCCGATGTGCCCTACGAACTGCTGCAGGACCCGTACGGCAAGACCTTCTGGCCCGAGTTCAAGGGCCGTGACGGCTGCCGCACGCCGATGCCGTGGGTGGCCGATGCACCACACGCGGGCTTTACCGACGGCCAGCCATGGCTGCCGGTGGACGCAGCGCACGTCAAGGCCGCGGTCGACCTGCAGGACCGCGACCACGATTCGATGCTGAACTTCCAGCGCCGCTTCATCGCCCTGCGCCGCAGCCTGCCGCAACTCACGCGCGGCGAGATCACGTTCTTCGATGCACCCGAGCCGGTTCTGGCCCTGCGCCGTGACCTGGCGGGGCACGACAGCGTGCTGGCCGCGTTCAACCTGTCGGGTGAGGAAGTCAGCTTCGACTGGCCGGCAACGGACGGCGTGGCGCAGATGCCGGTCGATGGCCTGCAGGGCAGTGCGCAGCAAGGCCGCGTCACGCTGGCGCCGTACGGAGCCTGGTTCGGCACCGTGGCGGCGAACCGCTGATGGCCGGCGCGCAGCCCGAGAAATTCGCGCGCACGGCGTTTGCCGATGGCCCGCGCCTGCTCGCGGACATTGGCGCCACGCATGCGCGCTTCGCGCTGCAATGCGCGCCCGGCGTGTTTCGCGACGTGGCGGTGCTGCGCTGCGACGACTTCGCCGGCATCGTGCCGCTGCTGCGCCATTATCTGCTCGACCACCAGGACGTCACGCTGCACCACGGCGCCTTTGCGGTGGCCAATCCGATCAGCGGCGACTATGTGCGCATGACCAACCGCGCGTGGGAGTTTTCCACCGATGCGGTGCGGCGCGAGCTGGGTTTGGCCACGCTGTTGATCGTCAATGACTTCACGGCGCTGGCCACGGCCTTGCCCAATTTTGCGCGCGACGACCTGATGCAGGTCGGCCCGGGCAAGGCGGTGCCGGGCGCCGTCATCGGCGTGCTGGGGCCGGGCACGGGCCTGGGCGTCTCGGGCGGCATTCCGACTGCCGACGGTTTCGTCACGCTGGGCAGCGAAGGCGGGCACGTGAATTTCGCGCCGTTCGACGAGCGCGAATTCGCGATCCTGCAGTACGCGTGGCGCGAGTGGCCGCACGTATCCAACGAGCGCCTGATTTCCGGGCCCGGGATGGAAGTGATCTACCGCGCGCTGGCCGACCGCAATGGCGTCGACGCCGCGCCGCGCACGGCCGCGACGATCGTGGCCGGTGCGCTCGAACAGAATGATGCGCTGTGCCTGGAAACGCTCGAGTGCTTCTGCGGCATGCTGGGCGGCGCGGCGGCCAACCTGGCCGTCACGCTCGGCGCGTTTGGCGGCGTGTACATCGGCGGGGGCATCGTGCCGCGCCTGGGCGAGTGGTTTGCCAGCTCGCCGTTTCGCGCGCGTTTCGAAGCCAAGGGCCGTTTCTCCGACTACCTGGCCGACATTCCGACCTGGGTGATCACCACGCCCAACCCCGCCTTTCATGGCGTGGCCACTATCCTGGCCGAACACCTGCGCGGGCGCAGCGGCGCCAACACGCTGATGGAGCGCATCACGCAGCTGCGCCACGAGCTGTCGCCCGCCGAAGGGCGCGTGGCCAGCCTCGTGATCGACCAGCCGCGCATGGTGCTCAATGAACCGATCGCCGAGATCGCGCGCCTGGCCGACGTGAGCCAGCCGACCGTGATCCGGTTTTGCCGCTCGCTGGGCTTCCAGGGCCTGGCCGACTTCAAGCTCAAGTTCGCCAGCAGCCTGACCGGCTCGATCCCCGTGCGCCACAGCCAGGTGCGCCTGAGTGACAGCACGCACGATCTGTCGGCCAAGGTGATCGACAACACGGTGTCGGCGATCCTGCGTTTTCGTGACCAGCTCGACGTGCGCTCGCTCGACCGCGCGATCGAGATGGTCAGCCGCGCCAAGCGCGTCGAGTTCTACGCGATGGGCAATTCGCGCGCGGTGGCGCTCGATGGCCAGCACAAGTTCTTCCGCTTTCGCATCCCCACCGCGCTGTATGGCGATGCGCACCTGTTCACGCTGGCCGCCGAATTGCTCGGGCCGGGCGACGTGGTGATCGCGGTATCGAATTCAGGCGGCCTGCCTGAACTGCTGGAGGCGGTGGACATCGCGCGCGCGGCCGGTGCCGACGTCATCGCGATCAGCAACAGCCAGTCGCCGCTGGCGCGCAAGGCCAGCGTGTGCCTGGCGGTCGATCACGCCGAGGACAGCACGAGTTTCCTGTCGATGATTTCGCGCATCCTGCAGCTGCTGCTGATCGACATCATGGCCGTCGGAATCTCGGTCGATGGCCAGCATGGACCGGCGCCGGGGCAGGATCCGCGCCGGCTGCTGATCTCGCACCTGGATAGTTAATCTGCGCTTTTCAGGTTGACGCGCGCGATCGTGCGGCGCCATTCCTGCAGGCTCAGCAGGGTGTCGGACTCGGTGTCCTCGACCAGGATTTCGCTGCCGTCCTGCGCGACCAGGAAGCTCTCTTGCCGCCGCGCGTCCTGCGCGCGGTTCTCGACAAAACTCAGCTGGTAATAGGTCTTGCCGTTCACTTCGCGCGGCGCCGGGTTGTCCTCGACCACGGCGCCGTGTGCCTTGCCGCCCGTGCGCCGTTCGATCTGCGCCGACCAGGCCTTCAGTTCCGGTAACGCCAGCAACGCGGCCATCGCCTGTTCCTTGCTGTGCGCCGGCGCCTGGACGACGGGTGCGGCCGGCGCCGGCGCGGGTGGCGGCGCGGGCCGCTCGGCGCGCTGGCATCCAGCGACTGCACAGCACAGGGCGAGCGCGGCAAGGGTCGTGCGCAGGGTAGGGAAGGCAGCGGCGCGTGGGGACATGGCAGGTTCCGGTAGATAAGACGGCCATACTAAACCATGCTTGTTTTAGCGGCAAATGCGTCGGCTGCGACCTCCATACGAGCGTTATTATTTCCACATGGAAATGCTTTCGTGGTTTTCACCACGCTCTCCATGTGTTTCATGTCGGCATCTGATTTTGTTGAGGCAAGTAATGATATTCTGTAGGATCACTCCTACCAGTCAGCACACCGCATGGACAGCCGCGCTACTTATCAACGTCGTCTCGAACGAAGCTCGCACCGCGAAAAACGCCTGATGACGCTTGCCGTGCTGGGCGTTGCCGCTGGTGTGGCCGGCGTCGTGCTGCCATCGCCATCGATCAGCTGGCCGACGTTCGGGGAAGCGTCGAATGCGGCCCCGGCTGCTGCGGCGCCGGCACGCACCTTGAGCCCGACGGCGCCAACGGCGCAGCAGACCGCCTCGGCGCGGCGCATCTACCGGCACTCGGTCGTGCCGGGCGGGGTGGTGAACAAGGGCGAACTGGCGCAGATCCTGCGATCCGACCGGCTCGTGGCGGCGCACTACGCGACCTTCAATGTCGACCATGCCCGCGCCGTGACCGTGACGGCGCCGCGCGCGGTCTATGTGTCGTACCGGAAGAACGATCAAATCTACTGGACCTCGAAGAAGGTCATGCTCGAGAAGGGCGAGACGCTGCTGACCGACGGCGAGCACGAGATCCGCGCCCGCTGCGCCAACCGCATCTCGGACGTGCCGCAGTTTCCGGTCGAACCCCATGGGCCAAGCGAAGCCGAACTCGATACCGTGCTCGCTGGCGGCGTCCCGTCCGATATGGTCGGCGTGCCTGGTGAAGAGGGCGGCTTGGTGCCCGTGAGCATGGACGACCTGTCCACCAGCGAGGCAGTGGGGCAGCGTTACTACACCACCAGCTTCCCCAATGGCGCTGGCCTGCTGACGCTGGCCAACACGATACCGACGCCGACGCCGACGCCGTCCCGCCAGGGTCAGCCACCTGGCCTGCCGGGCTGGTATGACACGCCGATCTATTCTGGCGGCGTGCTGGGCCCCGGCGGCCCTGTCGGCGGCCCCGACGACACAGGCAATGAGATCCCCGCGCCCGTCAGGGACAGTGGCGGGAGCACGATCCCGGGAAGCATTAGTCCGCCAGTCGGTACTGGCGATGGCCCGGGTTTGTTCCCGGTCGCGGCACCGGACGGTGGCGGCACCGGACTGCCCGTCGATGCCCCGCCATCCCTGCCAACGCCGGGTCCCGATACCGACACGCCAGTTGCCATTCCTGGCACGCCGGGTGCGCCGGGTGCGCCGGGTACGCCAAGTACGCCAGGTACGCCAGGTACGCCAGGCATGCCAACGACACCAGGCACGCCAACCGCGCCAACGCCGCCTGGCGACACCGTGGTCGAACCGGTTCCGCCGACCGAAGTGCCTGAGCCGGGCACGCTGTGGCTCGGCGGCGTCGCGCTGGCTGCGCTGCTGTGGTTGCGCCGCAAGGGCCCGCGCGCCCGCTGAGGCACAAGAAACGCACGGAACGTAAGAACCGCAAGAAACGCGGACAACAAAAAACCCGCGAGGTGTGAACCTCGCGGGTTTTTTATCGTGGGTAGTACGGGCGAAGCATGCAGCGCGCTTCGCCCGGACCGCCCCGGCAATTACATCATGCCGTCCATACCACCCATACCGCCCATGCCGCCCATACCACCCATGCCGCCGGCTGGCTTGTCTTCCGACAGTTCCGAGACCATGCAATCGGTGGTCAGCATCAGGCCGGCGATCGACGCTGCGTTCTGCAGTGCCGAACGGGTGACCTTGGCTGGATCCAGCACGCCCATTTCGACCATGTCGCCGTAGGTGCCGTTGGCGGCGTTGTAGCCGTAGTTGCCGGTGCCGGCCAACACTGCTGCGACGACGACCGATGGCTCTTCGCCGGCGTTCTGGACGATCATGCGCAGTGGCTCTTCCATTGCGCGCAGGACGATCTTGATACCAGCGTCCTGGTCAGGGTTGTCGCCCTTGACGGTGATGTTGGCAC
>Ga0308160_10008313_pt1 | contig 10138 bp, 10 predicted proteins | sample PhyFR1_FD_201036 | JGI IMG/M metagenome (GOLD analysis project Ga0308160, IMG submission 201036) | Phyllosphere microbial communities from UC Gill Tract Community Farm, Albany, California, United States - DLSLF.R1 | ecosystem: Host-associated > Plants > Phyllosphere > Unclassified | place: USA...
TAACAGTGAGAAGTGCAACCAAAGTGCGTCAGGATGTGATAGACAATTGTCCCAATCTAAAGCTAATTGGTCGTGGTGGTGTGGGTATGGACAACATTGATGTTGAATATGCGCGCAGTAAAGGGGTTGTTGTCGTAAACACGCCAGCTGCCTCTTCTTTATCTGTTGCTGAGCTGGTTTTTGCTCATCTGTTTACCAGTGTCCGTTTTTTACAGGATGCCAACCGTAAAATGCCTTTAGAGGGTGCTACTTCTTTCAACAAACTGAAAAAAGCTTATGCCGCTGGTATTGAGTTAAAGGGCAAAACACTTGGTGTAATCGGATTTGGACGTATTGGACGTGAAGCAGCAACTATGGCTTTAAGGCTTGGTATGAAAGTGTTAGCCTATGATCTTCACCCATTTGAAGCGCATTTAACTTTAGACTTTCAGGACGGAATTGAAATTGAAATTCCTATTGAAACCGTTTCATTCGAAGATGTAATTCAGAATAGTGATTTTATCACATTGCACACGCCTTTTGCTGATAAGCCAATACTTGGCGCTGATGAATTTGCGAAAATGAAAACTGGCGTTGGTATCGTTAACTGCTCAAGAGGTGGAACAATTGATGAAGCTGCGTTGGTTGAAGCTTTAAATACTGGTAAGGTGGGCTTTGCAGGACTTGATGTTTTTGACAATGAACCTACACCTGCCCAGGCTATTCTAAGTCATCCGAAGATCTCCCTTACGCCTCATATTGGTGCTTCAACAAATGAAGCACAGGAGCGTATAGGAACGGAGTTGGCTAACTTAATTATAAGCCATTTTAAAAAGTAGGGATCATAATAGAGATCTTAACTTCATAAAAAAAGAGGAACACTTAATCGGTGTTCCTCTTTTTTTATGAAGGGGTTTTTGTGTTAAACTTTAAGATTTGTAGAGGATTCCGATGTCATAAATTATTTTAGTGTTGCAAGTTTTCTTGTTGTTTTGCTGTTTTAAAGATATTGGTTTTTGTGTATATAACATATCCGGCAGCTGCAAGCAGTAATAAGATTAAAAGCATCACATAAAAAGAAGAATTATCTGAGACTGTTTCCTGCTCCCGAATCTGTTTTCTTAGCAGTTCATTTTGATCCTGGAGTTTCTTAATGGCTAACATATAAGCCTGAATACGCTCATTGTTTGACTTCGCCATGCTTTGCACTTGCTGTACCTGCAGATCTTTGTAATCAAGTAACACTTTAATTTCTTTGAATATATTGTTGTCATTCAGTGCGATTTGTCTTAATATTTCATTGGAATTTTTAATGTCCCGTTTAGTTTGGAAGCCGAATATACCCGTACGTTCGTTTAAGCTTTGTTCATACTGACCAAAGCGCGCACTTCGTTCTTTAAGAAGGGCATTAATTTTAAGTCGTTGGGTTTGAAAAGAGCTGCTATCAGTTTGAGCCTGTGCAGCACAAGTCAGCACAAGTAATATCATTAAAATTAAATTTTTTACCATAACACCAAGATAGCAAACACTATGCCTATTGATTCACTAACCATGAAATTCCACACGAACGATGTCATTGAGGTGTAGGCCAAGCAATCCACTTGCTTTTCCTTTGTTGATGGCAATCTCCAGGTGGTTGCTTATGCCGAAAAGGCAAAGCTTTTCACCTTCAGGCACTTCGTTGTAATGCCAACTAAGCTGGGAGATGGTTTCGCTTTTACGGAAGTAAAGGGTAAAGTCGCGGTTACGCTGAATTCTGGTGAATAAATCTTTGGTAATATTGGTAATCACATTACAAAAGGTGTCTATATATATCACACTACCCCGGATGATGTCCTTTTCAATTACCGGGTGTAATAACATTCTTTCTTCTATACTCTCAGCAGGCACACCGATTTCTCTTAATCTGCCGCCTTTGGCCAGGTGAATGGCAGCTTTAACAAAGATATCCACCAAAGGAAAATGCAGGTATTTGAGGTCCTGCATGATGTTTAGCTCCACAATCTCCTGTGGTTCCTGGTCAAACAGCAGGGAAAAAATCCCATTATCTGCACCTACAAAATAATGGTCCTGATGTTTCAGCGCAACGTATTTAGAACCCTCATTAAATACAGAATCTATTCCAATTAAATGGACCGTACCGGCTGGGAAATAGGGGTATACATTCTTTAAAACAAAGGCTGCATAAGAGATGTTGAAGGAAGGTACTTCGTGGGTAATATCAACAATATTGGCTGTAGGCATGATGCTCAGGATGCTGCCTTTTAGCGCTGCCTGATAGAAATCTTTGGAACCTAAATCCGTTGTTAAAGTGATAATAGCCATTAATAATTGAATATTTATGCTTAATCTTGCCTATGTGGTAAAGAGCCTACAAATATTCAATTTTTAAATCAAAGTATAGACGTCTATCTTAAAAAACAATATTTTGAACGAAAAAAATCTGACATTAGAAGCTGTAGATCCCGCCCAATTCTGGGGTACCAACAACGAACATTACGAACTAATAAAGCAAGCTTTTCCAAAGCTTAAGGTTGTTGCTAGAGGTACTGATTTAAAGGTACTTGGGGATGAAAAAGAGTTAAATTTATTTGAAGAAAAATTCAATCAACTGGTTGACCATCTCGACCGTTTCCGTTCCCTGAGTCCCGGAGACGTAGAATCCATATTACTTATTAAGAATACTGCTGATAAAAGCGTTGCTGCTACCGATAAGGCTTCTCCGGGTTCTGGTGAAGTGATTGTATTTGGAAATAGCGGGCTGATGATCAAAGCCCGTACGGCTAACCAACGCAGAATGGTGGATAGCATTGGCAAGAATGATGTCCTGTTTGCCATCGGCCCTGCAGGTACCGGAAAAACATACACCGCTGTAGCCCTTGCCGTCCGTGCCTTGAAAAATAAGGAAGTAAAGCGCATTATTTTAACCCGCCCGGCAGTAGAAGCAGGGGAGAGCCTAGGCTTTTTACCGGGTGACTTAAAGGAAAAGGTGGATCCCTATTTACGTCCGCTCTATGACGCTTTGGACGATATGATCCCTGCGGAGAAACTTAAGTTATATCTGGAAAATCGCACCATTGAGATTGCCCCCTTGGCATTTATGCGCGGCAGAACACTTGATAACTGTTTCGTTATCCTGGATGAGGCACAAAACTCAACAGACCTGCAATTAAAGATGTTCCTGACCAGAATGGGGCCTACGGCCAAATTTATGGTAACCGGCGACGTCACTCAAATAGACTTACCTAAAAAACAAATGTCCGGTCTGCATAATGCGTTAAGAATCCTTGGTGATATTCCAGGTATAGACATCATCTACCTGACCGGCGAAGATGTGGTCAGACATAAACTCGTAAAACGAATTTTAAAAGCATACGGAGATATCCAATAATTGTAGCAACTCATGCGGCAGCAGGAAACTCTTAAATAAAAATCACGCGAATACAATAGAATGAAGGCAATTAAAGAAACAAATTTTCAATTCCCAGGACAAACAAACTTTTATAAAGGGAAGGTTAGAGACGTATACACCATTTCCAACCAATTAATGGCCATGGTGGTCACCGATCGAATCTCTGCCTTTGACGTTGTTCTGCCTGAGGCCATCCCTTTCAAAGGACAGGTTCTAAATCAGATTGCCGCCAAGTTTCTGGATGCCACTAAAGATATTGTACCTAACTGGGTATTGGCAGTGCCTGATGAAATGGTTACCATCGGCCGCATCTGCGAGCCTTTCAAAGTAGAAATGGTAATTCGAGGCTACCTTGCAGGTCACGCCTGGAGAGAATACAGCGCTGGTAAACGCAGTGTATGTGGCGTTACTTTGCCAGAAGGCTTAAAAGAAAATGATAAACTGCCAGAACCCATCATTACACCAACCACTAAAGCAGCAGTTGGGCATGATGAAGATATCTCTAAGGCTGACATCCTTGCTCAAGGCATTGTATCAGTTCAGGATTACGAAATGCTGGAAAAATATACCCATGCACTTTACCAACGCGGTACAGAGATCGCTGCAGCAAGCGGACTTATCCTGGTAGATACCAAATATGAATTTGGTAAGGTAGGTGATCAAATCTATCTGATTGATGAAATCCATACACCAGACTCCTCCCGTTATTTCTATGCTGATGGCTATCAGGAACGACAAGAAAGCGGCGCCGCTCAGAAGCAGCTTTCAAAGGAGTTTGTAAGAAAATGGTTAATGGAAAATGGCTTTCAGGGAAAAGACGGTCAGCAGGTTCCTGAAATGACCCCGGAAATCATCAGTTCCATTTCTGAACGTTACATTGAACTCTATGAGCAGATCACTGGTGATAAGTTCCAGAAAAATGAAACGGAAGATGTAAGCAACAGGATTGAAGCAAACATCACAGAATGTCTGAAAAACCTGTCATAAGAAAAACACTATAGAATCTAATAAAAAAAGAATGGCATTAATTGTTGATAAACACGAAAAGTATGTTGTTGTTAGGCTGAATGAGGAAACTTTTACCAACGACAATGCACCATTACTAAAATCTGAATTTATCCTAATAAACTCACAGGGTTACCGAAATATCATCATGGATCTTTCTATGGTTAAAAAATGTGAGGACTCTCAGGATTTAAGTTGCCTGCTTGTAGGTGACAGGCTATGCAAAAAAGCCAATGGCGTATTCTTAATTACAGGCGTTAATGAAGAATTGGAGAAAATTATTGAAATTTCCGGATTAGATGAATCCCTGAATTTTGTCGCTAAGCTACGCGAAGCAGAAGATCTTATTTTCATGGAAGAAGTGGAAAAAGATTTGTTGAATGGAGGAACTGAAGAAGCCGACGAAGACGAAGATAATTAGACATGAAATTTGAGGTAACCATTTTAGGCAGCAGCTCTGCTACGCCGGTTTATAATAGAAATCCAACATCGCAGTTGTTAAACTGCAATGAAAAGTTCTATCTGATAGATTGCGGAGAAGGTACCCAACATCAATTGATAAAATATGGAATCAAATCCAATAAGATAGACTATATATTGATCAGTCATTTACATGGCGATCATTATTTTGGTTTAATTGGATTACTTTCCAGTTTACACTTAAACGGCCGGGTCAAACCAATGAAAATATTTGGCCCGGAACCGCTTATGGAGATCTTAAATCTCCAATTCAAACATTCTGATACCACTTTAAAATTTCCAATAGAATTTACTCCAACGCAGGCCGATGCGCCAGCGCTTATTTTCGAAAACAGCGACCTCAGTATTGAAACCATTATCCTGAACCACCGCATTCCCTGTACCGGATTCAAATTCACAGAGAAAAAGCGCCTGCGCAAATTAGTGGTCGAGAAATTAGCGCAAAATGCGGTTCCGATAGAATATTATCCTTTGTTAAAACGCGGGCTTGATCTAACCTTGCCTAACGGCACTGTTTTCCTGAATGAAGACTATACGGTTGATTCTAACGCACCAAAAACATATTGTTATTGTTCCGATACCCTGGCAGATGGAACTTACTTAGAAAGCATCAAAGACAGTACAGTGCTTTACCATGAAGCAACTTTCCTGCATGAGCTTTTGGACAGGGCACAATTCACCCATCACGCTACCGCATTACAGGCTGCTGAAATTGCCGTAGCCACTGGCGCCAGGAAATTACTCATTGGTCATTTCTCTTCCCGCTATAAAACATTACAGCCACTCCTTGAGGAAGCGGCTGCAGTTTTTAGTAATACGGAACTTGCCCTGGAAGGCATCACTTACCAGATTTAATTTTATTTGTCCTTGTTTCCGCCTCCAAATACGGAGAAGTGAACATATCTTTTCGGATTTTCTTTTAGGTCAATAATCAGGTTATCCAGATTTTTTGATGCACTATTTAAGTTATCGTACATCTGTCTGTCGTTAACCAATAGTCCCAATGATCCTTGTCCATCATTAATCTTCGTTACAACCCCTTGCAGGTCCGCAACGGCTTTATTAGCATTATCAATCGTCTGCTTAAAGTTTGCAGCCGCAATCTGATCGGTCACACTGTTCAGGTTGCTTAGAATGGCGTTGATCTTTTGGTTATTATTTTTCAGGTTGTTAGAAATGGAAACCGCATTATTCATAATTGCTTCCACCTTTGAGCTTTCAGAACCAACCATCCGGTCAACCTTTTTAGATGTAGCTTCTAATGATGCCAGGGTAGAGGCAATGCTGTTAAAACTTTTGTCCACATTTTTCTGGAAGTTTGGATTCATGATCGAGTTTACCGAAGTCAGGATCGAATCTAATTTGCCAACCACTGCTTCAGCCTTCTTTTGAACGGGCTCCACAGCTTCCATTAAGTTTTTCTCTACGTTGGCATTTAACGTGTCACCTTCCTGTGCAAATGTGGTTCCAGTGCCCAAGCCCATTACAATGGCTTTACTTCCCAGTAAGTCGGTGCTTTCCAGTCTTGCGATGCTGTTTTTAGGGATATCATACTTGCCTTTGATTTTTAGCGTTGCAAGGATTGTTCCGTCGGGTAGCAGCTGAAGTTTATCAACCCTGCCGATTTGAAATCCATTGATCAACACAGGTTTTGAAACCCCCAGTCCATCCACTCTTGGATATTTGGCATATAGCACGGTTTCATTCGAAAATATGGAATTGCCTTTTAAAAAGTTATATCCAATTATCAATAGGGCAATGGAGAAGGCGGCTAAAATTCCGACTTTGGTTTCGTTTGCAATTTTCACTATATCCTCGTTTTATTTATTCGTTTTGTTGCTTGTACTGTTTTACTGCATTAAAGATAGCATTAACAATTTCATTCTGACCACTTTCCGAATTCATATACTTTTCTTCTGCCGGATTGCTGATAAAACCAATTTCTGTCAGCACAGCTGGCAAGCCAACACGCTGAAGAATAAGGATACCTTGTTCCTTAACACCACGGTTTAAGCGATCATCCTTGGCAAAGTTTGATTGAATCAACTTGGCAAATTCCGTACTCTTGGCCCTGAATTTATTTTTAAACAACGAAAGTATTATAAAAGTTTCGGGATCATTCGGGTCGTAACCATCATACTTTTGTTTGTAATTCTTTTCTGTTTTAATATCCGCATTCTCCCTGATGGCAACATTTTGTTCATCCAGCCGGTGCGAACCAGCCACAAATGTCTCCGTTCCACGGGTAGATCTTCCGTTAGCACTGCTAACAGAATTACAATGTATGGAGATAAAAAGGTCAGCTTTCGCATCATTGGCAATATCTGCACGCTTAATAAAATCAACGTCCACATCTGTCTTTCTGGTCAGCAGTACTTTCATCTGTGGCATGTCCTCCGCAAACTTCTTGCTCAGTTTCAATGCAACTTCCAGCGCTATATTCTTTTCTGTTGAAAATGCACCTCTGGCACCCGGCTTTTTACCACCGTGTCCCGGGTCTATTACAATTGTTTTTACTTGATATCCCGCGCTTTGTGCATGCGTAGCTAAACCATTACCTGCTATTAAAATCGTTCCAATAAGGACCCTGAAGTATTTGTGCATATCGCCTTTTATCCCTACCATTAATTATGTTCTACCGCCTTTCTGTACGACGAAATAGCATTTAGTAAACCCCGGGTGATCTCCGCCTGTCCAAGCTCAGAGTTCATATATTCTTCTTCTTCCGGGTTTGAAATAAAACCAATCTCCGTTAATATCGCCGGCATGCCTGCTCTGGCAAGTACTGCCAGGCTTTTTTCCTGTACACCGCGGTTCAACCTACCTGCATTTACATATTCATTCTGTACCATTCGTGCAAAGTTAAGGCTGGCTTCACGGTAATTGTTTTTCATTAACGATAAAACAATATAATTTTCTGGATTATTTGGGTCAAAACCCTCGTAGTTCTCTTTATAGTTCTCTTCCAAAAGGATGGCCTCGTTCTCTCTTTTTATTACTTCATCCTGTTCATTTAAGCGTCCCATACCCGATACAAAGGTTTCTGTTCCACGGGTTGAGGTACTTTTGCTATACACCGTCTTTTTAATGGGCACTCTTTTCCCTCTAACCTTTCTGTATCCAGTTGTTACCGTACTTCTTCTCAGTGGCATGTCATTGCAATGGATGGAGATAAAAAGGTCTGCCTTACTCTGGTTGGCTACTCCAATGCGGTCATACAATGGCACAAATACATCCGAGGTACGGGTATAAATCACCCTTACATCCGGCATCTCCTTTTCAATGAGTTTGCCGAGGTTCAAAGCTGTTTTCAATGCAACATCTTTTTCGGTTGAAAAACTGCCCCTTGTAGCCCCGTCTTTACCGCCGTGGCCGGCATCAATTACAATTGTTTTTATTTTATATCCCTGGCTAAATGCCTGATTATCAATGGTAAAAATGGCTAAAAAAGAAATAAATACCATCATTACTGCTTTTGAACTTATCAATGGTATATTTTTGATTAATTTTGGACGTTTTGGAGTATACATTAATGCAAAAATAACATTCACGCACGAATTTGAAACTTTTAAGGGCAATCATTTTAGTTACCTCCATCTTTTTATTAGCTGCTTCAGGTAATAATTCTTATGCATTTGGCAATTTAGCCATGATTCAGGTAATCCAGCAACAAGATACATTGAAGCGTGATAGCCTTAAAAATCAAACACCCGGCAATCCGGCTCAGGCAAAGGGCGGCCTGGGCGATAAAGTGGAAACCTATGCCAGGGATTCTACAAAATATGACAAGATCACCGGCATCATGTATCTCTATGGTAAGGCTCGTGTAGTTTATCAAACCTTTGAGTTAGATGCGGAGTATATTCGATACGATTCTAAAAACAACACCATTTTTGCAAGCGGATTAAAAGACGAAAAAGGCAGGTATTACGGAAAGCCGATCTTTAAAATGGAAGCCGAAGGGTCATCTGTGGCAGATTCCCTGCTCTATAACACCAAATCTGGAAAAGGAACGGTATACAATACCTTTACTGAACAGGAGGGCGGCTTCTTTTCCGGCGGACAAAGTAAAAAGCAGCCCGATGATGAAATCCACCTTAAAGGGGTAACATATAGTACCTGTAATCTGCCACATCCCCATTTTGGTATTTATGTAAGTAAGGGGATCGTCGCAGAACATCAAATTATCACCGGCCCTGTTTACCTTAAAATAGAAGACATTCCCATCCCGGTAGGACTTCCTTTTGCGTTTTTTCCAAAACCGAATAAGAAAGCTTCCGGAATTATTTTACCAAGTGTTGGTGAGGATGCCACAAGGGGATTCTTCCTTCGTGATGCAGGATATTATCTGGGTTTTAATGATTACCTCGATGCCAGGATTATGGGAACCATATTTACCCGTGGTTCTTATGAAGCCAACCTATCTTCCAACTACTTAAAACGTTACAAGTACAACGGTAACATCAATATAGCCTATGCCAGTACCAGAAACGGATTGGAGGGAACACCTGAATACGAACCTCAAAAAAACTTCCATATTAACTGGACGCATAGCCAGAACGCAAATGCAAATCCCGGAACGGTTTTCAGTGCCTATGTTAATGCCGGTACTTCCTCCTATAACCGGACCACGGCTGCTGGAAATACTTATGATGTACAAGCCATATCTCAGAATACCTTAGCTTCCAGTATCAGTTACGGCAAAACCATGGGTATTTTTAACTTAACCGCTGCCCTGGGTCATAGTCAGGAAATCCAGAATAAAACCATCAGCTTAACTTTACCGCAGGTCAATCTGAGTATGAACACCATCAACCCATTTGATTCAAAAACCAGGGTGGGCGAGCAGAAGTGGTACCAGAAATTAACCTTAGGCTATTCCTTGCAAGCAAATAACACGGTAAGTACAACAGAAGATCAGTTGTTCAGTAAAGATGGCTTCAAAAGGTTCCAGAATGGATTTAACCATAGTATTCCCATTAGTTTGCCATTTAACGTTGCGCAGTACTTTAATTTTAACGTAAATGCGCAATACAATGAGCAATGGCACTTTCAATCTGTGGAGCAGAAATTACTTAGACTCATTAATCGTCCGGATTCATTGGTTTACGATACCATCCAGGGTTTTAAACGCTCGGGCGAATACAATGTCGGCATCGGTATGTCAACCAAAATTTACAACCTGGTGCAGTTTCAGAAACTTGGAAACTTAAAAGCAATCAGGCATGTAATGACACCGAATTTCAATTTAAGCTATAAACC
>Ga0308160_10008314_pt1 | contig 10136 bp, 8 predicted proteins | sample PhyFR1_FD_201036 | JGI IMG/M metagenome (GOLD analysis project Ga0308160, IMG submission 201036) | Phyllosphere microbial communities from UC Gill Tract Community Farm, Albany, California, United States - DLSLF.R1 | ecosystem: Host-associated > Plants > Phyllosphere > Unclassified | place: USA...
TCACAAAGCCCAGCGGCGCCAGCATGATCAACCAGCGCAGTGGCGTGTTGAGCACTTGCGCCGCAAAGCCCGATTGCGCGAACAGCATGGCTACCACGCCCGAGAGCAGAACGCCCGAGGCCATGTAGTTATAGATGGACAGCATGTGACGGCGCAGCCCGGCATCATAGCCTGCTTGCGTCTGCATGCGACCGCCCAGGCTCGGGGACGCACCGAAGCCCGCACGGGGCTGGGGGTCGTTCCAGTTAGCCATTTCAAACTCCTATCCCGGCATCGCCCAATGCGATGGTATCCGGACCCAGCAGATATCGGCCTGATGCCTGGGTAATTCAAGAAGAACCGCCATCGAACTGCGTAACGAAGTGTGTCAAGCGCCGCGCGCTTCACGCCCCATTTCGGCAGAGCGCTGCTCCGCCGCAAGCATCGCCGCAGCCACCAGACGCGCCAACGCCGAGTCGCGATCGAGCACGTCCAGCCCTGCCTGAGTCGAACCTCCGGGACTTGCCACCCGGCGCGCCAGTTCACCCGGCGTATGAGGCGAAGACCTAGCGAGCAGGCCCGCCCCTTCGACGGTGGCGAGCGCGAGGCGCTGAGCCTGACCCTCTTCCAGCCCGGCGGCGATCGCCCCGGATGCAAGCGCGTCAATGAACCGATAGACGAAGGCGGGCCCGCATCCCGTCAAGGCGGTGACGGCATCGAACAGCGTCTCGTCCTCAAGCCACTCGGGCGCCCCCAACGGCTTGAGCAGTGCGGTGACGACATCGCGAGCGGCGGCATCCAGCCCTCGCTGTGCGAGCGCCAGCGGCGACTTGCCGATCGCCGCGGCGAGATTGGGCATGATCCGCACGATGCCGCCGCTTACCGGAAAGCGCGCCGCCAGCGTATCCAGTTCGACTCCGGCAAGAATCGACAACAGAACCGTTTGCGGGCCCACGCTGCCGGCGACTTGCGATGCCACGGCCTCGAGCCCTTGCGGCTTCACGCCCAGCAGGACCACATCGAACGGTTCCTGCGGGATCTGCGCAACCAAGGCGACACCGTCCGGCGCCTCGCGCATGCCCGGATCCGCCACCGTGATCCTGGCGGCGTCGAGGCCACCGGCGAGCCAACCTTGCAGAATAGCGCCACCCATGTTGCCACAGCCGACGATGAGTATCCGCTCAAGCGCGCTCATGCCTCACCAGCAGCGTCGACCAGCGCGGCCGCGAGCGCTTCGGCAGGCGTCTTGTCACCCCACAGGATGAACTGAAACACGGGGTAAAAGCGATCGCACTCCTCGACGGCCATTTCGACCACCGCCTGCGCCTGGGCGGGTCCCAGCAAACCATCTTCGCCGAGCATCAGCCCATGGCGATAGAGCACCACGCCTCCGTTCGACCACATGTCGAAGTGCCCGAGCCAGAGCTGCTCGTTCACCAGCGCCAGTGCTTCGAACATCGCTTGTCGTTTAGGTTCGGGGACTCGGATGTCCGGCAGGCAGAGTAGCTGCAGGACATGGTCTTCGGTGCGCCAGATGGCCTGGAGCTGGTACGTGGCCCAGCTTCCCTTCACCTCTGCGGAGATCTCGTCCTCGCCAGCATACTCGTAAGGCCAGTCCCGCGCCTCGAACAGAGCAGCCAGCATCTCAACGGGCGCGGAGTCGTCCTCCCGCTCGATCTCGTCGTCAACGCTTCTCATATGTTCCGACATCATGCCTCCGCGATCTACCCCGATTGCGTCGGGATGCCGTGTCTGCACAATCGTCAGGGCTCACGTGGCGGCGTAAAACTCGACAAGCCTGTGAACAGAGTGTGGATAAGCGGGAGGATTGCCGCTTTCGCGCAACTACTTGGCGGCGAGAGGATCGACCGCTTGGCCCGCGGCACTGCTCCAGATGAAGGCACCGCCGAAGTTCGCCTTCTTCAACTTCGCCAGCAGATCGTTCGCGGCCTTCTGAGTCTCGAACGGTCCAGCTAGGATGCGATTGGTCCGCCCCATGTCGCTGACATAAGCCTGGCGACCCTTGAACAGGGCGGGATCTTCCTTGACGAACTTACGCCAATCGAAGGCAATCGCCGCCTTGTCACGACCGACACCGACCTGAACCCAGATGCGGCTCGGGTGGCTCAGTGCGATCTTCTTCGCATCGGCTTTCTTCGCCTCGGCCTTCTTGGCTTCAGCCGCCTTCGCGTCAGCTTTGGCATCACCCTTTTTCGATGCGCCTGCCTTGCCGTCGGCCTTGGCTTCGGCAAGCTTGGCCGCAGCAGTCAACTTGGCCTCGGCGGCCTTGGCCTGCTTCGTCTGAGCCTTCGCCTTGCCCTCTGCAGGCGCCTCGACTTCAGCAAGGCGCGGCAAGGTGTTCTTCTTGGCTGGAACTTCAGGCTTGGCGTCGAGCTTAACGACTTCGATGGGAGGCTGCGGTTTGGCAGGCTCGATCACGCGAACGTCCACGGCTCCGGCGATCGGCGCAGGAGCGCGGCTCGGCGCACCGAGATCGGCAAAGGCCTGCTCTAGCGAAACCGCTGCTGCGTCAACCTCAGCGGGAGAAACCGCCTGCGTTGCCAAGGCAGTTGTGCTCCCTGCTAAAGTGCCGCTCGCCGGCGTAGTCGTTGCTCCAATGTTCGCAAGATCGAACCCGGGCCCGGCGGCTCGGGCAGGCTCCGACTGAGGCGGTATAGCACGCGCGACCTCGGCCCGCGGCTGAGTTGCTGCCGCTGAGACAGGCGCGGCAGGAGCACTGGCTTGCCTAGGAGCCGAATTTACCGAGGCTATCGTTGGTATCTGCAACGTTCCGGTACGAACGACCGGCGCCTGCCCCGCGCGCACGGCCGCCGCCACCTGCCGCGGCTGCGGCGCCGGTTCGGGCATGCTCGTCGTCGTAGCGGGTGGGATCGCCGGCCACGGCGCAGGCGTGCGGCTCGCCAAGGCCACGGACCCTGAAGGAGGGGTCGGAGGCGTACTCGACGCAAGCGCAGGCAGTTCGCCCCCGTTGTCCGGACCGATTGCCGGCATTGGCTCAGGGGGGGCTACTCGCGCCGCCTGCGCGGCCTCCGCCCGAGCTAGCCGAGCGGCCTTGTCTCGCGCGCGCCGCTCGCTGCCGGTCAGCGCCCGGCTGGCTGCTGGCTGCGTCGCGCCTGCCACGCTGCTCCGCCCACCGCCAAGCGGCTTTCCACGCGGGACAAGCGCCTGATCGGCCGACGCCACGCGGGTGACGGACGACGCATAAGCGGCAATAACGGGATCGTCGCGCCCTATTTCCGAAGCCCGCGGGAACTTGCCGAGGTTGACCGCTGCAGCCTGCTGGGGCCGCGTCAAGCGCGGCATATAGCGCAAGTAGGGCGTGACGCTCTGCGCCAGGGGAGCAGGCAGGATCGCGTTGACGGTCTCCACCGCCTCCTTGGTCTTGCCTGCAATCGCGAGCGCGAAGGCATGGGCGCGCCAGGCGGGCTTATCCTGCTTGCGCAGCAACGGCATGAGCATCGACTCCGCGCCAGCTGCGTTTCCTGCGATCGCCATGCTGATCCCGAGCCGCCGCCGCACTTCGTCATCGTCCCGGCGCGCCAAGGCCGCTTGATAGTACCGCTGTGCCGTCGCGGTATCACCTACCAGATCGTAGGCCAGGCCGCGATCCGAGGTCACGTCGTCGGCGGCGCCACCGGCCTCAGCCGAGGCAAACAGCGGGATCGCCTCTGTTGGCTTGCCCTGCAGCACCAAGGCCCGCGCCATGCCCGCCTTGATCCGCGGATTGTTGGGCGAGATGCCGTCCGCCCGCTTGTAGAAGCCCGCAGCAGCCTCCGCGTCGCCCATCGCGTTTGCAGCGTCTCCAGCGTCGATCAGGGCCGAGTAATCGCGCGGGTCACGCGCGATACGCGCGAGGGCACCGTTCAAGCGTTGCGAATTCCCGCTCGGCAGGCTTTGCACCACCGGGCGCGACACCACGGGCGCCGACTGCGCCGCCGCCTCACCCGGAGCCGCCATCAAGCCGACAGAGCCCACGCCAGCGAGCCATGCCCCTAGACGTCGCCTGATCTGCACGAACAATACCCTTCCACGAACGGCCTATCGCCGGCCCCCGCCAGCCGGCATCCTTGATAGGACCAAGCTGAACGGGGCAGGAACGACCGCGAAGCCGCCCCGCCCGTTTGGCTTACTGGTTGTTCTGGCGGCCCAGGAAGCGCGGAATGCTGATCGAGCCGCCATCATCTTCGTCGCTTTCCTCGGTCGGGCTCGGCTTCACACCGCGCGAGAGGTTAGACATACGCTCGAACAACGTGCTCCCCGTCGCTGCGGGCCGCGGTGCCGGCGCCGCCGTGGGAGCTGGCTCGGGAGCAAAGCTGCGACGGCGGGGCGCGGGAGCCGCAGCTTCGGCAGCTTCCGCTTTCAGGCTGAACTCGTCCTGCTTGCTGTTGCGTGCGGCCTGGGTATCCGGGCTGCTGAGGTCGAGAGGCTGACGCAGCGGACGCCCTGGGCTCGGAGCGGCAGAAGCAGCGGCTGGAGCCGGAGCGGGTGCGACTTCATCCGCGCCGCCAAGCTCCAGCGCCGCGTCGTCGCTCTGCAGCTCCGCTTCCGCACCCAAGTCGAAGGGCTCGGGCGCAGGGGCGGCAGGCTGCGATGCCTGCGTGGGCTGAGGCGCCGGCGTATAGGGCGACGGCTGCGGACTGTAGGCAGCGGGCGCCCGCTCGCTCTGCGGAGGCGTGACTGGAGCCGACGGAGCCGAATTCGGCCGCACCGGACCACGCGAAGCATTGAAGTTCATCGGCCGCGAGGCGATCTCCGCCTGCTCCGCCGATTGCTCTATACCGGTGGCGACCACCGAAACACGGATCTTGCCTTGCAGGTCCGGGTTGAAAGCCGAGCCCCAGATAATGTTCGCATCACTGTCGACCAACTCACGAATGTGATTCGCCGCCTCGTCGACTTCGAGCAGCTTCATGTCGTCACCACCGATGATCGAGATGATGACGCCCTTAGCGCCCTGCATCGACACGCCATCCAGCAGCGGATTGGCGATCGCACGCTCAGCGGCTTCGAGCGCGCGGTTCGGGCCCTCGCCCTCACCCGTGCCCATCATCGCCTTGCCCATCTCGCCCATGACTGAGCGCACGTCGGCGAAGTCGAGGTTGATCAGGCCCGGCATGACCATGAGGTCGGTGATCGAGCGCACGCCCTGCTGCAGCACCTCATCGGCGAGCATGAACGCTTCCTTGAACGTGGTCTCCGCCTTGGCGACGAGGAACAGGTTCTGGTTCGGAATGACGATTAGCGTGTCGACGTGCTTCTGCAACTCGTCGATGCCCGAATCGGCCGAGCGCATGCGCCGAGTGCCTTCGAACAGGAACGGTTTGGTCACGACGCCAACGGTCAGCACGCCCTTGTCGCGCGCGGCCTTGGCGATGATCGGCGCAGCGCCGGTGCCGGTGCCGCCACCCATGCCGGCGGCGATGAAGACCATGTGCACGCCTTCGAGAAGACGGTCGATCTCGGCGATCGTCTCTTCCGCAGCGGCGCGGCCAACCTCGGGACGCGAACCCGCACCCAGGCCCTGCGTGATGTCGGGCCCGAGCTGGATGCGGTTCTCCGCGATCGAGCTGTTCAGCGCCTGTGCGTCGGTGTTGGCAACGATGAAATCGACGCCCTCGATCTGCGCCTGGATCATGTTGGCGATTGCGTTGCCGCCCGCTCCGCCGACACCGATCACGAGGATGCGCGGCCGCAGTTCTTCGATCGCCGGCGGTCCGATATTGATGCTCATCTCATTCTCCTGGCAGACGCGCGCGGGAAGGAATTATTGACCAAGTCTGATGGCACAACTCAACTCGCCGCTGCAAAACAAATCAAGGCTTTGTCCACAGCCGATCATAGCGTGAAACGCCACCACGCAACATCAGAAGTATTGCCTGAATGCCTGATAAACGCGCCCAACGGTGCCGAGCCGCTGCGAGCGGACGGTGGTCTGCCGCCGGTTGCTCAGCGTGCGGATGTCGATCGGGTCCGCCGACGCATAGAGCACCAGTCCGGCAAGTGTCGAAAATCCGGGCTTCACATGCGCTTCGGCGAGCCCGTTAAGATGCGGCACGCGGCCGATGCGAACCGGCTTGCCGAGCGCGGCTTGAGCGTAATCGGCCAAGCCAACCAGTTCCGCACCACCGCCAGTGAACACCACCTGCTTGCCGCGCTGCCCGTTGAAACGCATCGTCTTGAGCGCCTTGTTTACCTCTTCCATCAGCATCCCGAGTTGCCCGGTAATGACGGCGATCAGTTCGGCGCGCGGGATGCGGTTCTTGTCGTCGGCGTGGCGCGCGATTGGTCCGGTCTCTTCCTCGCCCGGCGCGTTGACCGGGATCATTTCGCGATGGTCGGCGGGGCTGGCGAGGGCCGACCCGTTGACGCACTTCAGGCGCTCGGCCTGAAAGCGGCGAATGCCAAACGCAGAGGCAATCGCATCGGTTATGTCGGCCGAGCCCATCGGAATGGCGGTCAGGCCGGTCAGCATGCCTTGCGAATAGACGGCCACATTGGTGACCTCTGCCCCAAACTCGACCAGCGCCACGCCTAGGTCGCGCTCTTCGGGTGAGAGGCACGCGAAGCCCGCTGCGATGGGTGAGCCGACCACAGCTTCGACTTCCAGATGCGCGGATTGCACCGCCTCCGTCAGGTTGCGGATCGGCGCGCCATCGGCGAGCATGATGTGGATGTCGACGCCCAGCCGCTCGGCATGGAGACCGCGCGGATTGGCGACTCCGTGCGCGCCATCGAGACGATACTGTGCCGGCTGTGCATGCAACACCATGCGCCCGTCGGGCCGGATCACGTCGCGTGCGGAGTTGAGCAGTTGGTCGATGTCCTCCTGCTCGATGCGACGGCCACCGATCTCGGCATCCACTTCGGCGACCTGGCTTGCGAGCCCAGCGCCCGAACAGCCGATCCAGACGCGCTGCACCGAAGTGTCCGCCATCTTCTCAGCGCGGTCGATGGCATCGCGGATCGCGTAAGTCGCCGCGCTCATGTCGGTAACGTAGCCGCGCCGCACGCCCTGGCTGGCGCGATGGCCCGAGCCGAGCACGATCACGTCGCCGACATCCGAAATTCCGGCAACGATGGCCGAGATGCGGAACGAGCCGACGTTTACCGCGCCGAACACCCGGCTGATGCGCGGCTGGGAAGAACGGGGGCCTGCCATCAATCCTGCTCCACTTTGCGCGTCGCGCTCGCCTTCAGCGCAGCCGCCTCGGCTTCGCGTCCTGGAATGCGCAGATAAATGCGATCGCCCGCCCGCATGTCGAAAATCGTCACTTTGCCGCCTAGCAGGCGATTGGTGCCGTCTAGCCGCGCGAACGAGACCAGCGCGCCGGCCGACTCGCGTTCGCCTTCGGGCAGCGCCAGCACCTGGCCGGTCTTGAAGGTCACGTTCCAGCGGCGATTGCCGATCCACTCGGCCTCTTGCACCCGCGGCTTCAATCCCGGCGCGGCTTCGAGCAGCTTGGAGAGCGCCACGACCTGCTGACCGGCGCCCAGACCGGAGACGATCAGCTTGCCTTGTGCACGGCCGCGCGCAACAGTCTCGAGCTCGTGCCCGCTCTCGTCGATCAGCACGAAACGATCGGCCTTTCGCAGCACGGCGTGCGGCTCACGCTCGACGATGTCGATCACCAGTGTGTCTGGCAACTGGCGCGAGACGCGCGCGTCCTTCACCCACGACAGGCCCAGCAGATCCTGGCGCAGGCTGTCCAGATCGACCAGCGGCATCGAGCGGTCCTGCTGCGCCAGCGCACGCTCATAGACCTTGAGCTCGTTGAGGTTCTTCACGCCGCGCACGTCCACGTGGCGCACTTCGAAGCCGGCGTCCGAGGCGACTTGCGCCATCTGCAGGCCAGCGAAACTCGGCAGCCCTGCGGCCGAGGCGACCGCATAGGCGAGCAGCGCGGCGCCCCCCAGGATGATCACCATGAACATGCGGTGCAGTTGCGCTTCGGTAAAGGGGAGCGCCCCGATCACCAGGTCCACGGCCGAGCCGGTGCGGGCCTTGGCTTGATTGACCTTGGCCTTCTTCCCCTGCGCTGCAGCGGTCTTGCGCACTGGGGTCGCCTTGCGGCGGATCGTCTGGCTCACGACGCGGAGCCTCTTGCTTTCGCATCCGCCAGTGCTTCGGCGATGATCGCTTCGACCAGATCGGGGTAGTCCATTCCGCAAGCTTTCGCCTGCTCCGGCACGAGGCTGAGCGGCGTCATGCCGGGTTGGGTGTTGACCTCGAGCAGGAAGAGCCCTTCGACACCTTGATCGTCGTCCCACCGAAAGTCGGACCGGCTGGTGCCCTTGCAGCCGAGCAACTGATGCGCGCGCAAGGCGATGTCCTTGCAGGCCGCGGCGATTTCGTCCGGGATCTCGGCCGGGCAGATGTGCTCGGCTCCGCCATCGGTGTACTTGGCGTCGAAATCGTAGAAGCCGTTCTTGATCCGCAGTTCAGTGACCAGCAGCGCACGATCGCCGATCACGGCGGTGGTGAGTTCGCGGCCGCGTATGAAAGGTTCAGCCAGTAGGCGCTCGAAGTCCTGCCATGGACCTTTCGCATCACGCATGATCGGATTGCCGTAATTGCCATCCCTGGTGACGATCGCGACGCCGACCGACGAGCCTTCGTTGACGGGCTTGAGCACGTAAGGACGCGGCAACGGATCGCGCTCGAAAATTTCCTCGCAGGCGACGATTCGCCCGCCGGGCATGGGAATGCCGTGCGGGACCAGCGTCTGCTTGGTCAGCTCCTTGTCGATCGCGATGACCGAGGTGGCGAGGCCGGAGTGCGTGTAGGTGAGGCCCATCAGGTCCATCATGCCCTGCACCGTGCCGTCTTCACCCGGCGCGCCATGAAGCGCGTTGAACACCACGTCTGGCTTAGCCTGCGCCAGCTTCAACGCAACGTCGCGGTCCATGTCGACGCGGGTAACCCGGTGGCCCTTGCTTTCGAGCGCAAGCGCGACGCCTTCACCGCTCATCAGGGATACCGGCCGCTCCGAAGACCAACCGCCCATGAGGACGGCGACGTGAAGTTTTGGAAGGCTCATGAACGACCTACTCGCTGGATTTCCCACTCCAGCTCAACGCCCGAGTTCTGCTTGACCCGGCGGCGCACTTCGTCGCCCAGCGCCTCTATGTCGGCACTGGTGGCATCGCCGGTGTTGATCAGGAAGTTCGTATGCTTCTCGCTAACTTGCGCGCCGCCGAGCATGAGCCCGCGGCACCCTGCGCGGTCAACAAGCTCCCAGGCCTTGTGACCTTCGGGGTTCTTGAAGGTCGAACCGCCGGTCCTGGAACGCAGCGGCTGCGAGGCCTCGCGGCTGGCGGAAATGCGGTCCATCTCGGCCTGGATCGCCACCGGGTCGCCGTGCTTGCCCCGAAAGCGGGCGGCGACGACGATCGCGCCGTCCGGCAACTCGGAGTGTCGATAGGTATAGTGCAGGTCGGCCGCGTTCAACGTCAGCAGTTCGCCAGAGCGCAGGACCACATCGCAATCGACGAGGATGTCCTTCACCTCGCCGCCGTAAGCGCCGCCGTTCATCCGCACGAAGCCCCCGACCGTACCGGGGATCGAGCGCAGGAACTCGACACCGGCGATGCCGTTGTCGCGCGCGGTCGAGGAGACGAGGATGCCCGAGGCCCCGCCGCCGCATTCGAGCGTGATCTCATCAACCCGGCGCACTTGCGCGAAAGCCTTGCCGAGCCGCACCACGACTCCGGCAACTCCGCCATCGCGCACGATCATGTTCGAGCCAAGGCCCAGAGCCATGACCGGCACCACCGGATCGGAATCGCGCAAGAAGCCTTGCAGGTCCGCCAGGTCCTTGGGCTCGAACAGCCACTCGGCCGTGCCGCCCGATTTGAACCAGACCAGCGGAGCCAAGGGCGCATCGGCCGTCAGCTTGCCCGCGACGCGAGGAAGCGTGTCCGCCATCACGCCGGCGCCCGCTCGCCCATCGCGCCAGCCAGCCCGGCGGCCCACTTGGTAATATCGCCAGCGCCGAGGCAGACGACCATGTCGCCGCTTCGTGCCGCCCGCGCCAGAGCGTCCGCCAACTCGTCGGCACTACCGGCAACATGCGCGTCACGATGCCCACGTGCCTTCAGGCCGGCCACCAATGCCGCCGCATCGACTCCTTCGATCG
>Ga0308160_10008315_pt1 | contig 10135 bp, 14 predicted proteins | sample PhyFR1_FD_201036 | JGI IMG/M metagenome (GOLD analysis project Ga0308160, IMG submission 201036) | Phyllosphere microbial communities from UC Gill Tract Community Farm, Albany, California, United States - DLSLF.R1 | ecosystem: Host-associated > Plants > Phyllosphere > Unclassified | place: USA...
TTTACATGCGTATTGGACGGAAGAATTGTTCCCAGGAAGAGGGACAGGTACAATCACGCTGGCTGCTACTTTGCAGACCGGATTGACATATATGGTAGCAGCTCTTTCTGGACCGTAAGCGCGTGGAATCAAGGATACAGTTAGCGCTGATCTCTCCAGAGTCTTTACCGCTTATGGCCAATGGAGGGCTTGGATACAGGGTATAGCTCTTGTCATCGGATCTTTGTCAATCATAGGAGCAGGGTTCGCAACCGAGGTACGTTTAAGCTGTTTTCCTCTAAGATTGTCTCTGATATCCAGCCTTGGCATCTCGTGATGACGATCGGGATCTTCTACTCTGCCTTCGGAGGTGAGTACCCTGCAGTGCTTCTATAGCCTCAGCTCATGAATATAGCAACCTACCTGCCTTGCTCTACACTCCTCTTCGAGTGGTTTTATGTACGCCGAGGTCTGGCAAGCGGCGTTCTCTTCGCCGGTACTGGGCTCGGAGGCGCCATATTCCCGATCCTCGTCTCGTCAATGCTCAGTCGATTCGGATATCGAGCGACGATGATCAGCCTGGGACTCGGATTCTTGATCCTGGGAGGAATCAGCTTGGTACCGGTAAAGCGAAGGATCCCATATACACGAGGAAGGGGACGACGGCATGGGGGAAGTAGTAGATTCAGTGGACAGTCAAAGTTTCTGCTATCGAAGCCAATGCTGGTTGGAGGACTAGTCATCTTTTTGATCGGTCTTGGTAATTTTATTCCGTCGCTGTGGATCCCTAGTACGTTCCCTGTCATCAGTGTCTGGCCTGTGCTGACTGAGTAGCTTTTGCCAACGATCTGAAAATGAGTAGACCTGGAGGAACGGGTCTCATTGCAGTCATGAATGGTATGTCTTCCTCACGTTTCAGAGCGCTCTTGCTGATGATCAGCTGCTTCAGTACCCGGTAATGCACTTCTCGGACACTTCACCGACCGAATGCCAATCTCCATCGCCGTATTTGCTTCGTCCACCGCCGCCGCCCTATCCTGTCTCTTCCTCTGGGGCTTCGGTACACATGAAGGAACGCTAGTGACGTTTTCGATTCTGTATGGTCTCCTCGGGCTCAGCTTCTCTGCCCTCTGGGTCCGGATTATTGGGGTCATTGCTCATGAGTCTATCAAGAACCTATGCCATCCGGGGCTGACATCACAGTGGACGATCCGACTGCTCCCCAGATCATCTTCCCGATCTTTGCTTTTCTGCGAGGAGTAGGAAATGTCACTTCGGGACCTATCTCTGAAGGACTGCTTAAGCTTGATGCTCTTCGTGGTGGAGCTGGTGCATATGGGTTCCGCAACTACGTAAGCTCTCACGATTCCGTTCGTATCTCGGCTGATGAATAGGGTATTCTTATCGTATTTACCGGTATATCGATATTCAGTGGTGGTCTGATGGGGCTCTTTCTCCGCGAAAAGCGCTCAATATAACGAGACGAAATGTGAATGTATACATGCCACCCTGTTCGACAGGTAAACTACTGCTTAGGGACGTTTTCGGTGGATCCATCCGCATTAATCTTCTTGATCACTCGTGCAGGGTTTCCAACTGCCACAACCCTATCTGGGATATTCTTCGTGACCACACTCCCAGCACCGATAGTAACTCCATTCCCAATGGTCACACCTGGGACGATGATGACTCCTCCACCGATCCAGCAATCGTCTCCTATCCTGATCGACTTTGCCCATTCTGGTCCACTGAGTCCATTTCGAGCTTCGGGAGAGAGGGGGTGGGAGGGGGTATAGATTTGGACGTTGGCCCCCAACATAGATCGATCACCGATATAGACTACTAGTCAGCTATTCTTCTAGTGAGTGGAGTGACGAATCCTTGGCGGGACTCACTTTCATTGACATCGATGAACTGAGCATTGGGTCCAACGTAAATATCGTACCCGAGATTCAGGTTGAAACCCTGTGAGATTAGCCATAGACACAGTATCGATTCTACCGCGTTTTTAAGGTACTCACATATTCGAAAGTGAATGGAGGCATGATGTGCGTGTTCTGAGGCTTGCCCTCGGGTTTCCTCAACGAAGCCATACCGGCCAACAACTCCTGTCTCTTGTCTCCAGACCTTTCAGCGTTATATTCAAACATTTTGGACGCCATTTCTTCTCGGATTCGACATAGGTACTTGTCGACTGCGATGTATGGTTTGCCAGCCAACATGATCTTGAGCTGCTCGTGGTCTTCGCCCTCCTGTGGTGCTGGCCATCGTGAAACGTCGACAGAGTCGGTCATTGGTCGTCGCTAGGGATTCGGAAAGGTGCTGAAGATTTGATGAAAGAGGGGTTATATGGTCTGACTGACTCAAGGTATATGAGTCGGCGCTTGGGCGGTTGAAGGATGTCTACCTGAGAGGTTGCCTTGCCCATGGTGCATGATTGGAATAGCGCGCTGCCGCTCGGAGACGCTCCGACCTCGGGTAAACCATCCTTGGCATTCCTCCGCCGATACACCGAGCTGGATTAAGATGCATAATGATGGCTGGTCGCTTTGAATCATGCATGCACGCAGTCTCTTAATCATCTGGAGAGAGGTCCGAAACTATCATAGTCAGATGCTGGCGCTCTTTAGTACTTGCACTACATGCATACATATGTGATCCATGTATGAAGTCACCTTGTACTCTATGCCATGTGACGTGTTATTTCATGTGTCCATGTGACATGGCTTGACGCGACGCGATAGTTCATGTCCAACTCGTTTTACCAAATCACTCTCTACCTCTTACACTTCCTATTGACAGTCTAGGATAGGAACACCATGGCAACAGTCACTTTCGAGAACCGTGAGCGCCTCGAAGATATTTAGGGAACTCTGTGCTAACTCAACAGTCTACATGGGCGACCTGCCTGAGCTAGGAAGTAAGTTATTAGAATGAAATTGGCCTCAGGTCTGGGGACAGCTGCAAAGCAGGACTCCGAAAAGGACTTGAAGATCTAGTCGTTATCTCCTTGACTTGGGCTGACAAGCAGAACTTCGATTCAACGTAGCTGGATTCGGTTTCAAATCATACAGTGAAGAAGCAAAAGCGCCCGTCACATTCAATGGTCCCGATATCAGGCATGCGCTTTGGATCAGGTGCGGATTGCCCTTACGCCAGACTAAGTCATAGCTGACGGTGTAGGGTGGCGAGGAATTTTCAGCTACGACTGACCATGAAGGGAGACTCGCCCAAATTGACTTTTGAGGGGTTCAAGCGGGAGGTGAGCTAAAGTCTCTATAGCTGACTGTTGAAGCTGACGATCAGGACCAAGATAAGGTCAAGAGAACACTAGAGGACAACTTTCACGTCAAGATGGAGACCAAGGATGTCAGTTTGAGGGGTTACAACTGGGGTCAGGCCAGCGTAGAGAGTAAGTCTTGATCACGACAAGGGCTCATACGGCAGACCACGAGGTCACATTCTCTGTACTTGGCAAACCGTCGTTCGAGCTTCCTCTCTCTGCAATCGCCAACTCCAACATTGCCGGCAAGAACGAGGTCGCCCTAGAATTCAACCCCCCTCCACCACCTCAGACCGACAACAAGGATCTATCGCGAAGAGTACCCGATGACCTCGTTGAGATGCGATTCTACGTTCCTGGACTCTCCATTCGATCAAAAGGTTCGGATGCTGGAAGTGATGCCGAGGACGAGGTTGATGTCGATGAAGAAGGGAACGAAATCAGTGCGGCAGAAATGATGCATAATCAGATCAAGGAGAAGGCGGATATTGGAGCTGTTATCGGGGAAAGTATCGTTCTCTTCGAGGACGTCCTCATTCTTACACCGAGGTACGTGACGCCGAAGGACTGGCAGGATAAATGCTGATATATTTGCAGAGGACGATACTCGCTCGAATTCTTCAACGACTCCTTACGACTACTCGGCAAATCCACAGACTACCGAGTTCCATTCACATCTATACATCGAATATTCCTACTACCAAAGCTCGACGACCTCCATGTACAGCTCGTACTAGGTCTAGACCCTCCCATTCGTCAAGGAGCTACTAGGTACCCGTTCCTGGTGGCACAATGGCCAAAGGACGAGGAAGTAGACGCAGAGCTTAATCTTTCAGAGTAGGTCGCGCTCTCTTACAAACACAGCCACGCTGACAAATCAGGGAGGACGTCGAACGTTATCCAGACTTGCAGAAGAAGTACGAGGCACCGACTTTCCAGGTCATCTCGAGAGTACTCAAATCCTTGACGGGTAAAAAGGTAACACCACCTGGCGGTTTCAGAAAGTACGTGATTTTCGTGTTGCTGCCTGCACATCGCTAACGCTCAGTGCACAAGGTCTTAACGGCATTAAGGCCAATGTCAAGGCTGTGCAGGGAGAAGTATACTTTTTAGAAAAGGGCTTGATTTTCATCGCAAAGCAGCCTATCCTTATCGATTTCTCCAAAACCGAATCCATCTCGTTTTCGCGGTAAGTCTTCGTCGGATCTTTGGTGACCAAGTGCTGACCAAACAGTGTCGGGGGTGGTATCGCATCAGCACGAACATTCGATATGCGTGTGGTCTCGAAAACCGACAATACCGATACCGTCTTTTCCGCAATCAGCAAAGAAGAGGTTCAACCAATCTCGGCATTCCTACAGAGCAAGAATGTCAGACTGAAGAATGAGATGGATGAGGTCATGGACATCGACCCTATAAGTGACGATGACGAGGAGGACGATGATGTTTCCATCCCTTCGGACGATGATAGACCAAAGAAGGGCAAGGATAAGAAGCCAGCGAGAGCTGCTGCCGATGACGATGATGAGTCTGGTATGTCCATTTCATATCAGTCACTAAACAAGCTGACGATATTCAGAAGAAGACGAGGACTTTGCCGGTTCATCTTCTGATGGTGGATCACCCTCCGAATCCGACTCGGGCGACGACTCCGACGGAGGCGCTTCGGACGCTAGTGATCCAATGATGGACGAGTTGAAGAAGAAGCAAGCTGCAAAGAAGACCAAGAAAGCAGTCAAGGCCACGGGTAGTGATGACGAGAAGCCAGCAAAGAAGAAGTCCAAGGCGACGATCTCGGACGATGATGACGAGTAGATGATACAGTAGATAACGATTGTACTCAATAAGATGTGACTGATCATCAAACAATGGTCTCGGAGAGAGGCTGTGCCTGTTCTTTCGCTTCCGAGATCTAGGAACGCACATGCGTTAAAGTGACTCACCGGTATTAACAAAAATGTCTCATGGTATCTTTTGTACTTGACCACACAGCATGAACTATGATCACTACAGCAGAGAAAGGTAGCGCAACTTCTCTGAGCCTCGACCCTGCTCCGCAAGCATCAGTCGCACCGGGAATAGCCAGAGACGAAGAGGCCGGATCTCCGGCGTCAACAACGGGATCCAGAACAGAGAAGGTCGGCGAGCCGACAGCCAATCAGGTAGCATCAAGGCAGTCACTGCCGGAAGCTCCGTCTATACGGTCACGTACTTCCCGAAGAACAGATACAGAAGGGGATAGCGAAAACACCGATGAGCTCCCTTCATCGGGGGAAAAGGCAGTCCGGGATCAGGTGGAGGAACGAGGTCTTATCCGGCGTACACCATTATATCGATATCCGATACGAGGGAGGACAGGGAAGTGGCATGAGGAGGTAGATACGCCGTCCCAGTGGACTTCTTTGTTTTACGGTAAGCTATCAATCTTTCTCTCGATGTGAAGCAGATCTGGAATTCTTGGCTGATTTATAGATTTGGTCGTCGTTGCTGTTTTGACTGTGTTTGGCTTGACCCACGATCTGTCTCGTCCTGGTGCTATTCCTACCTTTCTTGGGTGCGTAATAATTGGATACAAAAAGGTTCGGGCACTGACCTATCCAGGTACTTTACCGTGATATACTGGGTATGGGTATCCCAGGTGTTCTATGATATTCGTTATGAAGGTACGCCCATGATATGTATCAAACCCGCCATTGCCAAGCTGATCGTAATAGCGGACGATGGTGTACATCGATTCTTCAAGTTCATACAAGTCTGCTTATTTCTCTACATAGGGGCCGCCAGCGGGAATTGGAATCCGGGAAACATACGGACTGCTGGATCAAATGGGACATTCGGCGAGGCCGCTGCCAAGACTGGTATGTAGTCCTGCTTCACACTAATACTGGGCTGACGATCAGAGGACGCCGAGGAAAGTTTCAAGACTGTTGTCATCGCATTCATGCTCTCTCGAGCTCAACTCGCTGTGCAGTACTTGATCTGTAGGTCCGATGTATTTTAGTGGAACGGCGACCGGCTAACAATCAGGTGCACTCGTTGGCCGGAAAGCCAAACGTGATGTAGCATGTCACTGGGTTTCTTTCGTAACTCTGATCATATCATGTGGCCTCAACATCGCTGCGGCCAGTATCGTCTCACCATCCGCCGGTCTCGTCGCTCTGAGGGTACGTGGAATGCCAACGGATACTGGCTGACCGCCAGTTGATCTTTGTCTACGGTTCAATCGTCCTTGAGCTAGTCATGACTACTACCCAGATTGTGCGGGACTCGCATGTTAAAGGTCCCACCGAAAAGGTTGGGGATCGATATGGTTCCTTCGCCCTCATCATCTTGTATGTACTCCCACGTTCAACTTACGCATATGTCAGAGCTGATCAATCAGGGGCGATGGTCTTTTAAACATTGTTCGAGCATTCAATAGAGCCATTGCTGGTCTCTCTGATAGGGATACCGGGACATATGCTCAGGCTTTCATGGGTACGTGCTTACCCCTTCAGTCTAGACGGCATCTTCTGATCAGAGTAGCCATCCTCATCGTCTACATGCTTTGGTCTTTCCTATGCTCAAGGTTCGACAAGCATGCCAGGGTGGCCGATCGGAATGTCAAGATCTGGGAGTTACTCCATTTCCCCCTCAGTTTCGGGCTACTACTCCTGCTAGGGGCCATCGTCGTATGTACCCCTGTTTGTCTGTGATGTTTAGGACTGATCTGTCAGAACGTGGTCCTGGTGATAGCCAATGGTACTGGTACAGTCCTTGTCCTCGAAGGATGGACCAACGCCGCAGAACGGGTTCAGAATGGGGGTAACTTAAATGAAATGGAGATTCGAAATTTGGGTAGATACCTGTATAAACTTCAGCTAGAGCCGGATTGGGATGACCAACTCAACCAGCTCGGTGCGCTCTGGAATCAGACCAACCCACCTCGTTCGTCCTTCCATCGCTTAGTGTCGATGTGGCTGACAAAGTAGAAAGCCCGGATCTGATCAATCTCCAATATTTGGGCCAGATTGCCATCACCTCGTTCCAGCTTTACGCTTTGGAGGTGCCCGATGAGACCTACGACACTTTTCAGGATCTCTCGGGGGCCAATACCACCACGATCGGCGATAGCGCAGTGAACAACCAGCTCATCGCCGAAGCATTTTACAACGTCACTCAGATCATCAATGAGCCATTTACACTGGCGCTTACTGGTACATTATGGTTATACCCCACTGCTGTATGTCTCTCATTCCTCGTATTAGTCCACACTGACCAGCAGGGAATTATTCTGATCCTCTGTGCGTTCCGGACTATCCTATGGAACCCAGCCTACTCCTCCCTAGGCCATCGAATCATCTTGTACTTCCAAATCGCAGCCGGCGTATGCGTCTCACTACTCGGTCTACTGGATATAGGTCGAAAAGAAGTCGACTTGGCGCTATACACAAACAACGGGGATGGCGGAGCACCAATGTACATACTGGTGCTGTACGAGGTACCGCTGGTGATTGTCAGTGGGGTATATGCTATTGTTTTCCTGGGGCCTGTGTGTGTACAGGAATGGCTACACCGTCGGAGGGGTGGGGTTTATGTGGAAGAGGAGAAAGGGTGGATTAGCAGGGTTAGGAGTCGGATTGGCCGTACTCAGCCAGAGGATGCTTAAGGCGATGCTTTAGGGGCTCATGTATGTATAGTATGCGTATCGACGCAGTTTGTCACGGTCTTCTGTCCGGTCAGTAACCCTGGTCATATATCATTGGTGTTGATCGCTCCGACCCTTGCTCGAATCAACTCTATCTCATCTATGTGGGTATATCTGCGGATGTGCGGGTCTTTGGGAACTGAGTGACTACGCCAGAGGAATACCAGCTCCCCCTTTACTCTTCTGATAAATCTCTGATAACTTACTATACTTCTCCTTGATCTCCTCGATCCTGTCCAGCAGCTTCTCCTTCTCTGACCCATCGTCTATTTTCCCAAGAAGATCATCTATCCCAGCAGAAGTGAAGAATGCGTTGGTCCGATTATAAAGCTCTCTATTCCTATACCCTTCTTCCGATTCACCTTCCACCGGTACCTTGTATACCTAGAGCGTCAGCCCCATGCATGACTTATGCGTATGATACTCACCTCTTGTAAGATCTTGATATCGTGAGGTATGGCAAATGCATCCCTGGTTTGGGCGTATGAGAATAGGTAATAGAAATTATCGAATCCGGACCATGTGATCCCGGACAAGCCTGATATCATTTGTGAATCACCGGCATGGGACATGACTTACAGAGAGAGCATGGCTCATGGGTAGCGAAGAAGATACAGTCTTTTTCCTTTGGTCGACTTTGTTGAGGGATAGCGTAGAATTGCTGAATACAGCTTATCTCTCCATGCTATCATCATCAGACCACTCGCCTTATTCCGTCTTCGGTCTGATGTCGGGCACTTGAGCCCATATGCTAAGAATGACTCACTAGTAGAGGAGAGTTGGTCTCCTGATTGGTAGCTGCGATGACTAGACTCAAGTCCTCCTTCTTCAAGATGGCAGCTCCAAAGACCTTGTTCCCGCTGGCTACCCCGATAGCAGTCAACGGTACGATACAATGCTCTACCGTTTTCAGGAATGCCGAGACCAACTCCGTCTGAGTATGTACTCCTGGGGTGCTCATTTCACCTGTCATGGCCGTATAAGTCGAGAGCAAACGAAAGAGAATTGAGAGTACAAACAATGGAGCTGTCCGACCTTATCGGATGGAGTCACAGTGATAAGATTAGGTAGTACGACGTGATTGGTCGAGCCAAAGTGCTGTTCTTGGCCATTGCAATTCTATATTGATACATGTTTCAATGTCCTTGCAGATCAAGAAGTTGATTACACTACTAATACGATGTATGGTTGATATCTAGTCTATTGTACAGGTTTCTGAGGGGGTTTACTACTATTCACAGATGTCGGTTCTTGAGGTGCGACTTCCTCCGGGCCCTTGTTCTGATCCTTCGTGGTATCTTGACGATTTCGATGCTGATGAGCCGATTTGAGGGTCGTCTCGAATTTGGTGATATTGAGCGGTTTGGAGAGATAGGTGAAGAACCCAGCCTTTTCGCAACGATCTTGAGTTGCCTGATCATGTCAGTAATAAAAAAGCCAGGTTGCGGGGCACTCACCATATCCGCATTGGCTGTCAGAGCCACCACACAAGGCTGACCTGTCAATGGACTATCCATGATTCGCTCCAGTGCTGTGTATCCGTCCATGATAGGCATCTGGAGATCCATCAGAATCACGTCGTAATGCGTCTTTTCGGCCATTTTAAAGCCCTCCAGACCGTTCGACGCAGAAGGGATATCTTTGTATCCCAGCATTTCAAGGATACGCCGACCGACTAGAACATTGGTGGGATTGTCGTCAACTAGTAATATACTGAGTGGCGCGGTCTGACGATCAGCCGCGTTCTTACCATTTTGAAATGCATCGACTCACCAAGGCCAGCTTCTTGTTGACCTTGTCCGCAGAGTTCCGGGAACGTCCTTGCATCCTTGGACGATTCGGAGTATCACCATCACCAGCGGGTATGAGAGCATTGTACAGCGACGCGACTTTGATAGGACGAGCCAAAATGCTCTCTCTCTGTCCCCATTAGCACCGTCGGACCCAATCAAAGCTTTACGCACCGTCAGAGAGAACCGTTTCATGGCTTTGGCCAGATCTATGCTGTTGCACATGAATACGAACTTGGCTTTTGGCTGCAGCTTTCGCATTGTCGCAAGCGAGTCTTCGTCAATCATGTCGATGTCCACAAAGACAAAGTGGAAGTCGTGCTGCGAATTCAGTCCCTCTGGGAAATCTTTCCGAAGACTGTCGCTGAGTTCCGCTTCGAACCGTACTGGCTGACA
>Ga0308160_10008316_pt1 | contig 10135 bp, 6 predicted proteins | sample PhyFR1_FD_201036 | JGI IMG/M metagenome (GOLD analysis project Ga0308160, IMG submission 201036) | Phyllosphere microbial communities from UC Gill Tract Community Farm, Albany, California, United States - DLSLF.R1 | ecosystem: Host-associated > Plants > Phyllosphere > Unclassified | place: USA...
GACCAACGTGCGTTCGTCGGGTACCGACGAAGCCGTGCGCCTGGTGCCGCCGATCCAGATGTCGCTCGAGTACGCTGTCGAGTTCATCGAGGACGACGAACTGGTCGAAATCACGCCGAAGTCGATCCGCCTGCGCAAGCGCTACCTGAAAGAGCACGAGCGCAAGAAGGCATCGCGCGAAGGCGCATAATCCGGAGCGGACGCAAGTCCGCGCTGGAATCGAAAAACCCGCTGCTTGCAGCGGGTTTTTTTATGGCTGCGCCTGTTTGATACGGACCCCGTGCCCACGGATTTACGTCACTGACTACTTTTTTTCAGCGAGCGGCGGCGGCGCGCATCTGCCACCAGCAGCAAGCCCGGCAGCAGCATCAACGCCATGCCCGGTTCCGGCACTGCGCTGACCAGGTCGAGCCGCACCGAACCGCACTCGAAGTCGCGGCAGGCGCTGGCGACGATCTGGCCGAGGTCGTTGATGCCCGTGGCGCCGTCGATTACCCAGCCCGAGGCCGGATCGATGAGCGTGTTCAGGTCGATCAGCTGGCCGCCGAACGAGATGTAGCCGACGCTCGGACCCTCCCAGGTCGAGGCGCTGCCGACAAAGGCGCCGCGTTCGTTGATGTCGGACACGTCGAGGTTCAGGCCGCCGAAGGAACCGACATCGGTCATGACGCCATTCTCGTAGACAAAGGCATGCAGGCCGCCGCCCTCGGCTTCGCTGTAGCCGGCAATGCGCCCGGCGTTGTTGATGGCGCGCGCGGCGTTGTTTTCGCGGTCGGCCAGGGTGCCGAGATCGATCAGCTTGCCGTTCTTGTACAGGAAGGGGTGGAAGGGCGCGTGCAGTTCCGTACCGAGCACGGATTCGCCGACGATCTTGCCATGGTCGTTGATGTCCCAGGCGAGGCCGACGTTGCCGGTGCCGAGGTTGCCGAGTTGGGTGATCGTGCCGCCGCGGTAGACGAAACCGGTGTAGCCGCCAGCAACGTTCAGTTGGCCGACCACGTCGCCGCGCGCATTGATGTTCACGGCGTTCACGCCGACCCCGAGGTCGGTCAGGACGCCGCCGCCGTACAGGAAGCCATGCGTCTCGCCGCTGGCCGTGGCCGCGATGCCGACCACCTGGCCGGCATCGTTGAGCGCGCGCGCATAGCTGAAACTGCCGCCGAAGCCGCCCAGGCCGGTCAGCACGCCGCCCGAGAACAGCGCCGCCTCGGTGCCACTGCCGTCGGTCTGGATATAGCCGGCAATCTGCCCGGCGTTGTTGATGTCGTAGGTATTGAAGCCGGCGGGCAGGGCGGTGACCGTGTACAGGGGCGCCGCCTGGCCATGCAGGGGCAGCAGCATGGCCGGCAGCAGCGCCAAGGCGCATAGGTATTTGCGTAGAAGCATGATGGACCTCACGGTTGATGACGCGAATGGTTGATCGATGGCAAGACGCGCGACAGCGGATGCCGTGATCAACGATAAGCGAGGGCGTCACTCGCACAACTGAGCCATATCAGATGCCCGCCAGCCGTGCGCTCTTGACAGGCGCACCACACCAGCAAGCCATCGGTGCGCGGCGCCATGGCCGGGGTTGCTAAGATGAACCCATGCATATTCTCTGGACTTATCTCAAGCCGCACTGGCGCCTGGGCCTGCTTGCCCTGCTGCTGGCCGGCATTGGCCAGGTGCTGGCCCTGTTCGATCCCATCATCTTCGGCAAGATCATCGACCACGTTACCGGCCGCGGGCGCGGCGACCCGGAACTGGTGACGCAGGTGCTGCGCCTGCTGGCCCTGGCGGTGCTGGTGGCGGTGCTGTCGCGCCTGGCCAAGGCGCTGCAGGAATACGTGACCCGGCTGGTGGTGCAGAAGCTCGGCGTGGCGATCTTCAACGACGGCCTGCGCCATCTGCTGCGGCTGAAATTCCAGGAGTTCGAGGACCTGCGCAGCGGCGAGATGCTGGCCCTGCTGCAAAAGGTGCGCGCCGACAGCGAGCGCTTCATCAATACCTTCATCAACACGGTGTTCGGGGCTCTGGTGGGGGTGAGTTTCCTGATCTGGTACGCGGTCACCAAACACTGGCTGCTGGTGCCGGTGTTCCTGGTCGGCGTGGTGGTTCTGGGCGGGCTGACGGGGCTGCTGAGTCGCGAAATCAAGACCCAGCAGCGCTCGATCGTGCGCGAGACCAACCGCAATTCCGGCTTCATCACCGAGTCGCTGCGGAACATCGAGCTGATCAAGAGCCTGGGGCTGACCTTTCCCGAAATCCGGCGCCTGCGCAGCCAGACCGACGCCATCTTTGCGCTGGAAATGGAAAAGGTGAAGCGGATCCGCCTGCTGTCGTTCCTGCAGGGCTCGACCCTGAGCCTGCTGAAACTGGCGATCCTGTTCGCGCTGCTGTGGCTGATCTTCCGCGACGTGCTCAGTACCGGCGAACTGATCGCGATGCAGTTCATCTCGGTGGCGATCTTCGCGCCGCTGCAGGAACTCGGCAACATCATCCTGGCGCACCGCGAAGCCGAGGCCTCGTTGCTGAACTTCAAGAACCTGATCGACAAGCCGATCGAGCGCCGCCCGCCCGACCCGGTGGAGATCGGCGCGCTGACCGAACTGCAGTTCAAGGACGTGCGTTTCCGCCACAAGGGCGCGCCGGAAGACGCCTTGCAAGGCGTGTCGTTCGACGCGAAGCTGGGGCAGACGATTGCCTTTGTCGGCCCCTCGGGATCGGGCAAGTCGACCCTGGTGAAACTGCTGGTCGGCCTGTACACGCCGGCCGCCGGCGAAGTGTTTTATAACGGCGTGGCCACCACCGCGCTGCGCTACAACCGGGTGCGGCGCCAGATCGGTTTCGTGACCCAGGAAACCTATCTGTTCGCCGGCACCATCCGCGACAACATCCGTTTCGTCAAGGCCGATGCCAGCGACGAGGAGATCGTGGCGGCGATGCGCGCGGCGTCCTGCGCCTACCTGCTGGAGCGCTCGCCCGAGGGCCTGGACACGGTGATCGGCGAGCGCGGCATGAAGCTCTCGGGCGGCGAAAAGCAGCGCCTGTCGATCGCGCGCGCCCTGGTGCGCCAGCCGGCCCTGCTGATCTTCGACGAGGCGACGTCGGCTCTGGATTCGCTGACCGAGGAACAGATCACGAACACGGTGCGCGAGATTTCCGCGCGCGCCACACAGATGACGATCCTGATCGCGCACCGCCTGTCGACCGTGATGCATGCCGATACCATTTTCGTGCTGGAGAAGGGGCGGATTGTGGAAAGCGGTTCGCATGCGGCGCTGCTGGAGGTGCGCGGGCTGTATTACGCGATGTGGCGCCAGCAGATCGGCGAGCGGCCGGTGCCGCCGGGGGCGGATTGAGCGGCTGCGTGGCAGCTTGCCAACGGTGGAGAAGGGTGGGCGTCCCTCGATGTTGCGGCTCAACAGGTTTTGCTTCAGTATAATTCCATCATTGCCGCGCGCCGCGCCCACTCTCATTCAGGATGTGTATGAACCCCGTTGTAAAAGTCATCAGTCTGGCACGTTCGGCCGACCGCAGGCAGTCTTTCTCGCAGAAAAACGCCCACGTCGATTTCAGCTTCGCCGATGCCATCGACGGCAGGACCATCATGCACGAAGTCGACAAGGCGCCGGACCTGTTCGAGCCGGGTCTGGAATATACGCCGGGCGCGTTCGGCTGCGCCTTGTCGCACCTGACGCTGTGGCAAGAGGCCGCCGAGAACGGTTATCCGGTGACGGTGGTGGAAGACGATGTGGTGCTGCGCCACGATTTTCAGGAGCAAAGCGCGGCCGCGCTGGCGCAGTTGCCGGACAACTGGGACCTGGTGGTGTGGGCCTGGAACTTCGATTCGATTTTGTCGCTGAACCTCATGCCCGGCATCTCGCGCACGGTGATGGTGTTCGACCAGGAAGGCGTGCGCAAGTCGCTGGCGCAGTTCCAGGCCATGCAGGACCGGCCCTGTCTGTTGCCGCTGGACCGCTGCTTCGGCACGCCGGCGTATACGATCAGCCCTCAGGGCGCGCGCAAGTTCATGCAGGAATGCTTCCCGCTAAAGAACTTCAGCATGGCCATTCCCCTGTTACCGCGCATGGTGCCGAACAATGGCATCGATATCGCGATGAACCGGGTGTATGCCAGCACCAACTCGTATTGCAGCATGCCGCCGCTGGCGGTCACGCCGAACGAGCACGCCTCGTCGCTGATCCAGAACCAGACCTGAGTCGTGGGCGGAAGCGAGCGCCGGCCCGGGCGGTCGGCACGCTCCGCGCGCCTTCTTCCTCAACGCGCCTCGTTCTTCAGCCGCCACATCGACTTGCGGTCCTGGCGCGCGTGGTAGGCCATGACGTCGTGCATGCAAGCCATGTTCTGGCACAGGTCCTTGTACAGTTCCTTCACGACCGGCTCGATCTTGTCCAGGTTCTGCTCGATTTCGCGGGTAAGCGCGCCCACGTCGATGCGCTCGAGCACGGTGCGGAAGCCCTCGTGGGCCGCTTCGATCTCGCGGATCGTGGCCAGCACGCTGCCCGGGTAGTTCGGGTATTCGAACACCGGAATCGCCGAGAAGCAATCGCCCACATCCTTGACGTCGACCGTCATGCCGCTGTCGACATAGTTCGCCATTTCCAGGAAACCATTGTTGATCGATGCGTCCGACACCAGGGCAATGGTCGGGATCTGGCCGTCGGCCTTTTTCACGGTGTCGTACTGGGCCAGGATGTCGGCCTTGTTCTTCAGGTCGTGCAGCAGGAAGGTCTGGGGCATGAAACCGGCCTGCTGGTACAGGTGGCCGAGCGACCAGCCGGTTCCGCACAGATCGACCACCAGCGACTTGTCGTTGGCGATGCCCTGGAAGTAGCGTAGATAGGAATCCGACGGATTGATGCGCGCCAGGCGGCTGGTGTAGAAGTATTCGGAATCGACATGCCAGCCGGCCCCTTCCGACAGCTGGCTGAAGATGCGCGAGAAGTACAGGCAGTCGCGGCTCGAGAACAGGATTTTCTGGATGCCGACCTTGTTTGCGAGCAGCTTCAGCACCACCGAGCTCAGCACCAGCATCGGGATGTTGTTGTTGATCTGCAGGAGGCGCTGCGACACCTTTTCGCGGCCCCGGTGGCTGTCGAGCTGGGTCAGGCGCACTTCGCGTACCACGCGCGCCAGTTGTTCGAAGCCTTCCTGGCGCAGGAAATTCTCGTGCGAACTCGGCGCGCTGTTGGTCAACTGCTCGGCAAACAGGCCTGCGGCCAGCGGCGAGTTCACGTCGGAGTGCATGTTGTCGCCTACGTGCTGCTCGAGTGCCAGCGACGCGTGGATGCCGGCCCAGATCTTGCCGGAATGCTTGCCGGCGCTGGAAATGACCAGGCCCACCTGCTTGCGCAGGCCGATCTTGTCGAGCAGGCGCAGGATGGCCGCGCGCGGCAGATACATGTCGGTGATCAGGACGTCGCCGTTCTCGACCGCGTCGAGGTTTTCGCGGATGCCGATGGCGTTCTCGACCTCGATGTCGATTTCCATGCCCTTCAGGTAGGTGGCCACTTCGGCCTCGTAGCCGAAATGCGTTTGCAGGGCGCCGTAGATATCGTCGAGCGTATAGGCGCCACCGGCCACCATCTGCTCGGCGCGCACGCGCTGCTGGGCAAAGCCGGGCAGGCGCACACGCTCTTCCACGGCCAGGAAAATGTTTTTCGGCTCGACACAGCGGCGGGCCATGAGGGTATCGAAAATGTCGAACGAATGGGGCTTGCGCATGGTGTCCTCAGGCTTGTTTCATCTGGTGGATGGTGTCGAATGTGCCGCAACTTACCATGACGGGTCGGGGCCAACAAGCCAGGGGCAGCGGACATGCCATGGGAGTGTAGCATTGTGGCGCACGGGCTTTACGCAGGGATGGTGACGCAGAGACGTTCCGGCTGCCGAAGCAAGGGCAGCCGGCATGCTGCCCTTGCTCAGAGCATCCCGCGTTTGACAGCAATCAGGTTGACGTCGGTGATCCCTGCCAGCACATAATCGCGGGCGCCGAACAAGCGGTAGAACGCTTCGATTTTCCCGCCGTGCTCACACTGGATGATGCTCGGCTGGAAAACCGTATCCATCGCGGCGATCAGGTCCGCATCAAGGCCTTCGACGTCGACGGAAAGAAAGTCCAGATCCGATCCGTAGCGGCGCATCAGCTCATTGATGTGCACGTTCTGCACGGTCAGCTTCTCGACAATCCCTTCCTCTCCACCAAACTCCGAGAACTTGGAAATGTGCTTGACCGACACGGACGATAACTCGTTTTTTTCGTGCACATAAAATTCGACCGTCTCATCGAAGGTATTGGTGACGGCGCAATTCAAGACCACGTCGTTCGGACGCACGCTCGCCAGCCGTTCGGCCAATGTCGGTATCGCCTCGACCAATACCCCTTTCGCCCCATAGTTCTTGCTGAAGAGGTAGGTGGCGCTGGTCTGGACAGGATGGTTGGCGCCAATCTCCATATAGCGCACCGACTCCATACCCCTGCCGGACCTGTGCATCATCGCGCGCAACAAGGCCTCGATCACCAAGTCCTCGTTGCACTGCGAATAGGTCTCCTGGATATTCGTGGCAATCGGCGCCGGCTCGATGGCAAGCCGCTCACATTCATGGGTAATAAACGAATTGTGCGTTGTATATTTCATCTTTATCGACTCCAAAAAATGTGAATCAGGCCAGCCCGGGTCCGTCGAACGACACCCGGAACAGGGCATGGCGGCGGCAGCATGATTATAGGCTGTCTGCGTCGATATGCCGATGGGATCGCATGCTTGCCGGCGACGATGCGTCACCGGCTTCCTCGCAGGCTTGAGGGCTAGTCTTGCCTCCGGTAGAATGCGCCCCTTGCCCATCTTTTCCCCGCGCCCATGCCGTTTCCCGGCACCTGTGCAGCGCGCTCTTACCGCATGACTTATCGCCCCCGCACCCTCAGTGTCGCTCCGATGATGGATTGGACCGACCGCCACTGCCGCGTCTTCCATCGCCAGATCACCAAATATACCTGGCTGTACACCGAGATGGTGACCACCGGCGCTCTGGTCTACGGCGACGTCGAGCGCCACCTGCGCTACGACGAGGTCGAGCATCCGATCGCCCTGCAGCTGGGCGGTAGCGAGCCGGCCGACCTGGCCAAAAGCGCGAAGCTGGGCCAGGAGTGGGGCTACGACGAAATCAACCTGAATTGCGGCTGCCCGTCGGAACGGGTGCAGAAGGGCGCGTTCGGCGCCTGCCTGATGAATGAGCCGCAACTGGTGGCCGATTGCGTCAAGGCGATGCGCGATGCGGTGACGATCGACGTGACCGTAAAACACCGCATCGGTATCGACAAGAACGAGGAATATGGCTTCGTGCGCGATTTCGTCGGTACGATTGCCGACGCCGGCTGCCGCACCTTCATCGTGCATGCCCGGAATGCCGTTCTGAAAGGGCTGTCGCCAAAGGAAAACCGCGAGATTCCGCCGCTGCGTTACGAAGTGGCGTACCAGCTCAAGCGCGAATTCCCGGAGCTGGAAATCCTGATCAACGGCGGCATCAAGACGAACGACGAGATCGCGCTGCACCTGCAGCACGTGGACGGCGTCATGTTGGGACGCGAGGCTTACCACAATCCCTGGGTGATGGCCGACTGGGATGCGCGCTTTTATGGCGACGATGCGCCCGCCACATCGCGCGCCGAGGTACTGGCGGCGATGGTGCCGTACATCGCCGACCAGCTGGCGCGCTATGGCCAATATGGCCTGAAGCTGAACAGTATCACGCGCCACATGCTGGGCCTGACCGCCGGTCTGCCGGGTGCACGTGCTTTCCGCCAGATGCTGTCGGACCCCAAGAAACTGGCGAGCGCCGATCCGCAGTTGCTGATCGAGGCGGCGGCCGGGATTCGCGACCTGTAAAACAAAAAAGCCATCGAGCAGCGGCGCCCTTGGGCGCCGCTTTGCGTTTACGGACGACGGATACCACTGGAGCGCAAGCGTTGCGCTTGTCCTATTTCATAAAAAGCAATATATCAAGCGTTAATTCATTTCCTTGTAGATATAGGTGATTATCTGTGGAAATGTTTGTGATGGGCGTAGCAAGAATTTGCTTGCGTTTTTCGCCAGATGTAGGAAATTTGCTACACGGAAATACACATTTGTGTAGACAGCTCAAGCCTCTGCTTGCCCTAGGGCAAGACCCAATCCATAATTTCGCTCAAGCAACGAAGATTTGCTGAAAAGCGTTCCCGTCCTGCGGACGTTTTCCAGATGCAGATTTTTTTCTGTTTCAAAGCTCAACTTTGATTTATCCTCACGGTAACAATTGCCGCAAGGGAAGTTGTTCTGGAGCAGGGGCACCATGCGGACACGACACCAGAAAATCTGATCAACAGAATAGGGTAGGCGAAATGAATTTATCGAACATGAAGGTCGGTATGCGCTTGGGACTGGGGTTCGCCCTGGTGCTGGTGTTGCTGGTGGCGGTGACGGTGGTGGGCGTGGTGCGCATGGCGCAGATTCAGGATCGCCTGGACCACGTGGTCAGCGTGAACAATGTATCGAGCCGCATGGTCATCGAGATGCGCAACAACGTGCAGGACCGCCTGGCTTCGCTGCGCGTGCTGACCCTGATGGCCGACCCTGCCGACATGGAGCCGGAACTCAAGAAGTTCAAGGAACAGACCGGCAAATACAACGAAGCGCAGACCAAGGTCAGCCAGATCTTCGCGACCGACGGCAGCGACGCCGAAAAGGCCTTGCTGGCCGAAGTCAAGCAGCATGAGGCCGCCGCCTTGCCGGCGATTGCCAAGGCTTCGGAGCTGTACCTGGCCAACGACGCCATGAACGCCACCCGCGTGATGGTGAAAGAAGTGCGCCCGGTCCAGAAAAAATGGACCGAAGCACTGGACAAACTGGTTCAACTCGAAGACAAGCAAAGCGCGCAGAGCCAGCAGGACGCCGCCGCCGCTTTCGTCAATGCCCGTAACTTCATGGTCATCATGCTGGTCGTCGCCGTCATCATGGGCGTGGCTGCTGCCTGGTTCATCACCCGCGGCCTGATCAAGCAACTGGGCGGCGAGCCCGACTACACCACCAAGATCGCCGGCAGCATCGCCCACGGCGACCTGGCCGTCGACATCGACACCAGCACCGCCGACAAAGGCAGCCTGCTGTCGGAAATGAGCGAAATGCGCAACAGCCTGGTCCGCATCGTCGGCCAGGTGCGCCGCGGCACCGAAACCATCGGCACCGCTTCGCGTGAAATTGCTGCCGGTAACATCGATCTGTCGTCGCGTACCGAACTGCAAGCCAGCTCGCTGGAAAAGACGGCCTCGGCCATGGAAACCCTGACCACCACCGTCAAGCAGAACGCCGAGCATGCTCGTGAAGCGAATCACCTGGCAGCCAGCGCGTCCGACGTGGCCCGCAAGGGCGGCGACGTGGTGTCGCAAGTGGTCGGCACCATGGGCGAGATCAATAGCTCGGCCAGCAAGATTGCCGACATCATCGGCGTCATCGACGGCATCGCTTTCCAGACCAACATCCTGGCGCTGAACGCGGCAGTCGAAGCGGCCCGTGCCGGCGAACAAGGCCGAGGCTTCGCGGTCGTGGCGTCGGAAGTGCGAAACCTGGCCCAGCGTTCGGCTGCGGCAGCGAAAGAAATCAAGACCCTGATCGGCGACTCCGTCGAGAAGGTCGAGCGCGGCAGCAAGCTGGTCGGCCAGGCCGGCGTGACGATGGACGAAGTGGTGGCGAGCGTGAAACGCGTGACCGACATCATGGGTGAGATCGCCAACGCCAGCGCCGAGCAGAGCGCCGGCATCGAGCAAGTGAACATGTCGATCATCGAGATGGACAGCATGACCCAGCAGAACGCGGCGCTGGTCGAAGAAGCGGCGGCCGCCGCGCAGAGCCTGCAAGACCAGGCTGGCGAACTGGCGCGCGTGGTCAGCATCTTCAAGCTGGTGGAAGGCGAAGACGGCGGCGCGCCAGCGGCACCGGTTGCAGCGACGGCTCCAATGGCCAAGCTGCCGGCGGTGCGCGCTCCGGCGCCACGTGCGGCACGTCCGGCACTGAAGAAGCCGGCGGCGGCACCAGCCCCTGCGGCGAGCGCCAAAGCGGCCAAGCCGAAGAAGGCGCCGGTTGCTGCTGGCAACGAC
>Ga0308160_10008317_pt1 | contig 10135 bp, 9 predicted proteins | sample PhyFR1_FD_201036 | JGI IMG/M metagenome (GOLD analysis project Ga0308160, IMG submission 201036) | Phyllosphere microbial communities from UC Gill Tract Community Farm, Albany, California, United States - DLSLF.R1 | ecosystem: Host-associated > Plants > Phyllosphere > Unclassified | place: USA...
TTTGACCGCAAATCCATCCATGACATCGGAACAACACATGTTTATTCTATTCCCCTCCATCTCGCACAACGAACCTCACGGATCCAATCTCTGACTCTCGTCGAAATCCGCCCTCACCTCAACCACCTCATTCGCCCTCATCAACAACTACCGCCCCAACCGGATCCCTATCCCTCGACTTCTTATCCTTCTTCACACTCCACTACCCGCACAACGACAACAGTATCCAAGCATGGGCAACCAAAGAAGCTCAATCTCGACTAGAACAATCAGGCGAATGGGAGAAGATTAGGTACAAGCCTAGTGGCAGTGAGGGGTCCGTTGGGGTATAATGGCCCATAGGCTTTCGTAATAGAAAGGCTCGGGAATTGGACTCGGCGGGACGGGGAGATGGAGGTTTGACACGCTCGGATAGAAAGGGTCAGAGAGAGAGGGAGGACTGGGCGTTGTATGTTGTTGACAAACCAAGCGAGAGATATGAGATCTCTACATTTTCTGGATCTGGGAACTAGGGTGCGAGAACCAGAAGGGATGGCTGCTAAACTCGAGATATAGGGGGCATATCATACTGGCCTGCATCTGGTCGGAAGGGAAAACAGTCTGAACATAAGACAGCGAAGGTGAAAACGGAGCCAGACTGCATTGTCCGCCGACGCATCCAACGTATAAGGAACTAGGAAACGGGCGAAACGTGAGAAAAATGAAGGTTAGGATCGCCATTGAAGAGGAGACGGACGAGTGGGGACCAAGGCCAAGAACGGAAGCGCCACGCATAGAAGCCTGCTGGTACTGCCGCTCGGCAAGCGTATCTCAAGCTCGCTCTAGTGACAACGGCTCTCGAACGCAGCTCCAAAAAAGAAATCTAAGTGTGTCAGACTTAGAGTGGGAGTGTGCAGAGGATGGGGCTACTCACCCTCTGAGGTATAGCTCAATATTGATGAGCCTCTGAGTCTCTCAGTCTGCGACCTCAGCGTAAAAAGCTCTTCACGGTTCACCTCCAATCAACCGATTGATCGTTCCAAACTGCTCCATCCTCGAGGCATTTACGTCAGCCGAAATACTAGTACGACATGATTTCGGGACCGCTCGAGTCGGACTCAGAAGAAACTAGGCCTCATGTCCAACGACCATGTGCGTACAAAGGCACATATCCCCCGAATCCTCTTGGCAAGTGCATTCTGAAGAGTCCGAGGGGTTCCTTTGTACGAGCATGATCGAGGTTGCTTGTCCAGGCGCGTTTCAGCTAGAGCCCCGAGGTTTCATATTGGTACGCGAGCGCGAGGAGGCTGCATATAAGGGATGGAACGGGTTGCATCTTCGATCTTATTCAAGAATTGATCTGGCTTTCATCATCTTCAAGACTGCGAGCCAGAATCGATTGGATCGATACTACTGTCGGAACAGATCCTTACGGGTGCATACTTTCTCACTCGAATCACAGACCTTCACGATGAGGCACACAATATCTTTCTCCGCTTTGCTGGCATTGACTGGTCTCTTGCCACTTCGTAAGTTCCTCATGAGCCATATTCGCCCAGATCACTATTGATCTCTGTCGTAACACCACCCTCGATAGTCTCCTCGGCCATGCCATTTGAGCTGAACTCCAGAGCGTCCGACCCTTCTTGCGTCTGGGGCGACGATACCATTTACTTGTACAACGAACAGGGGATGCCTAGCCCGGCGGATCTCGTCAGGGCAGATTGTAAGTCTCCGTCGACGAAGTGCGATTTAGCGCAGGCTCATAAAGGAGGGACCTGGTAATAGATGACGGTAGGCCTCTGGACTTGTCTTCATTGGCGGCCATGAGAGCGTAAGTCGGCGCTATGAGGCTGCTGGTGGTTACTGGTATATTGCAGCGCTGATCATCTGGCTTTGTCGTACTCCCTCAGTATCGTCGAGCTTGACGCCGAAAAGATCAAAACCTTGATTCAAGCGGAAGGTGGCGACAACGAGAACTGGTCCGATAGCTGCGCGCGATTTTACGCCGCTAAGAATGACTATCAATGGATTTCCTCCGGGGTCTGGTCGCCCGCCGTCTTTGGGTCCGATCCCGAGGTCCCCACAAGGAGGCTTGCGTTCATGGCCGTCGAGCTCTTGGACCGCAAATTTGACAATGCGAAACATAGTGCTTGGCCTGCTTTACTTCAATACGGGCTGTTAAGCAGGAAGCAAGGGACCGAAGCTATTGAGGGCGCCTTTCATCAATCTTCACCGTCTGATTGGCCGAATATCGATCCTGCTGGGTCTGTCCCGGTCTACAATCATGACAAGGCGCCCAACGAGAAGCTCCATTTCGTCATCGACCTCTTGTGGAAAGCATCTGGAGGGGAAGGTACGGCTAAGACGTCCAAAATCAAGATGGACGGCGACAAACCCGACTTCAATTGGGTCGACGAGATCATCAACAAGACGCGTAAGCAAAAGACCCCATGCTTGATCGCCATTGGCAAGGACAACCTCGGGCCTTTCGGATCGCACCCCGAGACTGTCTTCACCATTCAGTCCAGCGAGATGGGCTGGGTCGATGCTCGGGACTCGCAGGACCCTCCCGATGTCAAGCCGCTCCGACTAGGAACATCTGATATCGCCCGGTACGCCACGATGATCACCTGGTTCGAGCAGTAGATGCGACGGCCCTTGCAGCATATTCTCTCGATCAGTTCTCTTTTTCACCTTTCGATCCCTATCCTCCTTGTCACATCTTGATGGTGTTTGTATTCGCCATACGGTGGCAATTGGTCTGTTCTGTATGTTATGAGACATGACTTGTCAACCCTGAGCCGCTGCTCGTGGATTCGGTCGCATGTAGCTCCGCGCATGTCGCTCGATTTTCTTTTTCGGTGCCGTGTAAGCCAGACTCGGATTCATGACGCTGCAGAAATCCGTCCGGGAGCTCGCCTTGACCACCAAATTTTAGCACAACGAAACCATCAAGGGAACTCGGTGTCAAAGTTGACGACCATACTTTGAAAGGCGACGCGACACGCCTGGACAACGAGACTTGGCATGACTAGCCGGCGTCGTGATGCGCATGGTCTCGATGCAGTGGATGTCATCATCTCTATCAGAGGGGGTGAATGATACTACCCAAACAACATAATAACAAGATCAGAAGCGAAGCAAGAGGAGGTAATGCAATAACAGGAGGGGAAATGCGAATTCCCGAAGGAAATAAGAGGGGGGGGGGTTTATGACCTGAAAATGGAAACACAGCCCTTCCGTAAGCAAGACTTGTCTCGTATTCGACAGCAATATAAAAAATACTCACATCTTGTACTTGAGGCTGTCCTCGGATGGGTGTTGTCCGTCGACCTTGTAGTCGATGGCCAAGTCGAGATCTCGGGGGTTCCTGGCGTTGGCCTTGCACGAGAATACACCGGTGATCTTGTCTCCCTCCTGATATTTGCAGACGCGGTAGGATGGGTCAGTCAGGATTTCTTCTTTCCCTCAAACGTCATTAGTCGTTCTTTGACTCACGTTAACGGCAATGGTGTCCTGGGTGTACATAACGGTCTGCTTCCAATGCGTGTACTATCGAAAACATCCACAATAAGCTAAACCGAACCAATCCATGTCATCTGGTGAACCGTCACCACTCACCTTGGCGTGGGGTCCAGTGCTGAAAGAGATTCGCTTGTGACAAGCGTTGAAGTGGGTGTCGAACCAACCCAAGAAAGCGTGAACATAGTCCTGTCGGGTAGCCTCCAACTCGAAGGGAGCGGTGAAGTCGAGGTCCTCAATCTTGACAGTCTTCAAGTCGATGTCCTACGAAACCCGGTCAGACATTCATCGTCAGTCTCTCATATTGCAATCGAAAGTGGACGGAGCGCTCAAAAGCTTACCTTGATGAGACAAGGCTTCGTAACAACGCTCTTCAGCTCGACGCAGTCGACCAAAGGCTCTTTCAGTACGATAGGGAGCATAGGGCTGTAGTCGAAACCGTAAACGTCGTTCCAGACTAGTGTACACGACAAGAATGTCAGTCATCGCTTCGGCTGTCTCTCATGAAATCGACACGCGAACTCACATCCAATCTTCTCCTCCTTGTAGTCGGCATCCTCAATGGCAGCCAAGTACATCGTGCACTGGTCAGGGAACAACAGACCGTCCTTTTTCTACAGATTCGAAGAGCAAGTAGCAATGCGTCAGACCGGCTGGAATCCATATCGACTTTGAAAGAGTGTGTACTGACGAGGTATCGGTCTCGGGCGTATAATACCGAGTTGGTCATCGACTCGAAAATCAACAAGTATCCCATGAACTGTGGCATTGACCACGCAACGGGGTTAGCATAGGACAGGCCGGCGACATCTCTTTAGGATAACTATTGGCTTACCTCTGATACGATAATGTCGACCTCTTTTACGGGAAGCTCAATCTCCTCAATCTTTCCCTTGATCAAGGTGATCTCTAAACCAGGCACAAGCACGTGTGAGCCCCGACAGATCCTCACCGCCAAGCTCCGCTCAACGACTCACTGTCCTTGAATCCGTTCTTCTCCACAATCTTTTGGGCCTGGTCCAAGATGTTGCTCATATCTACACCAATGACCAGCTTGGCACCAGCCTTTGCGCAGAACATGGACAAGATTCCAGTTCCACAACCGACATCGAGGACGACCTTGTCCTTGAACAAGTGAGGGTTTTGGAGGATGGCATTTCGGTAGGAGAGGGTTCGGACGGTGTCTTTGAGCATTTCCTCGTGGATACCTAGTGATCAGAGATTGGGTTGTGGCATGAGCTATCGGGACTATTTTTAAATTTTCAGAGTTACATACCGAAGTGAGCGTAAGAGTCGGCGTAGCTGTATAATTGACCATCAGTCAGCGACTTGCATTGCATGTGGTGTAAACATTAACAGTGAACGTACTAGTCCTTGCTGGTCATGGCGGCGACCTCAAGACCGTCAGTGCCCTGGGTGGGGGGAGCCATGGCAGAAGCGGTGGAAGAGGTGGCAGGGGTGTCGACTTGCATGTGAGCCATTTTGTTGAGGTTTTCGAGAGTAAGTGATTAGAGTTGAGATCGATCGAGACGAGGAGGGGATATTTTGAGGTGTAGAGAGATCCGTCGAATGGTCGAATGGTGGTCGATATTCTATCCCAACTTGCGACCATACATACTCTGCCCATCCCCATGGCCAACGACTTGCTCCGGTGCTCGGTGTCGCATACGGTTTGCTCGGTTTCGAAATTGTTGAACGCGAGTTTTTATTTTGATAAAGATTAGCATGCGGCCATTGATGAATGACGTAATGTCACGACAAGTGACGTGTCCACTTTCCTCCCTACTCAATAAATAAAGTCTAACCGATCTCCTCGACCGAGGTGCTCGAGAGGTTCGACGTATGCGAGCTTGAAACGGTTGCAATGAACTAGTTACAAGCCGAGCATTTGGAAGCTCAGTCCTGATGTTCTCAGCCTCACTCATCATTTGCATTTGACGATTACTTCAATAGTCATGTCGGACGAGGAGGAGCTGCTCAATAACGCCGCCGTTACCGCTGAATCTCCCATTAGTAAAGCGATGGCTGCTCACCTCGATTCGCTCATGGAGGGGGACGAGGCTGATGATTTCGACCTACCCGAACACATCGCTTTCGACCTCGGCCCTGAAGCAGATGTAGAAGCCGAGGATACACAGATGTACGAGAAAGAGACGAACGATCAGGCTGAGGTGGAGACGACAGCGCCTGTATTCCAACCCATCGATATCCCTATCTCATTCAGTACAAAAGGCGGAGGCGCATGGGACGACCGAGAACTCGTCTCCGCGTTCGACGCAGCAAAGGAAGAGTTCCACCTGCACAATCCAGGACCAGGAAGCTGGTTAGACAAGACCACAGCAGCATTAGCTATGGGGAAACCACTCGTCGGCGCTCAATACGGGGAAAGCAAGTGAGTGACTTCACCCCTCCTTCTAGCATCTACCCTCTGGATCTCTTTGTCGTTAACACGTCATTGACCTTAGCTTGATCATGACTAGATGGTATGCGTCTTATGACCCTGCAGAAGATCCTGCTCTACCATCCCATCATCTCGCTGCATCTACTTCGACAAGCGCCAATGGGAACGCACAGAAAGAAGGATCCAAGAGCAAGGCGGCAAAGAAGAGGAAGAGAAATGCCGAGGCGGCTAATGCCAATCGACGTTAGTGAGGATAGGATTCAAACCCCTCAGTCATGAAAGCTAATCATGCAATTTGATCGTGTCTGTAACAGCTGGTCTGAGCAACGGATTCTCGAATCAAGGCAAAAAAGTCCGAATCGACGCTCCCAACCCTTACATCGATACAAACCCCTTCATCCGATCCACACCGGGATCCCCAGCATTCTCTCCTGCATCTCCGCCATACTATACCACCTCTCCTCCAGCTCCGACATATGGACCCGTCTCCCCAACCTACACCCCTGGCTCTCCTACTTTCGCTCCCGGATCACCGGCCTACACGCCAGGATCGCCTGGATTCACCTCCGAAGGGCAAGCAAAACGAGCCGACCCGACTCGATCGGTGCAGGGTGTTGAGAGAGTCATGATGGGTCCTGATATACCTGATCAGCAGAGAGGAAGACGGCTTCCCAATTACGCCGCGCTAGCATCTCCTTCACCACCACGGAGCAAACAACCTTCCATTGCGACACATAACGGTTCTCGACCTTCTGGTCCGAATCTCAATCCAGCTCAGCAGAGAGGACGACAGGATCCGACGTATGAAGCATCAACGTCTGGGGTTTACCCGTCAATGGGTTTGTCCGGGTTCACTTCGACTACCGAGATGAATAGGGAGGTGGCCATGTCTCGAGCTGTCAATGCTCAATGGTGGGCGGGTTATTGGTTTGCTATGAGTGAGGTGAGCCCTAGGTCCGCATGAGCTACCTGGGTGAGAAAATGTAGCTGATATTTGCTCTCGTTGTGCCATCCCAGGTCTTGCCACCCGCCGAGGAGTAGGGAAATCGGCTAAGATGGCTGCTGAAGAAAACGCCTTGGAGACTGGGTAGCGAATGATGATATTATGATCCTGTACAACGAGATGACCCAACGAGTATACAACGCCCCTTTTACGCATAGATGCGATATGCCATTACTTGAAGTCCAGCTGAGTTAGAAAGTGGTTTCGCATTCAGCGAGTCTCATTGAGGCGGGTGCGACATGCGTATCTTACCCGAATAAGAAAGAGAAGAATATTACTGAGAATATGCACCGAGGTCCAGCCTACAGCAGGAAGACGCGGTCAGGACCGGTGATCACGCGAAGCCTAATCTCAGGCTTACCGCATGCAACGGCTATCATACAAACATATCGCGTTAGCTTGGGGAATGCCAGTCCACATCGCTGTGCCAATCAACTCACTCAATTCCGGATATTCTCGCATCTCATGCAGTCCCACTTCAGTCTACGAGTATATGCTTCAGCCGCGATGACAGCCAAGACGGGCGCGGTGTGATGACCACTTACTACATCCACCTTTGATATGAATTTCATCAACCGTCGTGTGACGTACGAGGTTAGCAACTCGATAGCCTGGCGAACGTGCACGATTAGTGGTCAGCGTCTATCATGTTCGCAAATCACCGGAATACATACCCAGATCGCAACCGTAGCTAAAAAGGTAAGCTGAAACGTATAAGGATCCTTCGAGTAATTAAAGGCGAAAAAGGGGTAAATCCCTGTTGGACGACGATAGTTTGAGCCCCAATCCCACGCGATTGCGAAAGCTCAACAGGCATGCTCACGAGAATTTGTGCCGAAATGCAAAATTGACAGCCAGCCTATTAAGAGCACGTCAACATTCCGTCTTCGTACTTCCCTCTTCCCAACCAAACTCGCCTAAGAACCCCAAAATGGTGACGTTTTGAGCGACGCCCCTCACGTAGAACGTGATCGCTTGGGCATCAAGATGTTCTTCGTACGTCTTTCCGTATCCGATCAGGACCTGCAGCAGCCTATGCCATGTCTTGGTCACCTGAATAGGTTGCAGTGTGATTACTGAAAGCGATGAAACGAGCTGAATGAGAGCGAATTGCTGGGGTGACCGGAGTCGAGCGAACTGTCGAGGTCAAGAGGTGAAGAGGCTAGTCAGATGCAGACCGCAACTGAATACGTCTGACTGAATATCACTACTCACTAGGTTGCGATAGAATGTGAACAAGACGACTTGGAAAAAGTACTGCAACACGACATGGAACCGAAGGATCGTCAGATCTAACGGCGTATGTCAAGATCACGGCTCATTCTCGCCTTGTATAAGAACAGCAAAGCTCTCGATCGGATATGCGTTGAGATGATCCAGACCGACAGCCCATTCAAAAGCGTGACCGCTGACATCGAAGGCAAGCTGCTATGAGCTGCAGCTCTTTCTGGTGTAGGGTGAACAGGCGAGGTCTTACTGGCTATCCAGCTCCAAACCCAAATAGTGGCATCGATCGATGTATGCGGAAGCGTCTTTAGGTATAAGCTCGCAAAAGCTGACCCGGGGGAGCATTTCGTTAGGTAATATCCATTTCGTGTTCATTCCTGCTACTCACCTTGTCCAACTATCAGGGAAAATGACGCGATTCCGAGCACGGTCATGAACCACAAGAATCGCTCCCAAGAAGCTGGAATCCTTCTCGCTGCTTCCCTCTCCAAGAACCTGCCGTAGCGTTCGGTTACAAATGAGTTCAGTCTACTGATATTTCGAGTCTAGCAGTACAGAATTGGGCGCGGCACTTACGCCTTTTGCAACTCCGTCAAGCTGTGTCGAAATGTATGTCGTTTATCTCGTTTCAATTTCGAGAAGCAAACCAGGGCTGGCATGAGCATGGTCAAGAATGTCAAGGCGATCCAAAACGCTACAATCGCGCGAAGCGTAACATTAAGCTCCTGCCTGTGTAACGCATCTGCGTGCTTGATGTTACTCACTTTTGCGCTCCCAATCGACCTCGTCATCTTCGCCAGATCCTCCAGCACCACCTTCATCCCACCTTGCCCTTCTTCTCCCAATCCCAAAGATGTCGGCCCAATGACAGCCGAATCCTACTGCCAAACTCGTCGCCCAGAAAAAGACGTAACATGTGAGTCCGCCTAGAGATCGGGGCCACCAATTGAGGCGGTAGAGGTCGAATAATTTGGTGATGAACAGGAGGGCGGCTGATAGGTAGATACCTTTTGAGTTGGCGAGGTTAGAAGCACTGGATAAGCAGGCGCGCAAGAAGAAGGTGCCGAAAGGACTGAGACTGACCATAGTAGAAGAACAAGAAAAAGGCGAAAGACGGTTCGATGATTTTTATCCCCTCTCCTGCGTCCCCTCGACCTATCCCTCCACCTACCCCGCCGTTCCCTTCATCATGAGTCCTCGTTGGAAAAGGGACGGCGACCCAGACCCAAACAAAGAGGCAAGGAGCGACGACGAGGACAAAGTTCCGTTTCGCCCATGTTGATAACCAGTTCTCGACTTGAGGTTTCGGAGGGAGGAGGAAGAGGTCGATGAACCGAGATCGGAGAGATTTGCGTCGTTCCCCATGCTTTGGTTCGGATGTGAGGACTTTACGAGCTTGGACGAGGTCTTGCTCCTGATCATCTTCCAGCCCGTCTACATGTCGATTTGGCGTTGCTTTCCCTCTTGGCTTCCGCTTTTGAGCGGTCGGAGTGATGTTCCTCGGATTAGGTGCTCGGAAGGGCGACAACGGTTGTCTAGACGATCTGGACTTGAAGCTCGCACGAGATTTGATTGACCGATTTTTATCAGGCGTCGTCGGATTCTCTGTTCCAAGATGTGCGTATTTAGTATCGATATCAGACCCAGGTCGTACGATCCGTCTGATCAGACATAGGGGTAGCTCACCGTCCCATTCCCGATATTGTCTCCTCTCACTCCCTTTACTCAACGGAGTGAACATGAATGTAAGCAGGGCTTATGACCAAAGTAAGCGCATAGGGTATTATATCAATAGGACCAGCTGCTATCAGACCCTAATGGTTACACTTCAAGCTGTTAGATCATATGCGAGTACTGCAACCAACTTCGGTCGACACTTGTGCACTTGATCAGGGCATCATCAAGGGCTTGTAGGGTCCGGAAGCAATTTACTACCGGATCGGGAGCAATACGGAATCAGACTGTCTCTGGCGGAGATTGATAAGACGAAGATCGAAAGC
>Ga0308160_10008318_pt1 | contig 10134 bp, 9 predicted proteins | sample PhyFR1_FD_201036 | JGI IMG/M metagenome (GOLD analysis project Ga0308160, IMG submission 201036) | Phyllosphere microbial communities from UC Gill Tract Community Farm, Albany, California, United States - DLSLF.R1 | ecosystem: Host-associated > Plants > Phyllosphere > Unclassified | place: USA...
CGCATAGTCCAAGGACGCCCGAGACATCTTCTGAAGTCTCGATGAGGGTATTGTTCTTGAGGACTGACGAGACGACAGCTTGACCAATTGCCATTCTTGTCGAGTAAGGTTGGGATGATAGGAGGGGTGTGTATGATGGGATGGCTAGAAGGGTGAGGACTGATACGTAGGATGTGATTGGTGCTACTAGTAGTGCGAGGAGATTGGCTGTGGTTTGGGGCGAATGTAGATCGGGGCTGGACGTTAGTATATTCATCGACTTTCGGGAGATGACTTACTTTTGGGCGGATTCCAGGACCTTGGCTTGGGCAAAGGACAAGATTTGGTCCACGTACTCCAATCTATCCGGGTAGCACGACAGAGAAAGGTTGATGAGAGAGACGCAAAGAGCAGTGACATCTTGTATCGTCAAATCGGGTCGAGCCTATCCGTCAGCCTGAGACATTATCGCGAGCACGCAGACACACCTTGATCAACTGAACGACCTGTTCCCAAAACACCTCAAACAACTTGACATCCTCTGGAATACCCCTAAACTTCTTGGACCCTTCTTTGATTTCTAGCTTTGCCTCCAATTCCTGGGTCACGTTGTCCACCCCATTGGTCTCTTTGGTATCCCCATTCTCCTCCTCCTTAACCGGACTCGAGCTACTGCCCGTTTCTTCTTCCTTGACCTCTGGCTTTACGCCACCCCATGCAGCAGCTTCGGCAGGTTGCTCGATCTGAGGTTGAGGTGATTTCTCCCCTTCACTAACTCCTTTGCCCTTTCCCCTGGCTCCTTTGACCTTTTCAGCAAGCCTCTTTGCAGCTTCCTCTTCCCCTTTTCGTTTCTCCTCCGGATCCTCATTCTCTGCTTCCCGAGCCGCGAATGAAGCAAGACGATCGATGAGGGCAATGACGATATTCTTGATATTGACCCTGGGGTGTAGGTTGGCACATGCACCCAAGAATTGTCCAAGAGTGTGAAGGTGGAAGTCGTCGGTAAATACCTGAATGACAACTTCCATGAGGTAGTCTTGCGCAATGACATCTTTACAGTTGACGACTTGTTCCAAGACGGATGGTAGGATTGTGCGGCGGTACATCTCGAGGTCGACGCCGTCCATCTGCGACAATCGGACCAGATTGGTACCAACCAGAATCCTTAGATCTCGACGTTCAAATTCCCGCTTCTCCCTCTCTCGTGAGTGACCTTGATGTTGGAGTCGGACCCAAAGCTTGTTCATCTCGATAAAGTTGGTGAGGACGAATCCGATCGAGTCTTGCAAGTTTCCGCCAATCCTGCTTGTCAGCAGGTGTCCTTTTGGGCGCGCAGAAGACTTGCCCATCACTCATTCCCATCGGTAGACAATCTCTAGTCTGGCCACTGAGGTAATGTCGCAAGAACAGACCTCGGGTGGGATGCTGAACACCTCGAGACATCTCTAGCATATCCTTCATGATCTCCTTCACCGGAGCATCGGGCACAGCCATGTAGACGGAGCCGACGGTGATCATGAGGTATAGACGCGGAACGATATTGCCCGCATACCTGAATATCAGCGTAGATCTAGATTGCGCTGGAGTCACCACGCGCCCACACTTCAGCACGAGACTCACTGAACAAGCTCGTAAAGATCCGCCAAATGTTGTTTTCCCTCTGCATGTGCTTCCGCCAAATACCCACTCAAATGTCTCAAACTATCAAATACAGCCATGTAAAGCTCGTAGTATTGTTTAGGTCCCAAGCTTGATGTCCTGAGCTCGGCTAGCATAGATGAAGCTGCTTTGAGTGATTCCATGATTTGTTCTTGATCAAGATGACGCCTGAGCGAGGTGGCGTGCATCTTGACCGTTTGTAGGACGTCAGCTAGGACTTTTGGGTCGTCCATGCTGGATGATTGTGGTTGTATTGGTGGTGGTAGGTGTATAGAGTGGGTGTATAGTAGGTGGGTGTAGCACAAAGACGTCACGCCTAGATACGGTCCGGTCGCAGCGGAATCAATTCACAGCCTCACTCTGACTTCGGGTACCCGACATGCATACTGTACGGTCTCAATCATCAAGCCTTTGAGCATATCGCTCGCGCAATGACAGGTAGACGACACTTGTCATCGTTGCAGCTAGATCAACGCACCAGCTGAATACCTGCGACTCTAGATATTTAGCAGTCTTCACCCGGGATCGGACCAACGGTCAACGGAGCTTCTATTCAGCATCGGATAAGCCGCGCAGTCGACACAAAGGAGCATCATCAAGCATCATTGAGGGAAGCAACTGATCGCAACGTGCTCTCCCCTTCACAATCAACATCGACAACATGGTCAGCCGTTCTCTCATACTACCCGTACTCACGCTTTGCTGCGTACAGGGCGTTGGGAACTCGCTAAGTACCCACATCTTCCCTTTCATTGCAGCTTGTGAGTGATGCTCGGGAAAGTAAAGCTCACTGACAGATCTGTTGTCAATTGGGGTCAAGCCTTCCCAGGTCTCGACCTACTCTGGCTTGGCCGAAAGCCTGATATCATTGGTGCAGCTGATCACCCTACCTATCGTCCGTGAATTATAATATTACTAATTCTATCCCTTGGCTGATGTAATAGCATATATGGGCGGTCAAACGGTTCTCGCATAAAGCATGCTTGGTGGTCAGCCTGCTGGCGACCGGATGCCTGGCTGGATCATTTGGGCTATGCACCCAACCCTGGCAGATCCTTCTACTTCGCGCTCTCACAGGAGCTATCAACCTTGGAAGCTTTGTCGGAAATATTGTCCTGGGCGAAATCGTGGATGAGCAGTCCAAGGCGCAAGGTGAGGTGCCCAAGTAGTGGTATGGCGAGGACTGACAGGTCTAGCATTCTCCTGGTTCTCTGCTGGAAATTTCTTTGGAGCTATGGGAGGAGCGGCTATCAGCGGTTACCTCGCCGAGCCACAAGGCAGGGTTCCAATCTTTGGCAGCATTCACTTTTTTCAAGTCAAGCCATATACTTTACCTGGAATGACACTTTTGTTGGCGGCTTTGATTTCTGCCTTAGGCGTCATCGTGTACTTACCTGAAGTAAGTCATTCAGCACATATGTCGCTGAACCCAGACCAACAAGGCACTCGGCGTCTCCCTCAATGACCCGTGGCAAGAATCAATCCCGGAAGGCCAGCAAATGACGTATAGGGCTCTGTTCAAGAACCCAGCTTTCCGACATATTGCAGCCGTCAACGTAGGTACGTTATGAAAGTAAAACTGCCGGCTGAAGAAAAGTCGTCAAGGTATGCTTCTTTGGATCACTATCCCTAATGGTGCGTTAGCAACCAAACGTTGAGATTGACTGTACTTATTTCAGTCGACCGCTGGAAAGCTGCCTGCGGCCATCGGAGGTCTGGGTCTATCGGTTGGTTTCCATGGCAGATTGCGCTAAGATCAAGTCGCCCAGATCGGACTTGTCTTGTTCATCACTCAGCTACTCACGGCCACCAATTTGGTCCTGATCTTTGGCAAAGTAGCCAAGCAGATGCCCCTCCGCCGCATCGCATCCCTCAGCTCCATCGGCTGGCTTATAATCGCCGTCTTCTTTCCCGTTGCGAATACCTCATACTACACGCTTGGGCATATCCCGGTACCATTTTACGGTTTATGGTTGATCGGGAACGTTCTAGGAATGATGTGGTGGCCGTAAGTCATTGCGGAGCATGTGCAGGCTGACCTGTAGCTGCTCACACTTGCTTCCGCTGGCTTTGTATCCAGAAGTTGGAGACCGGGCAAAGGCGACGGGCGTGATCAGGCAGACCTCCAACCTCGCGAGCGCTTTTGGAGCAGCGACTTATGGGTGTGTTCACCATTATCCACCATTATCAGGAAACGGGAATGTTAACGAATGCTCACGCTCACAGGCATATTTTCGGAATCTCATCAAGCTACCAGACAGGCTCGACCGGCCGAAGCGCAATCTGGGTGTGGGCATCGAGTTTTGCATGCTTGGCTATATTGGTGGCCTCGAGAAATCCTGAAGCGATTCCGAGGCCTAGCGCCGAGGACCAAGCTGAAGAGGAAACTGCTTTACTTTCAGATCCTGCTAGTTAGCACCATTTGTGTACTTGGCAAAGATTTCAAGTGATGCAACCGGTGACTTGACGCTTCTGTTTCCAAGCAATCAGTAACAATCGCATAAGACCGCTGGATATCGTACATGACGTTGAGGTCAGTATATTCCGTGGCCCATCCCAACAGATTCTGACATGCAGCAATCTGTGATACTCAACATTACGTAAGTGGTTCTCTCAGCCCGATCCAAAGCCCACGTGTAGAATACTTCCGTTGCGCCAGGTAGCGTCGCGTCTGAACGCGAAACGGAGAGAAGAGAAAGCAGCCCCTCCTAAACAACAGTCACTACCTATTCACTCTCTTATACTCTTTTACATTCCCTTCTCTCTTTTCGACCCTCTCTTCTCCCTTTTTAACGAACAACAGACAACAGTCAGTAATCCCTCATGATGCAGCTTGAGTACCAGCTGACAGATGTTTTTCCAACCTACCAAAAATCACCTTGCCCCATTTTCAACTCCTTTGCGTCATGTCCGTGCTATACACACTCGTCGACCCTTTTCGCTTCCTTCCCTTGGCCCTTGCTGCGACATAAACACGACGACCTGCTCACTCTATCAATGCACTGGCCATAATCCTCTCTCGACCCTACCCTGCTTGACCTTCCTTCACCTGCTTTCACGATCACCCAACACCGATCAACACACCGATCATCTACTACTCCCTCTCTACAACCTGTCATGTCGCGAACAGTGCGTGAGATCGTTCATCTTCAGACTGGGCAGTGTGGAAACCAAATTGGTGCCAAGTTCTGGTACGCTTCACCTTTCGCACATATGGGCGTTGGAGCTGATCAAAAGGGAGGTCGTTTCTGAGGAACATGGTATCCAGGCGGATGGTACCTACAAGGGTACCTCTGATTTGCAATTGGAGCGAATCAACGTCTACTACAACGAGGCTTCTGCCAACAAGTACGTGCCCCGAGCCGTCCTTGTCGACTTGGAACCCGGAACCATGGACTCTATCCGAGGTGGACCTCTAGGAAACCTCTTCCGACCTGATAACTTGTAAGCTATTCGCATCGCGTTATAAGACTAGCTGACAAGTAGCGTCTTTGGTCAGAGCGGTGCTGGTAACAACTGGGCCAAGGGACATTACACTGAAGGAGCCGAGCTTGTCGACTCTGTCCTCGATGTCGTCCGACGAGAGGCCGAGGCTACCGACTGCCTTCAGGGTTTCCAAATCACCCACTCTCTCGGTGGTGGTACCGGTGCTGGTATGGGTACACTTTTGATCTCGAAGATCAGGGAGGAGTACCCCGACCGAATGATGTGTACCTTCTCCGTCATCCCCTCCCCCAAGGTCAGCTACGTGACTCTGGCATGAGAACATCAAGCTGACTCGCAGGTCTCTGACACTGTCGTCGAGCCATACAACGCCACCCTCTCTGTCCACCAGCTTGTCGAGAACTCTGACGAGACCTTCTGTATCGATAACGAGGCCCTTTACGACATTTGTTTCCGAACCTTGAAGCTCAACGCCCCCACCTATGGTGACTTGAACCACTTGGTCTCTCTCGTCATGTCGGGTATCACCACTTGTCTCCGATTCCCCGGTCAGCTCAACTCTGATCTACGAAAATTGGCCGTCAACATGGTTCCCTTCCCTCGACTCCATTTCTTCATGGTCGGTTTCGCTCCATTGACTGCCCGAGGTTCCGCCTCTTACCGAGCCGTCACCGTCCCCGAGCTCACTCAGCAAATGTTTGACGCCAAGAACATGATGGCCGCCTCTGATCCTCGACAGGGTGTAAGTTGGCAAATATTTCACTTGACACCAGCTGACGTATAGCGATACCTCACTGTCGCTTGCTACTTCCGAGGAAAGGTCTCGATGAAGGAGATCGAGGAGCAGATCCAGACTGTCCAGAGCAAGAACTCTGCCTACTTCGTCGAATGGATCCCCGGAAACATCTCTGCCGCTCAATGGTGAGTACCTTACTGGACAAGGGAAGCCTGCTGATGAATAGTGACATTGCTCCCCGAGGACTCAAGATGGCTTCCACCTTCATCTGCAACTCTACTTCGTATGTCTCCTGCCGAACACTCTCAGCCGCACTAATACTTTATAGCATCCAATCCCTCTTCAAACGTATTGGAGATCAATTCTCTGCCATGTACCGACGAAAGGCTTTCGTCCATTGGTACACCGGAGAAGGTATGGATGAGCTCGAATTCGTGAGTGATTTCGTCACATATACTTGTCCTGATATTGATGATGCAGTCTGAGGCCGAGTCCAACTTGCAAGATTTGGTTTCCGAGTATTTGCAGTACCAGGAGGCCGGTGCCGACGAGATCTACGACGACGAGGGACAAGAGATGCCCCTCGAGGAAGAGGAGGAGGCTTAATCGCCTCTTTCAAAACCAGGCGACCTCCACACTCGCCTCCCCTCGTCCCGCATGTTGATGTTGCTCCCCATTCTTCCTGTTCCGAAATCAAAACGACCAAATTTAAACGAACCGAGACGAAAACTACACATACATTCCTTTTTCATAGATTTTCATTTCATACTTGTTTCCTGCCCTTTTGGCTCGTTTTGGTTTCTTCTTCCCCCAATCCCTCCTTTCCTAATTTTCTAATCGCCTCACCCGGAATTGTATTCCGATGTCTCGTGATGAGACGGTGTGCTGCGTTCTATCCTCCTCTTTATATTGGTATACAGATCCGCATGTATCGCGTTGACCTGTGCTAAGTTGGATATGGTGCTTTGGCATAGATATCCGTCAACGACACTGATATGGCATTTGCATAGATTGTCCACTAGGAGCAAATATCGACGGCTATATACAGAGATACGTAAAGAAGCAAGATATCAACACGAAAGATGACATATACACAATGGACCCAAATCACCAACCTGCAGGTTGAGAAGCCGCTTTTTTCCTCTCCATTCCGCCACTTGCAAATCGCCCTTTCAAGATTGAAGGAGGAGCCTGCGCCCTCTCGACAGAACTATCACTACTACTTCCAGAATCATCATCACTGTCATCCCCATTCCCATTCCCACTTGTAGACTGAACGGATTTGCCTTGACGCGAAGCGACGGGAGTGGTAGGTCCACTGGCATTACCATTATTGCCATTACCGAACATGTTTGCCCATGATTTACGTAGGAACTCTTTAGGTAGAGAGGATAATGATGGATAGATTGGAGTTGTCGATGTTTGAGATGAAGGCGGTAAGTTACGAGGTTTAGGAGGCTGAATATCGGGTATGGAAGCTAGGTCATCTTCGACCTCTTTATCGTTATCGTTCTCATTTTCGTCGTCGGACGAATCGCTAGCTCGAGATTCGGCGTCATTTTCGTTCATCTCCACATCGCCGTCGACGTCTACTTGGCTGGCGACTGGCGTTTGGGTGGGCGAGGGCTGGGTATCGCCAGGTAGTGTTTGGGAGGTAAATGACATATCTTGGTCTTCTTGTTCTTGGTCTTGTTCTTGTTCTCGTTCTTCGATAATCGGGGAAGTCGCCAAGCTTTTATGTCCGTTGACTTTGTTGTTTTTCATATTTCTACCTCGTACCGGGGCGGACGAAGAAGGCTGAGCAGAAGACGGCTCACCCTGACTCAAGCTCTCGGTCTGAGTTTGGCTGGTAGACAGGGTTTCGGGGTAGGGGTTGTAGAATTGAGTGGCTGGGAGTTGAGATCCCTGAGTCATGAATAATGGACTTGGGGATGTTCGCGTCGACCTCCGGACGGGAGTTGGTTGGGTATGACGATCGATTGCAGCGGTGGGTTGACTTTGCGTTTGAGGAAGCGATTGAGAGGACTCTCCGAGTGGGAAGGACGATTCTGGTTGATCGGGCTGTCGAGATCTTGTCGATCGAGTTCGTCGTGGAGTAACCTATTCATCAGTATTCTGTCAAGGTTTATGAAGGCGACGACGTACCTGTTTTGGCGTCTCTACATCCGCTTCCTCGACCCTCGGAAGATTATTGGAGGCTAGACGAGCTTTAGGTGTAGAGGGTGACGCTGAGGCCATCGACCTCGACATTGATCGGCTAGCTCTGGAAGACGGAGGAGGAGTTCTCTCCTGGACTTCTCTCGAAACTGATCGTAGTCTTGCAGGAAGATCCGGTGGCGGAACGGACGTTCTTGATGATCGCCTCAGTGGCTGGGAAGCCGGTACGGGTGCTTCCTGCGATGCGGCAATTGCGCTAGATCGCCTTGTTCTGCGAGCTTGCGATAATGATTGTGTGGCGACTGGTATATGGGCTATTGTATTTTCGCTTTCCTCGGCATGGCCAGAGGTACTACCGTCCTCTTCATCCGCAATGCCTTGTTGAACAGCTTCTAGACCGGCAGAATCGTCCAGGTCGGGACTACTAGCTGCAGTCCCGTCTATATCTCTGAAACTCCTCGACATTTGCCCTGACGATTTGATATTCTCATCCTGGGAAGCGATATCCACTTCGCTCTCGGCATCGGGATCCTCCGGCCGCGCAACAGTCGAGGGAGTTCCCTCATCACCTTCTTCGTCGTCAGCTGCGGGTGTAGCGATATCGGCAGTCGCCGATGTGGAAGCGGATGCAACAGGATCCTCGATTGATTCGGGTTCGGAAGCTGCGCTAGGTGACGGTGATCGGACCGGTTGAGCAGAAGAAGCGATAACAGGTGGAGCTTGTGATCGATAGGGGGCGGTGGTGGTGCTGTCGATAGAAGATCGTCGACTGGCATCATCCCCGAAATCGCCGATAGAGCTATCGGACCCTGCTCTAGCTCGAGCGACAGGCGTAGGTGGCGTGACTCCCTCTTCTTCCTCGTCATCGTTGCCGTTGTCGTCTATCACCGAGTCCAGATCAAATGTGACGGGTTGCATTTTCGCCGCTGACAATCTTGCCTTTTTCTTTTCTCGCTCCGACAGGTCCCTAGTCAAGGAGAATCGCATAGCATCCGATGGATTTGACGGCATGGCGACCCTCGAAGTGGCTGATCCAGAGTTGGAAGAAGCATCACTATCGCTCGAATTGGCGCTAGTAGTCGAGACAACCGATGAAGTATCGGATTCCGACCCTCCATCTTCTCCCTCGTCAGCACCATTGTCGCTTTCGCTCTGGTCGTCTTCGTCCGAACTCGAATCGTCAGATGGCTCGGTCTCGATGATCGCGTCTGATACACTCAATGCGGATGTTGATCCAGGTCGACGACCTTGACGCATAGCCCTGAGGTGGATTGGCGGGAAGTTGTACGTATCAGGAACGTTACTGGGGCTTTCGAGTGCACTCTCTGGTGGAGTCTGAGCCATTTTCGAGGATGTCGAGGCCGTCCTGTCGGGAAGTTGAGTGGTGGTCGCCTCGGGGCTTTTACTCGACTCCGAGGCTGTAGCCGGAAGCGGACTAGCGATAGATTCGTCACCTTTGCGCTTCGGAGCCTTCTTCGTCGAATCGGCATTAAGATCCACAGTCTGCCCATCCTTACTACCCATAAGTTTGACAGGCGACCTAGGCTTGAACCCGTCTTTCTTGACGACACCCTGTACTTTCCCAGCGATATTCTCCAGCCTCTCGACCCATTCTTGAATCGCTTCGATTGATTGATCGAAATGAGATCCATCCTCTTCAGAGTCCAATGACTCGTTCTGATCCTGACGAGCAGAGAGTAGGTATCGGAGACTATCGGCTCCGGCTTTGACTTCTGGACAATCTTTTTGGTAATGCCATGGTGTCCTCAGGCAAATTACGCATGGTACTTGGGGTTTACGGCCTTTTGTCGCTCGGCTTGTAGAAGAGGTGGTCGTTGTCGTCTTTTGTGGTTGGGTGATTTCGGACTCGACTTCGACTACAGTCTCGGGTACCAGTACATCGTCGTCCTGCTCTGCCGCTGGAATCTCGGCCATAGATGTGTCCTCTTCGGAATGCACTGGAGCCGGAGTGGTGATCTCGGCGATAGGAGAGACCTCTCTTGCCTGAGACGCAGAAACCCCAGCGGTAGATCTGACGTCGGGCGTCGCATCGTCCATCTCGACATCGACATTGTCGTGAAGTGAAATATGATCTGCCGGGTTTGTCGCCTCATTCGGAGACAAAGATACCTCTTCTGTGGAACCTGAAGGCTCAGCTG
>Ga0308160_10008319_pt1 | contig 10134 bp, 7 predicted proteins | sample PhyFR1_FD_201036 | JGI IMG/M metagenome (GOLD analysis project Ga0308160, IMG submission 201036) | Phyllosphere microbial communities from UC Gill Tract Community Farm, Albany, California, United States - DLSLF.R1 | ecosystem: Host-associated > Plants > Phyllosphere > Unclassified | place: USA...
GAAGCCGGGCACGATCAGCCAGTTGGCGCGCTGGCGGTTGAACAGGATGGCAGCAATCACGGTGAAGGTCGGCCACAAGTAGTTGACCATGCCGACCTCGATGGCTTGCTGCGCCGTGTTGGCGTAGCCGATCGACAGCGCCAGGCAGAGCTCATAGCTCACGAACAGCAGGCTGCCCCAGACCAGGTAGCGGCGCGGGAATGCGCTCAGCTTCACGTGCCCGACCGACAGCAGCAGGAAGACCGAGGCCAGGCTGTACATCATGGCCGCGCCGTCGGTGGGGCCGAGGTGGTCGCTGACGCTGCGGATCAGGCCGACGATGGCGCTCCACAGCAGCACCGCCACCAGCCCGATCAGGGTTGCCTTGTTCGTGTTTTTCATGGTTCTGTCTTCTTTACTTATGCTGCCGCGTCGATCCAGATGGTCTTGATCTCGGTGTACTGGTCGTGCGCCCATTGCGACTTGTCGCGCCCGCCGAAACCGGACTCCTTGTAGCCGCCGAAGGGCGTGCTGATGTCGCCTTCGCCAAAGCAGTTCACCGTCACCACGCCGGCGCGGATCGCGCGCGACACCTTGATGGCGCTGCGCAGGTCGTCGGTGTAGACCGAAGCTGCGAGACCATACACGGAGTCGTTGGCCAGGGCAATCGCTTCGTTCACAGTGGTGAAGGTGGTCACCGCGAGCACGGGGCCGAAGATCTCTTCCTGGAACAGGCGGCTGGCGCTGCCCACGCCATCGAAGACGGTCGGCTGCACGAAGGCGCCGTGCTCGGTGTCGCCGCCGAAGACCAGGTCCAGCTTTTCCGTCGCAGCAGCGTCCAGATAGGAACGCACCTTGTCGAAATGGGCCTTGCTGACCATGGCGCCGAGACGATTCTCCGGGTCGAGCGGGTCGCCCATCTTCCAGTCGCGCAGGTGCACGCCGACGCGTTCCAGCAGCGCTGCCTTGACGTCGCTATGGACGATCAGGCGCGACGAGGCCGAGCAATTCTCGCCCATGTTCCAGAAGGCGCCGTTGACGATGTGCTGGGCCACGGTGTCGAGGTCCTGCACATCGTTCAGCACCACGGCCGGGTTCTTGCCGCCGCATTCGAGCACCACGCGCTTCAGGTTCGATTCGGCCGCGTAGTGCAGGAAGCGGCGGCCGGTGGCAGTCGACCCGGTGAAGCTGACCATGGCCACGTCCGGGTGGCGTCCCAACGGTTCGCCGACTGCCGCGCCGCCACCAGGCAGCACGTTGAACACGCCGGCCGGCACGCCGGCCTGGTGCGCCAGCTCGGCCACGTGCAGCGCGGTGAGCGTGGTTTCCTGGGCCGGTTTCACGACCACCGAGCAACCCGCGGCCAGTGCGGGGCCGATCTTCCAGGCCAGCATCAGCAGCGGGAAGTTCCAGGGCAGGACCAGGCCCACTACGCCGATCGCTTCGCGCACCACCAGGGCCAGCGCGTTCGAGCCGACCGGCGCCGTGTGGTCGTAGATCTTGTCGATCAGTTCGGCGTGCCAGCGGATCGTGTGGATGGCTTCGGGCAGGTCGGTGTTCTGGCATTCGCGGATCGGTTTGCCGCTGTCCAGGCTTTCCATCACGGCCAGTTCGTGTCCGTGCTGTTCCAGCAGGTCGGCAAAGCGCAGCAGCGTGTGCTTGCGCTCGTTGGGCGAGAGGCGGCTCCAACGGCCATCCTCGAAAGCTGTCTTTGCGGCGGACACGGCGACGTCCACGTCTTCCGAAGCGCAAGCGGCGATCTGCGCCAGCACCTTGCCGGTGGCCGGGTTGGTGGTCGCGAAAGTCTGGCCGGACAGGGCGGGGCGGAAGGCGCCATCGACAAAGGCCTGGGTCGGGAAGGCCATGCCTTCGGCCAGGGCCGCGTACTCGGCTTTGCTCAGGAGTGCGGCAGCCATTATGCAGTCCCTTCAACGATGGCAGCGACGTCGCTTTTCAGCTTGGCCACGACCGCCTGCAAGGCCTGCTGCTCGCTTTCCTCCAAACCCTGCAGCGGCGCGCGCACGCCGCCCGGGCGCAAGCCGGCCAGGGCGCAGCCGTGCTTGATCGCCTGGACGAACTTGCCGCCTTCCAGGTAATCCATCAGCGGCAGCATGGCCGACATGATGCGGCGGCCCTTGTCGAAATCCTTCTCCACGGCGCAGGCCTGGTACAGCGCGATGTGCTCACGCGGCAGGAAATTCGAGCCGGCGCAGACCCAGCTGCGCGCACCCCAGGCAAAGAATTCCAGCGCCTGGTCGTCCCAGCCGCAGGACAGGCTGATCTGCGGGAAGTCGCGCGCCAGCATGTGCAGCTGATTCGTCTGGCCCGAGCTTTCCTTGATGGCGGCGACATTCTTCGATTCGCGCGTGACGATCTCGAAGAATTCGCGGCCCATCGACATGCCCATGCGGCCCGGGTAGTTGTACAGCATGATCGGCAGGCCGGCGGCCGCGTCGATGGCCAGCGCATGCGCGGCATTCTCGCGCTCGGTCGGCAGGGCGTAGGGCGGGGTGCCGACCAGGATGGCGTCGGCCTTGATGTCCTTTGCCAGGCGCGCGTACTCGACGGATTCCTCGGTGCGGATCGCACCAGTACCGACGATCAGCTGCGTACGGGCGCCGATCACTTCCCTAGCGAGTGCCGCCAGCGCCAGGCGCTCCTGCGTGGTGTGGGCGTAGTACTCGCCGGTGGAGCCGGCGATGATGAGGCCGTGGACGCCTTCGGCGATCAAATATTCCAGCACCTCGGCAAAGGCGTGCTTGTCGATGGTGTTGTCAGCCGCCAGGGGCGTGATCGCGGGGGTATAAATGCCTTCGAATTTCATGATGACCTCTCGTGGATAATAGTTTTTAGCGTTTCAGCGAGGCGGCCTGCTCCAGGCTCATGCCGCGCGTTTCAGGCGCCAGCAGCACCGAGGCAAGCAGGCCGATGGCGGACACCGCCGCCGCCGCGTACATCGTGGTGCCGATGCCGTAGGTGTGCACGGAGATCGGCACCAGCCAGGTGCCGGCGGCCGAGCCGACCCGCGTCATGGACGAGCCGATGCCGACCGCGAATGCGCGTACTTCGGTGGGGAAGAGTTCGTTCGGGTAGACCAGTTCCAGCACCTGGGCGCCGCCGATGAAGAGGGCGTAGGCGCCGAACATCAGCAGCACAGGCAGCTCCGACCCATCCGAAAAGATGCCCAGTCCCAGCAGGGCCAGGCTCGACCACAGGAAGCTGTGGATCACCAGCGGCCGGCGGCCCATGCTGTCGATCAGGCGGGTGGCCACCACGCAGCCGACCACGAACAGCAGGGTGATCATCACCGAGCCGTAGGCGGCCCAGTCGCCCTTGAGTTTCAAGGCGTCCAGCACCACGGGAGCAAAGGAATACACGGCGAACATCGGTACCACGGCGGCGGTCCAGAACACGATCACGAACAGCATGCGCTTGCCGTAGCCGGAGTGCAGCAAATCGCCGAGGCCGACTTTCCTTTCGCATTCCTGGGGCGGCATGTTGGCCAGCGAGAACGAGGGGCCATACACCCGCTTGATGACGCGGTCGGCTTCGTCGAAGCGGCCCTTGCTGATCAGCCAGCGCGGCGATTCGGGCGTGCCGAGGCGCACCAGGAGCAACAGCACGCCGAGCACGGCGGAGCTGGCCAGGACGGTGCGCCAGGCTTCGTCGCCGCCCTGCGCCAGGATGGCATTCCCGACCATGTAGGACAGCGCAGCGCCGATGAACCACATGATGGTCAGCCCGGCCAGGCGCGGCCCGCGGTTCTTTTGCGGCAGGAATTCGGTGAGCAGCGAGCCCGCCACCGGGTATTCAAGGCCGACCCCGACGCCGACCAGGAAGCGCAGGACCAGCAGAGACGTGCCCGACTCGACCCAGAAGGTGCCGAGCGAACCGGCAATGAACAGGATGGGGCCGACGAAGAACAGGCGCCGGCGACCGAATTTGTCGGTCAGCCAGCCGCCGAGGAAGCCACTGCAGAAGGTGCCGAGCATGGCAGACGCCGCCACCATGCCTTGCCAGAACGAGTCCAGTTTCAAATAATCCGAAAACTGCACGATGGCGACGCCGATAATGCTCAGGATATAACCGTCGAGTATCCAGCCGCCGCCTGCGCGGATGGTCATTAATTGGTGAAAGCGGTTTAGCGGCACGTCTTCGATGGACGTGTTATTTATTCCGGCATCGGCGAATGCGGTAGCAGGTTTATTCATGGCAGATTGTCTCCTGTAGTATTAATGAATCTGCGGAAAATGAAATCCTTGTGAATTAGATTAATAATTCGAAAGGATAGAAATAATCGGATCGATATACTCTTTCGGAAATGATGTCGAATATGTCTGGAATCAGCTTTCCTGGCCGGCCTTGCGCTGGCCCCACCACAGCGTGGCATTCACGCCCATCGACAAGAACGGCTCCGGCGGCAGGACGTTCGGGCTGGAAGTGGACAGCAGGAAGTCAATCAGTTCATGGCGCCGTCCGGCGATCATGTCGGCCAGCAGGGTGCCGGTGACGGTGCCGCGGGTAATGCCGAGCCCGTTGCAGAACAGTGCGCCGTACACGTTCGGCGCCAGCTGGCCGAAGAAGCTCTGGTGGTTCTGCGTCAGGGCCAGCGAACCGCTCCAGGTGTAGTCGAAGTCGACCTCCGGCAGCATCGGGAAGCGCCGCGCAAAGGATGCGCGGTGCTTGTGCACGAAGCGCGCCAGGCGGTCGGGACGCGATTGCTGGTCGGGATTGAAGCTGAAGCTGTTGCGGATCAGGATGCGGTTGTCGTGCGTGCGGCGCACGGTGCTGCCGTAGGGGTCGGCGGGAATCACACCCCAGAACGCTTTGCCGCCCAGCTGCGCCGCTTCGGCTTCGGTAAGCGGGCGCGTCAGGCTGGCGTACAAATACATCGGTAGCACGGTGCGCTGCAGGAAGCCGAAGCGCGCGCCGAAGGCATTGTTGGCAAGGATCAGCTTGTCGGTAACGATGCGCCCGCCGGCGTGCGTGAGCGTGACCTTGTCGCCATAGTCGACTTCGGTGATCGGCGTGTTTTCGTAGAGCGTGACGTTCGGCGGCAGGGTGTCGGCCAGGCCCTTGACCAGGGCCGAAGGCTGCACCAGCATGGTGCCTGGCGTGAACAGGGCCTGGCGGTAGAAGGCGGTGCCTATGTGCTCCGGCAAGTCCTTGCCGGCGATGACTTCGTAGGGTTCGCCCAGCTTGTCCAGCCCGCGCCGGTAGGCCTCCAGCACGGCGATGCCGCGCGGCTCGACGGCGGCCTGGTATTTGCCGCTGGCGCGCAACTGGCAATCAATGCCGTGCTGCTCGACCAGGTCGCGCAGGATGGTCTGGCCGAGGCGGTTGAGTTTCAGGGTGGTCTTCGCGATACCGATGTCGCCGATGTAATCCTCGGCCCCGATATCGTGCGGCAGGTCGATGGCAAAACCGGCATTCCGGCCCGAGGTGCCGAAACCGACTTCCTGGGCGTCGACCAGCACGATGTCATCTTCCGGATAATGCGCAGCCAATTGGCGGGCGGCGGCAAGGCCGGTGAATCCGGCGCCGAGGACGGTCCAGCGGGTAGTCTTATTGCCGGTGTGGGCAGGCGTGGCCTGGCGCGCAGGGGCGGTGTGATACCAGCCGCACATCGCATCGTCTTTGGGCGTGGCGCGAATCTTCATTTATCGTCTCCGTTTTCTGCGGCGCCATGAATTGGCATGCCTGTTTGCAGAAAGTCGAGGCGGGTCGTCGAATCATTATTCCGGCATTTACTTGCATCCACTCAGAAATAGATGAAAGTAAATAATCGCCAGTGAGTGAATATCGAACGCTGCCTCTACGCTGTTTTATTTGTAATGAAGTCTAGATAGTCCACGCACTCCCCACAATCGACTTTTTGTCCGGACTATTGATAACATGGCGTTATGAACAAACACCTTTCCACCGACGAGACCCTGCTCAAAATGCCTTCGCTGCGGGCGGTAAAATGCTTCGTGGCGGCGGCGCGCTACCAGAGCTTTACGCGCGCCGCCGAAACCCTGTGCGTGACCCAGGCCGCGATCAGCCGCCAGATCCGCGAACTCGAAGAGCACCTCGGCACCATCCTGTTCGAGCGCACCGGGCGCTCGGTCAAGCTCACGAACGCCGGCTCGATCTTCTTCGAGGCGGCCCAGCTGTCGTTCCTGAACATCGCCCAGGCGGCCACGCGCATCCGCAAGGACTACGGCGAGCACGCGCGGCGCACGCTGGTGCTGTGCTGCTCGCCGGCGTTTTCCGCCCTGTGGATGGCGCACCGGCTGCCCGATTTTTTCAGCGCCAATCCCGACATCGACCTCGACCTGATCACGACGCAGAACTTCCTGGCGCTGGAGCCGGGCATGCATCCGGACGTCTTCATCACCAAGATGCCGCGCGTGCGCGAGGGCTATGTGAGCGTGCCGCTGTTCCACGACCGGATCTACCCCGTGTGCACGCCGGCCTACCTCGAGGCGCACCCCGAGATCCGCAGCCTGGAGGGGCTACGCAATGGCGTGCTGCTGAACCTGAGCCCGCATGGGCGGTCGCAGATTGCCGAGCATGTGGATTGGGGCGTGTGGCTGGCAATTCACCACCTGGATATCGAGGAGCGCCTGAAGACCGGGGCGCACTACTTCAACGCCAACGACTACAACCTCTTGATCCAGATGGTGCTGACGGGGCAGGGCGTGGCGCTGGGCTTCGACCACCTGGTGCGGCCATTGATCGACAAGGGGCTGTTGACGCGGCCGGTGGGGCAGGAGCTGGTGCTGGAAGAGACGCACCATTACTTTGCCTACCGCGAGGATAAGGCTGCCGATAGTGCGCTGGAGCGTTTCCGCAACTGGTTCTTCGGCCAGAGTAGTGTAATGGACGCCTCCTCGGGAAGCGTCCGGACGTAAAAAAACCCACGCGAAGGTGGGTTTTGCGGTGCCGCCCGCGTTACGCGAGCGGCGTATCGAGGCGAGGAGCTCAGGCCTTCTTGCCAGCCTTGCGGCGGCTCGCGCCCAGTGCCAGCATGCCCAGGCCCATCAGGCTCAGGCTCAGGCTCAGTGGCTCGGGAACGGCATTGATCGACACGTTGTCGATGAACGAGGTCACGTCGCCGTTGCCGCCAATGCCGACGAAGCGCAGCGTGTGGGTGCCGGCGCTGAGAGCGATGAAGTCGCTGGTGTAGGTCGTGAACGACGAGGTCGAACCTGGCAGGATGGTGGTCGCGCCGGTGAAGGTCAGGACGACGCCGTCGACCAGGACCTGGATGACGTTGCCGCCGTAGCCCCAGCCGCGTGCTTCTGCGTCGAACGACAGGGACAGCAGGCTCTTGGTGAAGTTGAAGACTTGCGAAATCTCCGATTCCTGCTGCAGGAAGGCAGCCTGGGAGCCGGTGGCATTCGAGACATTAAAGGCCGAGTTGTTCGCCGCGACGCCGCTATTGCCCGCGAAGGTCCAGCCGTCGACGGTCTTGCCGCCCAGGTAGTCGAAGCTGCCGTTCATGGTAGGGCCTTCGAAGCCGGCGTTGACGACACTGTTGACCGGCGTGGCGAATGCGCTGGACGAGGCCATGGCGAGTGCGGCGGCGATGGCGATGTTGCGGGCGGTCTGGTTGATGCGTTTCATATGCTCTCCTGGAATCAATAATTATCTATATGCAAGATTGATGCCAAGAAAAATATTCCTAGTAGAATCAATGTGTTAACTGTTGGGTACACGCTGTATTGACCTTGAGTGTCAAGTTTCTCGACACGCCTTTTGCGCGCGAACAAGCTCGCCGGTGTCACTCCAGGCGGATGGCCATGTCGAAGATCCAGGTGCGGCGAATTTCGATCACGTCGTACTGGCGCGCCAGGGCGGGCGGGAACTTGCCGTAGGGCGCCTGGCTCGTCACAACCTGCTCAATGGCGGCGTCGAGTGCGCGCACGCCGCTGGACACCACGAAGGTGACCTTTTCGACCGTGCCGTCGGCGCGCACCGCGACCGTGACGACTGGCTGCGCATGCGGCTGTTTCACCAGCTCGCGCACGGTGTCGAAGGTCTGGTTCATTTCGATCTTGTGGCTCATCGCCTGCGCGTACTGGACCATCTCGGCATTCGGATCGCTGCGGCCGAACAGCCAGCCGCGGCGCAGGCCGCTGGTGGTGGGCGGGAGCTTGGCTGCGGCGTCGCGCTTGGCCGCTTCTTCGTTCAGCTGGCGGCCGATGGCGCGCAGGCGTTCCTCGCGCTGCGCTTCCTGGGCGGCCTTGTCGCGCTGGGCCTGAGCGAGCTTTTCCTCGGCTTGCCTGAGGGCGTCCTGGCGGCCCTGTTCCTGGCGTGCCGCTTCGCGCCGGATGGCGTCCTGGCGCGCGGTTTCCTGGGCGATGGCTTCCTGGCGCGCTGCTTCACGCTGGGCTGCTTCGCGCTGGGCTGCTTCGTTACGGGCGGCTTCCTGCTTCTGCGCTTCCAGTTGCGCCAGGCGTGCCTGTTCCTGACGGGCCGCTTCGCGGGCGATGGCTTCCTGTCTCGCGGCTTCACGCTGGGCGGCTTCGCGGCGCGCCGTCTCCTGTTTTTCCGCTTCGAGCTGCGCCAGGCGCGCCTGTTCCTGCCGGGCCGCTTCCTGGCGTGCGGTCTCGCGCCGGATGGCGTCCTGGCGTGCAGCTTCCTGGGCGAGGGCTTCCTGTCTGGCTGCTTCGCGGCGGGCGGCTTCCTGCCTGTCCGCCTCGCGCTGCGCCTGTCTTGCGCCTTCCTCGCGTTCGGCTTCGCGGCGAGCGGCCTCCATGCGCTCGGCGTCCTGGCGGGCCTGCTCGGCAAGACGCGCCCGTTCCTGCGCCTCTTTCTGTTCCTGTGCTGCGCGGCGTTGCGCTTCCTGGTGCGCCAGTTCCCGGCGCTCGGCTTCCTGGCGTTCCGCTTCACGGCGGGCGTTGTCGGCTTGCGCCGCCTGTTCGGCGCGCGCCTGCTCCTGCAGGATGGCCTCGCGCTGGCGGGTTTCGTTCTGGACCAGGGCGATGCGTTCCGCTTCCCGCTGCGCAGCCTCGCGCGCGGCGGTTTGTTCGGCCTGGACGGCGTCCTGGCGGCGTTGTTGTTCTTCCTCGGCTTGGGCTTGCGTGTCGGCGATGCTCGGCAGGGTCACGGCGGGGCGTTCGGCCGGCGGTGCGGGTGGTGCGGGGCGCGGAGCAGGGGCTGGCGGTGCGGCGGCCGGAGCGGCTTCCTGCGCGGCTGGCGCCGGCAAGATCATGGCTGCGGGTGTGTTCGTGTCGCTGCGTTTGGGGGCAAGGACCGGCGTCGCCATGGCGTCTGACGCGGGCGGGGCTGCCTCGGGCACCGCCGCGGGTGTGGCCGGCTTCGGCTGGGCCGGCGCCAGCGAAACGCGCAGGTCGTTGGCGGCGAACCGGCGCTCTTGCCAGGGGAAGTGCAGGCCGGGGAGGCCGAAGGCTTCACCACCCAGTGTGAGGCTCAATAGCAATGCGTGCGCGAGCAGGGAGATCGCGATCGCGAGGTGCAGGCGCCTGGGGCCGGGAGGGGTGAAGACGGCAGTTCTCAAATGCGGAGATCCTTGGTTAAAACCGGCGCATCTTAGCAGCTCAGCAGAAAGTTCAGCTGATATAACCGCTCATTCTGCGGCGATCGACGCGTGGACGGCATAGCCGTCCACCCTACGAGACGAATACAACCGATCATCGCGCGGAGGGCAAAGTGTGAACGGCGTCGCCGTCCACGCAGCAGTGCATTAGCCGGTATTGCGCAGGCCGGCGGCCACACCGTTGATCGACAGGTGAATCCCGCGGTGCACGCGCGGGTCCATTTCGCCGCCTTCGCCATCGCCCGCCTTGCGCGACATCGCGCGGTGGCGGTGGATCAGCTCGACCTGCAAATGGTTCAGCGGGTCGAGGTAGGCGAAGCGGTTCTGGATCGAGCGGGCCAGCAGCGGGTTGCCGGCCAGGCGTTCATCGGCGCCGGTGATCGATTCCAGGCGGCGAATGGTTTCGCCGTGCTCCGCCGCGATGCGCTTGAAGATGCGTTCGCGCAGCGCCGCATCCGGCACCAGCTCGGCGTAGCGCGACGCAATCGCCAGGTCGGTCTTGGCCAGCACCATGTCCATGTTCGACAGCAGGGTGGCAAAGAACGGCCACTCCTTGAACATCTCCTGCAGCGTGGCCAGGCGCTCATCCTGCGGACCGTCCTGCAGCC
>Ga0308160_10008320_pt1 | contig 10134 bp, 8 predicted proteins | sample PhyFR1_FD_201036 | JGI IMG/M metagenome (GOLD analysis project Ga0308160, IMG submission 201036) | Phyllosphere microbial communities from UC Gill Tract Community Farm, Albany, California, United States - DLSLF.R1 | ecosystem: Host-associated > Plants > Phyllosphere > Unclassified | place: USA...
CCTGGTGGGTGGAGACCACGGCTTTAATGACGTTAAAAAATCCATATCGCCCAATGTATGGCTCAAAGAAGCAGGCCTGATCAATGATCTGAAAACTGATGATTGGAAGGCCCAATTTAACACCGTCGGCGGATCAGCTTACCTGTACCTGAAAAACCCATCAGATCAAGCTACTGCCAACAAAGTCAAAGCACTGCTGGAAGCGCAGCCTGATGGTATTAAAAAATATTACCGCATAATCAGCAAAGCGCAATTGAAAAAAGAAGGCTACAATCCAAATGTAGCTTTTGCCATGACAGCCGAGCAGGAAGCATATTTCAACAACGCCAGCACAGGCGAAGCCCTTAAGGATGGCAAGGGCGGTGGACATGGACATTTCCCTGATTCAGAAAATATCCGCACCGGCCTGGTTGCCCATGGTCCCGGCATCCGCAAAGGAGCAGTGATTTCCCAGATGGACCTGCGTGACATGGCACCTATCATTGCCAAACTTCTCGGAATTTCATTTCCAACAGCCGATGGAAAAATACCAGCAGGCTTGTTAAAGTAAAAGCTTCTACCGCCAACCTAATCCTGGGGCAACGTGCTCCAGGATTGCAGACAGCACATGGACATTGTAATCCACTCCTAAAGTATTTGGTATGGTTAATAAAACCGTATCCGCTTCCTGTATGGCTTCATCCTTCGCCAGATCCTTTATCAGCTGATCCGGTTCTCCGGTATATCCCCTTCCAAAAATGGCCCGTTTGTCACTTTCAATAAAGCCGATCTTATCAGATTCCTTACTTTCTTTTCCAAAATAATACCTGTCCTGATCATTTACTAAGGCAAAAATAGAGCGGCTTACCGAAACCCTGGGCTCACCATGGTGTCCGGCTTTTTTCCAGGCCTCCCGATATAGCCTGATTTGCTCAGCCTGCTGGATGTGGAATGGTTTGCCACTTTCATCATATTTAAGGGTTGAACTTTGCAGGTGCATACCATTTTCAGCGGCCCAAACTGCTGTCGCATTGGAAGCAGCACCCCACCAGATCCGATCACAAAGTCCCTCGGCATGAGGCTCCAGGCGTAACAATCCCGGCGGATTTGGAAACATCGGATAAGGATTAGGCCTTGCAAATCCTACACCTTTAAGTTTATCCAAAAATTCCAAGGCTTTTCGGCGTCCCATATCCGCATCCGTTTCCCCTTCAGCAGGTTCATAACCAAAATATCGCCAACCATCAATTACCTGCTCGGGAGATCCCCTACTGATGCCCAATTGCAATCGGCCCTCAGAAATGATATCCGCTGCTCCGGCATCTTCCACCATATAAAGTGGATTTTCATATCGCATATCAATTACGCCGGTACCAATTTCAATTTTGCTTGTTTTGGCCCCAATAGCAGACAGCAAGGGAAATGGTGATGCCAATTGAGCAGCAAAATGGTGAACTCGAAAATATGCACCATCTATACCAATTTCTTCTGCAGCAACTGCCAGATCAATGGACTGCAGCAGGGTATCGCTTGCGGTTTGTGTTTTATATGATGGATGGTTCGCCCAATGGCCGAACGACAAGAATCCTATTTTCTTCATATATTCAAATGGTGTGAAATAGCTTTTATAAAGGTAGCATAAAGCCCTTACGCAGGTTATAACATTAACAACAATAAAATGGTTGATTTCTAATGCGGATTTTTACACATCGTTAACCATCTATTTTCCGCCCGGATAGCTGATCTTAAAGATGGTTCCTTTAAGGTCATCAGCCACATACAAAGCACCGTCAGGCCCTTGCGCAATACCCATTGGGCGGTGCTGGTAAGATCCTTTTGGATTACTGCGGTCTACACCCATAAAATTATCGGCAAATACTTCATAAGGTCCGGACGGCTTTCCATTTTTAAATGGTACAAAGGCCACAAAGTACCCTTTCTTCAATGACTGCGACTGGCCATGAAAAACAACGAATGCGCCATTCTTGTACCTTTCCGGAAATATATTGCCGGTATAAAACAACATATCATTTGGAGCAAGGTGTGCCGGAAAATTGGCAACAGGATGGAGATACTTATTATCAGTAGATTTTTTTCCGTCACCACCATATTCAGGGGAAACGATATTCTTGTGCTGAAATGGATCGTAATAAACGTATGGCCAACCAGCATCGGCACCTTTTTTTAATTCATACAGGGCTTCCGCAGGTAAGGTATTGTCCTGTTCCTGTGTATAAAGTTTCGGAAATTTTTCTTTCAAACCCCCACGTCCATGTGGCGCTGCAAAAAGAGATTTTGAAGCAGTATTCCAATCCATAGCCACAACATTTTTCAATCCTCTCGCATAGTGAACTGCATCTGAATAACGCTGATTAAGTTTGTTTGTGCTGAATCGCCAAACACCACCTACCGAGTCAAGCAAGGGGCAGTTATTTAAACCTTTACCCCCAACATCATTGCAGGTTTCATCATAAGAGCCAACAGCAACGTACAGGTTGTTATCCATATCCAGCGCAATGGCTTTAGCATTGTCCCTACCCTTATCCACCAAACCTTCCACAAGCAATGCTGCCTTAGCCGTATCTATCACTTGTCCCTGGTCATTTAGTTGATATTTAAATACGCTGCTGTTAGAGGATGAATACAAGACATCACCCTGAATGCGGATGCCGGTCCCCGGATAATCAGCAAATCCAGTGGTTTTATCCATTTTGCCATCGTGGTCGGTATCGCTCAGATAAAGGATTCCATTTCCCTCCTTCAGCGCACTCAGCTTTACATAAATGTCTCCATTTTTATTTAGTGCAAGATGACGTACTGGCCCCAGTGAATCTGCAACAATACTGGCAGAAAAGCCCTGAGGCAATATAAGCGATGTAGCAGCACTGTCTGCCGCGGTAATTGTAGTAGTTTCTTGTTTTGAATTTTGACAGCTTGATAAGAGGTGGATACATAGCAGGAACGCTGATCCTTTAATACCGTAGTTCAGTATCTTGTTCATAGATAATCCTTGTAGGTCTTTTTACTTATTTGGTGATTTACGGTTAAGATAAGATTTTTCGCATCATTATATCGGTTTGTTCGTCGTTGCCCATTTTAAAAACATGCTTGTCGAACGCAACAAAACCATTTTTCGCATAGAATCTAATGGCTCTCGGGTTTTCTTCCCAGACACCTAACCAAATTGATTGTTTATGTTGCTGTTTGGCGATCTCTAAGGCTTTGTCATAAAGTAATTGACCGATTCTTTTCCCATGATGGCTGGCCTTAACATAGATCCGCTCAATCTCCATCGCCAAAGGATCCTTAAGTTCTGTCTGCGCATTTCCGGTATTGAGTTTCAGATAGCCGATGGGAACCTGCTCTTCCCAGGCAATGAAGAACAGGGATTCTTCATTAGACAGCTCTTCTTTAACATTTTGATCGCTAAAACTTTCTGATAAATAGTTTTGCATGTTTTCTTCGGAATTACCCGCAGCAAAAGTTTCGTAAAAGGTTTCCCTGCCGATTAATTGTACAGATTTATAATCTTCCACAGAAGCTGAAGTAATGTAGGTGTTTTTCATAAGCTATAAGCCAGATTAATCCTTGAGCACTCAAAGGTTAAACACATGTGCTCAATCTTTTGCCGTCGCTGATTTTCTTAAATGAACAAATGCTATACGACATTGAATACCTAAGTGATTTTATAGCATCTCCATTTTCAACTGCCCCTTCCTTCTTACAGGCGGCGATAAATAACATGACTATAAATGAGCAAGCAGTATTTAAGGTTTATTTGTGATTTCTTTTGACCAACCAAAACTATTAAAAGTAATGACAAAAAAGATTACGGTTAAATTGGGATTGGGTTAAATCATTATAAAAATCAAGAGAAATGTTCTTACCCTATCTTTCACAACAGAAACCATACCGTCTGCCTTATTAGAGATGCCTTAACTTCATAAGCTTTCTTTTTAAATTCATCGGCTTGTTGTATGCTTCAGTATTTAGTTACCATAATAATGCCATTTTGAATAACCGTTTGAAGATCCAAAAACTTTCCCTGCATGCTGAATTGGTGAGCTAGATTATATCCAGCCCTTAAACACTCATAGCGCTGTTCGGGTGTTCCATGGTGCATGGCTGAGTTGAACTGGAAATCCCCTTTTCTAAAAAAGGATAATGCGGCTTCTTCTACGAATGTTGCTTTGAACTCCACAGATCTGAAATACATGTAACTGCCGGCTAAATAGTCAGCAAATAATTCTTTATGCTTTCCCTTCAAGGGCGTTTGATATTTAAAGTCAATAATATGCGCAAATTCGTGAGCCATTATAATTGGTACCGCACTGCATGTTTTTGACGGTGAATTAAAACATTCAGATTGAATAAGGCTAAGGCCAACGAAGACCGTTCCATCTGGAAACTGCGGGTTAGACACTCGCGATGTGGCATATGCATTTGGGTTATCGCCATCAACCAAGTAAAAGATTTCTGGAACAACTCCGAATTTTTGAACCAGAAAATAATATTCCTCTGTATTGATTTGATCAAGAAGCGAATTACCTGAGTATTTTGTAGTTTGGCCTAAAGTAGAAACAGACCCGTTAAAAAAACAGCCGGAATCGTTAGAAATATCAAGAGGAATTGCTGGCTCGCTCTTATCACAGCCTGACAACATGAATGACAGAAATAACGTAACTATTGAGGCGCATTTCATATGCTTTTCAAGAATATTTTTCATAAAAAAAAGTTTGAAATAAATTAAGAAATAGGTTTTATCAGTACCGGTAAAAAATGAGATAGTTACATTGCGAACGATAATAAGGTGTATCGGAAGCATAATTGGTCATTTTTATTTTCAGATATCTGTCCTTTGCTGGCTGAAATGAAACTTCGGCTATTTCACTTTCATCTACGCTACTTTTATACGGTTGGCCATCCGAATAACAAATCACCAGATCAATATCAGTAACATCATCGTCCTCCGAAAGAGCTATCACTTTGTATTCCAACCCAGTATTAAAGGTCCGATAATACCATGTTGTCGACATACCTTCTCTTAAGTCAGCAGTTCGATTCTCCGATAGTTCCCATCCTTCATCTCTCATTCCACTTATCAAGGAATTTACATAGCTTCCTTGTGCATGCAAATCATTTGTTGCTCCACTAATCATGACTGTCATGACTAGGATTGCTAAAGATTTTAAATATGTTTTCATAACTATTAGGTTTTAACCAAAGTTGAAAAACTACGAAGTCCTATAGAAGGCTTAAATCACTGTATTTTACGCAGTTAAAACACCGGAAGAATCGGTGTTTTCACGGTTGCATAGTGCATAAATTACTCTAAAGTTTGTATACTGAAAACATTTGATATTTACATTATATTTAACTGAAGGGAAAGTATATGGCCAATCTAGCTCTGATAGACGATCATACTGTATTACGCCATGGGCTTGCCATGTTGTTGAAAGAATTAGGGCACACCGTTGTATATGAAGCGAACAACGGCAAGGAAGGTCTTGAGAAATTAAAGACGAGTATATTACCTGAGGTTATTCTTTTGGATATAAGTATGCCCGAAATGGATGGATATGATACTGCTCAATATCTCCGAAACTACTTTCCAGAAATAAGAGTATTGGCCCTTTCAATGTTCGACGACGAAATGGCCATCATCCGCATGGTACATAATGGAGCCAGAGGTTATATACTTAAAGATTGCGAACCCTTTGAACTGACAAACGCTATTCATTCAGTGATAAATAAAGGATATTATCATTCTGAACTGGTTACCGCCAAACTAATTCATTCTGCTAATAATCAAAACAAGACAAGCAGCAACCCCAACCATGTACTTTCACTTACCACAAAAGACATTGAATTCTTAAAGCTATGCTGTACCGAATTAACTTATAAAGAGATAGCAGCAAAAATTTATGTCAGTCCAAGAACTGTTGACACTTATCGTGATAGGCTCTTTGAGAAATTTGACATCAAGAGCCGCGTTGGGCTGGTTATTTATGCGATAAAGAATGGAATTGTGAAGGTGTAGATTCGATAATAAAATGACTAGTTATAGTGATTAAATCCTATCTAAACATTATATAAATTGCCTACCGAATAAAATCTATGCCAACACATTTATTTAAAAAATAAAAAAATGGGAAAAGAAAACACTTATTACGTAAATGGCGATTTGCTTAAATCAACAGATTCAACCGGTGATCAACTAGAAATAATTACGAACGGTTCTAATGATGCTAAGTTAAAATTAGCACTCAACCTCACAGAACCGTATTCGCAAACAGGAACTGAGCCTGATGAGGGAGGATTAATAGGTTTAGATCTTTCAAAAAAAAACTTACTCAAAACGTATCCTATAGCGGCTTATTTCTCAACAGCTGAAAGTGAGGTTTTTCTTAACATAAAACTTAAAATTGATGGTCATAAAACTAATTACGCAAGTTTTGTCCCTCGGAAACCAGACAATCCAGCCTCATAAAGTCACAGATAAATGTTAACCAATCAAGATCAGAAAAGAATTCTGATCTTGAGATGGAATTTTCAGCTATAAATGAATGAAATATTTCAACATCAAGGTAATTTTTATCTATCGGAAAAAAAATGCTGATCCCTGAGGGCTGTGGATTGTCTTTGATTACATAATTTGTAAATCGTGGCTCATATATTTTATGGCCAACAAATGAATCAATAACTAGGTTGTTAAAATGAGTCATAAACATACAGTACAAATTATAAAGTTGAGCAGTAGCATGTCTAATTAAAAATAAAAACGTTCCTAAATCTATCATGTAATTGGACAACCCAGTACTATATGAATCAAAAGTATAACACTTATACCTGGCTTTCTGGATATAACAAATTTTTTCTCTATCATTATTTAATAAGCTTCTAAGTTCTATAATAAGCAGCTTTAAAATGTTGATTATCTCTTCCATCTGCTTTATGTCTAAGCAGAGTATTGCCCAGCAGAAAGAATTCTTAACAAATTCTTGATCTCTTTTAGATCTTGATATTGGGATTGTTTGTATAATATATTTCGACAAAGAGAATGGGCTTAAATCGGGATTCAATCTCAACTCTTTAAAGATTTCCAGATAATTATACGCAGGAAAGTTAATTTCTGATTGTGGAGCTATTAAATATTGAGCTGCTTTGAACTTATAAATTGCATATTCCGTGTTGATGTTTAACATACAACAATTCATCATTACCAGTATATCAACCATTCCATTATCAAAACCTTTCGATATTGCAGAAGCTAACTCTTCATTAGTTAAAATATCGTGAACTAATTGATTAGTTGGAACACGAAGAATATCATCACATGCTTTAGCTATAAATGGAACTCTATCCTTATTTACTTCATCCCAAGAACGATCGTATGGTTGATTTCCTTTCAGGACCCATCTTTGCATATTATTTAACTGATGACTATCGTTCGTTTTTACAATCTGATATTTCAGGCCTAAATCATTTATAAAATTTTGATCCCTTTTAAATATTCCGAAAATTGAACCATGGTCCCATGTGAATAGCAAACGATGATCTGAAGAATTTATAGACTCGATTTGTTTGAATAAAGTTATTATTATTTCAGGCTTTCTAATATTTACACCTGATGGTTTTCCAATTCTTTTTAACTCATATTCGAAATTTGTATCGTTTTTTTTCAATTGGTACAATGCTGTACAATCAAGCTTATTTTCCACATCAACACTATTATATATTACAAATACACCGACTTCCGGTAAATTACCTGCATTTATAATGTCATCAAACAGATACTGTAGATCTGTTTCTATGGTTAAAGCATTTCTATTATGATTTATGTTGGGTGTTATATTATCCTTACTTTTAGTTATGACATCGTTTTGGCAGCTTATTGTTCCCAGTTCTGCATACACTAGAAAAATCACATTCCATTTCTTTTTCATAATATTCACAATTGCTTTTTTCTTAAATACTAATGTTCTACAAGCACAACGGAAATCACTGTTTAAATACACCCAAAGCCAGGGTCTAAGCAGCTACAATATTAGAAAGATCATTCAGGATAAATATGGCTTTATATGGATCGCAACACAAGATGGCTTAAATCGTTCAGATGGAAGTACATTTTTAACATATTCTAATAGTTCTACTCATAACAGAACACTCTTCGGAGTTGACATACGTGACATTCTTGAAGATAAACTAAACAATTGCGTTTGGGCTTTATCTGGGGAGGGGCTCAATTGCATAAATATAATTAACGGAAACGTTATTTCAAATATTCCTTTAAAACGTTCGTCAGCTGAAGAATGGAATGTAACAATGGCAAAAGTGGATGATAAACTTTGGATTGGAACTTTTAATGGGGTTAAGATCTATAATACATCAACAAAGCACATAACTAAAATTCAAAATCCAGGCGAAAAAAATGAATTAAATGAGGTAAGGCATATTTATGTAGATAATAAAAAAAGAGTTTGGGTATTCTATACAAGTTTTGGAATCCGAATTTTTGATGGTAAAACAAATCGTTTAATTAATGCAATTCCAAATTCTAAATTAGCATATGTAAAAAAAGCGCAGGTAAGGTTTTTAGGATCTGTTGAAATAAGCCCTCAAAAATTACTAATTGCTACCAGTATAGGTTTAAGGGAAATTAGCTATGATGAGCATTATAATATCATGATAAATAAGGCTCCCCTATTAAATTTAAAATCTTTAAATAATGAAAATATCTATTCTATTTCGAAAAATAGTGTCAATCAGATTGTAATCACTAGCCCGTCCGGTTTATACCGATTTGATAAGAATCTACTAAGCTTTACTCAAATAAAAGATCAGCTAGCAGTTAATGAAAGCGACTGGCTAAAAGCAGTATTCTGTACTTTTTCTGATAAGTACAATAATTTATGGCTCGGATGTCAGGAAGGTGTTGGTTTATTAAAAAGTGATATTTCACCATTTAAAGCATATTATTTTGATAATAATACAGGATTAAAACTTGATCATGTACTGAGCATTTATACCGATAATAATAATAGCTCCATATTTGCGGGCTTGAGAAATGGTTTTATGAAAATTGATCGCAAATCAGGTCTCTTCAAACAAACAAACTCTGCTCTATCGTTTCAACATATATTTAGAGATCCTTTTAAGAGATTACAAATAAGCTTCCCACAAGGAGTATTTATTTACAATCAACAAAATTTAAGCGTCAATAAAAATTTCTATCCCGAATTTAAGCCGTTTGAAACTTATGGAGTAAATAGTCATTTAACTATCGGCGACTCCGTAATATTAATGGGTACAGAAAATGATAAAGGTGTTTTAGTATGGAATTATAAGAAACGAATAGTAGGAGAAATTAATATCAGTACAAAACCCGGGCTAGCTGCAAATATTGTAAACACTACCTATAAAGGCAAGGATGGCACCATTTGGGTTTTATCAGACAAAGTAATCACCCTCTTAAAAAAGAATCTTTCTCAGTCCATCTCGCTGAGTTTATACAATTCCAAGAATAAGCAACCCTATAACATCTTCTTCGACATATGTGAAGCCAGAAACTTCTATTGGATTGCCGCCTACGGCACTGGAATAATAAAGCTCGATTCCAAGTATAGAATAAAAAAAATTTACACTACTAAAGATGGCTTGAGTAACGCTGGCGTTTATAAGATCTTCCCGGTAGGTGATTCTAGCTTGGTAATAACTTCAAATACTGGGTTATCAGTTCTAAACTTAAACAGCAGCATGTTTCAAAATTATTACCAGGCAGATGGCTTGCATTCTGATAGTTTTGAAGAAGCTTGTGGAATAATGGTTGATGGTAAAATCTATGCTGGAGGTGTAAAAGGGTTCACGATGATAGACCCTTCTAAATTTAGAATTAACCAAATAGCCCCAACCGTATATGTAAACCGTATAGTTATTGAAACTTCAAAAGGTATCAAAGACACCTCCAATTTAAAGTTACAACGATTAGATGTGCCAAATAACGTTTTGCAAACATCCTTGTATTTCTCGGGACTAAACTACAGCAATCCTGCACGTACTACTTTTGCTTACCGCATCTCCGAGCAGAATGAGAAATGGACGCATATCGGCACCCGTAATTTCATCAATATAATTGGGCTCAATCCCGGTAATTAC
>Ga0308160_10008321_pt1 | contig 10133 bp, 10 predicted proteins | sample PhyFR1_FD_201036 | JGI IMG/M metagenome (GOLD analysis project Ga0308160, IMG submission 201036) | Phyllosphere microbial communities from UC Gill Tract Community Farm, Albany, California, United States - DLSLF.R1 | ecosystem: Host-associated > Plants > Phyllosphere > Unclassified | place: USA...
CAGGGACGACTTTGGCAATTCCATTGTCCAAAATCTCCTCATGTGATAGACAATCCAGCCGTGATCGTCAATTTGGTCACTCACCTTGTACAGTGATCAAGATTGCACACGAGTGCCCCAGGTGGTAATTGAGACTCCCCGCAGGCAAGTGTGGAGGCACGATGTTAGATCCCCAGCGCATACCGCGCCCATGTATGCGTCGCACTGGCAACAATAGATGTGTGCATGGGCCATCGAAAAGGCAACAGATTGTTCAACCTTTGAGCGTCTCTGAGCAATACTGTGTGTAGTTACTGGACGGCGAAATCGAGGATTTGAGCCTGTGTCGGCAGGACGCGATCTTGGCTCGCTGGAGTCTCCCTTGAGGGGGAAGGTCTCACTTTCTCGGAAGTAACAATCTCAATAGCTTGCACTGCTCGTAAAACTGGACGAAGCATTTCCGAGTGGTTCGACAAGTCGACGGACGGCAGAGTGAGAATAGGCTTGATTCGCTTGTCCGATGTGGAAAGTTTCAGAAGGTTCTTGTTGATTGGGCTGACCCTTCGGATCAACTCAATTCTTGGCGATCAATTCCTGTCCTGGTATCCACCACCCTCCTTAAGCCCAGACTTGCCAGCAGCGACCCTGCTCACCCACTTTTTCCTCTCCTGCGTCCCTTTACCAGGATCGCTATTTGCGGGCGGTTGAGGACCACCGTTCCATTACGACGTCTGCCGGTCTTCTTGTCCACGAAGTCGACTCAATCGGTCGCACCTCGCATGAGTCGTGCTGAAATCTCCGGGCACAAGATGTTCTCGCCCAAAGGGATTTCCAGCAATGGCGTCGGGGCTCTGGGTGTGTCCTTGCGCAAATCGCTCATTGTTAGGCTCGTTGACCTGCTGGCTGGGACAGGAGCCCGGCTCTGGCCTAGTTTATGGTAAGGAGCAAGCGTGGACGGAGCCTTCAGTCCAGGGGTCTCGCCATCGGATCCTGCGCAATGCTCGATCAGTTCTCATACACGCCCCTGCCCTCCACATGACCGAGGAGCTGTTTAGGTAGGTAATCGACGCTGACGTTTTAGTGAATATCTTGTTATTATGTTGCCACCCCCACTATTACAATGCAAGACATCGGCTCATGGCCCGATGTGTTCTACCTCTGCGCTTGTCTGTCCATAATCTCTTGCCATGTCATTCAGCTGCTCGAGTAACTCGAGCATCTCCACAACGTCCACAAAGTCACGACAGTATACACTCATTCTGGAGTTTATGGTTTGAAATGACAGGCTGCTCTTGCATCCGGTGAATCCAAGAGCCGCCACCGTATCTTGTAGTCGGTAGGTGGGTCGGCTGCCCTTGGTAGTTTCACGATTGCTTTTTGAGCTTGTTCCATGCGCAGCACCTTGAAACATAGACGTTGGCGACGTCGATACGTCGAAAATCGAAAATTGCGATCCCATGGAACACAGCGTTGTCCCTGAGCTCCTCTCGGAGGCGCGAGGGGTCTAGGCTGAAAAATCGCTACCGCTCACCACCCACCACTTCCCCTCTCCGTGTCTCTCTTTCGCTCTCAATTTCCCATTGTTCTTTGCATTCATTACATAACTATTGCGATTTCGATTGGGTCGACTAACATCACAAGCTAGCGGATGAAGGCAATTCAAATTGTTCTTGCCGATCACCGTTCGCCCCCGCTAAGTCGCAAAAAGGCGTTGATAGCCTTGCGCACTTACCATGAACAACCAGAATCTTCGCTATCCCAACGACCTCGTCTAAAACTGGTCTGCTGGTACCCCTTGTGGTATGATCATCCGGTGTCTTTCGGGAATGACCTGAACGGAATGCGAAGGCAGAGAAGGATCACACTACCTTGCACCAAGAGAAGCACGGTGCGACAGTGTAATGTATTTGCAAAGCGAGGCAAGGACGCACAGACGTTCACAAGCGCGACAGAGTAAGAAGAATTATGAATGGTATCATCGAAAATCTTAAATCAAGTGTCTGAAGCCGAAGCCGAAGAATACAAGCCAAGAGGATTTGTCGGGTTGCTGCACAGCAGACGGAGGATGTAAGAGGTGTTTAGAGGTACACGTTGGACTTTCTGAAGTAGCGCTTGGCTTCTGTGATGGCACCGTCCATCGATACTCGTCGCGAAGAGGAGCCCGGAGAACGACCGTCACTGGCCGTTTCTGTTTCGCCTTTGAATCTGGCGTCCGCCTGGTGATGATCAAAGGCTTGGAAGATGCGAGCGAAGGCTCCCTTGCCTTTAGGGCGGGTGTATGAAGAGGAGGCTGATCGCTGTAGGACAGGACGGGTTGGCTGTCCCGATTGAGCGCTCAATGCAGCGGCTGCAAGAGCTCGCTGCACTTCGACATTGCCGGACGTGCTTGCCGTAAGGGTAGGTCCGGAAATGGAAGGTCCATCCATTGCTATCGTCTGGGTACGTCGACTTGGCTGCATCATGACTGCAGGCTGAGTGACCCTGTATTGAGGCGGAAACGCATCTCTATCGGAATATCCACGAGGTAAAAGCGCTGGTCGAGGCGCAGCAGAGATACCCCTGACATGACTCGGCACCGTCGGAAGGAGGATTGAGGGGGGTTGTTGGTGAGAGGTGAATCGCACAGGACCGGCTGGATGCGCTGGAGGAGCTAGTTCCACGATTCGCTCATCGATCGGAGAAGAGATGGGCGTTTCAAAGGCAGAAGTGCGTGGGTACTGGAAAGATTGATGTCGATGCTTTCGGTGAGAGTGATCCGATGGAGATGACGAGGGCGATGCCGAACCCCGACCTAACTTGATCGACTCGGCCAAGATTCTGAGCGCACGCTTCTCCTCACATCGTCTGCATTTTCGTCGTTCGGCTCGACGTTGACGGCGTCTATCCCTCTCGTCCTGGGTTTCTTCAGGACGAGGGGTGGCAAATTCGCCAGAGCCGCCCGACGACCCAGTGCAAACGGAACTAGGAGGGATAATCGCCGCATCATCCACCATAGAGGGGGAACCATGTTGGGAGCCGGCACACCGATGGTCCGGGGAGTACACGGGTACCGCCTTGCGGGCAATCCGGTGGTCTCCAACCAAGTTTGAGTTGATCACTGGTAGCGTGACCGAGCGGCTATGAAGTGTGGGTCGCACCGGTCTGAAAGCTGTTGGGAACCGGGCTCCGTCCGACCACTCTGTAGCCCACAAAGAAATGCTTGACAAGTTCTCCGGCAAATTGGCATTTTGAATAGCCAGGCCACCCGATCGTGGGCGATTGCGGAGTTCTTGACTGGCCATGGGCACGTGAGGGAGGTGTTGCAGTGAGATAGGACGAGACGGGAACGTTCTTGCCGTAGTGGGGAGCACTGAAGAGATGGTCGGTGTTACGCTTGCGCCTTGCGAAGGAGACACCGGCGCGCTAAAGGCTCCCCCAGTCGTTCCCAGGAAAGCTGCCATCGCATCGAACTTTGGAGGTAGCGACATCAAAGGCGGACTCGATAGTCCGGGAGAAAGTGCAGTGCGCGCAGAAGCCCTTGGTGTAGCGACCACAGGGGAAAGCTGGCGAGGGGTACCCATCGAAATTTCAGACGCCAGGAAGTCGAACTCCTCGCCTCCGGCTGCGAATGAGGGTCGTTTCTGGTCGGCCGGAATCTCCTTTGACACAGCAGGCGATGGAGCCGCTGGCTCGATTGTCCGTTCTTCAGCGCCAGATGTATCCATTGGGGAATGTGCAATCTCTGGCAGAACAATCGAAGTACTTCGCATATTCTTACGCTGAGTTCGAGCTCGGAACAACTCGTTGGACATGCTACCAGCGGCGAAGAGGGGCGAGGACTGTGATCGCTTGTAGGTGGCTGCAGGCACAGATGAGGAGGGCTCAGATGCTGGTTGCCATCCTCTGAGACTGATTGGTTCCCTTAGCCGTCTCAGAAATTCCGCGGGTTGCATTTCGGGAGAGGGCGTTTCTACAGCCGTTCGATGGGAGCCGTGAAGTCGATCCAATCCCAGGATGCTGGCGGGACTAGCCTGAGGTGCGCTTTCGACAGCGACACTGGCGAGGGGAAAGTTTGAAAGCACCGAGGGTGCCCTTGCATCTATGACTGGAGTCGGCACAGGCGGCAGCGATTGGAGATCTGACTCATCATCCGTCATGTCCTCGGTGTCCGGTGACCATATATTGATCGCACCCCTTCGGCCTCCCGTAATACTCGGAGTGAAGTCTCGATCTTCTTCTGATTCAGAAGACGAAGATTCCGGGGACTTGGGTGCGATCTCGACAACGTCAGAGAACCGTCTGTCGAGCTCTTCCATGCTCCGAATTTTATCGATCTGAGCGATCTCCCGAGCCGCCTCCGTGCCTGTCAAGGAAACTTCACTCATAAGGCTGGTAACGCTCATGGCACTGGGTCGCCGAGTTGCCAGTTGTAGCATGTGATGAGATTGATGACTGAAGCGCCGGCCTTGGCCGACGGGGGACGACGATACTTCATTGCGAAGACTAGTTGCGGACCCTCGTCGTTGCCCTCCTGGCGTCAAGGCGATCTTAGAGCTCCTTCGCGTTGCCGCGGCTCGAGACGGAGAATCTCGAGGAGAGATCGATACAATCGATGCTTTTCTTTGTTGGGCGATACCTGGGGCGACCCAGGAGCCGAGGGTACCCTCAGAATCGATGACAGGCCATTTATCGATCGAAGATGGTTGCCAAGCGGTTCTTGCGGCAATCGCCTCGTATTCGGATTCGGAGTGATACTCCACATCGTCTACGAGTGAAAGCATGCCACTGTAGGCCGGGGAATTTGAAGAATAGTTCGAAATTGGGGAGGAGGTCCAGCCGTTAGAAGTTGCCATGTAATCCTGGCGAGCGAACATGACGAGCCTGTGCATACCAGGTAAGAGGAAAAGAATAGTCGAATGAGAACGGGGGACTCGCGCAAAGTCAGCTCTGTCGACTTACGTCTGGCGCTAGGTTATGTCAGTTGAGGGTTTACGAGATTTGTTCCGTCTGTACGCGCAACGGAGCGAGAGTTGAAATGTTGATTGACGTTTCGTGTCAAAGTGATTATTAGTGTGCTCAGAACCAGTCCGATGGAAAGAAAAAAAGTTGAAAGAAGACGCTGGTCGACCGTTCCATCGGTGGTGACAGCCAATATCCATGTTTGATCTTTCTGATCCAGGTTCACGATATATGAACGAATGAGTTCCTGTGACTGACGAATTCCTTGGTCACGACCGATGGCAAGAATTGTTCCGATAGATCGCGAGACGAAATGGCAGGAAAGAACGTTTCCAACTTTCAGGCACATTTAGTTCCGGGCCCGCGATTCGAGTCCGAGAGCTCGGGCACTGGCAAACTTAATTTCTTGGGCCTGTGCGCGAGCCGCCCGGGCAAAAGATGGCGAGACGTGATTAGAAAAATATTTATGCCCTTCGACGTGATTATTGGCACACGAGCCACCTCCTCTAACTTTCATTGGCCGCGAGCGATCGTCATGTAGAGCTTCAAGGTTTATATTCGTATGCACATCCACGCGGATTTGCTCTCTGCCCGCGCGAACGAAGCTTTCGATCGGCGTAGGCACATTGGCACGCGAGCGGAGAATGTTCCATTACCATGCATTATTACCTAATTTCCGGGTTCTGAACCTGGGCAAATCGACTCGCGCACAGACGGCTGGTAACTGCTGTATCCTCTCGAACTTCCATTCTCGATAGGGGGCTGGTCCTTGCTGAACAAGCAGCAAGCGATCCCAAGCGAAGCAAATGGATTCGAATCGGTACCGATCAAACTTCGCGACCGGCGATTTTCGACGGGCCCGCCAAGCCACTGCATCACCAGGATAAATGTGAACTGTCGCCATGCGTACCAGAAAGCCACTGAAATTGTTACAATGTGATTCTATCAGTCCTCCTCCTCCGAAAGGGCGACGACTCGCTTGCGGGCCCTTCGTGATACAACGAGGTTCTCGACCGGACTTCCCGAGGGTGATCGTGAGGAACGGGCATCGGACAAATCATCGCTTGCGGTTGAAGGGACATTGCGTTTTTGGCGCTTCCTAGGAACTGGTCGTGCGGTACGCGACATGGCTGCATGGTCTCGCTCTGTGTCACCAAAGCTTGTGACATCCTGGTGCAGCTCGTTCGGGAGCCGAGATGCTGGGCCAGACTGTCTTTCTGAGTCGCTGTCAGAGTTATCTCCGAGTGCCGCTCCCGGCAGATGTTCCTGTCTTGGTGCCCGTGGCGACGGCGGAGCCAAGCCGTTCGAGATGTTCTGTCTGCTTCTATCACGGTTTGCCGCTTCCCTCGCGAAGAACTCGGCATCTGCAGCCTCATCGTCGTCGGAATCATAGATGAATTGGGCGCTTTTGAACTGCTGAACCTCGTCAGCTTGTCGACGTCGGGTCGGGAGTCTCTCGTTATCGAGCGACTTTCTTCGACGGTGCCGAGCAGCCTTCTTTCGCTTCCGCTTGAGTAGATCGGTCGGCCTGGCGCCATCCAGGTCCATCGGTTCCCGCGTGAACGCCTCGATAACTCGGATGGATGACTCGAGTTCCTCGGGTAATATAGTCTTGGGCATCTGCCAAGTGGCCGGGTTGGCTGGTATCAGAGAGTAACCTCGCATGAGTACTTTGACCTCTTGAACAGCGGTCGCCACTTACAGGTTTGATCTGGCTCATTCGCGGTCTCGATCGGAGTGAAACGTAGCAGGGAGCAAAGAAGTCTTAGATGGGCGTTATAGACGAGCGCCGTTATCTGTTCTTCCGTATCGGGCCGTACCACTGAGATGGAACGCTTCAGAGATGGCGATACTCTTTTCGGATCACGGCAGAGAGACTCACCATGATCGGATAGCTTGTCTTTAGCTTCAGCCGAGGGACCGCTTGGCGGTCGAGTATCATCGATATCAGAATCGTAAGCCCGCGGTTCTCCATCTGTCGAGAGTATGACCTCTTGTCGCTCCGCACAGACAAGTTTCAGCAGCTGGAGCGACGAGGTATGACTCAATCAACAGCATGTCCGAAAACCCAGTGGTCACATAAGACTCACTTCTACCAGCCACATCACGAGATGCACTTTTCTGTCATCCATGAGACATCGAATAGCTACTCCTAGCTTCTGACTCCATGTAAACTCCTTGTCGACCTTGAATTCAAGGTCCGCCGGAGCCTTGGCGGGCTAGCGTTTGAGAAGTAATCAGCTTGGTGGCAGGGCATCATACTCCAGTGCGACCAGAGACGGACCTTAGACACCCGATCATTATCATCGCTAACATCACCTTCGTCCGAGTCTTTGCCAGACAATTTGCGGAGCTGACCTCGAGGTTTTGGCCAGAACGCCTCCACGGCTAACAGGGGGTTTTGTTGCAGATTCTTGAAGAATTTCCTCAATATATAGTTGATGCAGGTCAACAGATCTTTGGTCGGTTGACCCGGTGGTAGTGATCGTTGATCATCAAGTACACGTTTGAACACTTCGAAGCCGGAGACCTACGCATATCGTTATCAGAAAATCGAGTCGCGCGGATATCAATGATTGCTTGCTCACCTTATAAAAGAAGGCGTCTGCGCCTACGCTAACGACGATGCGATGCATCAAGCTTACGAGTCTCTTCAGCTTCTTAGGATCCGAGAACTCGCGATACCGGTCAAGATATCTGATTAAAGTAGAGACTATCCGCTCGTCGGCTAAAGCCTAGCGGATGAAACCTGGTGAGGCCAGTGCAGATGAAGGTGTCCGGTAGCCAGACTTACACGCTCGAAGTCACGGAATTGTCTCGCATGTTCAGTGTAAGTTGCAGTCGCCCGTTCCAACGCGAGTGCCTGCTCCCCCTCATCATCCATGTCCACATCATCATTTCGCTTGTCCTCTACATGATGCTCGTCAGTACTTGAGAATTAAATTCCTGTTGATCAACGATCCGGGTTACTGACTATTGCGCTTGTTCAGAAGCCGTTTTTTGCGAATATGTATTTGTCCTTTATCCTTGGAATACAATTCCAGTGTTCGGATCAAGGTGTAACAGAAGTTGATAGCGGAATCCAAATATCTGGTGATGCTCGAAATAGTCAGCTATAGTCCGGAACTACATCGGCTCCAAGGACCCACGCCATCGATTGTTGCTTGTATGTTTTCAGACACTCATAAGCGGTCTCAATGAACTCCGCGTTCTGCAAAAGCTTTGCGGACAGAGTGTCCGACAGCTCGAGGATTTCTTCATCTTGGTCGGTCGACATCTCACTGATAATCAGTAGCTGATGGTGAATGAGCAGGGGTTTTAGTTGGCTTGAGCACGTCCTCTTCCAATCGAATTCTATCGTACCAATTGAGTGAAAAAGTCGAGGCATGCTTGAATCTCCAGATCTCCCCTCGGCTATTGTATCATGGTCTCAGCACTCCTCAATCTTGGGCTTCAATCAACTCGAAGAAAACCCACTTTCGCATCTTTAGCTTCTCCCAGGCGTCTCCCCAACCAGCCTCTAGTGTCATCCTGAAACACTTCGGCCAGAAGTCGGAAATCAAGAACCTCGTTGTTGCTCTCCTCAGTTTCGGCGGCAGGCTCCCCGGCTCGCCGTGTTGGTTCCTTATCCAGCTCCGCCATCAAAGCGATGTCATCCCCCAACCCCAGTCCACCGAAAGGATCCCGGGATTTTTCAGCTTGCCTGCGGGTCAGCTCTTTCGTCTTGAGCTTCTGAGCTATCTGTTCCTTCTGTTCCTGCCTCAGCGCAAGGAAATATTCCATGAAGAATCTGCAGAGAAAGAGAACTCTCAAGTTGTCCGTTTCTCGAATCTTTGATCGTCCCATGCGGATGTCCCTCAGTATTCCATGAAAGTAATCTGTGCGAGGCACGTCGAGTGAGCATAGCGGAAAACGTGATTGTGGCTTATTGGTCTTACTGTCGAAGCAGAAGATGAATTGCCGGGCAAAAGGCTTGAGCACGCCAAGGGCTTCCTCGTTCAACATGGTGGCTCCTCCCGCTGTTTGAGAGAGGTCGTCCTGCCTAGTTGCCTTCCCTGCTCTCTTTCGCTTGATACCATCCAGAACCGATCCAGCAGTGGTCGATATGGAAGATTGCTTGTGCAGCACATACCGTTCGGATCCCTGCAAAAGCGCTATAGTCAGTCCACGCGATTTTGCCGTCCATCACGGGCATCTTTTTCTCGCGTACCGCTTTCATCATGATGGTCGTTCCAAATCTCGAGTGTCGACTGTTGCCTGTTCGCCTCGCTTGTTCTTTACTTCGTTTTTCCTCGTCAAGGAGCTTCCCTAGTGCTTCAGATGCCACCTGATTGTCGCGCAGTCCGATAACATCAGATCGGTTCAGACTCATGATACAGACGATTACTGACCTGACTGGATTCCCGTATCAAATCTTCCACCTCGACGGCTCTGAAGATGAGCCAGAGTGAATCGAGGACAAGCATATTGTATTCCTCGTATTCTCCCTTGTCTGCGTTTTCAGCCAGCGTGAGCAGCAGAGGCAGGAAACGTGCCTGCTCCATCTGCACCAGTAAGCGGCTCTGCAGCGAGCCTAGCTCCATTGTCTCTCCCAAAGCATTGCCTGATCCGATGGGATCCCGGATCGCCAAGAGGTTTCGAATCAAATAGAGCATCAGGGAAATGATTCGACGGTCCCGCTCCGTGCGATCTCTACGGGGGGATGCTAGTCAGCCTTGATTCGGTTGTCATGGTTCGGATCCTTATTTACCGGTTGGGAAGAGCGAGCGAAGGTAGCAGTAATTCCATGAGACTGGTCAGAGTTATGCCAGACTTGAGAATCAAAGCCTATATGGACTGGGGAATCAGCTTTACATCACTTGTATCAATCGAGACCAGACATACCTTGAATTCCACTTGACTTCGAAGCAAACTGGCGTAATCGGTCACTACTGCCTCGGTATCATCCATCATATCCTTCAGTTCTTGCTGCACGTCAATCGGCCAAGTGAGAGCCGCCAGCAGATCGGCCGCAGCCAAGGCGATCTTCCTCCCGCTTAGCCCTCGCCCGGTACATTCTTCCAGGAGAGCTATCAGCTCCGAGCACAGACCGGACTTCGCGAAGCATCGGAAGACCGTTCGCTCGTCGTCTGTATCGTCCTTCCTCCACAGCTTCTTGAGATCCCGCATCACTCCCAAAGCCGAGTCACCTGGCCTGTACACTGTCTCGATTTCCT
>Ga0308160_10008323_pt1 | contig 10133 bp, 6 predicted proteins | sample PhyFR1_FD_201036 | JGI IMG/M metagenome (GOLD analysis project Ga0308160, IMG submission 201036) | Phyllosphere microbial communities from UC Gill Tract Community Farm, Albany, California, United States - DLSLF.R1 | ecosystem: Host-associated > Plants > Phyllosphere > Unclassified | place: USA...
CTCGCCACAGATGTTCATGCTGTACGCACCTAATCCCGAGCGCTATTACGATGCCCACAGCATCTATTTCCAGGTGCTGGGCGAACAGGGCTATATGGGCCTGGCGATCTTCCTGACCATGTTCGTGGTGGCGTGGCGCTGCGGCGGACGGGTAATCCGCCATTGCCGTGGCAAGGAAGACCTCGCCTGGGCACTGATGCTGGCCCGGATGTGCCAGGTGAGCATCATCGGCTATCTTGCTGCGGGTGCGTTCCTGACGATGGCGTATTACGACCTGATCTACTACATCATTGCGATCCTGGCGTGCCTCGACAAGGTATTGATCCGGGCGCCGCAGAAAGACGATGTGCCGCCGATGCGCCTTGCGTTCATCGATCGCTATCTGGCGCGCCGCACGGCGAAAAAAACGGCGCGGGCGGCCGTGGGGCGCCCGCGCAGCGGCATCTGAGCCGCAGGCCAGCCTGAGGTCGGCCTTAGACCCGCCTCAGACCAGCACTTCCAGCGCCGCCGGATGGCCGAGAAAACCGGCCGGGCTGGCGCTGGCGCCATACGCCCCCGACTGGAACACCACCACCAGATCGCCCACGCGGGCGTGGGCCAGTTCCATGCGCTCGGCCAGGATGTCGAGCGGCGTGCACAGCGGGCCGGTGGCCGATGCCGGGCCACTGTCCGGCGCGTCATTCTGCGCATTCATGCGGTTGCCGATCGCCACCGGATAATTCTTGCGGATCACCTGGCCCAGGTTGCCTGATGCCGCCAGGTGATGGTGCATGCCACCATCCAGCACCAGGAAGACCTGGCCGCGCGAGACCTTGCGGTCGATCACGCGCGCCACGTACACGCCCGCTTCACCGACCAGATAGCGGCCCATCTCCAGCGCCAGGCGCGCCTGCGGCAGCGCCTCGGCCAGGCGCGGCAACCAGGCTGCCAGGTGCGCGCCCATCGGCGCCGGATCGAGACGCTGTTCACCCGGGAAGTACGGAATGCCGAGGCCGCCGCCGATATTCAGCTGGCGCACCGCCAGCGGGCTCTCGCCGGCCAGTTGGATCGCCAGTTCGATGCTGCGCGACTGCGACTCGATGATGGCATCCAGACGCAGGCTCTGCGAGCCGCTGTAGATGTGGAAACCTTCGAAATCGACTCCCAGCGCCGCCGCCTGGCGCAGTACGTCGGGCGCCTGCTCGGCGTCAATGCCGAATGGCTTGGCGCCCCCGCCCATGCGCATGCCGGACGACTTGAGCTCGAATTCGGGATTGATGCGCAGCGCCACGCGCGGCGCGATACCCAGCAGGTCGCCAATGCGCGCCGCGTTATCGAGCTCATGCTGCGACTCGATGTTCAGGCAGGCGCCGGCGGCAATCGCCTGGGTCAGCTCGCCTTCGAGCTTGGCCGGGCCGGCAAAGCTGATGCGGGCCGGATCGATCCCGGTATCGAGCGCGATTTTCAGCTCGCTGCCCGAGGCCACGTCCAGCCCGTCGACCAGGCCCGCCATATGCTGCACCAGCGCCGGCATCGGATTGGCCTTGATCGAATAATGCAGTGCGACCTGCGGCGGCAAAATCGCGCGCAGGCTGGCGACGCGCGCGCTGCACAGGGCGCGGTCGATCGCATAGAACGGCGTGCGGCCGACGCGCTGCGCCAGGCGCGGCAGCGCAATGCCGCCGACGTGCAGAACATCGTCGACGACCGGAAAATAGATCTGGGGAGCGTGCTGGGGCTTGGTGCCGGTCATGGGCTTACGGTCAATACAAAGAAATTGGCGCCGGCGCTAGCCGGCCTGGAGGGTATGGCGGAGCAGATTGCGGTCGATCTTGCCGTTCGGGTTGCGCGGCAGTGCCTCGGTGCGCAGCACGATCTGCGCCGGCACCATGTAGGCCGGCAGCCGGCGCTTGCATTCGGCCAGCAATGCGGCGCGGTCGACCAGGCCGGGATCGGCCACGGCCACGGCGACAATGGCCTGCCCCAGCGTGGCGTCATCGACGCCGAACACCGCGACTTCACTGACCAGGCCACTGGCGTGCAGCACGCTCTCGACCTCGGTCGGGCTGATGCGGTAACCGGAGACCTTGATCATCTCGTCGCTGCGGCCCACAAAATACAGGAAGCCTTCGGCGTCGCGGCGCACGGTATCGCCCGACCAGACCGCCATTTCGGGCAACGGCAATGCGGGATCCTGGCCGGGCGCCGGGCGAAAACGCAGCGCCGTGCGCGCGGCATCGTTCCAGTAACCGAGCGCTACCAGAGCGCCACGGTGCACCAGTTCACCCGGTTCGTCGGCGTCGCACAGCGTGCCGTCGGGCCGCACTACGAGCACCTCGGCATTCGGGATCGCGCGCCCGATCGAGCCGGGCCGCCGGGCCACTTCGGCGGGCGGCAGATAGGTCGAGCGGAACGCCTCGGTCAGGCCGTACATCAGGAAGATCGCCGTGTGCGGCAGCGCCTGCTGCAAGGCCGCGACCGTCACGACCGGCATCGCGCCGCCGGAATTGGTGATGAAGCGCAGCGAGGTGTCGGCCGGCCAGGCCAGGCGCGCCAGCGCGATCCACAACGGCGGCACGGCGGCCAGGCCGGTGATGCGGTGCTCGCGCACGGCAGCAACGATATCCTTGGGGAACAGGTAATTCATGAGCACCACCGACGCGCCGCGCAGGAACGCCATGGTGAGCTGGCTCAGGCCATAGTCAAAACTGAGCGGCAGCACCGCCAGCAGGCGCTCCGACGCCGTGATGCCGAGGTAGTCGGCGACGCTGGCGGCGCCGGCGACCATGTTCCGGTGCGACAGCACCACGCCTTTGGGCGCGCCGGTGCTGCCCGAGGTGTACAGGATCGCGGCCATGTCGGTGTCGATGCGGCGGTGCGGCAGATGCCCGGCCGGCGGCGCCTGCAATGCGTTCCATTCCAGCACCTGCGGGCCGGGCGCGCTGGCGGGCGTGCTTGCCAGCGCACCATCGGTCACCAGCACCGTCTGCAAGGCCGGGCATGCGGCCAGCACCGGCGCCAGCTGCGCCAGACGCTCGGGCGTGGTCACCAGCAGGCGCACGCTGCAATCGGCCAGGATGTAGGCCACCTGGTCGGGCTTGAGCAGCGGATTGACGGGCACGAACACGCAGCCGGCAGCGGCCGCGCCGAACATCGCGGCCACGTTCTCGATCCGCTTTTCCATGTACACGGCCACGCGTTCGCCCGGCTGCAGGCCGCGCGCCAGCACCAGCGCGGCCATGGCCGTTACCTGGCTGGCCAGTTCGCGGTAGGTGCAGCGCAGCGCGCCGTAGACCAGGGCCTCGGCGTCGGGCGTGCGTGCTGCGCTGTCAAAGATGCTGTCGTGGATCAGGTGATTCATCGCGCTCCGGGCCCTTGCCCGCTGGGAAATGGATGAGACATGGCGCCGCTGGCGGCACCCGTCATCTTACCAGTTCGCGCCCATGCGTTGGAGAAACACTGCCCGTTGGGTGTGTGGGGCGTCATGGTATATTTCGATGATGCCGAGTATACAACCCAGCGTTCCCGTTCGTCGCCTGATCCCGTCCGTTCCCGTGCTGTCGCTCGCTGCCTTTCGCGCCGGGCCGCATGCCGGCCGCGCGCTGCCGTCGCTGCTCGACAATGCCCAGACGCGGCTCGTCACCAGCGGGCGCATCGCCATCGGCCTGGCGCTGCGCGCGCTGGGCGTGGGCGCCGGTGACCTGGTGCTGGTGCCGGCCTATCACAGCCCGTCGATGATTCCGCCGGTGCACTGGTGCGGCGCCGACGTCGTGTTCTACCGGGTACTGCCCGACACCTGCGCCGATCTGGCCGACATCCAGGCCAGGCTGGCCGAACACCCGGGCATCAAGGCCATCATGGTCACGCATTTTTTCGGCATCCCGCAGGATCTGGCGCTGCTACGCGCGCTGTGCGACGCGCGCGGCATCGGGCTGCTCGAAGACTGCGCCCATTGCTTCTTCGGCGAGCGTGACGGTGTCGCGGTCGGCAGCAGCGGCGACTACGCCATCGGCAGCAGCATGAAGTTCTTTCCGATCCACGAAGGCGGTTGCCTGGTATCGCGGCGGCACGCGCTGGACACGCACTTGCACTCGGCCGGCATCGGCTTCGAGGCCAAGGCTGCACTGGCAGCCCTGGAAACCAGTTTTTCCTATGGCCGCCTGCCGGCGCTGCGCATGATCCTGGCCCTGCCCCTGCGCGCCAGGACGCTGCTCTGGAACGCCATGAAGGCCGCGCGCGCGCCGGCCGGCGCGACTGGCGCAACTGGTGCAGCCACCACGTCCAGCCTGGCGCCCTCGTCGTCGGACAGCAGTTTCAGCTTCGATCCGCACTGGGTCGACAAACGCTCGTCGTGGTTTTCGCGGCTCACACTACGGCTGGCATCCCATGCGCGGATCGTGGCGCGCCGCCGCAGTCACTATCTGGCTTTGCACCAGGCGCTGCAGGACGCGCCAGGCTGCCGGCCGCTGTTTGCCGCCTTGCCGGCCGGCGCCTGTCCGTGGGTGTTTCCGCTGCTGGTCGACGAGGCCGACGCGGTGGCCGAACGGCTGGCGCAGGCCGGCGTGCCGATGGTACGCTTTGGCGCCACGCTGTGGCCGGGCGTCGACGCCACCGTCTGCGCCACCAGCGTCGAGCTCGGGCAGCACATGATCGCCCTGCCCTGCCACCAGGCCCTGCGCAGCACCGAACTGGCCTGGATGATCGCCACCGTGCGTCAGGCGCTGCAGGCAAGCGCGAAGGTCGCGGCATGAGCTGGACCGTGGTGCCGGCCAGCCAGTTCAGCGCGCAGATGGCGCGCTGGGACGCGCTGCACGCGGCCAGCGCGGCCTCGCCATTGCTGGCCGCCGACTTTGTCGCCGCGCTGCTCACCAGCTTCGCCGATGGCCGCGAACTGCTGGCGTGGCATGACACGGCCGGCGTCACGGATGCGATGACGATCCTGAGCCCGGGCGGGTTTGGCGTCTGGCACACCTTCCAGCCCTCCCAGGCGCCGGTGGGCCTGTGGCTGCAGCGCGATGACGGGTCGCCTGCTGCGCTGCTGCGACCGTTGCTGGCCCGCCTGCCGGGACCGGCGCTGCTCGTTGGCCTGACCCAATGCGATCCGATGCTCATGGCGCGCCCGGCGGATGGTGCCTGCGTGCGCACGGCCGACTATATCCGCACCGCCCGCATCACGCTGCGCGGCGCCGGCGGCTTCGACGCGTTCTGGGAAGCGCGCGGCAAGAACCTGCGCAGCAATCTCAAAAAGCAGCGCAACCGGCTGCGCCAGGATGGCGTCACGCCGCGCCTGGAACTATGCCGCGCGCCCGAACAGATGGCGCAGGCCGTGGCCGACTACGGCCGGCTCGAGGGCAGCGGCTGGAAAGCGGCTGGCGGCACCGCCGTCGACGCCGCCAATGCGCAGGGCCACTTTTACCGCGTCATGCTCGAAGCGTTTGCCGCGCGCGGCGCCGCCAGCGTCTACCGTTACTGGCTGGGCGACCAGCTCGCCGCGATGGATTTGTGCGTGGAAGGCGGCGACTGCATCGTGGTGCTCAAGACGGCCTACGACGAGACGCTGGCGGGCCAGTTGTCGCCAGCGCTGCTGATGCGCGAAGAAGCGTGCCGCCAGCTGTTCGACGAGAACCGCTTCGGGCGCATCGAATTCTATGGCCGCGTCATGGAATGGCATCTGCGCTGGACCGACGAGGTACGCACGATGTACCACCTGAACGGCTACCGGTGGCCCGGTCTGGCGCGGCTGCATGCGATGCGCAAGCCGGCGCCGCACAGCGCCGCCTGACGGCTTGCCGCCGGCTCAGTCGGGGCTGATCGGCACCACCGGGACGACCACCGGCCCGATGGGCCCCGTGGCCGGGCTGGCCAGGTCCTGGTCGACTGGCTGACGCCGGCCCATCCGGATCAGCGGCAGTTCGAGGTACTGATAAGAGAAGTGCGCCAGCAGGATCACCATGCCAAGCAAACCGAACACCACCAGCGGCGACGCGAAGCCATGGTTCGCCGTCGCCACTTGTTGCCACAAATAGATGGTGTACGAAATCTGTCCCAGATAAGCGAGCAGCGCATTGCCAAACAGCGCGCGAATGGATGGCCGTGCCAGCGGTGTGCCAAACACGACTGCACAAATGATCACGGGTGCAATGAGCGGATAAACGATATTCATCAGCCATGCCGGCAGCGCCACAAGGTGTACGCCGATCAGCAGCGCGATACCGGCGCACCAGAATGCAAAAGGTAATCGTTTGAGCAGCGGGCCAAGGCTGTTTTCATACAGCGCATACACACAGCCCCACAGCATGAAAGAAAAAATCGATACATATAATGCCAGCTGCGGTTGCGCTGCCACGTGCGCAGATAAAACGATGGCAAGCAGCGCGCCGATGACAGGCAGGATCGTGCGTCGTTTCCGGGCCATTCCCAAACCAACGAACAGCATCGGAAACACCAGATAAAACTGTTCTTCGAAAGCCAGGCTCCAGGTATGGCCTGTGTACCAGCCACAGTTTCCCAGCAAATTGATATTGCAGAGAAATGCTGCAGATTGGGCGAATTGGGGCGCGGTCATCTCGATGCTGCCCGTTTGGACCAGCACAGCGAGAAACAGCAGGTACAGCATCAGTGGCGGGACAATACGCAGCACGCGGCGCAGATAAAAATAGCGCATGCTGACCGCGCCGTGAACGCTGACTTCTTTCACCATGCCCCTGCAGATGACATAGCCGCTGATGCAAAAGAAGATTTGCACGCCCAGTGTGCCCAGAGGATGAACACGCCAGATCAGCCCTGGCAGCACCTTGTGATAAATCGGATGGCTATATTCAATGATGTGAGAAAGAATAACGAGGAAAATTGCAAAGAATCTCCATGCATCGATATAAGGAAGACGATGAGTGTTTTTCATTGTTCTGCAAGGAGAATGTAAAGGGGCCTGACAGCAGCGCATGAAGCAGGTCTGCAATGACCAGCTCCGGCCAAATGCCGAATCGGCCAGCCGGAATGCAACGAAAGCGACGCAAGTGACAATCAGAAAAAAGCGGCGAGAAACCAAGTGGTAATTATATTGCGAAGAAAACAATATTGGCAAGAATCATTATAGATTGCTTTTTTATTAAAAATATGCCATGTAATTCATCGCGCATAATGCCGCCTTTACAGCCACGCTTTGCGTCTGCTGGAGAATGCCGACGCCGGGTCAGCCGATAAGATAGCCGGGCGAAAAGATACAATGTTCCTTCTTCGACAAAAGGAAACCCGTCGCTCTGGTGGTGGAGGAAAATGGCGGCGTCATCCGATGAAAATCGGGCGCCAACAAATTCAAATGTTACATTGGCAGTGCTTGTTCATACTGCCAATACATTGCACAAACACGATGCAGAATCGGATTGCCGCCATTGGCGTCACGGTCGTGACCAGATGAAAGTGTGGTGTAAATGCTGCACCCGCAGCGCGTTGCTGCGGGTCTAAGGGAGCGAAGACCGGTCAGGACTGCAGGCGTGCCGCTAACCCTGAGATGCTCATGAACTCGCCGCCCAGCTCGTCGCGGAACCAGGTGCAGTAATCGTGCACGGTCGCAATGAAGCGCTGCAGGTCGGCGTCGGTGCGCACATACGGGGTATGGCCGGGCACCATCGACGGGCTGTGATACGTCAGTGAAAACACTTCGCAGCCGGCGCCGTGCAGCGCGCTGCTCAGGCGCCGCAGTTCGGCGCCATTGGCGGCTTCAGGGCTCAGGCGGATGCGCTCGAGGGCGCCGCTGCGCGACAGGATGCCGCCCATGCGCAGCTTGCGCGCCCAGCCCTGCTGCGCGAGCTCGTACAGTGCCGGACCCTGGGCGCGCAACCAGCCCGTATAACCAGCCGTGTTGGGCAGCTCAAGCAGCCTGCGTCCGCCCGCTTCGAACGTGTACGGGTGTTCGTCGTAGGCACGGAAATCCGGACCGCCATCGTCGGTAAAGGCCGTGTAAGGCACCACGCTGGCATCGATCTGGTAGCCCAGGTCGGCAATCGATTCGGCCGTATGCGCGCCCAGGCCGTAGCGCCCGGCCTTGAACGTCGTCGGCGCGCGGCCGAACGAGCGTGTGATCGCGTCGGTCAGCTGGCGCAGCTTGTCGTACTCGAGCTGACGCGGCAGGTTGCCGGCATACGAATGGAAAGTCGAGACCTCTTCCTCGTGCGGTGGCGATACCCACGGATGCAGGTGGGTGCCGATTTCGCAGCGCCCCGCTTCCATCAGGCCGCGCAGCACGGCCACCGAGGCCGGTGTGGTCGCCACCGGCCAGTCGATCACGTAGGTCGGCACGATGCCGAGGCGGTCATAGACGCGCTCGTGCATCAAGGGCTGGCCGGCGATCGAACTCGTGCCGACGCTGGCGCGGTCGAACGGTTTGGTCCAGTCGAATTCTTCCTCGGTGTCGATCACGACGACCAGGACAGGACGGGCGCCGGCGCCAAGGCGCGCCGGCAGATGGCTGGTTTTTCTTAGCATGGACGGGAGTCTCGTACTGGGTGGGCCGATGCCGGCGCTGCCTGCGCGAGTGCGGTGAGGCACTCGTCGATGCGGCCATAGGTCGCATTGAACGTGCTGGCGTCCTTGCCTTCGGGGTCGAGGATCTGGCAGTCGCTGCCGGCCGCGGTACAGGCTTGACCAAGCAGAAAGACGCGGTCCCTGAGGTCGGGATAACGGGCTGCAATGCTCTCGAGATTGATGTGGTCGAAGACGATCACCAGATCGGCCGCTTCGAGCATGGCGCGGCTGGCGTGGCGCGAACGGTGCGTCGACATGTCAACACCGCGCTGCGCTGCCGCCGCGATGGCCACGGCAGGCGAACCACGCCGGTTACGCGGCAGCATGCCTGCCGAATCGAACTGCGCACTGGCGCCAAACAGCTGGCCTGACTTGAGGTGGGCATAGCTGCTGCGATTGATATTGCCCTGGCAGACATACAGCACGTTCAGCGGCCGGTTCGGGTTGGCGGCAAACAGGCTGGCCATGCGCGCCGACAGGGATTGGCCCGCCTGCGCCGTGGCGCGCCGCTTGAAGCGGCCGCCGACGAGTTCGCGCAGCTCTTGCCAGCCCGGACCCGCATCATCGAGCACCAGGGTGTCCTGGTGTTCCCTGCCGATCAGCACGCGATGAAAACTCCAGCCCCAGGCCAGGCAATGCAGCGCCAGGCGGACCGGACGACGTGCCAGGCGGGCGGCGCCCGCCCTCGCCTGCCACATGTCGAGGATCAGGTTGCGGCAATAGCGTCCCGCCGGGTAGTCCACCGGCGCGGTCGGCTCGCCCAGCGCCAGCAGGCGATACAGGCGGTACGGGAAATCGACGCCGATCGACACCGGCAGTGGCAGCGAACCCCATGGGCGCGCATTCACCTCGATCAGGATCCAGCCCTCCGTGGCGGGATCGACCTTGAATTCGAACATCGCCAGGCCCGTGTAGCGGCTGGCGCGCACCATGCGTTCGACCGCAGCCAGACGTTGCGGATCGAGCGGCGCGCTCTTGCGGTAATAACTGCTGCCGTTCATCTCATGCGCGCGGTGGTGCTCGAATGCCTGCAGCACGGCGCCGTCGTGGCACAGCACCGACACGCCCAGACCGAAGCCGGGGAACATCTGTTCCAGCAGGATTGGCCCGGCGCCATGGTCGTGGCGCGCCAGCCAGGCGGCCAGTTCGGCGCGCTCACCGATGATGCGGGTGCTGGTGCGCACGTACAGTTCCGGCATCGCGTACGACATCGGTTCCTTGATCACGACCGGCAAGCCGAATTCGGCGGCAATGCCGTCGGCCGTGTCGCTGGCGGCCAGCAGGCGTCCCGGCGCGACCGGCACGTCGACCGACTGGGCCAGCGCACGCGTGCGCACCTTGTCGAAGTAGATGTCGAGTGCTTCGGCCGATGGAATCGCCAGTGGGCAGAAGACCCCCAGCGCATCACGGTGCAGGCACAGCGGCAACAGCCCGCGCTCGTCGCACGGCACGACCAGTGAAAAGTCGTGCTCGCGCAGCAGCGCCAGGACGGCATCCAGCCAGGCATGGCCGCCATCGAGGTAGTACGGCAGGAAATGGGTCGCGTGGATGTAGCGCGACGCCAGCGCCGGGGCCCGGAAGTCGAACGGCGCCACGTGCACTTCGAGTCCCTGGCGCCCGAGCGAACGCAC
>Ga0308160_10008324_pt1 | contig 10130 bp, 8 predicted proteins | sample PhyFR1_FD_201036 | JGI IMG/M metagenome (GOLD analysis project Ga0308160, IMG submission 201036) | Phyllosphere microbial communities from UC Gill Tract Community Farm, Albany, California, United States - DLSLF.R1 | ecosystem: Host-associated > Plants > Phyllosphere > Unclassified | place: USA...
ACACGGTTGCCGGTGCCGGCAAGGACGTGAAGAGCGCCGGCGAGAAGGTCGAAGACGCCGCCAAGAACTGAGCCCAGCGCTCGGTGACGAAAGACGGGTCGGCTTGCCGGCCCGTTTTTTTTGCGCGTTTTTCGTCATTGCAGTCGGTGTTGGCGGTAAACGCTTCAGCGCGCTCATGCGCCGTTGACGGCGCATTGATCGATCGGCAACGCGACCGGCGCAATGCTGTGCGTGCGGTGCAATCGCCGCACACCTCATAACGAGAGCGCTGCTATGAACAAAGACATCATTTCCGGCAAGTGGACCCAGCTCAAGGGCAAGATCAAGGCCCAGTGGGGCGACCTGACCGACGACGATTTCGACGTGGCCACCGGCAACGCGCAGTACCTGTCGGGCAAGCTGCAGGAACGCTATGGCTGGGATCGCGACCGCGCCGAAAAGGAAGTGCGTACGTTCCAGGACGGGCTGGGCAAGGAATACCGCGACTGAGGCGCACGCTGCGCCTGACGTGGAAACGGGCCGCGATGCGGCCCGTTTCGTTTTGCGCGCTCGTACAGGCTCAGTATGCCGGGGGATCCGGCACGAAGTCGCCGGGAAAAGCCTGCGGTACGTCGGCCACGCGCGGATAGGAGCGCGGCCGCGGGATCACCCCGCGCGCGACCAGCCGCGCACGACTGTCATAGCGCAGTTGCAGGCGTTGCCGCGGCACGTCGCTGGCGCGTTCGAACTCGGTGACGCTGGAGGGCGACCATTCGCGTTCGCCATGGCCGGTGCCCACACGCTGCATCTTGCCCAGCGCCGCATCGCTCTCTGCGCGTGCGGCTGCGGCAGGGGGCGCTGCCGCGATCGGCGCTGCAGCGCGTTCGCGATTTTCCTCCACGCTCGCCTGCGGCACGCTCGCCGGCGCCTCGTCGAACACCGCCATGCCGATCACGCCGACGTTGTCGGGGCGGCCGGTGCGCGCGGCGTAGCTGTCGGCGAGGTCGGTGAACACGAACTGCGCGATCTCGCGCTGCGACTTGCGCCAGCCGGCGATCTCGCTGCTCTGCCATGGGCCAAGCACGTAGCCGCGCTGGTCGCTGGACGCGGTCTCGCCGCTGACTGCGTTGACCCCATCCACCGACAGCACCACCAGCACGCGGCGGTCGCTGCGGTTGGTCAGGCGCAGCGCATAGCGGTGGCCCGGCTCGGCGGCGATCCAGCGTTCGCCGCGCTGCGCGTATTGCGGCAGGTCGGCGCCGTCGGCGTCGCGGTCGATCACGCGCAGCGTCACCAGCGACGAGGGCGCGTGCGGCGCAGGGTAGGGGCGGAAACCGCATAACAGGCCGATGCACAGCAAGGCGATCGAGATCGGGCCGATCGGGCGGGGCGAAAAAAACAGGCGGGCGGGCTTGCGCATCACGGCGACTCCACGGAAGGGACCTGCTGTTGAACGCGCCATGCGCCGGAACGGGGTTGCCGTGCAGCGGTTAAACTCGCCGGGTTATCCATTGGCCGTCGATTCTCCGCATGACCACCCGCGTCCTTACCGGCATCACCACCTCCGGCACCCCGCACCTGGGCAACTACGTCGGCGCGATCCGCCCGGCGTTGCAGGCCAGCCTGCGCCCCGGCATCGAGAGCTTCTATTTCCTGGCCGACCTGCACAGCCTGATCAAGGCGCAGGACCCGGCGCGCACCCAGCGCTCGACCCTGGAGATCGCCGCCTCGTGGCTGGCGGCCGGGCTGGATCCGTCGAAGGTGTGGTTCTACCGCCAGTCGGACGTGCCGGAAACCAACGAGCTGACCTGGTTCCTGACCTGCGTCGCCGGCAAGGGCATCCTCAACCGCGCCCACGCCTACAAGGCGGCGGTGGACAAGAACCGCGCCGATGGCGAGGACGACGACGCCGGGGTCAGCGCCGGGCTGTTCATGTACCCGGTGCTGATGGCCGCCGACATCCTGCTGTTCAACGCGCAGCAGGTGCCGGTGGGCCGCGACCAGATCCAGCACATCGAGATGGCGCGCGATTTCGGCCAGCGTTTCAACCACGTCTACGGCCGCGACTATTTCACCCTGCCCGAAGCGCTGATCGACGAGAACGTGGCGACCTTGCCCGGGCTGGACGGGCGCAAGATGAGCAAGAGCTACGACAACACGATTCCGTTGTTCGCCCCGCGCGAGGAACTGAAGAAGCGCGTGTTCTCCATCGTCACCGATTCGCGCGCGCCGGGCGAGCCGAAGGACACCGAGGGCTCGGCGCTGTTCCAGCTGTACCAGGCCTTCGCCAGCGCCGAGGAAGCCGCCGCGTTCGCGCAGGCCTTCGCCGGCGGCATCGGCTGGGGCGAGGCCAAGCAGCAGTTGTTTGCGCGCATCGATGCGGAGATCGCGCCGATGCGCGAGCGCTACGAGGCGCTGATGGCACGCCCGGGCGACATCGAGGCGATCCTGCGCGACAACGCGCAGCGCCTGCGCGCGCGCTACGCCACGCCGTTCCTGGCCGAACTGCGGCATGCGGTGGGCCTGCGCGACCTGTCGCTGCGCGAGGCAGGGCAGGCCGATGCGGCAGAGGCCAGGCGGGCGTTGCCGAGCTTCAAGCAGTACCGCGAAGGCGACGGCCGTTTCTACTTCAAGCTTCTCGACGGCGAGGGCGCGCTGCTGTTGCAGAGCGGCGGCTTCGAGTCGCCGCGCGACGCCGGGCGCGTGATCGGCGCGCTCAAGCAGGCCGTGCAGGCCGATGCGCTGCAGACGCCAGACCTCACCCTGGCGGTGCCGGCCGAGGTCGTGCTGGCCGCGCTGCAGCGGCTGCGCGACGCGGGCTGAGGCAGCAAGCGGGCCCGGCCATGAATGGTGTGGAAGGGACTTCAGTCCCGACGAGGCTTTGGCGGTAATGCGTCGGGACTGAAGTCCCTCCCAGAAAAAAGCCCAGGATCGCAGCTGGCTGTAATGGCGGGTTACCCGCGTCGCGCTCCCCAGAAATGCATGTCGCGATGACAAGGCCGGGGGCATGGATTGCCTGGAGGCCGAGGCGTAGCCAAGCGGGGCTGGCAACAACGTCCATACGGCCTAGAATGGAGCTTCGCCCAGCCACCGCCCTGCGCCATGCCACGCGATCCCAGCATCCATCTCATCGACACCGGCTTTCAGCGCGCGCAGTTTGATGCGGCCTACCTGATCGTGGAGAACGGGCGCGGCGCGTTCGTCGATTGCGGCACCAGCCACTCGCTGCCGGCCATGCTCGCCGCGCTCGACGGCGCCGGCCTGGCGCCGGGCGACGTGGACTGGCTGATCCTGACCCATGTGCACCTGGACCACGCCGGCGGCGCCGGCGCGCTGCTGCAGCATCTGCCCAACGCGCGCCTGCTGGTGCATCCGCGCGGCGCGCCGCACATGATCGATCCGGCGCGGCTGATCGCCGGCGCCACCGCGGTGTACGGCGAGGCCGAGATCGCGCGCAGCTACGGCACCATCGTGCCGGTGCCGGCCGAGCGCGTCGTCGCCGCCGAGGACGGCCATCGGCTGTGGCTGGGCGAGCGCGAACTGCTGTGCATCGATACGCCCGGCCACGCGCGCCATCACCTGTGCGTGTGGGACGCGCGCAGCCGCAGCTGGTTCAGCGGCGACACCTTCGGCCTGTCGTACCGCGAACTGGACAGCGCGCAGGGCGCGTTCGTGATCCCGACCTCCTCGCCGGTGCAGTTCGATCCGGAGGCGATGCGCGCCTCGATCCAGCGCATGCTCGACCATGCGCCGGAGACGCTGTATCTGACCCACTACGGCCCGGTCGGCGCGGCGGACACGCTGGCGGCGGATCTGTTCGAGCAACTCGACGCGATGGTGGCGATCGCGCGCGGCTGCGACGGGCGTTCCGATCGTCATCGCTGCCTGGTCGCCGCGCTGAGCGCGCTGTACCTGGAGCGCGCGCGTCTGCATGGCTGCCCGCTCGACGATGCCGGCGTGGAGCGGGTGCTGCAGATGGATATCGAGCTCAATGCGCAGGGCTTGGCCTGCTGGCTGGATCGCTGAAAGGCCGGGATTCGGGATTTGGGATTCGGGATTGGGAATAGCGTGTGTCTGCGCTTCTCGTGTCTCGATCCATCTCATTGCTGTTTCGTGACGGCGCCACGCTTACACTGTGCAGCCAGGTTTTTTCAGGTCGTTGCCGTGAATCCGATGCGCATGTTGCTGCTGTCCGCCTGCCTGTTCATGGGAGGCGCCGCGCAGGCGGCCAACGAGGTGCTGCCCGGCGGCGGGATCGATGCCGAGGCGCTGGAGCGGCATGTGCGCACGCTGGCATCCGATGGGTTCGAGGGCCGCGCGCCGGCCACGCCGGGCGAGGACAAGACCATCGCCTATCTCAGCGAACAGTTCCGTCTGGCCGGCGTGCAGCCGGCCGGCGACGACGGCGGCTGGACCCAGGCGGTGCCGCTGGTGCGCGCGCAGGTGGACGGGCCGGTGACGGCGACGCTGCGCGTGGCCGGCGCGGCGCAGGCGCTGGTCAACGGTGAGGACGTGGTGCTGCAGAGCCTGCGTCCCGGCAGCAAGGTGGCGCTGAAGGACGCGCCGCTGGTGTTCGTCGGCTACGGCATCCATGCGCCCGAGCGCGGCTGGGACGACTACAAGGGCGTGGACCTGAAGGGCAAGATCGCGGTGATGCTGATCAACGACGCCGACTTCGAGACGCCGCAGCCCGGCGCGTTCGACGGCCGCGCGGTCACCTACTACGGGCGCTGGACCTACAAGTACGAGGAAGCCGCGCGGCAGGGCGCGGCCGGCGTGCTGATCGTGCACGAGACCGCGCCGGCGGCGTACGGCTGGGCCACGGTGAAGAGTTCCGGGCTGTCGCCGCTGTTCGACATCGAGCGCAGCGACGCGCAGGCGCGGGCGCAGCACGTGCCGGTGCGCGGCTGGATGCAGCGCGCGCTGGCGGTGTCGCTGTTCCAGCGCGCCGGGCTGGATTTCGAGGCGGAGAAGAAACGTGCGCAGCGCGCCGACTTCCGCCCGCAGGCGCTGGGCGATGCGGCGCTGTCGGTGCGCTTCGCGCTCAAGCGCGAGCGCGTGGTAACCCACAACGTGGTGGCCAAGCTGGAAGGCGCCACGCACCCGCAGGAGACCATCATCTACTCGGCGCATTGGGACGCGTTCGGCATCGGTGCGGCCGACGCCAGCGGCGATCGCATCCGCCGCGGCGCGATCGACAACGCCACCGGCGTGGCCAGCGTGCTGGAGCTGGCGCGGGTGTTCGCGGCCGGGCCGCGGCCGCAGCGCACGCTGTACTTCATCGCGCTCACTGCCGAGGAAAAGGGCCTGCTCGGCGCGACCTACTACGCCGCGCATCCGCTGGCGCCGCTGGCGACCACCGTGGCGGTGATCAACAGCGAGATGTTCAGTCCCGATGGCGCCACCCGCGACATCGCTTCGTGGGGCCGCGGGCGGGTGTCGCTGGAGCGCGACCTGGCCGCGGCGGCGCAGGCGCGCGGCCGCGCCTATTCGCCCGATCCGAACCTGGAGGCGGGCTTCTTCTACCGCGCCGACCACTTCGCCTTCGCCCGCGCCGGGGTGCCGGCGATCACCGTGGGGCCGGGGCTGGACAAACTCGAGGGTGGCGTGGCGGCAGGCAAGGCGATCCGCGACCGCTATTTCGCCGACTGCTACCACCAGCCTTGCGATCGCTGGAGCGCGTCCTGGGATCCGGCCGGGCATGCCGCCGACACGCTGCTGCTGTACGACCTGGGCCAGCGCCTGGCCGACAGCCGCGAGTGGCCGCGCTGGGACGATGGCTCGGAGTTCAAGCCGGCGCGCGATGCGAGCGAGGCCGCGCGGCGCTGAGCTGAGCTGGTGGTGAGGGAGTGCGGTTGTGGTGCAGAGTGGAGTTGCCGGTTGGGCACTTTCAGGAGGGGCTTCGGCCCCGGCAGTGCCTCTTAGCCCGTGTGGTTCCAACACCGCGCGTCGCGACTGAAGTCGCTCCCACATGGAGCTTGCGGCATGCTGGCTGGGTGCCCTGTAGGAGGGGCTTCAGCCCCGACAGACAGCAGTCCGGAGCCGGTGCAATTCCCGGCTCCGTTTGTCGCGGCTGAAGCCGCTCCTACAGGGGTTTGCGGGGAGCGTGCTGGGTGCACTGTGGGAGGGACTTCAGTCCCGACGCAGGCGAGCCCGCCGGCATAGCGCATCGATGGGCCGACTTCGCCAGAGCTGTGTCTGCGCAGAAAGCGAGTGCGCTATCACGATCGTGCTTCGTCGATGCGTCGAGAACAGGACGCGTGCGACACACGCAAAACAGCGTGCCATGCGCGTCGCGCCGCGATGCTGTCGCTGGTCGCCGCCGCTGGCCTAGAATCGATCTCCACACCGCCTGGTCATCCTGCGCATGTCGTCCCCGCCTGCTCCCGTCGCCGCCGTCCCCGCGCGTGGCGGTTTCGTCGTCCTTGCGCTGCTGCTGGTCTACGTGGTCTGGGGCTCGACCTATCTGGCGATCCGCTTCGCGCTGGAGGGCGGCACGCCGCCGCTGAGCATGGTCTCGGGGCTGCGCTTCGTGGTCGCCGGTTCGCTGCTTTACGCGGTGCTGCGCTGGCGCGGCGTGGCCGCGCCGACGCGCGCGCAATGGCGTTCGCTGACCGTGCTCGGTGCGCTGCTGCTGTTGTGCGGCAACGGCATGGTGGTGCTGGCCGAACGCCAGGTGTCCTCCGGCCTGGCCGCGGTCGCGGTCGCCTCGGTGCCGCTGTGGATGGCGCTGTTTGGTGCGCTGCGTGGGCAGCACGCCAGCCGCGGCGAATGGCTGGGCATCGTGGTCGGGTTTGCCGGCGTGCTGTGGCTCAATGCCGGCAGCAGCCTCAGCGCCAGTCCCAAGGGCCTGGTGCTGCTGCTGATCGCGCCGATCGGCTGGGCGTTCGGTTCGGTGTGGTCGCGCGAACGCGATCTGCCGACTCCGTTCATGGCCGCGGCCGGGCAGATGCTGTGCGGCGGTGTGCTGCTGGTCACCGCGGGTGTGCTGAGCGGCGAACGCCCGCACGCCTGGCCGACCCCGCATGCGTTGATGGCGGTCGCCTACCTGTGCGTGTTCGGTTCGATCGTGGCGTTCACCGCCTACGTGTGGTTGTTGCAGAACGTGCGTCCGGTGTTGGCCGGCAGCTATGCCTACGTCAATCCGGTGATCGCGGTGGCACTGGGCAGCTGGCTCGGCGCCGAGCGCTTCACTACCAGCGACCTGGGCGCGATGGCGGTGATCCTGGCCGGCGTGGTGGTCATCACCGTGGCGCGGACGCGGCGATGACTTTCACTGAGCAGGAGACGCGCCGCGGACTGTTGATCACCGCGCTGACCTTCGCGCTGTGGGGTGTGGTCCCGGTGTACTGGCATCTGCTCAAGGCGGTGCCGTCGGCCTACATCATCGCCCACCGCATCGTCTGGAGCGCGGTGCTGGTGGTGGGCTGGCTGCTGTACAGCGCGCGCCTGCAGTGGTGGCGCAGCATTGCCGCGCAGCCGCGCGCGCTGGCGATCCTGGCGCTGAGCAGCCTGGCGATCGCGTTCAACTGGGGCCTGTACATCTGGGCGATCAACGCCGGCCATGTGATCGAGGCCAGCCTGGGCTACTTCATCAATCCGCTGGTCAACGTGCTGCTCGGCGTGCTGGTGCTGAAGGAGCGGCTGCGCGCGTTGCAGTGGCTGGCGGTGGCGTGTGCCGCGCTCGGCGTGGCGTGGCTCACCGTCGATGCCGGTGCACTGCCGTGGATCGCGTTGAGCCTGGCCGCCTCGTTCGGGCTGTACGGCCTGCTGCGCAAGCTGGTGCAGGTGGATGCGGTGGCCGGGCTGGGCGTGGAGAGCCTGTACCTGTTCCTGCCGGCGCTGGGTTTCGTGCTGTGGAGCGAGACCGGACACGGCGGCGGTTTCGTCGGCGGTTGGGGCTGGCGCAACGATCTGCTGCTGGTGTTCGGCGGCGTGGTCACCGCGGTGCCGCTGATCGGGTTCGCCTACGGCGTGCGGCGCATCCCGCTGTCGCTGGTCGGCTTGCTGCAGTACATCGCGCCGAGCCTGCAGTTGCTGCTCGGGGTGTGGTTCTTCCGCGAGCCGTTCGACAGCGGCAAGGCGATCGGCTTCGCCGCGATCTGGGTCGGGCTGCTGCTGTTCGCGGGAGAGAGCCTGTGGCGCTCGGGTTGGGGGCGGCGGCGAGGGGCCGGGATTGGGAATTCGGGATTCGGGATTCGCAAGAGCCGAAGCCGCTCCCCCTGATAGCGCGGCGGCCTGCGCAGTCCGCTGTTACGAATCCCCACTCCCGAATCCCCAATCCCGGCTCAACTGCGGCCGACGCTTGCAGCCGCGGTGTCCGTCAGCTGCTGCTCGGCATCCACGCGTGGTGCCAGCGGCGACGGGCAGTGGCCGTCGTGGCGCTGTGCCGGCAGTTCGGCGAACCAGTCCTCCACGGTCGGCGCCAGCAGGTCCAGCCGCATCGGCAGGCTGATGTGGTTCTCGCCGGGCATTTCCAGGTAGTGCGCGCGCGGCGCGTCCAGCGCCAGCAGGCGGCCGTGCGCGACCGGGATGTGCTGGTCGGCGCTGCCATGCAGCAACAGCAGGCAGGCCGGCGCGGTGCGCGCGGCGGCGGTCACGTCGACCTGGTCCAGGTTCAACGCCAGGCGCTGGTTGGCGTTGGCGATGACCGCGTCCAGGTTCTGCCCGCCGTAGCGCCAGCGCGCCAGGTCCATCGCTGCGCTGGCCATCCAGCCCTGCGGGCGGCTGGCGAGCATGTGCGGGATCATGTCGCGGATGCCGCGGCCGGCGTTGGCGAAGGATTCCATCGCGACCACGCCATCGACGTCGCCGCCCAGCTTCTGCGCGGTGAACAGCGCGGTGGCGGCGCCGTAGGACACGCCGAACAGGTACAGCGGGCCCTGGATCTCGCCGCGGGCGCGCAGCGCGCGGATCACCGCGACCACGTCGTCGGACTCGCGGGTGCCGTAGCCGGCCGGGCCGCCGCCGGAGCGGCCGTGGTTGCGCAGGTCGATGCTGATGCTGCGGTAGCCGGCCTGGGCCAGGTCCAGCGACCACGGCAGCAGCGAATCGCCGTCCATCATCCAGCCGTGCAGCAGCACCACGGTGCCGCGCGGGGCGGCGTGGGTGCCTGGCTGCGGCGCGGCCACGTCCATCGCGAAATCGGCGCGCTCGTGGCCGTTGGCGTCGCGGCCGGCATGCTCGTAGCGGTAGCGCATGCGGTAGTCGCCCGGATCGATCGCACGCCAGAAGATCGGGATGCCGGCCGGGGTGAGCACGTGCCCGCTGCGGTTGGGCAGCGTCGCCAGCAGGCCCTGGATGCGTTCCTCGTCCATCAGCGGCGACACGCCGCCCGGCGCGACCAGGCGGTCGCTGAGCGAGGTGGAGGTACGCGCAGCCAGGCAGCCGGCGGCCAGGCACAGGCTGGTGCAGAGGACGAGCAGCAGGCGGAAGCGCGACGGCATGGCGATAGGCGGTGGGTGAACGGCCGCGCAGGCTAGCGCCTTCGCTGGCGCGGCTCTACCGCAATTGGATGACGAAACGATGACGCGGTGCGGGTACGGGGCGCCGAGGCACGGCCGCCGGCTCGGTTTTCCCGGCGGCGCCTTGCGCTGCGGGCGCATGCGCCGCGCCCCTGTACGCCACGCCGGGCCTGTTCGGCGCTCGGTCGGTGCTGCGTGGCGCAGCCTGGCGTTCAGGTCGGCGCGGTGTTACCCGCTTGTGGAACGCCGGACTGGACCCGCAGGGGTGGTGCTTGCGCAAACCAACGACCCTGCCCGACCTCGCGGTCGCCGCGCCTGGCAGGCATGGCGCCTGCCCGGGCGCGCAGGCCAGTCGCTACTGCGCGCGCAGGGCGGTGGTGATCGGCAACCGCGCCGCGCGCAGCGCCGGGAACAGCCCGCCGACCAGGCCGATGCCCAGCGCCCATTTCAGCCCGCTCCACAGCAGCGCCGGCGAGACCTTGAACTGAAACACCACCTGGCTGAAGTTGCTGCCCAGGGTGGACACGCTGTAGCCGTTGAACACGGTCCAGGCGATCAATCCGCCGAGCAGCCCGCCGAGCAGCGCCAGCAGCATCGTCTCCAGCATCACCGCGGTCACCACCGGCGTGCCGCGGAAGCCGATCGCGCGCATCGTGGCGATCTCGCGGGCGCGGGTGGCCACCGCCG
>Ga0308160_10008325_pt1 | contig 10129 bp, 14 predicted proteins | sample PhyFR1_FD_201036 | JGI IMG/M metagenome (GOLD analysis project Ga0308160, IMG submission 201036) | Phyllosphere microbial communities from UC Gill Tract Community Farm, Albany, California, United States - DLSLF.R1 | ecosystem: Host-associated > Plants > Phyllosphere > Unclassified | place: USA...
AAGATCAAGATGGGGTGATTGTACCTCCCGAGTATATCCCATAGCCCACTACTCGGCCCTATCGGTGACTGATTGAATAGTGATTATAACCTAAGTACCAGATTGGCTTCCATGATCCTTCAATACCGAATATCAAGCTGTACGTCTACTCCACCTTGTTGAGCTAGGCGCTGAGAACCAGCCAGTCCTGATCTTGTGGGAATTGTTACCCCTCAAATCTCTGCGACTGGTGATGCGAATTTCATCGGATTTCATATTGGAAAGATCCTCCCCTCCTTTACCAGTGGAGTAGTGGTAGAGGTTCGATTATTCGATCTTGGGTATGCTCCCCCTAGATTGGGAGGTCGACGGAGCTGATGAAAGGTCCTGTATGTCAAGCTCAGGAAGGGGTTGTACCAGTATCGCCAGTCTTCGTATTTCGTGATGTCAGTACATGAGTGTCAAGCGAATGCATCTTGGTCCATGCCCGATATGCTTCATTTCAATGCATTGCAGTTACTTCATTCTTTATGGACATTCATTTCCCCTATTCTTCTTTCTTTCACTTTGCCAATCATCTGGACGAGTGTACATATGACTTACGTCAGGTACATTAATCTGCCCCCTATCGGTGAGATCCCTGAGCGGCTCCAGTAGCCCTGACATCACCACCACCTCCCCTGGCGATGTTCTTGTTGAGCCTCAAAGAATGGGACAAGTCGGACTTGTGGATCTTTCCATTCTGTAGAATGATCTGGATAGCGGCCCTGCTTCATCAGTCCATCGCCCCAGCCAGACTATTCAAGTAACGTACTCAAGAGACTTGTCCTTGACGGACTTGTCGTCGTCAAAGAATGCGGATTCGATTTCCTGCTTGGAGATCTCACCGAGTTGACCAGTGTGACCTGAGGTAGCTGATTTGAACTGAATGCAATCAGTATGATTCAAGGTCAAAGCGGGAAAGGGGGATGACTTACAATAGCGAATTGGCCGACGAATCGAGAGAGGGCAATAGATTTATCAGTCTTCCACTGCTCGTACTGATTGTTAGCATGTACTCTTTGGCCGGCAGTACAGTTGAAGGAAGGTGCAAAATGGGATAGATAAATGTGGGGACGGATAAGAGGAACTCGACTCACCTCGGCAACGTCGTCAATAGCGACAATGTACTCGTCTGCGTGCTCGTTAGGCCTGTAGATGACGGTCTGGATGGGAGTGGTATCGTGTTGGCCTGGCATTGTCGGTGTTGTTGTTGGTGGTTTTGGTGTGGAGTGTAGTAAGTATATGTGATGTGTAGTACTCGTAGTTGAAAGGAAGCTTGAGTAGGAGTAGTTCGGTTATCGGGTCTAAAGGGTGCTAGAGCGTTCCAGCACACGAATGACGTACTAATCACGCGACCGACGCCTAACTGCCTGACCCACGCCTAATGCTATGTGCTGGGCTAGAGTCCACGTGGTCACTCCCCACGCAGGCGTCATAGTTCTGGTACCTCGGGAAATAGAATTAGATCTTGGCCCTCGTCCTCAAGATCGCCTAACCCAGAGTCGGTCATTGGTCAAAAGAGCAACGTATATATATCACAAGTTACTAATCATTCTAACTACCATCACACACAACAATCATAATGTCAAACGGAGCAATCAACGGACACGCAACAAACAACCTCAACGGCAATTCTGCTATCCCTCCCATGAAGTCATACGAGGAGGACAGGAACGCTACTTCTCAGGATGTGTGAGTCTACATCCCATCGACCCGATCTCATCTTGCCACTCGAGCTGATAATATAGTACCTACTCAACATCTAATGGAGTACCCGTTCCTCACCCATACCAAGTCCAGCGAGCTGGTCTTGATGGGCCCCTACTACTACAGGACTTCCACTTGATCGATCTACTTTCTCACTTCGATCGAGAGCGGTATGATCCACTCGTCTTTCAGGTTAGAATGCAGACTGACGTTTAGAATCCCCGAGCGAGTAGTCCACGCTAAAGGATCTGGTGCTCATGGTGTATGGGAATGTACCGATGGTCTTGAAGATCTCTGCATGGCCAACATGTTCAAGAAGGGAACCAAGTGTGGTTTGACCACTCGATTCTCTACTGTCGGACGAGAGTCTGGATCCTCCGATCTCGCTCGTGATCCTCGAGGTTTCTCAGTCAAGTTCAGGACTCAGGAGGGTAACTGGGATTTCGTCGCCAACAACACTCCCGTTTTTTTCCGTAAGTACACCTCCAAGTCCGACTGCGGATTGCCACTGATGCCATAGTACGTGACCCAGCAAAGTTCCCTCATTTCATGTGAGTCTATCATCAGAGGCGAATCGGCAGAACTACGTGCTGACATGTAGTCACACACAGAAGCGAGATCCCGCCACCCACTTGTCTGGTGACGACGATGCCACTGCTTTCTGGGATTATCTAGCCGAGAACCCAGAGTCGATCCATCAGGTCATGATCCTTATGGGAGACCGAGGTATTCCCAAGGGTATGTCGATCTCGATCTTGAATCCGGCACTTCCATGTTTTCCATGTTTGCCATAACGAGTACACATCGCTGATAAACAGGATGGCGATTCATGCACGGTTACTACGGCCACACCTTGAAGCTTGTCAACGACAAGGGAGAATGGGTTTATGCCCAGTTCCACTTGATTTCTGATCAGGGAACTGCCAACTTTACCGCCGATGAGGCTGCCGCCGAGTCGAACGATTACGGACAGAAGGATCTTTACGAATCCATCGAGAAGGGAGAGTAAGTCAATCCTGCTCGATCAAGGCAAGGCGCATGCTAATCTCAGACACCCATCTTGGACAATGAAGGTCCAGGTCATGACCGAGAAGCAGGCCGAGGAGGCATGGGAGCAGAAGAGGATCAATGTCTTTGACTTGACCCACATCTGGCCTCATGGAGAATACCCTCTCCGAACCGTCGGTAAATTCACCTTGAACGAGAACGCCAAGGTGAGTTATATCGATTGAAAGACTTGATATGTGCTGACTTACAGAACTACTTTGCCGAGATCGAGCAGGTTGCCTTTAACCCAGCACACATGGTACCCGGTATCGAGCCATCCAACGACCCCGTCCTACAGTCTCGACTATTCTCCTACCCCGATGCTCACAGACACCGAATCGGACCCAACTACCAGCAACTCCCCGTCAACCAGCCTGCATGCCCATTCATGGCTGGAAACTTCCAGCGAGACGGTCAGATGGCATTCTACAACCAAGGATCCAGACCCAACTACTTATCCTCCATCGAGCCAATCTCATTCAAGGAGCGAGCATACGACCTTAACAAGGTTCACGGCAAATTTACCGGTGAAGCCGTTGCTTTCCTTTCCGAGATCCGACCAGAGGACTTTAACGCTCCACGAGCACTATGGGAGAAAGTCTACTCTGACGAGTCTAAGGAAAGGTTCATTGAGACTGTCTCTGGTCACATGTCTACAGTCAGGGACAAGAAGATTGTCGCCAAGATGATGACTATCTTCGGTGAGGTCAATGCCGATTTGGGAGCACGATTAGAGAAGGCTACCGGAGTCCAGAAGGCTGGTGATATCGCTACTATGAAGTTCAACGGTACTCATAACGGTTGGAACAAGGACAAGAAGATTCCCGCCAACGGTATGAAAGATGGTGGAGAGGTTGTCTTTGACAACGGTGCTCCCCAGTCCGCCAAGGCATGAGCAACTGGTCAGTGGAGAAAATGGAAAGGAAATGATGTAGCGTAGCATAGTCTGTCTTTAATAGCTGTTCATGATGTAGCTTGCCCCACATATTGTCATATACACAGATACATGTTGTCACATTCAAAAGACCAACCCTTATTTGAATCACTGATAATCCCACTCTTCTACCGGTTCGTCCTTGATCGAGATCCCATCTTCCCTCACCGACACCTCGTCCTCGTCCTTGACCTTCGTATCTTCGTGCTCTGTCTTCGGCTCTCGTTGCCGCCCTCTCGGAACACGACCCAAACCTGGTTCGAATTGCAGGAGTTGGGCGGTCCATTTACCCGCTGTCTGAGTGGGCTTGGCGTTAAAGAGAATGTAAGCTTGGTCGATCCTCGAATTCACTTCTTCCGTCTCGAAATCTTTCTCTGGGATCGGTATAGACACTGGTCGTGGACCTCGGGAATGAGACCAGCCTTTGGTCTCGGGATCAACGGTCCTTTCGACGAAACCTCTTGTTCCATCTTCATCAATGGTTTGTTCCCCGTGAATGACTAGCCGTAATCCAGCTTCACTGTCTTTTTCGTCGTAGGTGAAATTGAACTCTTCTTCGTCGGGGTCGTACTCGATCTCTGGATAATGAATCGCGCACAGCAAGTGGCGCTCGCGGGTGGTGATGATTGTATCCCCATTCTGCGTGAATTCTGTGGATATGACAGTCGTCGGCATGTTCGATTGTTGAGCTCTTGTACAGTAGTGAGCAGTGAGGACTGAGTAGGGATCGTGCAGTTTCGAGTTCGCAGTTACAGTTGCAATACTCAATTGAGGATGAATGTGTAGTGGCAACAGTCAGAATCAGAGCAAGGTGGCAACAGAAGGCCGATGAATTGGAGTCATAATGGACAAGTACATTACGAGTACAAAGGATGAGAGCGACGCTGATGATACCCTTCCCGCAGTCCCTTCATCCCACAGCAGGATAGTGACAGTAAAGCAGTTCGATGAAAATGAGTCGTGACTGTGAAACGGGAGACTGACACTGATTCTGATTCTTCACGGAATGGAAGACGTTTTTCCCAAACCTGAACATACTGGTGGCAAATCCGAGGCAATCAGTGAACACGACACGGACGATGATACATCACGTTCTCTTCTACCTTCACCGACTGAGCAAGCTGATCCCGAGGCACACTGTGAATCTGTACAGCTAGCACTATGATCAAATTGAAAGAAACTCTCAAGCTCCATCGCTCGTACCGTTATCCTCTTCCTCCGTAGTATCTCCCAAGCTATTCATCAGCAAATCACGATCTTGCTCATGATCGTCATCGTCATCGTCATCGTCTGGAAGTTGTCGCGACTCTTGTGAACCTCCAGGAAGTCGACCGGTCTGAGGCCATGCCACGAGGGACAGGCCTGTCTCAGAAGCGTGCATGAATGTGCCGCTTTCGAAATTGGCCCTCATTGGGAAAGCTTCTATTCCCTGGGTTGGATGGAACCGAGTTTGTTCGGAGTCTTGGACGATAACCAGGGTATCTGGATGAACAATCCCACCCGGACCCAACACCAAGGTTACGCACGCATCCTGACGACCGTCATAAGCCAGCCTTTGGTCGTCACCGAGCGTGATACCTAGGAAGTAATCCGCCTCGATCGTTTGCGTAGTGTGAGAAGGCTGGTTGGGGGTTTGGGAAGTGCGAGAACCTTCCTGATCTCGCGTTGGGGCAAGTGATCCGATATCAGGCATGTTGATAAGATGTGAGGTGGTTATATGTCGTGGAGTAAAGGGAAAGTTATGAGAATGATTAAATTTCCCGATGAATAATGGTAGGTAAGAGAAGAAGCGTTGGAGATCAGAAGTACCCGTATATGTATAGAATGTATAGAAGGCCTATCTAGGAGATTAAAGGGAACGAGTGACAATGGATCACATCAGTATCATTGGCGAGTCTGTTACATAGAGTGTTGCATCCTTTCAAGTTCCATTGCTCGTGCCGTCGTCCTCTTCCTCATCGGTGTCTCCCAAGCCGTTCATCAGCAAACCATAGTCTTGTTTGGGATCTTCTTGAAGCTGTTGTGTACTTTGTGAACCTTCGGCTTGATTCTCTGGAGATTGTTGTGATCGTTGTGAACCTGGTAAATGTTCGGCTGAATCCTCAAGAGGCCCTTCGGCTTGATCCTCCAGAGATTTCTCTAAATCTTGTAAACCTTCAGGAAGTCGACCGGTCGCAGGCCAAACGAGGAGGGAGAGACCTGGCCGGGTATCATGCGTGAGTTTGCCGCTTCCAACTGTGATCTCCGAAAGTACTGTCACACCGGGGGCGCTCATAATAAACACATTTCTTCTAGGGTTGTAGAAGTCAACCAGGGAAATGTTCTCATCAACAGTCCCGTCCCAATTCAGCGCCAGTTTCACCTCAGCATGGTGGCAAGCTTTGAAGGTCAGGGGTTCTTCGAGGCCAAGGTCGATCCCCTCGAAGTAATCCGCGTTGACGAGTTCGACAGTCTTAGGAGGTGATTCGAAATGAGGCATGTTGGCAATATGTTAGGTGATAATGTGTTGTCGAATAGTGGGGAAGCTACGAATAATTTTCGTTGCGAGAATGGTACAGTAAGTAAAAGAAGGAGCGGCGCGGACCAGAAGTACCTGTATATGTATATAATGTTCAGAAGGCCTATCAATTGAGGATGAAAGGGACGAAATGACAATGGATCACATCAGTATCAGTATCAGTGGCGAACTGTCAGTCAAGCTCCTCAGTGGTATCAAAGGACCTAGCCTCAGGGTGCTCGACACGGTTTTGACTTAATGGGTTCACAATGAGATGATGGGTCCCAACGAACACTTCACTGCGATGTCGAGGAATGTCGGGAGAAGCATGCAATGGCCGGAGAAACCTGTGATGTACAGACATTGGGAGGGATATTGATACATTCCTTCTTTTACCTGACTTCATTCCAGTCCAGTCCAGTTCGTAACATCGCCGAGCTGACTCATACCCTCTCGACGAAAATGACCTTACTCTGATAATCCCCTTCCCACCACAATTTAACTCCACTAGACATCAAACTAGCACCCGACCATTCCTTTCCATCGACCCTATATTTCGCTCCTTTCTCCAATCCCTGTAATTTGAGCGGAGGAATTGTCTCCTTGATGGTACTCTTCAATTGATAAGCGAGTAAAACAGCATTCCCATTCCTTGGATCGATATACAAGACTGCAGGCCAATTACTGTCTTCGGGTAATCGTAATCGATACATATCGCCATGAATCACATATGGGTTGACTTTTTCGGCTAGTTTGACGATTTCTGGAATGGCGGCTTTTTCTTCAGACGAGATTGCGCCTAGATCCAATTCGAACCCGAATGATCCTCCCATCATTGCTACGTGTGCTCTGAATTCTAGAGGGGTGATCCGATGCATTTGATGATTCGGGACAGCAGCCACATGACATCCCATTGCCGAAGGAGGGTAGGCGATAGAAGTACCGAATTGAGTGAAAACTCTCTCTAGTCCATCGGTATTATCACTAGTCCATGATTGAGGGAAATAATGTAGGATACCAGCATCAAACCTTGCTCCTCCAGAAGCACATCCTTCCCATAGGATATCTGGGAATCGAGAGGTTAAAGTGGCGAGAACTCGATATAAGCCAAACATGTATTTATGTGCGGTAGATGGGTGGGGTAATTCGTGCATTGATCTGTTGTTGTCCCATTTAACGTATTCGACATTGGCGGATGACAGGAGGGTAGAAAGGGAATCGATCAGGTAATCTTGTATTTCGGGAAGCGAGAGGTTGAGGACAAGTTGATTTCGCTGTTCGGTCCGTTTTCGATTGGGAGCGTGTAAAACCCAGTCGGGATGGGTCTCGTATAATTCAGACTGGGGGTTTACCATCTCTGGTTCAACCTACTCATCAGTCTCTGCCATATTGATCGACGACCGAAAAGAAAACAAAGACAAGAATGGAACGTACCCAAATACCAAATTTCATCTTCCCCCCATCCAACTTGTTGACTTTATCCGTAAATGGTTTCAATCCATCAGGGAATCGATCGGGATTAACAACCCAATCTCCTAATCCAGCACGATCACTAACTCTAGGATGCTTTGATCCAAACCATCCATCATCCATTACAAACATCTTGACTCCCAAGTCGGAAGCAGTACTTGCAATCTGATAAAGACTTTCAGTTGTGAAATCGAAATAAGTCGCTTCCCAATTATTGATTAAAACAGGTCGGTCCTTGTATACCCAAGGTGAGATAATCAAATTATCTCTATAGAGTCGATGGTAGATCCTAGACATTCCACCGATTCCAGAGGATGAATAGACGGAAACGCATTCTGGCGATTTGAAGGTTTCACCAGGGCCGAGGGGGTATGAGAGGTGTAGAGGGTTTAAACCCATCAAGACTCTGACGGGGCCATGGATAGCTTTTTCGATAGTGGTAGCGTGAGAACCAGAGTAGATCAGATTGAATCCGTATGCTGGTCCTGTATGTTCATCGGTAGCTTCATCGACAATCGCAACGAAGGGGTTGTGCGAATGGGAAGAGTATCCCATGGTACTATGGAATCTGGGCGTCAGCTATTCATCTCTTTCGTCATGATATGCCACGAAATGGCATGGCATAGCTTGACATACCCCTGAGTACCCCAATCGACCTTTCGCCTAAACTTCCTACCTTCCCTAGCCCAATCACCATGTAATCCAACCATCTCCCAATCACTATCAGCCCTAGGTAGATCCACACTAAAGCTCTCTGCTCTCTCAATAACAACCTCTTCATTCCCATTATTAACAAGTTCGAATGATCGAGTAATAGCATCCAACTTATGGAATACGGCGTAATTCAAAATAACCTCGATGGAATTTACTTCATCCTTCAAATACACCTTTAAATTAGACACATCACCGGTTTTCCCGTGGGTCGTAGGTAGTCCTTCTCCTGGATGTTTACCTTCAACAATCTCATGATGAGAGTAAATGAATTCAGAGACTGTACACCCTTTAGCCGTCCTGAGGTGAATGGCAGGTAATCGGAAATCGCCTCGACCTGAATCTGGAAACTCTCGCGATTCGAGAGTGAGGAGTCCGGTCTGACCATGAATATCGATTTGGGGGTATGGGATAGGATCAACAATCGCGGGACCGTAATAGTCGTGGATTAGATCTCCCTTGGAGACATGGAAGGTGTATGACGAGGAAGGTGAAGTGAGGGTAAAAGTCGGTTCGGAGCCAGAGGTGGCTTTGATCCCGGGTTCTACACTTTATCAGTATTGGATGCACAACCCACTTACTGAGTGATTCTGACATTGCGACTGAGTGAAATGCGATACACAGTGACGAGACGAGGGCATACAACTGCTCTTATAGGTTGCATACCCCGGAACACGCTCGGTGGTCGGAGTGGGGCAGCCAAGAAGGAAATCACTCGGCGAGAACTCGGAAGCTCCGGGATCACTCCGATACTCCGACCGTTCCTGTGCTCTGTTACCCGGCCCGGTCAGAGACTACATATGACCAGCTCGAAATGAACCTCGAGAGTGAAGTCTTGACGGTAGTTCCAAACCCTGTGATGCACTCAGATTGCATTGCGCATGATATCCGTTCACTTGACTCGGGTGTTTCATAGATTCTTGTTCTGACTACGCTGATAATGGCAGAACGACTTCAATGACCTTCAAAGCCTCCATCAACCTCTCATCTTCATTTCGAGGTGCAACCACCTGTAGTCCAATCGGACATTCCACCGTGGTCTCAGGCGACCCTAATACATGAGCGCGTATTCTCACCGCCCCTGGAGAACTCGGTGGGAGTCACGTCACTACCAAGATCTCAAGAAGAGAGGAGACTCACAGGTTTTATACAAATGTCTTTCATCTTCGTTCCTCGGTTCCACCTCTTCGAAATCCAACTTTGGATCCACAAATAACCCAGTTGGGAATACAGCAGCGGGCCAATCGATTAGATTGAATAGACTAGTATAAGACCAATATCTCGTTGTTCCAATCATCTGGGCTGGAGCCGGACCAGCAGGGAGGAGGATGATATCGAGATTGAGTGATCGGAAGTATTTTAGGTATTCTTGCCGTATATTTTCCCGGCGGATGATTAGCTGGTTATCAACTCAGGTCCTCCTCTGTTGTTTTATGACGATGACGCCTCACTTCATCGATCTCCTTAGCTGTCAGGGCTTTGCTATGTGAAACAACCCATTCCGTTAGGGGCAATAATGGTTCTTCCCCTAGTATCGCCCGTAATTTCTCTCCACCATCTATATAGTATAATGAGGTCTGAGTCTCAGTCCTGACCAACGCATACTGTGACTCCACCTGGTCGAACAAATAATGGCTGGACTTACGACCAATTCCCAGCTCTCCTCAAAGAATCTAGGTTCCATCTCTACCAATTCCACCAACCCCCCCAGCGCTCCAACCACACTATCCATTGCCCGCTTA
>Ga0308160_10008326_pt1 | contig 10129 bp, 10 predicted proteins | sample PhyFR1_FD_201036 | JGI IMG/M metagenome (GOLD analysis project Ga0308160, IMG submission 201036) | Phyllosphere microbial communities from UC Gill Tract Community Farm, Albany, California, United States - DLSLF.R1 | ecosystem: Host-associated > Plants > Phyllosphere > Unclassified | place: USA...
CTTGGTGCCGTATTCGACCAGGTGCGCGTGCGGCGCCAGTCTGCCGCCAACCTTGAGCTTTGCCGTGACGCGCCCCTTCTTGGATCCAGTCGAAACCTTAATGCTGCGCCGGAGCGCGCCGGATTCCACCGGCACATTCGCCTTCGCGGCCGTGCGGAATTCGGCAGCGCCGGCGCGCAACGCGGCGCGCATGATGTTGCGTTCCATTTTCGCGGGCAGAGACTTGAGCATTGCGTCCAGCTCGCGCCCACCAACGATTGTTTGATCAGCCAATTTTGAAACCCTCCAACATGAATTCAACGTGCCGCCGGTCGTCCAGCAGCGCCGGGCCGGCGATGATCTGCATGAGCCGATTGCCCTTACCGTGCAGCGTGACGCGCATGGCGGTGGTGATCCTGCTGTCGTTCTGGATCCGCAAACGCGTGCGCGTCACGGCGGTGGTCAGGCCGTTCGACGTCGACTCGCCGCGGCTGGGCAGCTGATCCTGAGCATTGGCCCAGACTGCGATCGCCACCGGCAACCACGCTTCACTGCCCTCGATATCGGTGCCGTAGTCCGGATCCTTCTCGACGGTGCGCTGCTCGATCGTGACCTGTTCGTCGAGCCGGAATGCCGCGGTCATCCGTACACCATCGATCGATCCAGCTTGCGGCACAGGTACTGCGCATTCGGGTTCGGGTAATAGTCGTTCTCGATCATGCCAAGGATGTAGCTCTTGATCGCCGGCGGCACGTCAGCCTCGGTCGGGCCATAGCCGCATACGTACTGCACCTCGACAGCGCCGATGCGAGTGGCTGTCGCTGGCCACGTTCGCCCCGGCGCCGGGACGATCCAGCCCGGCTCGCTCTTGGTGTCCACTAGGTAGTCGTCCGGGTGTAGCGTCTGCAGCACGCCGTCCGCATCGCGGAACTTCACGTGGTCGATGCTGGCCAGCCGCGCGGGTGGCAGCTTGATCGCGCCCGATACTGGGAAAGCATCGAGCGTGAGCTCCCAGGTCTGATGGATCAGCGCCCGGCCGGTCTTGTGCTCGACCTCGTCGACCAGGCCGCGAATCTTGTCTTCGAGCTCAGCATCCAGTGCCGTGCCGCTCGCGCGCGCGGCCCGGCGTGCCGCATCGATCGACACCGCCAGAGCCGCCGGCGGAATGATCAGTCGTTTTGTCATCGGGAAGTTCCTTGTGTTGCCGATGGCCGGCCGGCGCCGTGCGGCGCGCCAGGTGCTGCCGGCGCGCGCGCGTACTCGACAGCGGCCTCTTCCTGCTGTTTGAGCAGCTCGGTGTTCGGCACGCTCGGCAGTTGCGATGCATCGATCATCAGTTGTCCACCCTGTTAAATTGAATGGTGCGGTAGAAGCGCTCGCTGTTCGCACAGTCGATGCGCAGGTCGCAGTAATTGACGCCGGCCGGCAGCGTGTCCATGCCGCCCAGCTTCACTAGGACCAAGGGTCCCTGGATCACCGCCGGAACGAGCTCTTCCACGCCGACCGGCAGTGCCTTCACCGCAGTCGCAGTCGTGTTGCTGTCGGCCAGATCGTTCCCGATATCGCCGACGTAGTAGCTTTGGTCGTCAGCATCCTTGTTGAGCGAGTACACGCCCACCTGCTGCTCGAACCAGATCGTGCGGTCGAACCGCTCGCCGTTCGCGCACGTAATGCGGAAGGTGCAGAAGTTGACCGCGTTCAATGCAGCATTGAACCCGCCCAACTTCACCGCGATCAGCTTGCCCTGAATGACTGGCTGCTGGAGGACGGTCACGCCAGCGACGATGGCCTCGACCGCCACGGCAGTAGTGCCGCGCTCCGCCAGGTCGATCGTGATGTTCGCCACCCAGTAGCGCTCGTCGAGCGGGTGCTTCTCGCTCCACCATTTGCCCGCCTCGAGGTACGGAGCATTTGGCATGCGCGCGCTCGGCACGCTGCCAAACGCTACCACGCGGGTACCGCCAGGGAATGCGACCCGACGGGATTCCGCCACCGTCGAAGCAAGAACAGCATCCTGTGCGGGCGGCTGCGCGGATAGCGTGGTGAAGCTCCTAGCCAACGGCTGCGGTGAACGGTTGCCCGCGGTATCGAAGGCACGCATGCGCACTTCGTGCAGCGTGCCGGCGGGTCGACCTGAAACCACGACCGAACGGGCGGCGTTAGGGATCACGGTGTAGTTCACGCCGCCGTCGATGCTGTATTCATAGCCAGCGACGCCGACGGCATCTGTAGCCGCCGGGCACGACAGCGTGGCGCCCGACGTGGTGATGGCGGACATCGTGATCACGCCGGTCATCGCAGGGGCGGTCGTGTCGGCGGGGGGCGCGACTACCGTATCCGCAGGCGCGGTCCCAAAAGCATATTCACCGAGGGCATTAGTCCCGAACATGGTCAGCCTTTATCATCCGAAAGCTTTGATTGCCGCTACCAGAAGATCAGCACGCAGCTGGTGCCCTGCTGGGTTCGAGTGATATCCGTCGAAGCCGTAGGTTGTCGACCACACGCCCGAATACTGCGCCGAGTGCAGCGGGGTCAGGTCTAATACTTTCACCCGAGCATTAGCTTTCGACAAGATGTAGGTCGTCATGTCGGTAAGAGCAGTGAGGTTTGACCCCGACACAGCGGCGCCGCCCTTCGCCACGATCGGTAACGGCGTATCCAGAATGAGATTCACGCCGTTAGTCGCACACCAGTTGATCCAGTAATCAACCCGCGCGATAGTCGCTACCGAGCTGCCGAAGTAATTGGACGAGTCGTTTACAGAAAATGGCTGAAAATAAATAATATCGGGAATGTGCTTTGCGACGATATTCTTCAATCGCAGATCTTGACGGCGTGCCTGCGCGCCCGATTCGGCTACGATACACGCGTCTGCCGGAATACCTGCAGCATCAAGCTGCGCCATTGCCATCAGGGCCGCGCCCGCATTTGCCGTGTTCCCCGCGCCCTGCAGCGTGCTGTCACCGCAAGCGATGATGGTGCGAGCACCCGTGAAATATTCGACCTCGATCAACATCGGTACGCAAAATTGCGATGTTGCATTTTCAGTGAACAGTGCCGGATTTTCGACGCAATCGCCGTTATTCATATGCACTCTGTAAGCGTGCTTCGTTCCCGCCAGCCCCGCCAAATAACTTTGAAAGGGGTTGCCCGGCGCGGAATAGCCGATTTGAGCGCCCGATGTGAATAGCGTCGTGAAATAGCCGATGGGGTATGGGTTGCCGTCAGTGGTCGCAATAGATGGAGTATCCAGCCAATCCGACACGGTGACCGATGGGATCGAGTCGCCAGGGGATACCGGCAAAGTGGTGGTGAGCTGACCGCCAAACAGGAACCGGTACGAACTGCCGTTGTTGACCGCGCCGCCAATAGTTGGCCGGGAACCGTTCGCAAGCGACTCGGACGGCGACCAGCAGGCCTTAGCGCCAGTCATTGCGTTTGCGGTGTCGTTGTTGAACAGGTAGCAGCGCAAGCGTTTAAACGCTTGCGGGAACCGTCGCACTGTGCGCCACGATGAGTTAGCTGTAAGCGCGCCGCTTTGCAGGTCACCAAATGGCATGGAGACGCCCAATACTTTACGTGCGAATGCAGTCGGGTCGCCCGTCGTCGGCGTCGCGCTACCCACCGCTACATAAACGCCGCCGATTTTGATGCTCATGGTGATCACGCCGTTGACGGGGGTCGTCTGGAAATACAGTGTGTTGTTCTTTCGCCCATCCGCGTTATCTGGCGCGGTCGCCGCCATCACGATAGTTGGCGCATCGCCAGGCGTATCGGTTTCCACAATTGGCAGTTTCGATGCGAACGAGGCAGGCATCGAACTGAAGACGCTCAGCGTGGCGCCGGTAAACGTGGCAGCCGTCGTGCCGCCCGCCGAGCTGGACAGAACCGACGTGCGGGTGAGCACCGTCGTGCTGGTGATGGTGAACAGCGACGTCTCTTTGTTGCCGGCGCCATCGTCGATCGTGAACGGCACACCCGTATCGCCGACCGCGAGCGCTCCATCAGCGATGGCCTGCGCCAGCGTGCGGAAACTCGTGACTGCCGCGCTCTGCGTGATCGTTGCGGCGCTCGTGCCGGTAGCGGTAATTTTCAAGCGTTCAGCAAATTTCATAGGGCGCGGTCTTTCGTGGGTGATCGGTTACAGCTCGATGATTTTCATTTGTCCGCGCCGCTCGTACATCACCTTGGTGACGCCGAGTTCGCGGAGCATGTTCAATGCGGCCGTGTGGGTTGCGCGGTCGATCTTGCCGACGGCGCCGTGCACATACACGGTGCTGCTTGTCAGGTGGGTGACCGTGATGATCCCGTTGTACGCACGGCGCGCTTCGTAGCCGCCCGGCGCGGAGTACGCGCGAATGGTCGAGACCTCGGGGGTCATGTGCAGGTGGGTCATCGCGGCCCCTGGTTACTTCTTGGCTCGCGGCGGCTTGGCCGGCGCCGGCGCTTCGCCGTCAGCTGGGGCGGTCCAGCCCTCCGCCGTCGAGACCAAGATCAGGTCTTCGTCGTCGGTTTCGATCTCGGCGCCGGCTTCGAAATGCTCCACCTCGACGCCGCGATGCGCCCAGCTGAAGTCTTTTTGAGCGATCAGTTTCATTGCTGCTCCAAAATGGAAAAGGGCCGCCGTAGCGGCCCTTCCCGGGTTGATGGATTACGCCGCAGCGATCTTGAGCAGCTTGATCGCCTGGGTGTTGCGCAGCTTGCCGCCCACGCGCTTACGCACGTAGAACTTCACGAAGCCCGGCGTGGTGATCTCGTCGCGGGTGATGCGCATGCCCACGCGATCGCAGATCAGGTAGCCTTCCTTGAAGTCGCCGAACGCCAGCGGGAAAGCATTCGCGGCCAGCGCCGGCATGTCCTCCGCTTCGGTGATGCCGTAATTCAGGAACGTTGCTGGCTGGCCAGCGGTCAACGCTGGCTGCCACAGGTAACGACCGTCACCATCCTTGTATTTGCGCAACGCAGCCAGGATCAGCTTGCTGGTCAGCCACTGTGCATTGTTGCGATAGCGGGCGCGCAGCGAGTAGACCATGTCCAAGAAGACGTCGGGGTTGCTCGGCAACGCGGCCGCTTGGCCCGATGCCAGGTATTGCAGGGTGCCGAAGGCGCGCTGTGCATCGGCCGTAGCCACTGGAGCAGGGCCGCCTAGGATGCCGGTCGGTTTTTTGACGCCATTGCCACCGATGAACGCGACGCCTTCGCCCACAGCCATCGATTCCGCCGCCGAGCTGGTGAGCCAGTCTTCGACGTTGAAGAACAGGTCGTCAAGCGATTCTTCCGACGCCTGCGGCTTGGCCGAGGCCATGCCGAAAGTCGGCACAACTTCAACCAGGTTCGGTGTGTCGGTCTGGTTGCGGGGGTCGGTTTCGCCCACCCACTCGAAGCCAGCGCCGCCGATATCGAACAACTCTTTGTAATCGGTGCTACCGACCTGACGCACGGTGGCGATCTGGCGGATCGGCGAGATATCAGCCGACAGGCGCGCGATCGAGCGCTCGATGACTTCTGGCAGTGCGTAGCCGCCGCCGGCGTTGTTGCCGACGGTCGCCTGGGCGGCGCGACGCTCGCCCGGGCCAGCATTGCTTTTCGCTTCCAGCGCCTGGAATGTCTGCTGCATGCGCTGCTCGCGCTGGAAATCTTTCGGTGCGCGGATCCAGTCGTACAGGGCTTCCTTGTATTCGTTTTCTTCTTGGCTTTCACCTGGGCCACGATCACCGCCAGAGAACGCGCCTGGGCGGGCCAGCTTGGTCTCGACCTTCTCCAGGCGGGATTTCTGCTCGGTCAGCGAATTCATCGCTTCGTCCATGCGCGCCAGCTTGGCGTCGAAGTCGGCCGTTGGCTTGCCGGACTTGATCGCCTCGATGCGATCATCGTTGGTCTTTTTGTATTCGGTAAAAGCCGTGTTGATCTTGTCGATCGCCTCGGCGACCGAGCGCAGCGTCGGCTCTTCGCGCATTTCGTATGGCACGGCGGCCTTGGCCTGGAAGGCAGCGAAGTGAGCTGCCATCGTGACGGCCAGCAGCGTGGCCATGTGTTGGGTTTTGTTCATGGGTTCTTTCAGGAAGTGAGGGAAATGAGCAGCCGCTCGGCCGCCTTCATGGCTGCTGTCGCCTCATGAGCGTCCCGCTCATCCAAAGCGATGCATTTGACCTCGGCGATCAACGCCTTGGCCGCGTCCGCCGAGAATCCTGCATCCCGCAGGGATTGCTCAGCTTGACGAATGGTTTTGATGCCGGCGACGTCAGCCGCCTTGATGCCGGTAATGCGTGACTTGTCGTTCGACGGGAAGGTGACCAGCGAGACTTCCCACAGTTCGACCTCGGTCAGTGTGCGCACGTCCGTGTCTCGGTCGTATCCCCACTGCTTCGACACGAAGCCGATCGACAGGCCGTTGAGCGCGCCCATCTTCATGAGCGCGTAGGCTTCGGCGCCCTTGACCGTGTCGAGGGCCAGCCTGCCCCTGATGAACAGGCCCTTGCTATCCTCGAACATCTCTGTCCACACGCCGATGGGGGTCGTCGCATCGTGCTGCCAGAGCATTGCCGGCATGGTGCCGGCCGATCTGTGCGCAGCCAGAGTGATGGCATAGGCGCCGGCCTCGATCACGTCGTCGTAGCTGTCGCGCACACCGAAGACCGAGGCGTAACCCTCGAACGTGCCGTCATCACCCACCGCTTTCAGTTCGAAGGCGATGTTGCGGACCTCGCGACCGCCAGCACCAGACTTCTGCTCCAGGCTCGGCGGCATCGGGCGCTGCAGGGGGCGCGGCGCCGGACGTTCCAGCGTGCGCTGTACTGCCACTACCAACTTACGGGGCATCGGGCGCAATGGCGGTTTCTTCATCTTCATTTCCTTGTTTGGTGCCACGTGTCATGTTCAGCGGAGTCAGCGGTACATCCAGTCCGGGCAGCGGATCCATGCCTTCGCGCTCCCTGATCTCGTTCCCGGTATAGACCCCCAGTTCGATCATCGTGCGGGTCCACTGCGCGCGGGCTGCCATAGAGCCCTCGGTCAGGTAGCGGGTGTCGAATTCAACGAACAGCGGGCCAGAGCCGTCGAGCAGGGTTTCGTCCACCCGCTGCGTCCATGCTTCGTGCCACGGCGCGAGCGTGTGTTTCACGTGGGCCGCAAAAAACGCTTCCGAGCTGGCGAATGTCGCCGACTTGTCGTTGTGTCCAACCATGATCGGAAACACGCCGTAGCCGCGGCAGATCTCTTCGATCTGCAGCCGGCGCGTTTCAACGTGCTGGGCGTCGACGCCCGTACTGGCCGTCGGCGTCCACTTCGCGGCGTTGTCGAGCACCAGCGGATCACCAGCGCGCGCGCTGCCTGCAAGGCGCTTAATCCAGGCGGTCAGGCGTTCATGCTGCGTTTCGTCGAGTGTCTTGTCGACCGAGTAAAGTCCGCTCGGCTTCAAGCCATTCTTGTGCATTGCAGCCTGGCTCTGCTCCGTGACCATTGCCAAGCCGATTGCCGAGCGCGCCAGTTTTACAGCGTCCAGGCTGCGGACCCAGTCCCACTGGACGCCATTCAAAAGGAACACGTCGTCGGGGCCAAATTCGCCGATGAGGCCGAATTCGTCCCAGCAGCGGTAGACCAGCTCGTAGCGTGAGTGGCGGTAAACCTCCCACCGCCCCGGTTCCACAGGAATCAGCTCGCGCACGCGCCGGTTGTCACCACGCACCTTGATCGACAGGCCCGCGCCGCACAGCGCCGCATGCATCGTCATCTGGCGCCGCCATTCGAACGAGGTCTGCCATTCGTTCGGGCGACGAGCCAGCAGCCGGTATTCCGGAATATTGGTCGCACGCTCGCGCCGGCCATCCGGCTTGTCCCGGAAAACTTCGAATTTAGGAGTTGCGCATCCGTCAGCGATGACCTTCACGCAGGCCAGCACGGTCGATACCTGCAGCGCCGTGCGCTCGTTCACGGTCAGGCCGCCGACAGTCGCGCCACCGCCGCCGTCGATCAGCTTCATGACCTGCTCTGCAGTGAGCTGGGCCGACTTGCGGCCGAGAATGCGGTCGAGGAATTTCAAGGTTTGTCCCAAAATGATTTGACGGGCTCGGCCGCGCGGATGACAAGGGCAGCGGCCATTACGGCAGCGAGAATTACGTCGATACGGCCGGTCGCTTTCTCCTTGTCGAGCTTGCGGCTGCCGGTTCCGTCCTGCACCGTCACGGCATTGCCGGCGCACATGGTGAGTACCTTGTTCCCGTTGTGCGCGATCTCGCCGTTGAGCAGCATCGTTTCGAACTGCTCAATAGCCGGGCTCATGTCTTTGTAGCCCTGGCCGAACGCTTCCATCGGCGGCAGGCTGATGCCGTCGTCGCTGGCCATCTGCTGCAGGTCTTCGATGCGCCAGCGGTCATACGCACACGCTGTGATCTCGAAGAAGTCGCACATAGCCGACAGTTTTTGCAGAATAATTCGTTTGCTGATCGCGCGGCCCGGCGTCGTTTCGAGCAGGCCTTCAGCCTTCCAATCCACATAGGGCACCATGTCCTGCTGCGCCCGCCGTGCGAGGTTGTCGTCTGGAAGCCAAGCGTATGGCACCAGCTTCCAAGGTTCGCCAGGATCGATCGGCTCTACCAAGAACACCAGACCGGTAAGGTCAGTGGTGCTGGACAAGTCGAGGCCGGCCACCGCGCGGCGCCCGCGCAGCGACTCGACGTCGTAGTCAAGATGCGCTTCCTTCCATACCTCGTGGCTGATCCATGGCGACTCGGCGTCAGTCCACTGGCAGAAATTCAGCCGGCGCACGATCGCCTCTTTCGACGGCATGCCTTTCGCTTCCGTTACCTGCTCCCGGATGTACTTATAGCCAGGTAGGTTCGCATCCTGCAGGCTGGGATTTGCCTTCGGCCAGCAGTCTTCGCTTTCGAACGGATCGTCTTCCTCATCCAGAGAGCAGATGTAGGGGAACAGTGCGTCGTCCACCGCCTCGCCGCTCGCGACCTTGGCGCCGTACTCGTGATAGCTCCAGCACGGCGACTTGCGACTCGCGCCAGCGTTGGTGATGATGAAGATCAGCGCTTGACGGCGACTCTTCGTCCCCGCGCGCATCATTTCCAGGACGGTTGCGGTTTTGTGTTCGTGGTACTCATCGATCAGCGCAATGTGCGGGCGTGGGCCGGACTGGCCGTCGTCGCTGCTGATCGGCCGGAAGAAGGCGCCCTGCGCCAGGTAGGCCAGGTTCCAGGCCTTCTCACCGGTGCCACTTTTCCTGAGACGTTTCTGCAGCGCCGGCGACTGGTCGTGCATCGCGACTGCGTCGCGGAACAGGATCATCGCCTGATCTTTCTTCGTTGCGGCGGCGTAGATTTCCGCTCGTGGCTCACCATCGGCCACCAAGCCTTTCAACCCGACGCCAGCAGCCAGCGGCGATTTGCCGCTACCCTTCGCCGTTTCGACGTAGACCACGCGGAAGCGGCGGTACCCATCGTCTCGTTTCCAGCCGAAGATGCTGCCAACCACGAACTGCTGCCACGGCAGCAGTTCGAATGGCTGGCCCTCGAAGTCGCCACCGTTCAGTTTCAACACGTCACGGTAGAAGCCGATGCCTTTCAGTGCCGCCGCGACATCCCACACCAGTCCTCGTGCTGCGCCTTTGGCAACATCGGCCAGATGCCGCGCGCACTGGTTGCGCACATGCGGCCCGGCGATCCGGGTGCCAGCGACAACTTCACTCGCGTACGCTGAAACCGGGTCAGCCGAAGTATTCGGCGGCGGGGTCTTTTTCCTTGTCGCCATCCGGGAGGTCCACGTTTACTTTTGATCGCGCGGCCGGCGTCAGGCCGAACTCCACCAGGTAGCTTTTGAATTGCGCGTCGGCGGCGCGCAGCTGGTTGACCGCAGGGTTGTTTTTGATGAGGGTGTTGCTGTTTTGGTCGATCGACGTGTAAGTGCGGCCATCGCGCTCAATCAACTCCCGGCATTTCAGAATGTCGGAGTAGCAGTCGCATAGCCGCTCGAGCGCAAGGCCATCAGCCTCGGTGAGCACACCCATCCGCTTCAGCAGCGCACACAATTTCTTCCACACTGCCTTGCCCTTCGCATCAAGGTGCGGTGGGCAAACTGGCGTTTTTGTACGTGGTTTTGGTTCTTTTTTGTTCAGTGGCCGCTTGCCCGGATTGCCCGTGACCAGCTT
>Ga0308160_10008327_pt1 | contig 10129 bp, 12 predicted proteins | sample PhyFR1_FD_201036 | JGI IMG/M metagenome (GOLD analysis project Ga0308160, IMG submission 201036) | Phyllosphere microbial communities from UC Gill Tract Community Farm, Albany, California, United States - DLSLF.R1 | ecosystem: Host-associated > Plants > Phyllosphere > Unclassified | place: USA...
CCCAATGCCATCTGATAGGGGTGTAAAACGTCAAGATAGAGTCAAAAGTCTGGGTTCACTACTGACTTACCCAAGAATCTGAGGTGGGGATCCGTGAGGTTGCGAGATGTCGGGACCCCAACCGATGATGCCCTCTCGGTCGGTAGAAACATCCCAGCCAAACGCGTCCGCTGAGTGACAATACGTTATCAGGCTCCTGCTATGTTTCTTGTTCATTTTCGCGACCCAGCATCACTTACAGTTGAACGCTCCGTTACGGATGATGCCATTAGAGGATATGACCGCCAACGCGGAACCAGCGGTGGAAAGAGCAGCGATGAAGGCAGTAGAGAAACGCATTCTTGAATCTATTGCTGTAGTAGTATGTGGCCACCGAGGGTAGTATGAGTCGGTCTAAGGCGATGCGGGTATAGGTCGTTTCTTAAAAGAGCGTGGGGGTTCTAAGGAATGTGTCGCCGAAAATGGTATCGAGTGGTCGTAATCGAGAATGGTTGATGGTATGAAAAGATGGAGCAACGAAATCTTCTCTTGAACCGAGCGACACATTTGTTCTGCTTATATACAAATGTCATTGTATATGCTGTGCTTGGGCCATGCTTGCATCCACTCTCAAGAACTCTGGCAGCACATCGACTTGAAACGCTTGCAAGATGGTCGCATTGTTCTAGAATGACTCCGGATGATGGCGCTAATCAGGGCCGAGCCTGTCTCACAATCGGCATGGCGCTCCAAGCCACTTCGGAGATATGCCTTCTCTTTGTCTTCTACGGGCCTGGGACAAGCAACATCGGGTTGTAGACCTTTGAGCAGGAAAAGTAACGTTTCATGTTTTGCGAACAAAAGAGACGGCGCTGCACGCGGAAGCATTTGACTGGCGCGATGGTTTGCCGCTCGCGCGATTATTGAGGTCATCGACCAAGGACCATTTCTTTTGTTCGTCTGCGCTGCTTCTCTCACGCTGCACGCTGTGTATTTCCTCCCATCGACGTCATAGAGGATCAGAAAGTAAACCACTCGTCCTGTAGACCCAAGGTGAACGGGGACGGCGGAGCGGATTTAAGGCGCTAGACATTAGGGTATGGCTTGTCTATCACATGTCCAGCCCTGTTACAGAAACGCGAGCGGGGGGAAAAGCTTCGCTTCACACCAACAGCTCCACTTCCCCAAAATTACTCTTCGTCACTATCCTCATCGTCATCCTCTACTCCGATGATACCGCCGTTGCCAGCCGGTCGCTCCCTCAGCTCCCTTCCAGCAGCCCGGAGCTTGGGACCAAAGACTGTCCTAGCCGAGTTGGTGGCACCAATGTCCCAAATCTGGACCTTGGCAGCCGATCCGGCCGCCGCGAGCGTGAGAGGCGAGTCTGGCGAGAAGCCCACCGTGAAAACCTTGCCCTGTTTCATCAGAAGGAACAAAAGAGAGATAAGCGGAATAATGGTCAGCGATTGATTCCTCTTATTCGCATAGCTCTTGCCATTCCGACTTACGACACCCAAATCCCTGCTAACGGCCAACGAAACTTCTCGCTTCCCGCCATCTTCCTCGTTGACATTCCACACCTTGACTCTGCCATCCATACCACCAGTAGCGATACACCCTCGGATGTGAGGGTTGATATCCAGAGCGGAGGCAGGACCGTCGTGTGCCGAAATGGTGTACTTTGGCTGAGGAACAGGTCCGGACCCTTGTTGAGTGGAGGAGGTAAGGGTTCGTGCATCGTACGCCAAGATCAATCCGTTCTCGAGCGACACCTTAACGTTTCAAGCGCGTTCGTCAGTCAGCCCAGGCTCAACGGAGTAGTCAATCCACAACACGACCTACAAAGAAGTCCATGCCGGTCCACGGGTCCCACTTGATAGCCTCAACATCACTGCCCAATTTGCCCGTTCCGAGCGTCTCATCGCTCGCCCTCGTGTCCCAAGCCTTCACGGACCTTTCCCCAGCACTCAAGACGACCGTCTTGTTCTCCCCGCTCTTGTGCTTGTTCCATTCGACCGCCAAGACCTTTTCATTCGGGTGGATGTTATCCCACGATCGGATGGCCGTTTGAGGCGTCGGTCTTGAGAGATCCCAAAGTTTCACGGTCGCATCCGCTGAAGAAGACAAGAGGAGATTTCGGTGGAATCCAGACCAAGAGAGGGAAGTGACGCTCGAGACGTGGTGTTCCGCGTTGGTCTGGAGGAGTCTCTTCTTCTTCTTCCCGGTTCCCTTGGCTTTGGGAATAGCAGCGTCCATGATGGAACCAGGAGCGGGTCCAAGCATGGCAGTAGGGTAGATGGGATCCAACATGTCCATATCCCAGATCTCGATCGTAGGGTCCATTGTTCCCACCGCAATATAGTTCCCAAATCCAGAAGGTTCACCCTCGGAAGCATCTCGACCAGCCGATCCGTGAGAAGGGAAGTCCAGCCACTCGACACAGAGAGGCCAGCCTCCCAACATAAGGTCGTGGTGAACGTAAAGGTTATCGTTGGGTTCATCGTAGACGTGGTAATCAAGGGAAGAGAGATCGGAGGAGGTTCGGGCAGTGATCACGATCGAGTCGGACGGAAGGATCTCGAGAGCTTCTCGGTCAACATTCTGCTCTTCTGGCTGTAGGGTCGCAACAGCTAGAGTCAGTGAGATCGTCCAGGACACTGATGGACCATCTTCAACGTACGTCTTCCTTTAGCGTGATGTATGGGTCATCGTTGATATCTTGATGCACCTTGAGTCCTCCCAAGTTGGAGAAAGCTCCCATAGCTAATCATACACGACAATTTGCCGGTCAGATCTGACAGGCTCGATAGAACCCGGCCTGGTAAAGGGGGAAGACTTACCGGTTCCCCTGCTCACTTCCTTGTCATAGTCATCCAGGTTGTAGGCTGACAGGTCGTTAGGGTCAGACGGTTTTGTTGGCTCCGCATCCTCATCGTCTCCATCATCGACTTCCATGCTTCCCTCTTTCTCGCCTTTCGAGGACGAAGTCGACGATTCACCCGAGACAGAATCGCTGAGAACGGTACGCGAACAGTCAAACCTCGATCAGCACAACGGCTCATATGCTGGCCCACAGTCAAGAGAATCTATGAACTCACTCTGCCCACTCATCGTCATCGGTACCTGCTGCTTCACCGCCTGCACCATTCACCTCCATCCTCTCCATCTCTGCTCGCAGCTTTTCGAGAGCTCCCTCACCCCCCATCTTTCCGACTCGCTCCAATTCGCTTTCATCCAACGTGTAGTTGGTCGGTCGAGTCGACGCTCGACCTCTCGGTACCCATACGATCGATGAGATTAGAGTAGACATTGTCGTGCGTCTGTAATGGCTAGTCGTCCTAGACCGAGCTCGAATGGCAAAGTCTTCCGAATCATGATCAAGTCACTCTCAAACCTAGAAAGTTGTGAATCTCGACGAGCGAAAGTTGCGAATCCGAGCACTTTTTTGATTCCGCCAACGGAACGAAAAGGATCCTGAGCCGGAAGGAAATTATCACGTAATGGGATCGCCGGTAGCGAAATGTTGCGTCCACCCGGGAAATTCAGCGTTCGATTGACAAAGATATCTCTAGATTCGCTATTCGTATACCTGGTTCTCTGGCCCGTCTGCAAAACGCACAAGCTGTGTAATCATAGCTCAACAATAGTCAAGACCTAAAAGGCACTACTTTGCGGAATGCCGGACTTTTCTACTCCAGCCGAACATGCGTTTGAACAACCCTCGCATAACGAGTCCGACCCATCCGACCCTGCTCTATCCAGCTCCAGCTCCACCCTTTCCTTGCCTGACCGTTACTCCATCAAGTCAACTCTGGATCACATCCTCAAGAATGAATCGTATCGGATCATCGCATTGCAATTTCCCGACGAGCTACTCGGGGATAGCGTTCTAGTCTACCGGATGCTGATGAAGGGGATCAAGGAGCATGAACGGGCATCTCCTTCGTCTTTGCCTGGAAGGCAATGTTACGTTCTAGGGGACAGCACTTACGGATCTTGTTGCCCAGATGTACTATCATCACTACATCTCCCCGCTGATCTGCTGGTTCATTACGGGCACGCGTGTCTCACAAGGTCAGTCCGTGCTCGGCCTGCGCTCCTGACCCTGCCAACCGCCAATCACTCATCGCTCTGAAAATCCTTCCTGTCATCGTAGAACGGAATCTCTTCCCGTCCTCTATGTATTTCCCAAACGCTCACTCGACGCTTCTCCAGCTTGTACAAAGCTTTACAAAGCGTTCACCACCAACAACGATGATTCAGGAGCGGATGAGACTACGGGCGAAAGGAAGGGGAAGAATGTGGTTGTCCTGTGGGATGTAGCTTATGATTGGCTTCGAGGTAAATTGATTATCGGATTCGCCGTCAGCTGAATTTCGCTTATCGCGAGAATTTTCTCTGCTCCGGCGTAGACGATATCATTCAAGCCTTCCTCGATTCTCCCGACCGACCACCTCCTTCCATGATGTCTAACATCTATTTCAACCGCATCAATTCTCAACCTTCTTCCTCGTCCTCTTCCAGCAATCGACCGAAGATGAATATGGAGGATAGCTCAGGCAGCTGTTGCAATTCCAACGCCCCGGCGACCGGATGTTGCAAAGGCCCAGATGCGACCGATGGGAAGGGGAAGAGCAAGGCTTGTGATTGTCATCAAGAGCAAACGGAACCGTCTGCTTCGATAGCTGGGATTGAACAGGGAGTTCAACAGATGGGCTTGGTCAACGTTGGAGGCGCTCAGGAGGATGTCTCTGTACATCGCGGGACACACTCTGGTGCCGGAGAGGGAACAAAGTCGGAAGATCCTGCTGGACAAGAGGGTTCCACACTGAGATCGTTCGATTTCCCTGATGGAGTCGGATTTGGAGACTGTGTCATCTTTTACATCGGAGAGGAGAGCCGAGGTGTAATAAATTTGATGATGGAGAACAGTACTACCAAGGTAAGCGACGATGATTTCTGTTTTGAGAATACGGGTTCACCAAGCTGATCTCGTATTGGGCTTATGCAGATTTACCAATACGACCCTTCCTCGGACTCGATATCGGCCTTACATACCCGAACCCCAAGACTGCTGCAAAAGCGTCTGTTGGCACTTCACCGAATGTACCAGACCACGACGATCGGCATCCTCGTTCACAACGTCGGCTTACGGTCTTCCCATGCTGTTGTCAAAGACCTCCGGAAGCTCATTCGAGACAAAGGTCGGAAAAGTTATACGATCAGCGTGGGTCGGGTCCGACCGGAAAAGCTGGCAAATTTCGAAGCGATCGGAGGCTGGGTTTTGGTGGGCTGTAAAGAAGGAGGTCTTATCGACGGGAAAGAGTATTATCGACCGATTGTGACACCTCACGAACTGAGGCTAGCTTTGCAAGGAGAGATGGAGAGCTGGAAACCGGAAGACTGGACGTTGGATCTCGAGGCTGTTTTGAGGGATATCAAGCGAGATCGCGACCTGGTCGAAACGGATGAGATGGATGGCAACAAGGATGAAGACGACGACCGACCGATCTTTTCGCTCGCTGATGGGTCTTACCATATGACGCGGCGATACGGTGGTAAGGACGCAAAGGAGGAAGAGCAAGCGCTATTGGTGGACAAGACGTCAGGTGCGCTGATACGTCGGCCCGAGGGAGGAGCATTGGTCAAGCGCAACGAAGCTGGTCGAGTTGCAGGTGAGTCTCGCCGAACGTTTGCCCCGTCTATGCCTAGCTTTTTAGTACTAATGTGATATTACTCCCATGACTCAGCTGTTCACCTCGCCACCCGTGCATTCAAGGGATTGGACGCTACTGAGGGGTACGATGCGAAAGGTAATCTGGCCCTGAGCGAATTGGTTGATGGTCGAGTGGGAGTGGCTCGAGGATATCGTGTGGATACGATTGGGAAGGAAGGCCAAGCGTGATGATCGTCCAGATGTCTCTCTCGCTTTCAGGATGTTTCAGCGTTGGTCATTTAGAGAGGTTTCGTCTTTGTAACAAATCCCACCATGAAAAGTCAAACACTCGGTTTCGTGAACAAACGTGATGATGCGTTCTTGGCGCGGGTGTTCTTTCGGTGGCTGTGTGTTTTGATCCCGACGGGGAGAGATGGAGCGAGGGCCGCCGGGCGAACTTCCCTTGACTTACTCGAGAGAGAACTTGGTGAGAAGCTCGAACATGGTCGATTTTCAAGGGTTTGTAACGTCTCAATACTCGACAAAGCAAGCTATCTCACTCTCGCACCGTCGAGCCACATGGTCTTCCAGGCCACAACACCGCTTCACAACCCACTGTCTGCATAAGATATGCCTAGAGACCGGTCCGGATCAAATCGATCAGGCCATAAATCAACATCGTCTACCGGAAGCACGTTTGGTCATCGTGCTAGGAAGAGCTCGACAGCAACTAATAATGGTGAGGCGGCGAATTCAGCAAGAGCAACAGAGTCGATAGCTTCTGCGTCGACTTCCGGTGCTACATATGCAAGAAAGGTTAGGACTGTACCTCGTGAGTCTCAACACAACATCACGCTAGACGTCCTGGTGCTCATGTTCGTGTTTCTGCTCTAGCCTTCGCCAAGCTCGACCCACCTTCACCACCAACTTCACCTCGCGTTCATCCGTCCTCTCCAACAACAGCCGGCCACCATGTCCCGGGATTGTCCATCACTTCCCTCGAACCAACTCTGACCAACTCTTCCCTGGACCCTACCCGCCCGCAAAGCCCCTTTGGCGGTTCGACTGAAGATGACCCCACGGTCCCGGCTCACTGGTGGACTTTTGCCATTCCCGGCAAATACCGAGCGTTCCAGGGCATTCAAAGTGCATGGCAGGAACACGTTCAAGCGAACGAGCAATTGAGAGCAGAGTCGGAGCATACGGGAAAGGATTATTTCGCGGACAAGAGGAGAAGATCGTCTGCAGATACGAATCCGGACCGGGAGAGGCAGACGAGACGATTGAGCACGATCCCTGCGGAAGATGGGGATGCGTATGAGATGGAGTTGCAAGCGTTCAGGAATGAGTTGAACAAGGAGAAACGAACGCGGTTCAACACGCTATCTTTGCCTGGATCGCGGCGGGCATCAACCGATAATATGCACAAGCATTCACCGCATGAAAGGTCATTTACTTTGGGCCCGCCGATACGTGCATCTCTAATGGCTGGCGGGAAGAAATTGTCCTTCATGTCAGCTGGATTGGGCAGGGCACCCAATCGGTCCCGCTCGACTCCAACCTCGCTTCATGAGGATACGATACCACCATCGATCGATGAGCCCATCCTTGAAGCAGAACACCAAGCCGAATCACCTGTGGACACCGTCATGCCTCGAACACCAGAACGACCCATGTTGAACATCGCCATCCCGCCTCCCATCTTCGCCTCCGGTCCACCTGGATTCGGGACCCGACCTCCCTTTCAGGCACTTTCTCCGCCTACTCCCGAAGCGTGGGACCGGCCGTCTATGGACTTCGGCAGCACAGGTCAGAGGGGAAGTGGACACGCTCATCCTCCCAGTCCATGGAGCCAGCCCTATCAGTCTGCAGACTATGGGTTCCGACACGAGTCGGGCGAGAATGGCGCCACGACATGGTCTGGCGAGACCCTTGTGAATGAACGAGACCCGCACAAGAATGGAAAATGGCAGAGTCGAAGGACGAAGATGAAGGGTAAGGCCGCACAAGCGACAGGATGGAGTGCGTTAAGACGAAAGATGGTCAAGGAGGGTCCTGGAGGAACGTTTAGGCAGAGGACGAGGAGGTTTTTGATCTTTGACGCTCGGTCGGCGTTGTACCTGCGTCTGTTTGGGTGCGCGTGTACCGTTATTGCACTAGGTGAGTCGGTTCGCCTGGCTTCATCGATCTCGACGCAAGACTGAGTCATTGGCACGATCTCCATTAGCGCTCTCTATTCTGAATTGGCGCTTCGAACAAGCTCTCCATACAAAAGGCTTGGTCGGACTATCCCCGCTGCTGACGATTGGTTACGCTTGCGTCACTATCGTCCACCAATTCGTAGCGATCTGGCGAGAATCATTCGGTCGACCTATTGGACTCTGGGGTCTGCGCAGCAAGATGATGTGGGTATGTGGGGACCTGCTCTTCATCGCTCTGTGGTAAGTCGAGAATGCCGACTGGCGTTTGCTTACGAAAGAGTCCGACAACTAAGCCGAATCTTGCTGTACGTTACCAGGTCATCCGATCTTTCTCTCGCCATCTCAGACTACATGTCCACTCCACTCCTGTGCACAAAATCTTCACCCTGGTGGTCTGCTATCCCTCAATTCGAACTACCGGACACTGTGACCCAGTCACGGGAAAAGGACGATGTTTGCGCTCGACAAGCAGCGTTAATCGCCTTTGTTCTCCTCACCGCCGTCATGTACGTCGCCAATATGATCCTTAGTCTTTTCCGAATCATGGAGAGGATCCGAGTGGTCGCCAAACAATACGCCAAGGCGGACGCCCAACAGATTTGATTTAGATCACCGACCTGATATTTGCCTGCATTCGTTTACGCTCCGGAACGTTTTCTGAGCTGATGCCTTATACCCATGACGATATACACGACCTTGTATCCCCATTCTCGAATTCGCTTCTCGCTTAAGATACGGTTACTAAGACGGCTTTATGTATTCATCAATGTTATTGTACCCGACAAATAATAACTTTGTACTTAGATGGACGAAGGCAAAATAAGCAAAGCCGGCTTGCATGTTGACATCGCTCAAAGCCGGCAACGTGCGAGTTTCGTCATAGCAGCGCGGAAGCAATCACCCTGGGCTCGGTGAGCGGGCAGCAACCCGGTTGATCTGACTACTCGGTACAATTACAACTCTTTAGAAGCGGTTGCTATTCGATAGTGTCTTGTGATTGAACATAGATCAGACAGATCAATATATATCAAGGCACTACAGATGCTAGGCCTCATCTGCTATACACCTGATTAGCTGCATCCAAGCGTCGCAAGGAGATCTGTTAATGGAGTTGACGTCCTAATCACCGGGATATCCCTGCGGGCGTCCACCTAGTGATCGACCATGGAGAGGTTGGATGCGTCGCCTCACCGGCTGACCACTTTTCCGGCCGTTTTTCCCGAGGAGGAGGAGAAGAATCAGGTCAACCAAGTCATTTCGAGCCTTTTCAGCAAAGTCCGATCCAGGTTCGCTCCTCCTACGCCAGGCGGGTCTTCAAGCACGTCTAAGCGACAGGGCGATGGAACCGATCTTCTCTCAGTGGAAGATGAAAGGGACTCGACGGGACGACGCACATCATCGTTGGCTTCCAGTCAGAAACCAAGCGGGCTCAGGCAGGGTTCTCAGGATCTTCAGTCTTTCACGTTTGGCCGGTCAGACCAGGCAGCACCTTCTGGATCGATTGCGGTCAGACCCCCTAGTCTCAGACTGCCTTCGGGCGGGTCCAGCAAGGTATCTTTGGCGAGAGATATCCCCAAGCCACCGGCTCTTCCCCGTTCGCTGTCAAGCCGACCTGCACCCGGTCCAGCGCCACCTCTGATTTCGACCACGCCAGTAATCAGGTCTCAAGATTTCGCGCATTACCTTCATCCGAATGCGACAGGTTCTAGCGACAACCTTTCCACCACGGCGAACGGAGCTCCAACACCGATCCGGACGCGGGAACGTTCGGATTCACGATCATATGTGCCGAGACATAGACATACTGGTTCAGCCTCATCATTCACTCGGTTCCGCAAGCCATCCATCACCGGCTCGCTTTTGCACTTTTCGCCCAGCTCCGCGAATCTCGCTTCTTCCTTTCAGAGTGATGGCAATCTTTTCGAATACAACCAGGTACCAGGTTTCTCTATCGCAGATGATACGAGAAGTATTCGTACGATCGATACTGCTCCCGGGTTCGCCATCAAGGCAGGTGGAAACGGAAGCGGGCGCGGACGGCGCAGTCGAGAAACCAAAGAGGGTCAAGTTAGCGTAGCCAAGATCATTCGAAGATTGAGGGGAGAAGGACTCAGGTGAGAGAACCTCGTTCGGGCGTGACCATCACGGTGCTTATGAGTTTATATTTCAGCAAAGCGTATTGGATGGCCGATGAAACATGTAAGGAATGCTATGACTGCAAATCGGTGAGCCTCGTTGCGATCATACCGATATCTGCGATGTCACTGATCACCATGATTAGATTTTCTCGGCG
>Ga0308160_10008328_pt1 | contig 10129 bp, 5 predicted proteins | sample PhyFR1_FD_201036 | JGI IMG/M metagenome (GOLD analysis project Ga0308160, IMG submission 201036) | Phyllosphere microbial communities from UC Gill Tract Community Farm, Albany, California, United States - DLSLF.R1 | ecosystem: Host-associated > Plants > Phyllosphere > Unclassified | place: USA...
GTACGACCGAAGCCGGGAAGTCCGCGAAGGTCTACGTTGGAGACTTTATTCTGCAGGTTTGCACCAGAACCTCTGCAAGTTGCCGGAGCAAGCGCCTCGACACAAGTTGAGCGCGACATTGGTTCTAGCCTCGCAGAGCTTGCTTACCAGACTGTCGACAAACTCGACCAGAGCGGCTCTGGTGCAAATTATGGATTAAAGATGAGCCCACTTGGTCGGTCGTCTTGTCAGCTCAGGCAGCGAGAAAAGCTGCCCAGATTTCAGACGGACTTTGACCTTGCGGTGCCACAGCACGCAGGTCGAACTGCCCTTTACGAATACGATGCATGAGCTCGACGCCGCGGATTGTGATGGCAGCGGTAGCGAAGCTTTTCAATCTAAGCATGGCGCCTAGTCTGGATTTCACATTCCGGTAGTCCTGTTCGATCAGATTGTTCAGGTATTTTGACGAGCGAAGTTTCGTCAGCTCGGCAAGCATGCCTTGCTGTTGAAGTTCGCGAACGGCACGATGGGAAGCCGCATAACCGTCCAGTGTAATAGTTGACGGCGACCGGCCTTGAGAACGTAATGCTTTGCGCAAGAAGGCCTTTGCAGAGGCGACGTTGCGCCGTGGGCTGAGCCGAAAGTCGACGGTCTTGCCTGCCGCGTCGACCGCCCGGTAGAGATAAGCCCACTGGCCCCGAATCCTGACGTAGGTTTCATCAACGCGCCAGGACGTGCCCGTCTGAGCTGAGAAGCGGCTCCAGCGCTTGTCGAACTCAGGCGTGTAGCGTCGAACCCAACGCAGGATGGTGGTGTGCGCGATCGGCAGGCCTCGCTCGGCCATCATCTCGACCAGGTCGCGGTAGGAAAGCTTGTAGCGCAGGTACCAGCGCACGCACAAGATGACGATCTCTTCTTCGAAGTGTCTGCCTTTGAACAGGTCGGTCTTGCTCGGACGGTTACTCATGCTGGGCAAAGCTCATCATTCTAGCCGAGCCGCAGATTTGCACCAGAGCCCGCAGCCTTACATCGGGCCGTTCGCGAACTTCGAGAGCAGGGACGGCTTCCTGACTTGAGGAAGCTTCGCTCGTCGAAATACCTGAACAACCTGATCGAGCAGGATCATCGCAATGTCAAATCCAGACTAGGACCAATGCTGGGCCTAAAAAGCTTCACTTCCGCCGCCACGACAATTCGAGGCACTGAGCTCATGCATCGCATTCGTAAAGGGCAGTTCGACCTGCGTGCTCTGGCGACTCTGGGACAAACTACGCCCGAAATCTGGGCAGCTGTGCTTGTTGCATGAGCTGTCTGCACAACTCGGTCACGTATAATTGGGCAGAGCGACATCTGCTACGGTGTCGTCTTGCGCGTTTCGCAGGTCGATGACACTGGCTTGGCAGGCGGTTCACCCTCGACGCCAACGGCGGGCTGTCGAAGGTCGCCCTGTTGGGCTAACCGGACGGCACCACGGTTCGCCTCTTGACTGGCACGCGATTCGTTCCACACGGCCGGCGCACGCCCCGGCGACGACGATACGCAATCCAACACTCTGAACAAAAAAGGGCCCTTCGACCAGCGTTGTTGCTTGGCAAAGTTTTATTCGGGGAACATAATATATGCGACACGCTTATTGTTGGCGTAGGGCGTGGACGGCTGTCCTCCCTCGAGCACCGACTTGGATCGCTGTCCTGAGCTCAACCCCTGAAAGTCCTTCGCATGACCACCTCCACCAGCGAACTCTCCGCCGCGCTTTTCGGCCTGCCTCTGTACCTCATCGAGTCGGAGGACGGCACCATCCCTATCTTCACAAGGATGGCCAGCTTCGGTTTAAACCGTGAGACGAAGCGCGAGCTGACCGCAAAAAGCTCCCGCACTCCCACGTACGCCGAACTTGGTCTGAACAGGCTCAATGATGTCGATGAGCGGGTCGTCGCTCTCTACATGGACCCGTCAGTACGCATGGCGGCGTTCTGGACCTCGCTCCACTGCAAGGGGAACAGTAAAAAGGAGATGCTTCTCAGGCTGCGCGCGCCAGACCTCGCGCTGTTGCGGGACTACGACCCGGGGGTACACGCGCATACGTTCGACGAGGCTGCGTTCTCCCAAGCATGCCCGGTCTGGCCTGAGATCAGGACGCAGCTGATAAAGATCGTCAGAAAGGTGGGGCTCAAACTCGAGTTCCATGAGCTCATGGTATGGCCGAAGATTGTTGCCGATCTAACACGCTGGGACGATATCGACCAAGCCGGGCGGCTCAAACTTGCCAATGCCGTGTTCTCGATGATGTCGATTACAGGAACGGAATGGTTCATTAGCGAAGCCATCGCACAATGTCCCGGCCTTGAACCATACTTCCAGCCGCTATACGATCTGCAGCCCGGCGACGTGGCGCCGGACACCAAGCGGGCGGAATCCTCGGCCGCTCAGCAGCCCACGAACGCGCAGCATGATATTGAACTGCAGTGGGAAGCCGCCCTCAATCGTGTCGCCGACGTCGCAGCCGCACTGAAGGCGGCCCCCGACAGTGAGCTTCTGGCCGAGCTGAGCGGGCTTGCAACGCGGCTAGCCAACCTGGCGCCGCAGCTGCAACGCGCGGAGCGCCTGGCCCAGGAACTCTACTTACGCAACCGAGACGTCATGGTCGGCGCTGTCGCCGCATCAGCCGAACGCCCGGGATTCGAATGGTTCGATCTTGCCACCGCCGACCAGTTGGCCGCGCGCTGGCACCTTGCGCGGCGCGCATGTGAGAACGCCGAGGGGATCGAGGCCCTGGGGGGCGATTGCCTTCGCGCCGCTGACAACGGTGGTGTCGCTACCGAGGCGATTTGCGCCGCCACCAATGATTTACTGGCGATCAGGAGCGAAATCGTCGACTTGGAAAGCCGGCGTGACGCCGCCGTCCCGCTTGGCCAGAAGCGCGCGCTCGGCCAGCAGATCACGGAGTTGCGTGCTCGCCAAGCCGAGCTGGAAGCCGGGCTACTGCCCTTGCAGGACCGCTTTCTCGCGTGCTTTTCCCCCTATGAGCAAGCGTTCGACCTCGATACCGATTATGCCGCGCTCGCAGCACATGCCGCCGACGATCCCGATTGTGGGGAGCCCGGGTCGCCCGATGCCGACGTGACGCCGGTCGCTGAACCGACGACGACGTTCCCGGCGCAATGCGTCCCTTTGGAACCCGAAGAAACCGTCACCGTGGTTGATGTGGCAGCGCCGGTGGACGGCGCGCTCTTATCGACCGAGAAGCGGACGGCAAGCGAAGCAGCGGCGGCAATCGAAGTGGCGGCGGTGATCGAAGCCGCGGCCGCGCGCGACATGCCGGCGGTCCCACCAAGAACGCAATCCGCATCCGTCAGACCTATACGCACGGAAGCAATCGCGCTGGTCGCCCAGCCAGCGGCCAACGCAGTGCGCACGCATACGGTCGAGCCGACGCCAATGGTTCCAGAACGCTCCTCGTCCGTCGACGCCCTGGCGTCGGCCCGTTTCGACCCAGCCGAGGCGGAGCTGTGCACGCCGATCTGGCGCGCGCTCACAGACGGCCATCTGTCGCTCGCCTTCCAGCTCGCGCGCGCGTTGGAAGAGAGCCATATGACATCATGGTGTCCACCGTCGTCCTTACTAGCCTGCGTAGCACTGGCCGACAACGTGGTGCTCCCCGAGGGCGCCGTGGTGACGACGCTGTCACGCCACTACCAAGACACACTCACGCTTGCAGTCCCCACCGGCGCGCCAGATGACTGGAGCGCCGCGATTGGCGTATTGCGTGCGGCCGCCACGCTACGTCCGTTGCTGCTGGCGCCGGCCAGCGGCGCGGCCGACATGGTGCCGAATCTCTATCTGGACGGCCGCCATCAGTCGGTCTATCAGCTGGTGCGCCTGATCGAGTCCCACAGCGAGCGTTTGCAGGGCTTCCGCCTCGAATTGTCGACCTTTAAGGGTATGCGGACCGAGGCTGCATGGCACCATGAGGTCGACGTGGTGACTAGCGAAGCGCGCGACTGGATGGAGCAAGCGCAGCATATGACCATGCTGTTCTCCGCCGCGACCAAGGTGTGGCTGTACTGGCTCAGGCCCGGCGGGCTCATCCATCGGCTGCTCTCACCGGTGGGCGACAACGATTTCTCCAAGGTCGCCGACGTCAAAACGCTGATCACCGAGTTGGCGCCCGGCAACCTGGAGCGGTACGTGCAGCATACCGACCGCAACGAGGTGGGGCGCCGCCGGGGCGACGCCATCCACTCCCGCGCGCTGGTCCAGATTACCGGGCGTGTGGAGGAAGCGGTCGGCTTCGCGCGGCGCTGGATACTGCTTGCCGAATCGCGCCCACAAGCTTCCGACGCGCTCGACCGCAAGCTGAACGCGCTGCGCGCAGACATCACCGAGATGCGCACAATGGTCACCGCCGAGCTGGCAAGACCGCTGGAGCGCGAGGGTGCGCAAATGGTCATCGCGGCGCGCGCGGTGCTCCAGCGGTCGTTGCAGGGAGTATGGGACCTGTTCGATCCCCGCTGCCCGACTCAATCGGTTGAACTCGGTCCAGATGAACTGCTCGGCCGGGATCTGCTCCTGATACCCGATCTCGACCAGAACGAGCACTGGCAACCGGAACAGCGTAGTGATGCCTTGATCGCAACCGTGTCCGACGCTCTTGAAAACGGGGCGCCGTCGCCCGAGGCCGCGTTCCGTGAGCGCCTGCGCCGCGACGACCTGGAAGGCTCGGAGAGGCTGCTCAAGTTGCTCGATCGGGAACCCGGCCAAACGGCACAAGCACTGCGCGACGCTTGGGATACGCACCTGCACGCATGTCGCAACGCCTTGCTTCGCCAGATCAACGTGGTGCGAGGCGAAGCCGAGATGGCCGTCGCCTACGGTCTGACGACCGAGGCCGAACGTGCATCCTCTGAAGGCATCCTGGTAGAGATGGAGACGTCGTTGCCCGGTGTCCGCAGATTCTGGTCAGCGTTTGCGGCGCTTGACAGCTTATCTGCCTCGATCGCGGCGCGGCGTCAGGAAAAGACGGACGCGGTGCGGGCCCGCCTCATGGCTCTGGCAGAGGGGGGCGCGGCCAGCGACGATGTCGCCGCGGTCGAGGAGACGCTCGCATTGGGCGACATACTGACGGCCAACGAGCTGTTGCAGCGGCTTGAACGCGGCGAACGGCTGGACCGGCACGCCATCCACGGGCACGACCGCTTCGCCAGCTATTTCCCCGATCAGGCCAATACCATCGACACCATCCTCGGGGACCTGCCCCCGACGGATCTGCGCACCAAGGTCAGGAATGCGGAAGGCTTCGCCGGTCTGGACTTCAGCACCATCGCCCTGCCGCAAGTCCGCCAGGCGAGCGAGATGATCAACGCGTGGCTGAGCACAAAGTCGCGTCGTAGCGCTGACGTGGAGACCCTGCGCAAGCTCTTGGATGCGCTCGGTTTCGAGGTGCTTTCGCTCACGCTCGGCACGCAAATCGGCCACCGCGCTGAGTGCGAGCTCAGGACTGTCGCTGTCGAAGATCGCACTGTTTGTCCGATACCCTACTTTGGTTCGCACGCCAACGGTCGCTACCGCCTTGTATGCGTCTGGCAACGCCCCGCCGAGGAAGACATCATCAAGCTGGTCGGCGATTCGAGCGTGCACCGCCCGACGATCGTGCTGTATTTTGGTCGTCTGACCGAGCGCAAGCGCCGTGACGCCAGCCGCTTGGCCAAGCTGCAGAACCGCTCGTTCCTGCTGATCGACGAGACCTTGCTTGTCTCCTTGACCGCGGAAGGCGGGTCGCGCCTCGCCGCCCTGTTCGAGACCGCCTTGCCATTCGCCTATTCGGCGCCATACGACGCCACCTCGTCCGTGGTGCCGAGCGAGATGTTCTTTGGACGCCTCCAGGAGCTGCAGGCCATTCAGGGCCAGAACGGCCGCTGCTTCATCTATGGTGGTCGTCAACTCGGGAAGACGGCGTTGCTGCGTAAGGCAGAGAAGACGTTCCACGCGCCCGATCAGAGCCGTTTCGCGAAATGGATCGACCTGCGTGCGGAGGGCATCGGTGTCAACCGCGCGCCTTCCGATATCTGGACATGCATCGGACGCGAGCTTCACAGCATCGGGTTATTGCAGGGCGATGTACCAGAGCCGAACCCGAACATCAAAGGACGCGTGGAGCAATTCATCGCAACGCTGAAGGGGATGCTCAGGCCGTCGTCGGAACGCCGCGTCCTACTGCTGCTGGACGAGGCCGACCGCTTCTTCGAGCAGGATCGCCACGCCGACTTCGCCGAGACCCGCCGCCTCAAGGAGCTCATGGAACAGACCGAACGCCGCTTCAAGGTGGTGTTCGCGGGTCTCCACAACGTGCTGCGGATGACCGAGAACGCCATCCCCTGGCCCACCTTGGCGAACCAATCAAGATCGGCCCGCTGCTCGAGGGACAGGAATGGCGCGACGCGGAAGACTTGATCCGCAAGCCGTTCGCCGCCTCCGGATTCGAATTCGAGTCCCGCGATCTCGTCACGCGTGTGCTGGCGCAGACCAATTACTACCCCAGCCTGATTCAGCTGTATTGCACGCACTTGCTGCGCCAGATGCTGACCGCCCTAGGCAATGATCCGAAGCTGGTCGGTCCGCGTTACATGATCCGGGCGCAACACGTAGATGCGGCCTACAAGACCCCCGCGTTGCGCAACGAGATCCGTACCAAGTTCAACCTGACGCTACAGCTTGATCCACGCTACGAGGTGATCGCTTACACGCTCGCCTACGGCGCTCTCGCTGGCAGGCATTCGGTGCCCGAAGGCTTGCTCGCGCGCGACGCGAAGCAGGAGGTCAACAATTGGTGGCCCGATGGCTTCGCGAACACGTCCGACCTGGAATTCCGGGTTCTACTCGACGAAATGGTTGGGTTGGGGGTGCTGCGCGAGACCGGACAGGGTGGTTACGCGCTACGCAATCCGAACGTGTTGCTTCTGCTCGGGAACCAGGAAGAGATCGAGGACGTGCTGATCAAGGAGCGCGAACCGGCCCAGGAATTCGATTCATCGACTTTCCGGGCGCGCTTGCCCCAGGAGCCGTCCAATTTCCGGCGCCATCCTTTAACCTTCCAACAGCTTGCCGCCCTCACTCGGCCGTTCAATGCTGTCACCGTGCTGGCCGGGTCGCGCGCCACCGGCCTGGACGACGTGCTTGCCTTCCTGCGCGCGACCGTGGGGGATAAATTCCTGCTTCCGCTCGACCGGGCGTCCGATCGCGCCGGCTTCAAGCACGAGCTCGACCGACTCAAGGACCGGGCCGAAAGCGGCACGACCGTCGCGGTGGTACCCGCCGACGTGCCTTGGAGCTATGCCTGGGTGGCTGACGCGCGGGACCGGCTCGCCCGACTGTCGTCAAAAGACAAACACGCCCATATCCTGTTCCTTGCCGACCCAGCGTCTGCGTGGGCCGCAATCCAGTCGGGCGAAGACGCGGACGCGTCCGAGGTGAATCAGATGCATCTGTCGCGCTGGCAGGACTCGTTCGTGCGCCAGTGGATGGAGGATTGCGGTCTGCCGAACGATCAAGCGATGCGCAACAAGGTGCGTGAGGCGACCGGCTACTGGCCGCATCTGCTCTACATGACGGGACCGAGCGGCCGCCATGGTTCGCGGATCGCCGAGCGCCTGGACGCGCTGCACGACGGCTTCCTCGATCCCGCCCAGCGCGTGCGCACGCTCGCGGCCTTCGGACTGGATCTGCACGACCCACAGAACGTGCTGATGTCGCTTGCCCTGATCGGTGAGCATATCAACGAGGAAGAGCTGGCGCAGCTGGCCGATATCGACCTGAGCATGGTCTCGAGGGTCATGCGCTGGGCGGGCTTGATGAGCCTGGCGGTACCCACGGACGAGGGGGGCTGGCGCCTCGATCCGATCGTGCAGCGGCTGCTGCAGGATCGGCAGGAGGATTGATGCAGTTCTGGGAGCTGCCTGGTCCGAGGACTTTTCTTGAATCAACCGAGAAACACTTGCGTTCCGGGTACAGCATGGCGGTCGCCACGCCCGACCCGGCCCCGCCATCGCTGCTAGATGCCCTATGCAAGCAACTCGACACTAGCGGCTGGAATCGACCTCGCGTCAGCGCCGACACGCAGGCGCCGCTCGACACCTTGTTCGACACACTGGCCCTCGAAGGCAACGACAAGCAGCTGCGCAACGTCGACATTCTGATCGATCGACTACGCGAGTACGATTGCCAAGTGGTTGTGGTCGAAGGCATCGATGCCTCACAGTGGGGGCGATGGCGTGAACTGGCCATCGAGTATGAGCGGGTCAGCCGTAATCTGTCGCTGGCCAACCGTCCGCTGCTCCTAATGCTGGTGCGTGGCGTGGCCCAGGCCGATCTACGTCTGGACCTCCCTGCACTCAAGATCTGCCTGTGGGACGGTGTCGTCTCAGAGATCGACATGCTCGCGTACACCGATTTGCTGCTACGCGGCATCGGCAGCGACGGGCCCAAGCGACGCTTGGCCGCGACCACGATAGCGCGTCTGGCGCTGTGGGATCCGCTGGTGGCCGAGCAACTTAGTCAGTTGCCACTAACAGAACTATTCGCGCCGGACGGCACGCTAGCGGCACTGGCCACCGAGCGCGGCTGGCTATCAAGCGAAGCGCCAGCTTGGGAACGCGGGACCTTGGCCAACGTGGACGGTACCTCGCATACGCATTCCGCCCTGCTGGCACTGGGTGACCACGCGCGCGAACTGGAGATGCGGCTGTGGAGCGCCCAGGCTTCCATCATCCTGCCGCTGATCGAACTGCACCGCCGTGTCATCGTCAAGAAAATCCGGCATCGTCTCGACTTGCCGCGCATGGTTGGGACCGAACCCGTCAGCGACCCGTTTGACTTGGAGATCGGCGAGCTCGGACGCGCAGCGCAAGAGGCCAATTGCGACCCGCGGATCACAGCGCAGATCGCTCGCCTACGGTACCTGCGCAATCGGCTGGCGCATCTCGACCTGCTCGCGTCCGTCGACGCCCTTGACCCACGCTTGCACGCCGTGGACTAGTGTCAAACCGGGTGGCGGCATGTCACCCGGTTCGACCGACAGGCGTGCATCTTTGGTCGCAGAACTACGTCAACATGTACGCATCCAGGCCTGCTTCGTTCGTTAAAGGCAACTTCTGATCAACGCCATGTTCAATTGCCAAGTTTTCGTCAAAGTACGGCCTTTGTCCGGCGCCCTGCTCCGGGTCGGCATCAGCTGTCGAAGGCCCGAGCCCAGAAGAGGCCGATACGTACGTCAGCCGTGTACCGGGCGCAGTTCCGGCGCGGCGTCGTGTTCGTCAAAAATACTTCCCTGTTCGAGCGACGGAAACGCCTTCTTCAGCAGCTCGCTAAACTTAGGATCCTTGATCGTCTCATAGGTCAGGTCCTTGAAGCTGACCTTGACCGACGGGGTAAACAGGCGGTCGCCCATATTGAAAGGGCTTTGGTGCAAATCGCGAATAAGGGACGACCTGAATTGTCGATCGTTTCTACAGCTCAGCTAGCCAAAACAGCTGCCCAGATCTTGGACGGATTTTTCCCTTGAGCGGTCAACGTACGCAAGTCGAACTGCCCTTTGCGAATGCGATGCATGAGCTCGACGCCTCGAATAGTATTGGCAGCGGAAGCGAAGCTCTTTAAACCCAGCATGACACCCAGCCTCGACTTCACGTTGCGATGGTCCTGTTCGATCAGATTGTTAAGGTATTTTGACGAGCGAAGCTTCGTCAGGTCGGCAAGCCTGCCTTGCTGTTGAAGTTCCCGAACGGCCCGGTGAGAAGCCGCATAACCATCCAGCGTGATGGTCTCGGGTGATTGACCGTGCGAACGTATGGCCTTGCGAAAGAACGCTTTTGCCGAGGCGACGTTGCGCCGCGGGCTGAGCCGGAAATCGACAGTTTTTCCTGCCGCGTCCACCGCCCGGTAGAGGTAAGCCCACTTGCCGCGGATCCTGACGTATGTTTCGTCTACTCGCCAGGAGGTACCAGTAGAGGTCGAGAACCGGCCCCAACGCTTGTCGAACTCCGGTACGTATCGCTGCACCCAGCGAAGGATTGTCGTGTGAGCGATCGACAAGCCCCGCTCGGCCATCATCTCGACTAGGTCGCGGTAGGAAAGCTTGTAGCGCAGGTACCAA
>Ga0308160_10008330_pt1 | contig 10127 bp, 5 predicted proteins | sample PhyFR1_FD_201036 | JGI IMG/M metagenome (GOLD analysis project Ga0308160, IMG submission 201036) | Phyllosphere microbial communities from UC Gill Tract Community Farm, Albany, California, United States - DLSLF.R1 | ecosystem: Host-associated > Plants > Phyllosphere > Unclassified | place: USA...
GACTGTGGATCATCGAGACCCACGACGGCGACTTCGTCGGTGACTGCGGCCTGACCTGGCAGCGGGTCAACGGCGAGCTGAAGCTCGAGGTCGGGTACCACGTGAGCCCCGCCTGGCAGGGTCGAGGGTTCGCGACCGAGGCCGCCTCCGCCAGTCGCGACTTCGCCCAGGAACACACGGACTCGTCAGAGCTCGTCGCGATCGTCCACCCCGACAACCGGGCGTCGTCGCGCGTGGCGGAGAAGATCGGCATGCGCCGCGTGGACGACGACCGCGGCGCAGACGGGTCGGTGCGGCACGTGCTGAGCATGCGACTTCGATCGACGGCCGCCCTCAGCGACACCGATCACCTCACTGAGTAGCCGCCGCCCCTACCCCCGCGCCGCCACGAAGGCCTCGACGCAGTCCTCGATGTCCTGCTCACTGTGGGCGGCACTGATCTGCACCCGGATGCGGGCCTCGCCGCGGGGCACCACAGGGAAGCTGAACGGAATCACGTAGATGCCCTGCTCCAGCATCCGTGCCGCGACCTGGACCGCCTGCTGCTCGTCGTCGAACATCACCGGGATAATCGGGTGCGAGCCTTCCAGCAGACGGAAGCCCTCCTCGGTCATGCGGGCACGGAACAGCTCCGCCTTACGGAAGAGTCCCTCGCGCAGCTCGTCACCCTCCGCCGCAAGCTCCACGGCCCGACGCGCTCCGGCGACGAGCGACGGCGCCAGGCTGTTCGAGAACAGGTACGGCCGGCCCGACTGCCGCAGCACGTCGACGATCTCCTGCTTCGCGCTCACATACCCGCCCGACGCACCACCGAGCGCTTTGCCGAGGGTGCCGGTGAGGATGTCAACGCGGTCCTGCACGCCGAACAACTCCGGCGTTCCGCGACCACCCGGGCCGACGAAGCCGACGGCGTGGGAATCGTCGACGAGGACGAGCGCGCCGTAGCGGTCGGCGAGGTCGCAGATCTCGTCCAAGGGCGCGTAGAAGCCGTCCATCGAGAACACGCCGTCGGTGACGATGACCGTGCGACGCGCGTCGGCGGCGTTCATCAGCTGCTGCTCGAGGTCGGCCATGTTGCGATTGCGATAGCGCAGGCGGCGGGCCTTGCTCAGACGGATGCCGTCGATGAGCGACGCGTGATTGAGCGCGTCGGAGATGATCGCGTCGTGCTCACCGAACAGCGCACCGAAGACCGCTCCATTCGCGTCGAAGCAGGAGGAGAACAGGATGGTGTCCTCCGTGCCGAGGAAGGCGCTCAGCTCCTGCTCGAGGTCGCGGTGGATCTGCTGGGTGCCGCAGATGAAGCGGACGCTCGCGAGCCCGTAGCCCCACTCGTCGAGCGCCAGCTTCGCCGCATCGACGATCGACGGCTCGTTGGCGAGGCCGAGGTAGTTGTTGGCGCAGAAGTTCCGCACCTCGCGGCCGTCGATCGTCACGTGACTGCCCTGGCGTGACGTGATCGCGAACTCGCGCTTCGTGAGGTCGTCGGCCTCAATGCGGTCGAGCTGGTCGCGCAACTGGGTCTTGATGGTCCCGTACATGTCGTCTCCTCGGGGTCGAGTGGGCGGTTGAACTGAGTGTGGCGGTCGCTCAGGCGGCGGTCGCGGCGCGGGCGGCGACCGGTGCCAGTTCGTCGACGACGCCGGTGATGACGACGTCGCGGGTGTCGGTCCAGTCGATGAGCACCTTGCCCGCCGCTCCCCCGCGTGCGGTGTCGAAAGCTGCCTGCCAGGAGCCGAGCGGGAAGCGGGCGGTGACGAGCGATTCGAGGGCGTGGCGGAGCTCGGGGCTGTGGTCGACCATCGCGCTCGCGTGGTGCCAAGTGTCGAACATCTCGCGGCCATAGATGCCCTTGATGGTGATCATGCGGGTGATGACCTTGGTCCAGTCGATCTCGATGTTGGTCGAGGGCAGACCGAGGAGCGCGACCTTGCCGCCGGTGTTGAGGTTCTCGATGAGCTCACTCGCCGCGGCGGCCTGCCCCGACATCTCGAGGCCGATGTCGAAGCCCTCGAGCATGCCGAGCTCGGCCTGGGCGTCGGCGACCCGCTCCTTCGAGACGTCGACCACGCGGTCCGCCCCGACGGCGAGGGCCTTCTCGAGGCGGTCGGCGACGACGTCGGTCGCGACGATGTTGCGTGCACCGGCCACTCGGCAGACGGCGATGGCCATGAGGCCGATGGGGCCGCAGCCGGTGATGAGGACGTCTTCGCCGAGGATCGGGAAGCTGAGCGCGGTGTGGACGGCGTTGCCGAGGGGGTCGAAGAGGGCGCCGAGGTCGGGGGTGACCTGGTCGCCGTGGACCCAGACGTTGGTGGCCGGCAGGACGACGTACTCGGCGAAGGCGCCGTCGAGGTTGACGCCGAGGCCGCGCGTGTGGCGGCAGAGGTGGCGGCGGCCGGAGCGGCAGTTGCGGCACGTGCCACAGACGAGGTGGCCCTCACCGGAGACCGCCGCGCCGACGGGTATCCCCTCGACGCGGCTGCCGACCTCGACGACCTCGCCGGAGAACTCGTGGCCGGGGACGAGCGGGGCGTCGACCGCGCCGGCCGCCCACGGGTCCCAGGACTCGATGTGGAGGTCGGTGCCGCAGATGCCGGTGCGGTGGACGCGGATGAGGACGTCGTCGGAACCCATGGCCGGCATCGCGCGCTCGACGAGTTCGAAACCGGCGGTGTCGGGTCGTTTCCAGAGGGCGAGCAACGGCGTTCCTTCCTGCGGGAGCGGCGGCGGCCGGTCGTACCGGCTGTCGCGGACGGGCGTCTTCGCGCTGTCCTGGTGACCAACGTAGTCAGATCGATCCGTCATGAATATTGAGGGTTTCCACGTGACCAGTTAGCTTGAGCTGATGAATCTCTCTCAGATGCGGATCATGCGCGAACTCGCCGAGCGCGGAACGATCGCGGCGGTCGCGCGGCACCTGCATGTGACGGCGCCGGCGATCTCGCAGCAGCTGGCCGCGCTGCATCGCGAGCTCGGTGTCGCGCTGACGTATCGAGTGGGGCGCGAGATCCGCCTGACCGAGGCGGGTATGGCGCTGGCCGAGATGGCGGGGACGGTGCACACGCTGGTCGACCGCGCGGCCGAAACAGTGCGCGAGTACGGCGACGACACCGGCGCGCGGGTGCGGGTGGCGGCGTTCCAGAGTGCCGGACAAGCGTTGCTGCCGGGGTTGCTCGTGGACGCTGATGGCGGGCCGTCGCTGGTGTTCGGGGAGCACGATGTCGCGCAGCCGGAGTTCGCCGAGCTCGTCGATCAATACGACCTCGTCATCGCGCACCGGATGGACCACGACGAGCCCTGGCCGTCGGAGCAGCTGTCGGTGATGACGCTGTTGAGCGAGCCGTTCGACGTGGCGATGTCGGTGGATCACCCGCTCGCGGGGCGATCGTCGGTGTCGGCGGTCGAGCTCGCGGACGAGTCGTGGATCGCAGCACACGCTGGCTTCGCGCCGGATGTCGCACTCGGGGTGGTCGAGGCGACGGCTGGGGTGCGGTTCCATCGCGCGCATCGGGTGAACGACTACCACCTGGCGGCGTCGCTGATCGTGGGCGGGGAGCTGCTGGCGCTGTTCCCGAGGTACACGGCACCGCGGGCCGACCCGCGGTTGGCGCTGGTGCCGCTCGAGGACGTGCGGATCGCCCGCAACATCGACGTGCTCGCGCGGCCTCATGCACTGGCGCGAGTCGCGGTGGCGGGGACGCTGGAGCGACTGCAGGACGGAGCTGATGCGCTGCAGCGGGAGCGTCCGTCGGCGCCGGCCGGTCCCGGGCTGCATCACGTCGAGGTGTGGCTCGCGGACGTCGAGGCGGAGCGGGCGGGCTGGGGCTGGCTGCTGTCTCGTGTCGGGTTCTCCCAGGAGAGCGAATGGCCGGGTGGCGAGTCTTGGGAGGCTGCCGACACCTACGTCACGCTCACGGAGTCGCCGAACCTCAGCGCCGAGTCGCACGATCGGCGACGGCCGGGCGTGAATCATCTCGCGTTCCGCGGAGGCACGCGGGAGGCTGTCGACGCGATCATGGGGGCGGGCCCCGAGTATGGCTGGCGGCCGCTGTATCAGGACCGCTATCCGCACGCCGGTGGCGAGCAGCACTACGCGGGCTGGCTCGAGAACGAGGCAGGTTTCAAGGTCGAGGTGGTCGCGGACGTAGTCGACAGCGCGACGCGGACCGCTTCTCACGTCATGAGCGGCAAAAGTTAGCGCACTTTCACGGCATCCAAGAGCAAAAAGCGTGGATATTTCACAGTCACATTCGAGGAGGAGACAAGCTCTCTAAGTTCGGTGATACGGAAGCCACTGGCCACGAGTCCATTGACGTACGCACTGATGGGTCGATGAATATGCGTGCTGACGTGGGGCGTTGATTGAGATGCGATCTTAAAGTCTCCCTCAATAAACGTCTCCTCTAGATAGTCAAACCATTCCGCCGACTCATACCCCCAGTACCGCGGCCAGAACAGCGGGTGAGTAATTGTCGAGATGAATCGACCTTCAGGCGCGAGCAGTGACGAAACTGCATGCAGCACTCCAAGTAGATCCGGAGCATCCATTAGCACCATGTTCGAGACGGCGACTTCGAATTTCTCAGACGACAGCTTGGCGAAGTCTTGAACTGAGACGGCGTGAAATACTGCGTTGGATGCATTGTCGCGCGCGATCGCCACGCTTCGCAGACTCGGATCAACTCCCACGACAGACAGACCGCGCTCGGCGATTCTCTCGGCGAGGTGCCCCGTGCCAGAACCGACGTCTAGGACTGAATCACCCTCGGGCAGGTCACGCAATCGGTGAATAATCTCCGGCATGAGCAACTGGGAAAAAGACAAGTCCCCACCCGACGCGATTTGCAAATTACGCGTGTCACCGAGCAAGTCCCACTCTCGCCCGATCTCTTCGATGGTCTTCGGCCTAACTTTGCGGTATCTCATGCGCTCGCAGGAGTCATAGTTGCGCGAACGATCTTCTCCAAGTCAAGGGCAAGCGCTAGCGGTGGATCCATGGGACCGAAACGCTCAATTGTGTGGATCCGGTTCGAGGTTCTACCGATAGCTACTTCCGCACCCGCACTCTTATGATCGACAATAGTGAATCGAGACTGAACTCCAGATATGCCGAGGGTGGCGTAATAAAATACAGTCGCGCCAGCCTGAATCAGTTCGGTCCCGAACGCAGTCTTCGATTCCATAATTACGGTCAGCTCCTTCTTTCTTGCTTTCGCGAGGAGAAGATCCTTGAGCGTCGCAGTATTTTCCGCCCAAGTCATGTCTCGCGTTAGGACCAACGTTGCCCCAGACCCCTGGAAGAGCTTCACCATGTACTCATCGATCTTGTTTTGCTGCTTAGGGCGCCTGAAGCGCAGGACTTCACTTTGTGCACTCTCCTTCCGGAAAGTCAAATACACCAGCACCGCACCTAAGACCACGAGAATCAGGCCCAAAATACGCAGCCGGTCTTCTAATAGCATCGGCACAGTTCCCAACAAGACTGTGACAACGACGGACAGGGTACCCAGGTACTTTTGCATGTTTCTCCCCCAGAAACTTGAGACGCGAGAGCGTCGCGCGCCTACCATAGCGCGGTTTCGTTCAGTCTATTAGGAGACGAGTGCAGTTATTTTCTCCTTGCTGGCCCGGCCAACATCGCGCTGGCTCAACGTCAAGCTAATTCTGTCTGCTAACAAACTCTCTTCATTCCTGTGAAGTGATTTGGCCGGTCCCACTCCGTGCCAGGCGCCCGGACGCCAGACCGAACTCGAGGGCCTCGTCGAGGCGGGCTCCGATCGCGGTGGCGACTCGCTTGCCACCGAAGATGGCGAGGGTCTCGCGGCGGAGTTCGTCGGGCGAGAGGCCGGCGGACTCTTCCGCTGCGATCGCCATCGCGTTCGCGATCTCCACCAAGGAGATGTGCTCGATCGCTCGGGCGACTTCCGCCGAGGACTGACGGGCTCCGCGCCACGTGAGCGGGTCGATCAAGGTCGGCCAGGCGAACGGCTCGTCGGAGCGACCCAGCAACTCGGTCGGGACCTTGTCGAGGATCGACTTCGCCCGGGAACCCACCACCCGGTCGAGACCGAACGCACCCGCGACCAGCTTCGCCAGACGCGTCACGTGGATCGGCCCCTCAGCCTCCACCGCAGCACGGATCGCGCCCTGCACCGCGACGACCGACTGCCGCCCGGGCAAGCGGTCGAGCACTTCGATCCCACCCAGCGTGGGTGCGTCCCAGGGCTGGTACTCCGAGAGCTCCGGATGCCGCGCGGACGTGTCCGCCTCCGGCGCCGCCTCGACGGTCTGCGCCGCACCAACCTTGCGGTCGCGGAACTCCGACAGGGTCTCCAGCGACGCCAGCCGCTCTGACCACTCACGCACTCGGGCGCTGCGAACCGGCGCGGGCGCATCCGGGTCCTCGGGAGGGACGTCAGCGTCATCGGTAGCCGACGCATCTGCCGGATCCGACTCCGCACCAGCCGGCACGTCCGCCACCGCACTCCCCGCAGCAGCCCGCTCAGCCGCAGCCTCGACCGCCGCGACCAACCGGTCCAGCACCTCCTCGCGGTGGTGCAGCCACTCCGGCAACCACACGCGCTCGACGCCCGGCCACCGCATCAAGCCACTCAGCACCTCGACCGGCAGTCCGTCACGGTCCGCGACCGTCCGACGCTCACGCCACGACGCCCCGTCGAGCAACACCGCCACCAGCGGTCGGTCGGGCTCGGCCTCCGTCGCGATGCTGATGTCGACGCGGAAGTCCGACAAGCCGACATCCGTCCGCACCGCGTGCCCGGCGTAGCGCAGCTCGTCGGCGATCTCGTCGCGGTGACGGTCGATGATCGCCTGACGACGACCGTCCTCGCCCGCGGCCTCGCTCCCCCGCTGCGCCAGCTCCAGGTACGCCTTCAGGTGCTTGATGCCGATCGACGAGGTCTGCTCCGCCCGCAGCTCCGACGGGTCGAAGCTCGCGAACAGCACCACCTGACGGCGCGCACGCGTCACCGCGACGTTCAACCGCCGCTCTCCGCCAGCGCGCGTGAGCGGCCCGAAGTTCAGCGGGATCACGCCCTTCTCGTTCGCGCTGAACGCGATCGAGAACAGGATCGTGTCGCGCTCGTCGCCCTGCACGTTCTCCAGGTTCTTGACGAACAGCCCGTCCTGCTCATCGAGAGCCAGCGCGATCCGCGGGTCGGCACTGTCGCGCAGCAGATCCTCGATCAACGTCCGCTGCTGCGCATTGAAGGTGATGACCCCGAGCGACGGCGTCTCCTCCGGCGAGGCCTCGAAGCGGCGCGAGATCTCCTCGACGATCGCCTGCGCCTCCACCGGGTTCGTCCGCAACGACTTGCCGCGGCCGCCCCGCTCGAACTGCCCGTCGAGCCGCACGAACGCCAGCCCGTGACCCGCCACCTCACCGTCGCCCGCACCCGCGAACGGCGCCGGGAACGACGACAACTGGCTGTCGTAGTAGTGGTGGTTCGAGAACGCGATGAGCGATTCGTCCTGGCTGCGGTAATGCCACGACAGCCACTTGCTCGGCACCCGCGCCTGCACGCACTCGGAGAGGATCGACTCCTCGTCCTGCAGCACCTCGCTCGTGAAGTCGGCGTCGTCGTCGATCGTCGCGCCCGCCTCCGCGAACGTCGTCGGCGGCATCTGCTTGCTGTCGCCCACGACGACGACCGAACGCGAACGCCCCATCGCCCCGATCGCGTCGGCGACCCGGATCTGCGACGCCTCGTCGAACACGACGATGTCGAAGAGCTCGGCAGCGGCCGGGAAGAACCGCGCGACCGACTCCGGGCTCGCGAGCGTGCACGGCATGATCTGCGTGATGAGCTCGCCGAAGTTCTCGAGCAGCGCACGGACGCTCATGCCGCCGCGCTGGCGGTCGATCTGCCGACGCAGCCCGCCGACCTGACCGCTCTCCGACTGCGAACTGAACGTCCGCAGCCCGAGCACCGACGCCGGGATCGCGCGCGGCAACTCCTCGCGCACGGCCTTCACGCTCGTGGTGAAGCGGGTGACGCTGCGGTTGTGCGCGGTGGCGTCGAAGGCGTCGAGCGTGGTGGTGCGCTCGCGCTCATCGATCGACGCCTGCGCGAGCCCCTTCTCGAAGGCGAGCGTCGCGTCCTCGGTCTCGATCCGACCGGCGAGGATCGCGGCGCGCACGTCGTCGAGCCCGTGGGTGCGGAGCGGTTCGATGACCCGCACGAGGTCGAGCCACCGTTCGAGGACGACGGGCTCGGCGGCGTCGAGACGGCGGGCGTCGCGCGTCGACCACCAGGCCTGCAGGAAGCCCTCGCCACCCGACCACGCCGACAGGCGCTCGGTGCTGACGGACGCGATGCGCAGGAAGTCGCTCCAGGTGCTCGCGAGCGTCGTCAGTGCCTGGGCCGCCTGCTGCGACGGCTGGGTCGTGACGTAGTGGTCGCGAACCGCGGTGATGAACGCGTCGTCGGGCGTGCCCGGCAGGCGGAAGCCCTCCGACAGCCAGCGGTACCAGCCGAGGAGTTCGCGCACGGGCTGGGTCGGCTCGACGAGCGGGTTCCAGCGGTCGCCGACGAGCGGGAGCGCGGTGGATCGGAGCGTGCCGCGCAGCTGGACGAGGCGGTCCTGCGCCGCCTTCGCCTCGGTGAGCTGCGGCACGAGCTGCTTGACCTTGAACGAGGTCGCGTCGACGGCGAGCACGTCGCTCAGCCGGGCGAGCGCGGCCCGGAGCCGCTTCTTGCGACCGAAGAAGCTCGACGCGGCAGCCTGCTCGGCGGCGTGGAGCGGGCCGGCGATGTCGCGGTCGAGGATGGCGGGCGTGAAGGTCGAACGCCACTCAGCCTGGGCGTCGCGAAGCTGCTCGGCGGCGGCGAGAGCTTCGTCGAGGCGACTGAAGTCCTCGGGCCTGGTTCCAGCCATCAACGCGCCGATCGGCAGGCGCGGTGCGGCGACGGCGGTCGACCAGAGTCCGAGGAGGTCGGGGCGCGACGCGAGGCGCAGGGCGTCCATCGGGAGGCCGGCGTCGAGCGTCGCCGCAAGAGCGGCGTCCAGCGCGCGTGCGGCCTGCTGCACGGTCGCGGCGTCGAGCCCGGGAGCGGACGGGCCGTCGAGGAACGCCCACGGGTGCGTCGTGCTCGGGCGGGCGAGGTCGGAGCGCTCGGGGAGGTCCCGGAACACCTGTCGCAGCTCCTCGAAGGCCTCGGACGTCCCGGCGGCGACGAGCTGCTCGGGGATCGCCATCGGGACGAGGTCGTGGTCCATCGCGAGCAGTCGACTCCGCGCGGAGTAGAGGGAGAAGCCGGCGGCGTTGACCTCGTGGAGGCGGTCGGCATAGCGGGTGAGCGTGCGGAGGCCGGACTCGGACAGCTCGCGGTTGGTGCTCAGCGCGTCGATGTCGGCCTTGGTGCGGAGGTCGAGGCCGGTCTTGATCTGCGCGCGGACGACGTTGGGCCGCGCGCCCTTGTCGTGGAGGTCGAGCGAGAACGCGCCGAGTCCGACGTCTTCGAGCCGCTGCTTCACCACGTTGAGCGCCGCACGCTTCTCGGCGACGAAGAGGACCTTCTTGCCCTCGGCAAGCGAGCGAGCGAGGAGGTTGGTGATGGTCTGCGACTTGCCGGTTCCGGGAGGGCCTTCGAGCACGAAGGTGCGCCCGGCGACCGCTTCGGCGACGGCGTCGAGCTGGGAGGAATCGGCGGCGACCGGGCAGTCGAGGCCGAGGCGGTCGAGGTCGGTGTCGGTCTGCGCCGGCGTGGGGTCGGCGTAGGCCTCGAGCGGCGAGTTGATGAGGTGGTCGACGAGGCTGTTGGACGCGAGCGTCTCCCAGTTCTCGTCGAGGTCCTTCCACAGCCGGTACTTCGCGAACTGGAGGATCGACAGCGACGCCGTCTCCTCCACGCGGAACGGCAGGCCGGCATCGAGGATCGCCTGGCGCACGGCGGTGAACGCGGCCGGGAGGTCGATGCCGGAGCCGTCCTCGACCGGGTTGGCGAGTCCGGGGATCTCGAGGCCGAAGCTCAGTCGCAGCTTCTCGAGCAGGCAGTAGTTGGGTGTGGAGGAGCCCGACTCGTCGAGGGTGAGGCGGTAGGAGGAGCCGCGGCTCGTGGTCGTGAGCGTGACGGGCACGAGCACGAGGGGTGAGCGGAGGT
>Ga0308160_10008331_pt1 | contig 10126 bp, 18 predicted proteins | sample PhyFR1_FD_201036 | JGI IMG/M metagenome (GOLD analysis project Ga0308160, IMG submission 201036) | Phyllosphere microbial communities from UC Gill Tract Community Farm, Albany, California, United States - DLSLF.R1 | ecosystem: Host-associated > Plants > Phyllosphere > Unclassified | place: USA...
CTCGTCTTCGGAGTCCTCGGCCTCCTCGGCGTCGGCGCCTGAGACACCGCTGCGGTATCCTGGACGACGCCCGCCTCCGTAGCTCAGGGGATAGAGCAGGAGCCTTCTAATCTTTTTGCTGCAGGTCTGGCCGCGTCGGATCCCCCTCACCGAAGAGGTACCCGATGCTCACGCCGAGGACGTCGGCGGCTGACACCAGCTCCTCAGCGAACCATGGGCGCTCGCCGCGAAGCTTCTTGCTGATCGCGCTCTGAGTCACGCCGATCGCACCGGCGAAAGCCACCTGAGAGAGCCGGCTGCGCCACATGAGCTGGTGCACTCGCTCTCCGATCAGCGCGTCGGTGCTCTGTCCAACTTCCTGCGTATCTGTCTGCATATAGCCACAGTACGACAGGATACGACACTGCGCAATATTCCCCCGTTCTAGTCACAGAGACGACTGCCCGTCATTTCTTGTCGCTACTTGACGAGTTATGCCGGAGCGTACTAGCGTCGTGGCTATGACGGAGCGTACAGATCTTCCCGACCTGCTAACGAAGGCAGAGGCAGCAGCGAAGCTGCATGTGTCGGTCCGAACTGTCGAGCGCCTCATCGCTGAGAAGACGCTGCCGGCGGTCTACCCGTCGAAGCGCTCGGTTCGAGTGACGGCATCGGCACTGCAAGCCCACCTCGAGCGCACCGCTGCAGAAGCTGTCCGCTCATGACCACCGCGCCCGCCACCGAGAAGCTCGCCGTTGTGCCGCTCATGCCGCGCTTCCGCTTCCGCGTGGACGTGTGCGCAGTCCTGACCCCGACCAGCGTCCGCGTCGTCGCCCGCGATGTCCTCGCAGCGCTCGAGCTGCCGATGGACCAGTACGAGGACGAGCCGTCGCACGACCGCCCGTTCTCGGAGCACGCCACCGCGACGACATGGAGTCGGGACACGCTCGCCGACATCCTCGCCGTCATCGACGACCGCCCGGAAGTCGCCGCGTTCTTGGCGTGGCTGGACGAGCGGATCTCCCTCCTCGGCAACTGGGGCCTCGCGAACATGCACCGCGGCGTCACCGAGACCGTCAACCCGTCCACCGGCGAGGTCGCCGACGACGAGCCCGACCAGTTCTCCGTCGCCGACGCAGCCCGCCTCCTCGACCGCGACCCGACGATCACGATCGGTCAGACCGCGCTCTTCGAGTGGCTCCACTCCCACGGCTGGATCAGCCGCGTCCGTGACCCCAACGTCACCTGGAAGCCTCAGCGCGAGGTGCTGCTCGTCGGGTACCTCACAGTCCTCGACAACCGCGTCCAGGGCCACCGAGACCTGTACCCGCAGATCTGCATCACCACCGTCGGCATGCACGCACTCCACGAGCGGCTCGGCGGCAGCGCAACCCTCAACCTCCACCCGGCGCTCGACACGCCCCTGCTCAAGGACTGACCGTCATGCCCACTCCACGTCGCATCACCCAGCTCGCCCTCCGCCAGCTCGTCCGCATCTTCGTCGCGCTCGTCGTCGTCGCCGGCCTCTGGCTCGTCATCGTCGCCGTCTGGCACCTCGGCCCCGCGGCCGTCATCGGCTTCGCCGTGCTGCTGCTCGTCATCGCACTCGCGCCGCTCCCCCGCCGCGCAGCATGAACGCCCGCGGCTGGCTCCGCGTCCTCAGCGCGTCCCTCGCCATCGTCCTGGCCATCTCCATCACCTACGCCATTGCCGGAGCACCATCATGAACGAACGCATCACCTGCCCGCCGTCGCACAAGCACGGCGAGACCCTCAACTGCTACAAGCGGCACCTCTGCGGCTGCGACGACTGCCGCGCCAACGCCCGCCAGTACGCCGACCGCGTCCGCCGCATGAAGGCATACGGACGCTGGGTCGACCCCTTCACCGACGCGGCGCCCGTCCGCGAGCACATCATCTACCTGCGCTCGTGCGGCATGGGATGGAAACGGATCGCCGACACCGCTGGCGTCGCACCGGCCGTCGTCTCGCGTCTGCTCTACGGCGAGTCGAACGAAGGCCGGCGGGGGCAGGCGGTCAAGCGCATCCGCGTCGAGACCGCCGAGGCGATCATGGCCCTCGAGGCCACTATCGCAGTGACCCCCGACACGTGCCTCGTCGATGCTCGGTCGACCCGCCGTCGTCTGCAGGCCCTCGGCTGCAACGGCTGGTCGCAGTCCCGCATCGGCACGATGCTCGGTCGGACTCCGTCCCGGTTCAACGCCGTCGTGCACTCCCACCTCGTCACCGCGAAGACCCACCGCGAGGTCGCCGCCCTGTTCGAGCAGCTGTGGAACGTCCAGGCCCCGAACGTGACGTGGCGCGAGCAGAACTCCTACGCCCGCACCACCCGGTACGCACGCGAGCACGGCTGGCTCCCTGCGCTCGCCTGGGACGACATCGACACCGACCCGACCCCGCCAGCCGCCGACGAACTCACGGACGCTCAGGCGGACGTGGACGAGGTTCGCGTCGAGCAGGCCGTAGCCGGCATCCCCTCGACCCTGACGCAGGCCGAGCGCCGCCTCGTCATCGAGCGCCTCCACGGCCTCGGCTACAGCGACCGCAACATCGCCCCGCTCGCCGACTGCACCGACCGCACCGTCCTCCGCATCCGCGAGGAGCTCGGCCTCGAGTCCACGTACGACGGCTACACGGAGGCTGCTGCGTGAGCGCGTTTCTGTACAGCCAGGCCGGGAAGCTGCAGATGCCCCAGGGACGCAAGCTCGTCCTCATGGCGATCTGCGACGACGCCTCCGAGGAGACGCGCATCGCGTTCCCGGGTGCCGAGAAGCTGGCCATCTGGGGTGTCGTGAACGACCGGTCGGTCAAGCGACTCACGGAGGAGCTGCACCAGGAGGGCCTCATCTACCGCCTCGGCGGAGGCTACGCGGGTCGCCGTCGGGAGTACCTCGTCTTCCCGACGCCGGCCGAGATCGTCGCCCTCGATGACCTCGCCCAATCGTCGCCGAGCCTGCCGATCCGGCTCGTCGTCAAGACGCTCAAGGCTGTGGATAACTCTCAGATCGGCGTCATTCCGGGCCAAAAAAAGGGTGTCGCCAGTGACACCCAAATTTCGGGAAAGGGTGTGATCTCAGGTCGAAAGGGTGTTACGGGTAACACCCCTCCCGTTATTACTCCCTTGACTGACCTTTACGGATCGTCGGTCATGTCCACTCACCACAGTGCACCTGTGGATAACTCGACCGACGACCGGTCCACCCACACCACGAATCCGAAGCCCCACCCGCCGGTCCCGAGCCACGAGCTCGACGTCGCCGCCGTCCGGGCAGCAGCCGGCTACGTGCTCGACCCCACCGGGATCTCCGACGAGCAGCTCGTCCAGCTCGGGCACCTCATCGTCGGGAAGTCCTCGGTCGCCGTCATCTACCGCACCCAGTTCGTCATCAAGGCCCTCACCAGCCACACGGCGTTCGAGTGGCAGCAGGTCGCATTCGACCTCGTCGCACAGCACGACCCGAGCCGCACCCGCGAGCTCGCCACCACCGAAGGGAACCCGTTCTGATGGACTCCACCACCACCCTCCAGGCCACGAAGTGGACCATCCACTACGACCTCCCCAAGAACCCGCTGACGCTCAACCCCCGACGCGCCGGAGCCTGGCGCGCCGCCGCGAAGCACACCAAGCGGATCCGCAACGAGACCCACATCAAAGCCCTCGGCCTCCACATCCCCATCCTCGGCCGCTGCACCGTCCAGCTCACCTGGTACGTCCTCACCAACGGGCGCCGCGACGTCGACAACCTCGCCAAGCTCGAGAAGGCCATGTGCGACGGCCTCGTCGACGCGCAAGTCTGCCTCGACGACATCCCCGAGATCATGACCAAGAAGCGCCCCCGCATCGTCAAGGTCGAACGCAGCCTCCGCAGCGGCACCGCCTACATGGAACTCGTCATCAGCCCCACCACCGAGCCCCTCCTCATCGTCGGTACCAGCGCCGAAGCCGCCGAACACTGGGCCAACCGCCACGGCATCACCGCCGACCAGTACGAACACATCAGCACCCCCGAACAGCTCATGGGCCGACCCATCCCCACCGAGCGCGTCCGCGTCATCCTCCCGCCCGCCAACCGCCGCCGCGACGAAGCCAACGCCCGCGCCACCCTCATCGCACAACTCGACCTGTCCGAGCAGCTCGCAGACCTGGGGATGAACCGATGAGCACCTACGACCTCTACGCCGACGGCTTCCCCCACTCCACCCCCGCCGGCCACGAACAAGGATGCCGCGGCGCAGCCTGCCCCGGCAAACTCGACAACGGCTACTCCTGCTCCGAAGCCGCCATCCGCTACAACGGCGACTTCACCTACCGACGCCTCGTCGACTCCGGCAAGACCCCCCAGGAGATCACGGCGCTCGCCGCAGAAATCGCGAAGCCGAAGCGCGAGATCGTGTCGAAGCCCGAGCGCACGGTCGAGGCCACTCCCCGACCGAAGGCCCCATCGAAGCCGCTCACCGCCCAGCCGGTGTTCGAGGCGACGAAGGCCGACGAGGTCGCCCCGATCGTGACCTACACGGCCGAGGGCAAGCCGGTCACCCACGGGACGCCGAACGGCTACCAGAAGGGCTGCCGCAACGAGGACCTCTGCCCGAACGTCACCATCGGCCTGATCTCGTGCGTCCAGGCTCGCCGCGACTACGCGAGGGCACGCAACGAGCGGATCCGCGCCGAGCAGGAGGCCCGCCGCGCCGAACGCATCGCGTCGGCTCCTCGCCCGCCCGAGCCGGAACTCAAGCTGGCGTTGCGCGAGACCGGGGCGAGCCGGACCATCACCACCGACGGCGAGGTCGTCGTCACGGTGAAGACGCTGCAGGACGGCAGCACCGAAGTCCGCATCCAGGTCCCTGCAGGCCCCGCCCCGAGGATCGTCTCGTGACCGCGCTCACGCCGCCGGACATCGGCATGGTCATCGACCTCGAGGCAGCGTTCCCCGGCGGGCACTGCGGTGCCAAGGAGAAGCGCATGCGCGACGAGCTGGACCTCACGCCGACGCGCTACTACCAGCGGCTCGGGCAGATCCTCGACGACATGGCGCTGCTGCAGGCCGCGTTCCAGCACGACCCGCAGACGACGAACCGGCTCGCCGCCGTCCGCGCCGACCGGATCGCCGAGTTCGCGGAGACGGACAGCACATGAGCCTGCACGTCACCGTCGCGATCGAAGCCTGGCGCCGCACCCGCGCCGACTTCGAGCTGGTCCGTGAAGCCGCCTACACCGCAGCGATCGACGCCACCAACGGCAAGCTCCTCAACCGCCGCGGCGAGAAGGCCGGCATCGACACCTACTCCCTCTTCATCGGCCCCGCAATCCGCGCCTACGCCTACGCCTCGGAAGAACTCATCGAGCACTGGGCCACCACTCCACGCATCACCTACGCCGAGTTCGAACGCCAGACCTTCGAACACGAACCCGAATGGAACGACCAATGACCGAGGCACCCGTCACCGCCACCTTCGACGTCAGGAGCAACATGTCCGACCCCCTCATCGCCGAGACCCCCTGCGTCAACGGCTGCTGCCGCATCGGCCCGGACGGCGATGTCATCCCCCTCCCCTCCCGCCACGGGTACTTCTGCCTCCGCTGCTACGGCAAGGCCGAACGCGCCCTCAAGTACGTGCCCGACCTCGTCGAGCACATCGTCTCCAACTTCCCCGGCAAGATCACCAAGGCCGCCACCGACATCCGCGTCGGCGGCACCTCCGAACGCTCCCTCGGCGCGTTCTCCGAGCAGGCATGGGTCGACGCCGACCAGCTCTACGCGCTCCTCGTCAAGTACGCCAGCCAGTGGGCCAAGGGCCTCGGAGTCACCCCGCCGGCCCCCGCACAGTACGCGTGGCGCGTCGAACACAAGACCGTCATCGGCCTCCCCGCCAGCATCAAGACCGAAGACGCCCGCTTCGCCGCCGGAGTCATGGCCACCTGGATCCACATCCACCTGCCCTCCATCTTCGAACGCAACACCGGCGCCCTCATCCTCTTCATCGAAGACCTCACCCTCGTCGGCGAGATCGCCGCCCGCTGGCCCACCGACACCAAACCCCGCTGGTCCGACATGGTCCACCAGGACGGCTGCGGCGGACGCATCGCCTACTACCCGCCCGGCACCAGAGGGGCCGACATCGTCATCGCCTGCGAAAAGTGCCACCACCGGTTCGAGCTCGACGAGTACGAGGAAGCCGTCCACGAGTACCGCCTCACCGTTCAAGCCGAGAAACGAGAAGCCTCACGCGCCGCCCGAGCCGCCACCCGCAAGAAGACTAGGGCAGCCGAAGTCCAGGCACACCTCACCGGCAAGTACCTCCGCTGACTCCACAGCACCACCCACGGCGCTCGCCGCATCACGACCGAAGGAACGAATCATGCCGAAGACCTACGACCCCGACCACACCCGAGCACGACAGCACTTCGCGAAGTTCAGCGAGAAGCACGAGCTCACGATCCTGCACGACGACGGCCTCTACCGGCACCTGCGGATCGCAGAGCCGGGCACGGGCATCTACTCGTGGAACATCATCACCTGGCCCGGCCACCTCGCCACCTCCGGCGATGTCGCCGACGGCTACATGTTCGCCCGCCTTCCGGACATGTTCGAGTTCTTCCGCCACCCCCACTCGGCGGACAGCTACTACATCAACGACTCCTACTGGTGGGAGAAGATGCCGCACACCCTGCACGACCAGGCCCGCAAGTACAGCCTCGACGCGTTCGAGCGGTTCGTCGAGCAGAGTGCTGAGGAATGGCGCGAAGGCATGCTGCCCGCCGAGCGTGCGTCGCTCACCGCAGCGATCAAGCGAGACATCCTCGACGAGACCACGGAGTACGACGCCGAGCACAACCGTCAACTGCTCGACGACTTCTCGTTCGAGTCCAAGTCCCACGGCTACACGCTCGGCTGGTCGGACACCTGGGAGTACGACTTCCAAGACTGGGACTACCACTTCATCCTCGCGCTCCTGGCGATTTCCAAGGGCATCGCGATGTACGACGAGCACCAGAAGCAGAGCGAAATCGAGCGTCAACCAACGGTTGACAGCGGATCTGGCGCTGCAGTGAGCACGGAACACCGGGAGCCGGAGCCCGCTCATGGCCGTTGAGACGCTCCCGTTCCTCGGCATGCTCCGACGCATCGTCAGAGCAGCCGGGAAGCGGGTAGCCAACGCCGACGAGTTCGAACTCGCCGAACTGATCGACATCTCGGAGGAGTTCGAGAAGGCCATCCAGGCAGCAGTCGACGGGCAACGCGCCACAGGCCGCAGCTGGGCCGCGATCGCCACCGCCACCGGGAAAAGCCGGCAGGCCGCATTCAAACGCTGGGGCAAGCCCGGCACCGCCAGCACCACCACCGAAGGAGAACGACCATGACCCGCACCCGCTGCCTCGAGACCCACGAAGTGAAGACCCTGACCTACAGCACGGACGGGAAGTGGGGCACGATCCTCACCACCGACGGCACCGGCTTCATGCAGCCGCTCGCCGTCGCCGCCCGCCTGTCCCCCGGCACCGCGTTCAGTCTCGAGACCGTGAACTACTCCACCATCACCGGCATCCTCCTCGGCACCGAATGGCTCCTCCACAAGACCGACGACGACCTCGCCGCCGAGCACGCCGCCTTCGTCGCCGACCTCCACCAGAAGGACGAAGAACGCCTCGAGCGCAGCCGGACCAACTGGGCAGCCCGCGAAGCCGCCCTCCCGGAGTGGGGACGGAAGCGACTCGAACGCTTCCACCAGACCGGCGGCGCCGCCTTCGACCTGCAGGGCTGGGGATACGAACTCACCGTCGCCGAACTCGCCGCGCTCTACCTCACCACCAACAACGAAGACACCGACGAGATCAACGCCTACGCCGCCGACCACGGCACCAGCGGCAACCAGCACGCCTGCGCCAAGACCCTCGCCACCCTCATCGCCGGCGGTGCCACCGGGCGAGCCCAAAACCTCCCCGCAGCCCTCACACCCCTCACCGGAGACCACGACTACAGCGACGCCCTCGCCCGCATGAACTCCGCCCTCGCCGACGCCTCCACCGCCCTCCGCAACCTCGGCACCACCGCACAGTCCGCAACGGCGCTCGCCGAAGCCGTCAACGCCACCACCGAGGGAGAGGCCCGCTGATGGGCACCAACGACGCAGCCGAGATGCTCGAGGCCGCGAGGGAAGAGTGCATCCGCCTCGAGCGGGAACTTGCCCGCACAGCACAACCCGTCACCCTCGGCGTCTACCGCAACGACCTCGGCGCCGAGCTGACCGTCACCGGCCTGTGGACGCCAGCCACCATCATCGGCATCTACGTCGGAGCACCCCTCACCCTCGGCGGCATCTACAAAGCCCACACCCCACCCCACCCGCTCGGCACCCTGCACTACCTCGTCACCCGCCAATCCCTCGCCGACTGCGGATACCAGCTCACCGAAGCCCACCTCCACATCGACATCAACATCCCCACGGCGCTCGCCGCAGACACCACCACCGAAGGAGCATGACCATGACCGAACAGATGTTCAAGGCCGGCGGACCCCTCGCCGATGCCGAAGAGATCCGCCTCTCCGAGGAAGCAGCACAACGATCCCGTGCACAGCGGCAACGCCAGCTCGACGCCCGCAAGTTCATCCCCCGCCCCTTCGACACCCTCGAAACCCGAGACGGCACCACCACCTACACCGGCAAGAGCCGGCAGGCCGCATTCAAACGCTGGGGCAAGCCCGGCACCACGAGCACCACCACCGAAGGAGAAGACCGATGACCACGTGGCCCTACGGGATGAAGGTCGCTCCGATCCGAGAGTGGCCAGGCCAGCTGACGGCGAAGGACCAGCGAAAGCCCGCCCCGTTCCGCGCCGGCCTGACCGACACCCTCAAGATCCTCGACCGTGAGATCTACAACCTCGCCGACACGGGCGAGCAGCAGGACAGCGCCGAGCTGCTCGTCGCCATGTCACCGGCCAACTTCCGCCTCGACGGCCGACCGCGCGCCGACGCACGACCCGAGCACCCCGGCGTGATCTTCTCAATGGAAGCCCGCGTCGGCCGACTCTCCTACCCGTGCGACACCTTCACCGATTGGCAGGACAACCTCCGAGCGATCGCACTCGCCCTCGAGGCGCTGCGAAAGGTCGACCGGTACGGGGTGACGAAGCGCGGCGAACAGTACCGAGGGTTCCTCGCGATCGAAGCGACCGCGGCGCCGGCCGGATGGGCGACCGCCGAACAGGCCCTCGGGTTCCTCATCGACGTCGCGTACCGATCCGAGACATTCACCCGAGCTGACCAGCCCTCCCGCATCCTCCGCGCCGCCCAACGCGTATCCCACCCAGACGCAGGAGGAGACCCCTCCGAGTTCCAACGCGTGTCGCTCGCCGAGGCGAAGCTCCGAGAGGCGGGCCTCCTGTGACGACGCCAGCCGAAGCCGTCTTCCCGGCCCTCCTCGTCCACGACAGCATCCTCACAGTCCCCGCCCCACCCGCAGTGCAGGAGACCATCAGCGAGTTCATCGCCGCACACCAGGCCGAACTCGACGCGCTCCTCGCTCCGCACGGCGTCACCGTCAACGAGATCGCCCGCCCCACGTACTACCAGATCGTGACCGAGAAGCTGCTCACCACCGCAGGCTTCCGCCCGGCCACCACCACCGAAGGAGACCAGTCATGACGCTCGCAACCGACCGCTTCGCCGAAGAGCGCACCCGCCAGATCGAGGAGGAAGGCTACGACGAGAAGCATGACCGCGGACACACGACAGAGCTACTCTCCGCCGCCCAGTGCTACACCGAGGTCGTCCGCGTCCCGCCGACACCTGGCCTCACCCCGATCCCGCTCTGGCCCTGGGACTCCCAGTACTGGCGTCCCTCGGACGACCCCCGCCGCACCCTCGTCAAGGCCGGCGCACTCATCGCCGCCGCCCTCGACTCCCTCTACGACCACAGCGAACACACCACCGTCAACGCCTACGCCGCCGACTGCATCTACGGCGACTGCGACCACCAAAGCGAGAACGACCCCACCTACGACAACTGCCCCACCACCGAGTTCGTCGTCTGCATCGACTGCATGGACGAAGAAGGCCACGGACGCGAAGAGGAGGACTGGGACGACGTGCCACTCTCCGCCTGGCCACACCCCGGATCCGTCG
>Ga0308160_10008332_pt1 | contig 10125 bp, 11 predicted proteins | sample PhyFR1_FD_201036 | JGI IMG/M metagenome (GOLD analysis project Ga0308160, IMG submission 201036) | Phyllosphere microbial communities from UC Gill Tract Community Farm, Albany, California, United States - DLSLF.R1 | ecosystem: Host-associated > Plants > Phyllosphere > Unclassified | place: USA...
TCGACCTCAAGCTAATACGTCATTTCTCAACAGGCAACCCTTGAAATCTTCAATGACCAAACAATTGAGCTCTTGCCATGTACCACCATAACGAGTCCGTCAGTCTGATCTTTTTATTTCACCTCAATGTTATATCCCCGCCCTGCAGCTGTCCACGCAATCTAGGCTTTCCCTATTAGGGCTCGTAGCTGATTCGCATCATTGATTGTTCGCTCTCGCAGGCGTCTTTGAATCAACGACACCGTATGCAGTTATACCAATATCGAACAGTATTCATGGAGTTGTTCAAGAATCTTTAAGCAATCTAGTGGGGGCCGGGAATCAGTCGACTGCTTCGTCTTCCTCGGGCGGACAATCGAAATGGATAGTTGTCAGATCTCACTCGATATCGGTGCAGCACAATCTTATTGTGCGACATGGCGTTCGAAAAGAAGACGTTAAATGGGTGGGGAGTCATGAACAGGTGAGCAGCATGACCCCTCCATTCAAGAAGAGGTGTGATTCCTGATGCTCGGGATAGGCTCTAGGCCAATGCTCAAAATATCTGGACGAACATCTTCCCAGTGCTCGTCGGATACCATTCCCTTCTACAGCGCAGGCAGCAATTATGTTAGCTTCGCAAGCTGCTTCGGAGACATCAACTAATTCCGCGACTGGCACTTCGCGGACGACAACCGGGCTGGCAGAACCGGATGCTGGTGCCGTTGCGATGGACGCCAATGATGAGCGATTGAGAGGCGATGGCGCTGCCATCTGCTCAACAGCTGTAATTGAGCGTTTAGGTAACGCTGTTGAGGTAATCGGCAAGAGTATACAGAACGTCAGAGGTAGGTCCTAGATTACCGCGATGGGTATTGCGAATGCGGTCTTGATCAATTCCCTCATAATAGAGAATTACACTCGGTTCCTGTTACTCCGGCGAGCCGACTCTCTTGAGGTCGGGTTTCAACCCAGCGGTAAATCGACCTTCCTCCAAGTGTCATCTCCTTCAGCACTGCATTCACTGCCGGAGGAGAATCGTGTGCTGGATATACACACCCCAAAATGCATGTCGAATCATGTAGCGGCCGCGGATCCCTCTGCCAAAGTCTCGAGGAAGAAATTTGGGTCGCAAGCCATGTCGACGTCCTCAACGGAGAGATATCTCGTTGAAGTCCAGGGTCTAGTCGAATCGCATCCAGAAGGCGGATGGACGGCATTGGGGTCCACCTAAGTTGTACTGTTCGAGCACACGGTCTCGATACCTAGTTGTAGTCGGTGATGGTCCCGTGCCAACCGAGGTCATATACCCTCTCGACGTGCAAGTTTTTGAAGACAGTATGTGCACAAGCACGAAAGACTTGGGTTCGTAGGACTGTCTTAGCTTCGATCATCGCTGTAGAGGAGAAATGATTGAGCGATGAGGTCAAGTCGATGGAAAGACTCTTCCCGCTCACATTCTCCTCGCATCCCGTACCCGCAGGTACAACCAATTGACTGCATCCTTGACGCCGTCGCTGATGTAACGCGATATTAGTACCACGTCGTATCGATCGCACGACCGACTTACCCTGTTAGCGCTGACACTCCCAATACATCTAGACTGGCCATTCTCTCTGCCTGAGCACCGTCAAAATCGGACACCCTGCGCTTCTGAGATCCGCCGACCTCATCACCGCCCGTTTCTGCACTGTTTTCGTTCTCGAACTCCTCTGAGCGGACTCGATGCCAAGCATCAAACGACTCCCTTATCTCCGCAGGAGAGAGCGAGGTTGGAGTATCTTGCTTGTTGGCAAGGAGAAGGAGAGGCAGATTCAGGAGCCGGGGAGAACTAAGGACCTCGTCTGCAATAGACAATAGCCTCTCCATCAGCCTAGTGTTCGAAATTTGGATTCAGACGATGAACGGATTGGGTACAACTACTCACCGAATACCTCCCAGCCTTCGCTTAATCTCGCCTGATCACTGGCATCCAGGACGAAGACTACTGCATGACATTCGTCGTAATATTTTTCCCAGATTCTTCTAATATCCCTCTGACCTCCGAGATCGAAGAAGTTTAACGTCGTTGAAGGTAGGGAGATCTTCCCGACTGAATCAATCAATTAAATCATGTATCGGTCTCAGTCTCACCCGGAACATTCGGCAGCCGAGGATGAGGCGATTGTAATCGTTACGTACTGTTTTGACCCACGGTAGGACCGATCTTGTCTGCGGGCATTCCGGGAATAGGATTGTACAGAGTCTTGATCTTCTCCAGCATTGTCTATGTCAAATATCGATGTTGCTCAACCTCGAGCGACGGCAGCTGAACGGCATGTAAGCTTACAGTCTTTCCAGCCTAGTCAAAGAGACGGGATGAGTAATCAGATCAATAGACGTAGACGTCCATCGAGATCATGCATCGGACCACAGACTTACATTATCCAGCCCAATAATGACTACAGAGTACTCATCCTTCCTTGTCAGATGCTCGTAAAGACCAGTGAGCAAGTGATACATTCTTATTTGGGCTACTAGGGGTTTCCTCTGTAATGCGCACAAGGAGAGGTTGTTCTAACGTCGACTTAACAATGCCCAAGTTGCAGTATCTCTGCGAATCTGTTGACTAGAAGGAGCTGGACAGGATCCTTTACAGCCAGTGCAGGGGGACAAGACGCGAACTCGGTGGTGTTGGTACATCATTCCAGCACCTTAAAGTGCCCCAGCCAGCGTCGGGCAAGCGCGAACTCCGGCGTTGAAGGCTTAAGAAATCGGCGAAGCACAAATGGCAAAAAGTAATTGACCACTAGCGGACTCGAACCGCTGCAGAAATGAATCTATTTGAATACTCCGAGTGAATCGGAAAGCTTTTGAGAGCTTGAGTCAAACCCCTTAGACCACTCGGGCAAGTGGCCATTGCTGAAAGATCCAGTCTGAGTTAATTTATGATAACAATAATCTTGATCTAAAGCTTCGGTTTCATCTGAAGCCTATCTAATATCGGATTGGACCACGATCTCAAGTTTCATGGCCAACGTCTTGCGTATGACACTAGTGCAGAGATACTTGTTTACATGTTTCCTGAGGAATCTCTTGCTTGCACATATAATTCTGCCGTACGTGAGTGGCATAATGTGTGCGACGTACCTGAGCGACCTCGCCTGATCGAGATCGCCTCGATAGACGTCGTGAATCGTTGACGCAAATGTTTTGACGCTGAGCGCTGTGAATGAGAGGGAGATACGAACGTGCGTACATGATTGCTTCAAATGGGCGACGAGCTTTGCTCTCAGCGATCCCCAGTCACGTCAATCATCGTTGTCGACAGGGTGCGACCAAGAATAGCTTCGAGCGCCATCCCTATCTCCGTATCCGACCGAAAGATTTGAGGAACACTGCGATTGTCAGCATATCAAGGTCGGTCTGATGTTCATCTCAGTGTCACACGATGCGCCAGATTTTGGTGATGTATTCATGCGAATACCGAGGGCTCTTTGGTCCGGATTCGCCACTCTTTTACCTCCCGCAACCGGTTCCTCACAATCCATAGGATGGCTAGGTCAGCAAGTCTCGAATGCTTGCTGACCTACATGAGGACATGGATGCGATGTCTGGATTATCTGAGCTTGCGCCCCTACTAGGTTTGGTGGCCTCGCACCCTGTACGCTCGATCTAGTAACGTTTGAGGGGATCTGTCGGGTACGAACCTGTGCTCGCGCTCCACTCATACACAAAGCCATACGCTAATTCAACGCTTCCAGGATGACACAACTTCTTTGCGAGACCTGCGACTACCAATGTTCGCCACAGGATCAAGGTATTATATTCAGCTTTAAGAGACTCTAGGTCTCTGAGTGTCAAGTGTTGTCTGTATGATGCGCAGAGCGGAGTCATGGAATGCTTGTATATTTGCCAAGCGACTGTAAGGCAGACACGCTCCTGCGATCCCTGCGATCGATCTTGGCCAAGGCAATTGTATCGCCTTTTTCGATGGTCACGGTTGACGTTCGATGCCATCTTGGGGATGAATCGACATAAATGCGTCGATCAGAATGCTGTGTCCTCAATGGATCTCACTAGTGCCTAGTCACAACAGTTGGATATGGGTCAAGATGGAGCGAGTAGGCTGGCTGGAACTAGCGCAGTTATCTACGATGTCATCGTGCGACTCGTTTACTTGTGATGCCTGACTCTTTCTCACTGGCTCGATGTATTTGCGATCTGATTGCATCACTCAGGCCTGCATAGCCTGGTCGTTGAATTCCAGCTACGAGCGCATGTCGTGGAGATAATGAGCAACAGCAGTAAAGTTGGATAAATTGTGTCTTGTGCCTTGTCGGGCATCCGAAACGGTACTGTTCTGTCGCTCAAGCCAGCGCCTTCTCGAGGCGGGAAGCTTCAGGTCGCGGCTAATGGATGTAATGGATTATTCCCTCTTTGGGAGACGCGATTTGTTTACGGGTCGTCGAGATCCCGGTTCGCGGCTGACTTCTACACGGCACCTTTCGTGGCTAAATCCCGGACAGCAGGTGGCAAAGACAGTCGGGCCTGTTTGCTCCAAATATGGGTGGGCCCATAGGTGTTCATGTGAGGGGCATAGACAGTGTCTCGGCTCTGTCAGTCCGGCCAGCTTGTTGATGATATTTGAGGGAGACCGTAGCCGAGGTCGCGAAAAGAGGGATGTAACCGGTTGACGCAGAGTCCAAGGCCATACATTCTCGATTGGGTGTTACGCACGGCGCTATTCACGCTAGCTAGCATGTCCCATTCCTGCCCCGTTTTCTGATCCCATCAAAGCTCAGGAATTGTTGGTCGAGTATCCCTTGAACCCATCCCCTGCGAGAACAGCCCAGAGTGCCGACATAGGAAGAATAACCCCGCTCAAGTCAAAGTCGACGTTTGCTGGCGAGTTTATTGTTTCATTCAGGGACAAGGGACAAAACGCTCGTAAAAAGGGACTCGCCGGACATCCAGGAAAGAACAACAAGACCCTCGGTCGCGCATCTTTCACATCATCATCAAATTCGAATATCGACGTGACTCCGCTCAACATTACTTGACCTCGTTGCTTGAATGGGGTCATTGCCATAGAGTTCCCGTATACGTATACACAAATCGATATCTCTGCCTTCTCATCCCAGTATTCGGGTTCACCAACGACGGTTCGTCGCAGCTCGAACGATTCAAACTCCCAGAACACCAGAACGTCGTTTCGAAATCGATCAAACGCCTGGATCAAGGATCACAGAATAATATAGAGCGGTGGCTACATTACACGAACAGGGTCTAATCCGTACAGGTCGGCTCTGACGAAGTTCAAAGGAACTTTACGACAACGCAGATCGGCGCACCACTGCGGAACGCTCGAACAAGATCATTTCGCGAAGCGAGAGAAATATAGTTCCCCTTGATCCTGGTGACATGTCTGGGAAGCCAGGAAGTCCGAGCAGGAAGATCACTCATCCACAGGCGAACTGTAAGCATATCAGCCGGTCTGGCCAAATCATTTCTGGTCTCCCATAACGCTGTCACTCATCACGCTCGACTCCTGGTTGGCACTACAACAGACACAGGCGCTCAACCCCTTTCACCATCATCACCCGACGTGACCGGGAATACTCGATCAGGTAATTCGAACGGGATGGCAGGAATATCTAGGACGATCGAGTATACACGACCGTCGCGAAACTCGGCTCATATCCCGCCTGGACAAGACATGTCGATGGGCATGACGACCGCGTCGAGCACTGCTGGACCCGGTCCTTCATCAGCTGGTGCGAATAGATTGATGTCGCCAGCAGGCGAACAAGGTGGATACTTTGGTTCATCTTCCAGCAAATACGAATCTCCCCTCGAGAAGCCTTGGGATTTGCCTATGCCCACCCGTACGGCTCCGCAGCCCCCTATGGCTGGTGGACTGACGCCGGGGGGTCTCGCTGTGCAGGGTGGATGGGAGAGAGATCCATCTGGACAGGCATCGCCTGGTGGTACCAGGACAGTGAAATCGGCGGGAAATTCGCCGAATCCGAACCGATTCTCACAGGGCTTTGAGAAGGCCAACACAGCGGAATCGTCTAACGGGGCTCGAGGGCTTGCTAGCGGTTCGACTCAAGCCCCACCAAGGCCATCACGAGCAGGGACCATGCCCTTGGTCGACTCTCACCCTGGATTGAGCGCCATCAATACGGCAGTCGGACCGGGGGGACCACACTCGGTCACATCGCCTGCTCACACATCTGCCCGACCACTAAGCTCTCATTCCCCTTACCAGTCATCTCCTCATATGTCGGCCTCTCCATCAGTGCCATCGCCCATGCCATCCTCCATTCCTGGTTACAATCGCGCACCAGCGTCGAGCTCAGTATTGAACGGAGGAAGCAGTAATAACGGACATCTGGCAGGACAATCCGGCACATCCCTTCAACCGCCTCCGTTACACCATCAGCCGTTCTCTGCACCAGGAAACCCGTACGCTCAGACTTCGGTGCTCGATAGCGAGGTGGAGAAGATGGTGGTGCCGGCCGACGAAGATAAGCCGAAAAGCAGAGAGAGGAGCGGGACCAAGTCTAGTAGCAAGGAGGGAAAGAAAGGGGTGTTCGGGTTCATGACAGGTCAGTCGCCAATAGGCACCCAGTTAAAGGTGGGGCGCCGAGCTCATCCAGGCTGCATCATACAGACCTACTTAATACTAAGCAATCTCCGGTGATCTCGGCACCATACGACCCTGTTCATCTGACCCACGTTGGATTCAATTCGGATACTGGCGAATGTAAGCAGCGATACGCCCGAGCAGGTTGTTTAGGACTAGGTGTTGATGGTGACATCTACGGGTTATAGTCACTGGTTTGCCGAAAGAATGGCAGCAAACACTGCAAGCCAATGGAGTTACTCGAGAGGAACAGGAGAAGAACCCTCAAGCGGTATGACCAATCATTCTTCCGCTTGCCTGTTGGTATAGCGATCTAACGCTTTTTGTTCCCCTCAGGTCTTGGACATCATGAAGTTCTATGGCGACAACATGGCCAACGGGCACAGCATTCAAGAGGGTGTCTTTGACAAAATGAAGAATGCAGCCGGCTCCAATCGAAGCAGTGGAGAAGCCGAGACCGATGGGGCTCAGCCAATCTCGCTTACGCAAGCTGCTGAAATCGCCAAGGCTCATGGCGCCGAAAATGCTTTCATGGCCAAATATGCCCACCCAGTCAGTCTGCTCTCTTCGCCGGGTCTTGCAAGCAGAGATTAACGTGTCTTTTTGCCCTCGACAGCGGACAGCACCCCCGCCTCCACCTCCTACAAGCAAAAAGGCTGGCATGCCGAAGCCTCCCGGCCAGGTACGTTATAGAAGGGCTTGAACACATGATATTGCTTCATAGACTGATTGCCCTTTCCTACGTCAGAGCGACTCCAGGACGGCGCCTCCTCCCCCGGGACCGCCAAAGCCTGCCAGAATGCAGAACGCTCCAGTCGCCGCAACGACGCCTCCAGCTCTGGATCGATCGTTATCACAACGTGCGGCTCCTACTCAGCCAGCTCACAAAGCGCTCGATCGATCGATGTCTCATCGTCACCCAGATCCCCGTCAGCATCCAGCCCCCACTGCCCAACTGCCGTCGAAGGCCCCTATGCAGTCTTCTCACCCTTCGAGAGCGCCTGGCCAAAGCGGTAGCGCGGCGACAGCGGCTTTATCTCGACAAGCCAGCAAAGCTCAGCCTGCTAGCGGCACAGCAACGCCAAGAAGAAGAGAAAAGCCCAAGGAGAATTTCGATGTGGTTGCTCGTCTCAAGGCGATCTGTACAGACGCGGATCCTACCAAGCTCTACCGAAGCCTTGTCAAGATTGGTCAGGGGTAAGTAACCGGAGCGATCAGACAGATGCTCACGATCATCGCTGACACGCTCCTTGCGTTCTCGCAGTGCATCCGGAGGTGTCTACACCGCCTATCAGCTCGGTACGAACGTATCGGTAGCGATTAAACAGATGAACCTCGAGAAGCAACCAAAGCAAGACCTAATCATCAACGAGATTCTGGTGATGAAATCTTCTCGACATCCTAACATCGTCAACTACATCGACTCGTTCCTTTACAAGGGCGATCTTTGGGTCGTTATGGAGTACATGGAAGGTGGAAGTCTGACCGATGTTGTCACGTGCAACATCATGACTGAGGGTCAAATTGCTGCTGTCAGCCGAGAGACCGCTGAGGGTTTGCGACATTTGCACTCGCACGGCGTGATTCATCGAGATATCAAGAGCGATAACATCCTCTTGAGTATGACGGGTGACATCAAGCTCAGTGAGTGGTCCTTGACGCAGCACCAGGTCGATACAGCAGCTTACTCAATTGTCTTGCAGCCGACTTTGGGTTCTGTGCACAAATCTCCGATCCCGCAAATGCAAAGCGAACCACTATGGTGGGAACGCCATATTGGATGGCACCTGAGGTAGTGACCCGCAAAGAATACGGCCCCAAAGTCGACGTCTGGAGTCTCGGAATCATGGCTATCGGTGAGATGCCTCGAGCTTCCTCGTAGATTGATCTGAAAGGCTGACTGTACCATTGCTCTGCCATCAGAAATGATCGAGGGAGAGCCACCCTACCTCAATGAGAATCCTCTTCGAGCGCTTTACCTGATAGCAACGAATGGCACACCAAAGATCAATAATCAGGAATCGCTTTCGCCTGTCTTCCGAGACTATTTGGCCCGATGTCTGGAAGTCAATGCCGACAAGCGGCCGGATGCGGCTCGCCTGCTTCAAGTAAGCTTAGACGGCATCAACATCAAGGTTGAAAGTGATTGTTTAACTGATCACTGGTGTTTCCCTTGATTAGCATCAATTCTTCAAATCCTGTGAACCGCTCAAGACCCTTGCTCCTCTGATCAAAGCGGCACGGGAGCAGGCCAGGAAATAGACCAATATGAATCCCTCACGACTACGACAAACAAAAAAGCCTTTTTGTTTACCACCTTTCTTGATCTCGCACCGATACCTCGCATGCTAGCATGCTTCCTTTACGATTCGTCATCGCCAATCTCCTCCCTTTCCGATCGAGGAATAGGTCACCGACGAGGCTTGACTGCGCCGCGCCGTGGGGCACAACATCTCGACCCTCACGGTCTCCCACGCGCTTTGTTCGACATACTGGGTTTCTCTCTCTTCCATCTAATGAACACCACATCCTCTCTCCACGCTCTTTGTCTTGTTTGTGCGGCTGTATGACAACCATGATGATGACGAAACATTCGCTGCCACGCCAACAACTGCGATTGCATACATTCGAAGGCACATCATGAAACATCGAGCTCTGCATTTGAAATTATCGAAACTGGATCTACAGTCCGCTAATTCTCACGCTCAGAGGTATAACCCGATACTGAATGTTCCCCACCATACACACGCGTCGCCTTCTTGTCGATCGATCGTCCCCTCGAATGCCCTATAGTGATTGCGTCTTCTAAGGCTTATTGGTGAGAGGAGAGGTTTAGCGAGTCGTCCTGTCCGTAGGTCTGCGACGTGCTGCTTGTTCGTTTGCAGACCGCCGAGCCCAGCATGTTGTATCCCCCAGATTAGCGAACAAAAGGAAAGAGACTCGTCACCTCGGTTGGATCGCGCTGCTCCGTGAATGGGCCGAGACGCGTCGCCTCAGGGCAAATTAGTCCGAACGTCTCTTTTGTCCGCTCGGTCAAGCAATTCGACGTTGGAATCCCTAGTAAAAGGTCGAAAGAGGACAGCGCTTGGTCAAGCCCTCTCGCACCACTTTGTGACTCCAGGATGGCAAACCGATCGTCATACGTTCCAGGCACCTTGACTCACCTAGGCTTGAGCTATCCTTGTCTCGTCACCAGCAAAACAGCACAGCGCAGCCGCGGCCCCGGTGATCGTTCGCGTGGTGATAGACTTCAATCTAATCACAACATGATCGAAGACACGGGCAAAGAACAATCAAAGAATGCGGGTGACGGATCTCATCCGTGCATGCGAGACGATTACGAGTTCAATGTATATCGAGCTAGAGCGCGAAGCGATTGCGACTTGTGTTTTTTTTTTGTTCGCAGGAAAGAGGAGCAAAGCCGAGCTAAGTCGTCGCACCGCCATTGCTACTCTTGGTAAGACAAGGCTGGTTAGATGGCAAGTAGTCTCCCAGTCGGGCAGAATGGAGGGAAA